>Ga0157374_10000095_pt1 | contig 83560 bp, 67 predicted proteins | sample M25metaG_FD_115308 | JGI IMG/M metagenome (GOLD analysis project Ga0157374, IMG submission 115308) | Miscanthus rhizosphere microbial communities from Kellogg Biological Station, Michigan, USA - M2-5 metaG | ecosystem: Host-associated > Plants > Roots > Rhizosphere > Soil | place: USA: Michigan...
CCGAAAGCCGATATCCTGTGTACCCTGCCCCACGTTGAATCCGATCAAGGCAGAGCGCTGTCCGCGATCCCTGCTGTAAATCGCCAGTATTCGATATTCCAGCGGCAGGCCGGAAAGCGTTGGCAACATTGGCTCTTTGTCGTAGATTTCAAGACCCACCCATCTGTCTCGCGCGTCGGCAGGCGCGACTAGCTTGGGCGGCTCCGGGCTCGAATCCGATTGCACAAAGACCGGAAGAGCATTCGGACTTTGTGCCACCAAGGGTGTTGTCACTCCTGCCTTATTCACGACCTTAACCAAGAAAATGCGCGTTCCTGCCTCGTTCAGTTCGGCCTTTGCTGTGCCTCGCAGCACTTTGACACGGCTCTCAGGATTAATCTCGACGATAAATAGCGTGTGCTGATCGAGGACGTGCTCTAATCGCGACACCGCGGAAGCCTCGTCGGCATCAGCAATTGACTGGTTTATCGCTTCGTGATCAGAGGGACTGAGCGGTTGTCCCAGATACGCAAGCGTCGTTTCCACTTGCCGGACCTGTTGGGCGAAGGGTTGGAGAGCAACGCGTGTCTGCGCACCGCCACGCACCACAATCAGCGCGAGGATTCCCAGCAGTGCAGCAAGATTCGCCAAATTGAAGATGCGCGACGTCGCGAAGGAAATGTTCTTCATAGAGTGACCTTTAGCCGCACTATTCTGTGGCAACTGGAAGCCTTTGTAAACCAGAATGAGCCTAGTTGTTCCGAACGGATCATTGGTGATCTTCAAACCGGCGGGCGCCATCTTGCGATGTCGCCGGTGGGTTCGGACCCCAATCCGCTTCCGCCAATTGTTTTCAATGAATTGCATGACTTTGTGCAGCGTCCCGATCATGCGTGGCGTCGACGGGCTCGGCTGCGGCTGAATGACGAGAAGGACATCAAGAGGTGGCGATTATAGTGCGCACGGCACGAGCGACGACTCTACCGTTGAAGCTTGATGCGGTGGCGCGCGCCGGACGCCAGCACCGCAATGCCTGCGGCGTACGCCCGTCGGTGCTCTTCCGTCCAGGGCGGTCCTGATGGGCGACCCGTGACCCTGACGAACGATTCGACGTCGTTGGCGTTGACGTGGAGCCGTGCAGCCACGCGCGCGTTTTCCTCGCCGCGGCCGCACAGATGCACCTCCAGGCCAAGGTCACGCGCCGCGGCACACAGCGCGATCTGATAGATCATGCCGTCGGCCGCACATTGCAGCTGGTACGACTGCCGCACCGTCGCAACCGTATCAGGAAGCTCGGGAAAGGGTGGTTCGCGAATCGCCAGGGCGACGATGCGATACGAGGGCGACAGGTCGGTGACCACCTCGCGCAAGGCACGTGACGTGCACTCTGCTATGGACCGCCGCACGCGAGTGATCAGCGCGTTCGCCGCGGCCACTGGCATGCCAAGCGACTCGTGGTGGTAGGGCATTGTCGGCAACCCGGCATCGATGGTCATCACCCGCCGTCGTTCGATGACGGCGGGCACGCCCCGCGGCGCCGCCACGCACACGAAGTGGACCCAACCTGCATGATCTGCCGCGCTGATAACGCATCGTGTGGACGTCATGTGCGTCGCCTGCGATGAATGTTGCCACTTGCCAGGTAGGGCCGAAGCAACGCGTCGAGGTCTGCGCGCAGCCAGTCGACCGCTGTGCCTTCTCGATACAGAGTCCAGCCCAGAAACGACCCACGGAGCGTGGCCTCGATCAACCGGGCCAGGCGCTGGATGTCGGTCACGCCGCGTAACTCACCCGCTGCAATCGCTTCGGAGAGCAGCTGTTCGTACCACGCCCGCGCGGTTCGCGACATCCGCAACAAGTGACGACGAAGCGCCGGATCTCCCAGATCGTTGAGCAGATACGCAAGATTTCTGACAGCGGCGCGCGGCGAGTCCGCAAGTTCCGAGTACATCGCGGTGACGGAGCGCAACGTGTCCAGGGGCGATGACATCCGCTGCGGGACCGTCAGACCCGTGTCGCCCGTCGCGGCCACATGGCGGGCATGCGCCAGCAGCATCGCGCGCTTGGAGCCGAAGCGCTGCACCAGAGCGCCCGCGGTGACCCCCGCCTCGGCGGCGACCTCGCGAAGCGTCAGCTCCGTCGGACCACGACGCAGCATGACCCGCACCAGCGCCGCGAACACATCCGTGTCTTCTGCCTTTCGACGTCGTGGACTCATCGCGCTTGACAATATCTAAACACACGTTTAGTTTGGTCGCAACAGAGAGGCGTGACGATGCAGAACGGACCGTCGCGAGTTACGATCCACATGGCCGCGAGTCTCGACGGCTTTATTGCGAGACGAGACGGGCGTGTCGACTGGCTCGAGACCTCGGACACCTATGAGCGCGGGGACACCATGACCCCGGAATTCGTCGAGGCGTTTCTCAAGACGATCGACTGCTACGTCATGGGTTCGCGAACTTATGAGACGGCGCTCGATTTCGAGGCGAAGGGGCTGGGCTGGTCTTACGGCGACAAACCTACCTTCGTCCTCACCCAACGTATGCTGCGAAAGACCAGAAGCACGGTCGAGTTCTACTCGGGCGATCTCGGGCGCCTGGTGGAGGAGAGATTGAAGCCGCACTTCCGCAGTATCTGGTTTGTCGGCGGTGGTCACGTATCCGCCACCTGCCTGAGACTCGGACTAGCCGACGAGGTGCGCTATTCGATCCTGCCGATTGCGATTGGTGACGGCCTCTCGTTTTTCCAGGGCCTCGATCGGGACGTCGCCCTGCACCTTCTGGAGGCGACGGCGTACAAGAGCGGCATGGTGGCACTTCGTTACGAAGTGCGGAAGCCGTTATCAATATGAATTCACTTCAGGTCTTGACGTGATAAAACCGGGCGGATCAGAACGTCAACAAGCAGTTGTTGTAGAGAATTTTCAGAACGGGTCAGAACACCTTTGGTGATCTTCAAAACCGGCGGGCGGCAACTTGCGATGTCGCCGGTGGGTTCGACCCCCACTGGCGTCCGCCATCAATCGGATTGTGATTCGGATCTCCTTAACGGACTCGGCTGCCCTTTCCGTCGCTGAATACGACCATGATGCCTAGGAGCTGTCCAACGCAGCCCTGACCCTCCCGAGGAGCTCATTCTTAGCAAAAGGCTTTTCGAGCACTTTGAGGGGACCATAGCAGCGAAGCTTATCGCCCACGTACCCAGACATGTACAACACCTTCATTTCAGGTTGAAGGAGTCTCAATTTGTCGGCCAATTCAGGTCCACTCGTGCCCCTCATAACAACATCACTGATTAGCAAATCTAGGGCTCCCGGGCACGTCGCAGCGATCTCGATAGCAGCGGCTTCAGTGCTCGCAGTGTGGACTCGATAGCCGCTGGATTTCAGCATGGTAGCGATAACGTCAAGCAGCGCAACGTCATCCTCAACGATCAGGATTGCCTCCGTGCCTCCAACGGAAGAGAGTGCGGGTCGGTCCTTAGGGAAGGATGCAACTTCTCCCGTTTTCGGCAGATAGATTTTGAACGTCGTACCATGCCCGACTTCGCTGTACACCCAAATGTTTCCGTTGTTCTGCTTAACGATCCCGTAAACCGTAGCCAGGCCTAATCCGGTCCCTTTACCTGGGTCTTTGGTTGTAAAGAACGGCTCGAAGATGTGCGGGAGGGTAGCCTCATCAATGCCCGGACCATTGTCTGAGAAGCAGAGCATAATGTAAGGACCAGGTGCTGCTGCGTATTTCTTGGTGTATTCGCTATCGAATTCCACATTTCGCGTTTCGATACTGATGTTCCCGCCAAAGGGCATGGCGTCGCGTGCGTTAACCGCCAGATTCATCAGGATCTGCTCCAGCTGTCCGAAATCGGCAAGCACCATGCCTGGCTCATCGACAAGGGCAAGTGAAATGGAGAAGTCTTCTCCCACCAAACGCTCGAGCATCGGCAAGGATTCGCGTACTACCTGGTTGATATCTAAAACGCTGGGTTGCACGACCTGTTTTCTGCTAAACGCGAGAAGCTGTCGTATCAGTGCCGCACCCCTGTCCGAGACCGCCCTTATCTGTGTTATGAAGCTCGCGACCGGATGGTTGGCGCCCAATCTTTCATCGATAAGGGTGCAGTAGCCGGAGACTACGCCAAGGATATTGTTGAAATCATGAGCCACCCCTCCCGCTAAGCGGCCAACAGCTTCTAATCTTTGGGCTTGCTCGAATTGAGCCTGGAGGCGTTTTCGTTCACCGATATCCTCTTGAGTTCCCTCATAGTACAGTGCGTTCCCCGGCAGGTCGCGTACTAGCCGAGCGTTAACAACGACAGATAATCGAGTGCCATCGCGTCGCAAGGTCTCTAGGGGGAACGCAAGCACGGCTAGGTGTTCATTAAGAAGCCGCTCAAAATTCCGGCGTTGATCAGGATCGGTAAACTCTTGCCGCCACAGATCGGAGACGTCGTTCACCATCTGTTCGGGTGTGTCGTATCCATGCATCAACGCCATGACTTTATTGACCCTCAAATAGCGTCCCTGGGGGGTGATCTGGAACATTCCAACCACGGCGTTTTCAAATATCGCGCGGTAGCGTGCTTCGGCTTCAATTAAGGCTTCCTGACTGAGTCTTCGATCAGAATCATCGCGAAACACAATGACATAGCCGCCCATTTTCCCGTTTCCTAATCGAATCGGAGCGACTGAATCGTCGACAGCGAGGGATCGCCCTGATCTCTGCGTTAAGAATGCCTGCGCAGGAAACGCTACTGGCCGACGCTGGTGTTTTGCTTCCGCCAAAAATCGCTGTACGTCTACTTCAGCTTCGCCAGGGCTACTGATTCGTAGTACCTCAACCAGCAACTTGTTCTTCGCCTCATTTGCGGACCAGCCGGTCAGGATTTCTGCTTGTGGATTCATGAACTTCACTCGATGCTTGCTATCGGTTGAAATTACCGCGTCTCCAATACTTGTAAGCACTGCATGGACCAGACTGTGGCTTCGTTGGAGTGAATCAACAACCCAGCTGACCAGAATCCCTGATAAGACGAAGGCCGTGAGCCCAATCGCGTCGCTCACACTCGAAATGGGCCAGCCTGGTGGTGGCAGATGATAGTACTCCGCGCCGATAGCCAGCACGAAAGTGGCGAGGATGCCAGAGAGAACTCCACCAAACCATGCAGATACGAGGCAGACTGGGAACAAAAAAGGAAAAACGCCTGGGCCAACCACTCCGCCCAAAAGCACTGATAACCAAACACTTGTCGCACTCAAGACAGCAGCCAGACCCAAGCGCACGAGTACACTGGAACGAATCAGAAAGAGGGTGGTGCCCACCAACTTTGAAACACCGGGTGCTGCCATTGGGTTCAACTTCTGCATCGAGTTGCTACTTTGCAGAATGACTACTACTTAACTAGATCGTTGAGGACTCACGTAGCTCAGGGCAGTTCGCGATTTGCCGTGCTTGCTGCGGTGGCCATCCCAGAATTTCTGCGAGGATTGAGGAGCTGCCAAGAGCAATGAGCTAACGACCAATCCAGGGTTGGTTGGCAGAGGCTCAAACCTGCAAGGTAGGTACGGTCCACGGGATTGCTAAATGAGGAAGGCGCAGAACAATTCTCGCAGACACTCTGCGTGCCAGTGCACCGGCAAGGGTGTGGCATTGAACCCTGCTCGAGTCTTCCCGTCACTGGTTCGACGCGGTCTCCGAACTCTCAAGGTCTCTTGTGGGTATATTTCGGGTGTTGTGACAGAAACGGGGATCGCGCAGTTCAACGGCGTGTCATCTTCGTTGAATGCTGTTTCGGGTTGATCCGTGAGTGGTGCGATAGACGCCACGGCGACCATGGTGGCGAGAGAAAGGACGAGCGCCCGCACTTTTCCCTTGAAAAACACGAAACACCAACCGGCGTAACATACTAGACCGCGACTTTACGTGTCAACGAAACCCAGATTTGGTTTCACGACCGACTGAGCGGCATTTTGCGATGTCGCCGGTGGCCCGACCCCACTCGCTTCCGCCATTAGTTTCAAGGACTTGCCGAAAGGGAACTATTGGGCCAAGAATCGCGATACTCGCACTACGCTTAGCCCAACTGCATGGAAGTTGTCAGCATTTCCTTTGTGGAACTGAGGCCCGCGCATTCATCTTGCTTCACCCTCGCATCGAGGAGCTGGCAGCAGACACCACGGAGCGCATGGGCAGGAGGTTCACTTGCCGGGATCGCGCAATCGCGACCTTCGTTCGCCTACTTCATTGCCCTCAGCTGCGCTGCATTCACGGCGCGATGCCATACACCGTCAATTGTTTCCCGCCGCCGACATACACATGTCCATTGGCGACCGTCGGAATCGTGAACTTGATCGCAGTGCCCGCAGTGTCGCGTGTGCCCGCCTGACTGCTGTTGTATAGCTCCACGCTGAGGTCGTCCGCACGATAAGCATGCAGGACCGCCGGTCCGGATGTGTTCACTCCCCCCTGTAGATCTCCGCCGGCGAACTTCGAGTTGTCCAGCACCCAGACGATCCCGCTAGAAGTGCCGTTGGCAGAAACGGTTGCGCTCGCGCCGGGATAACCGAACACCTCCATGGTTTGCGAGGACGCTGAAGACGGTAACAGCCCGTTCGCGAACTTGAAGGCCATCACTGGTTCGTTCATCCCACCGAAATAGACGTAGCCATTCCAGTTTGCAGAAGTGAAGAAGTTGCCGTTGATGGGCGCCGGACGGCCGATCGCCAGCTTCTGCACGGCACGGTCGCTCGTTGCGCTGTAGTGACCCATGTTGGAGCGACTCACGACGTAGATGATGCCGTCTTTGCCCCCGCACAGAATCAGGCTTGGAACGGCGGCGCCGCTCTGCGTCGGCGCGATCATTGGCCCCCCGGAACCAAGGTCCAGGTCGTTGACATTCAGGGCAGCATAGTTGCTTGGCGTGTAGAAATCCTGGATGTGGAAGGAGCCATTAGACAGCGTTAACTTCAGAAATGAATTGCCGGCACTTGCTCCGGCCGTATTGAGGTTGAAATTGCCATTCCCGGTCACAACGAAGATGTTGCCGTTTGTATCTGCCGCAGGACCGCCTCCGCTATTCCAAATTGCTGCCCGCCCATTGCTGCTCGGTGCGGTGCTGAGCACGCCGGTACGGTGCAACGTGCCTCCACTAGCGCTATAGGCGAAAATCCAGCCCTGGTACGGCACCCTGTCCTCATGCGAGCCAAAGCAGATGATCACGTTTCCATTTACCAGCAGCAGCGCCGGTCGTTGTAGGTGCCGCGAAGCAGCGAAGGTAACTGCCCCATAGCCGCCGGAGATGGTCACTGGCCCCCCGTACTTCTCCGCTCCCGTTGTGAGGCTCAACGCGTGCAGCTTGTGCTTCACCACTCCGCTCTCAACCGTAGTGGCGACCACGTACAGAACCTTGCCCGAGGGATCGATGACCGGTGTGCCGGTGATCCCGATCTCCGGCGAGAGCAGCTCATTGCTTGGCCTTGGCACGGTGCTGATGTTCGTACCCAGGAAATTCCGCTTCCAGATCGGGGACGTGGTCTTACCGTCGGCGTTGAATGCATAAACACTGTCGTGCTCGGTCGCGAGGTAGGCGACGTTCTGATATGAGGTCCCGATGAGGAGATTCGCTACATACAGCGGTTGCGCATAGATCTGGCCATCGACAGACCGTGTGAAGAGCTTTTTGAATGTCGTGGTGCTCACCCGCGAAGGCGCGAGTGCCCGCTCCTGCGGGTTGAGGCCGCTGCGGAACGTCTCTCCATGATAGGTCATCATGCCGGGATAGTTCGTCACCCAGACGGTCGCTTTCGCGCTCACGTTGGTACTAGCTTTGCTTCTGGCGATGATCGTATGGGTGCCGGCCGTCGACGGCGGCGTGTACAAGCCAGCGGTGGAGATGGTACCCACCGTCGAGTTTCCGCCGACGATGCCATCGACCAACCACGTGATGCCAGTACCCGTGGTTCCGGAAACAGTAGCTTTGAATTGCTGCTTCTGTTTCAGCGTGAGTGGTGCGCGCCGCGGGCTGACGGTCACCGTGATCGCGGCGAACGACGCGAGGCTGCACATTGCGAGTAGAAAGGGTAGCTGGCGCAGTGGACTTCGGAGGGTCATCGGGCCACAGGCAGAGGGAATTTGCTCCCGTTGGATGCACCTTGCTGGCGAAGGTTGTGCGCTTCCCGCTGTAACATCGACCATTTCTCCGTTCTATTCGATCAAACCCGTCAGAACGCAGTTTCGTTAAGATTGATTCGCGATCTCGTGTAGTTTATCGATCGCCGCGGGCTGATGAATTCTCCTTGACAAGAATATCGGCCAGAACTATGGTCGCCCGCATGTTTTAGCGATGAAGGCGCCTTGCCTGTCGTTCATCTCTCACGGAAGACGCGAAACATGACAAAAAAGTTGGCACGTCTTGCTTTGGTGATTCTCGTTCAATGTATATGCTCATCTGCACAATCTGTGCGTGTACCTGCCGTTCCACTCGTCACCCATGATCCATATTTCAGTCTTTGGTCGATGAATGACACTCTGACGGATGGGGTCACAAAGCATTGGACTGGTGCTCGTCAGCCGCTGACTGGGTTAATCAGAATTGATGGTCAAACCTTTCGTTGGATGGGAGACCACCCCCGTGCCCTACCCCCGGCAAAGCAAACGGGCTTGGAGATCACTCCAACGCGCACGGTCTATAGCTTCGAGCAGCTGGGCGTCAAACTTCAGGTGACCTTTCTTTCGCCCCTTTTGCCCTTCGACCTCGATGTCTTATCGCGGCCGGTTAGCTATATGACGATGGCTTGCACGGCGATCGACGGCGCCAAACATAAGGTCCAGGTTCTATTTGAGGCCTCAAGCCTGCTGGCCGTCGACCGTTACACCCAAGAAAGCGTCTGGTCGCGTTCACGTTTGGATGGAATGACAGTGTTACGAACTGGGAATTTCGAACAGCGGGTGCTGGCAAGTTCGGGGGACGATTTGCGCGTTGATTGGGGATACGCACTTTTGGCCGTGCCCGACCAATCAGGCGCCACTGCGGCTACTCAACTCCAAGATGTGGTCGAATCCGCCTTCTCCAGGGGCACTGCACTTTCCGGCGACGATTTAGATTCGCCGCGGCGAGCGGATCGAGCCGCAGTACTCGCGGCTGCATTTGATTTGGGTGCGGTGGGCACAGCAACGGCCTCTCGGCACATCCTGCTCGGTTACGACGACTTCTATTCGATCGAGTACCTAAACCGGTGGTTGCGGCCATACTGGCGTCGAAACGGAATGGGAATAGGGGAGCTTTTGGAAAGGGCGGAACATGAGTACCTGGACTTGGAGCAAAGGTCCCATCGATTCGATGCGCAACTCGTTGCCGATTTTAGAGATGTTGGTGGCCCGGCGTATGCCGAGCTCGCAATTCTTGCATATCGCCAGGCGATGGCGGCCCACAAGCTCGCTGTGGATGTCGATGGTCAGCCAATGCTGTTTCCTAAAGAAAATTTTAGCAACGGCTGCATTTCCACCGTCGATGTGATTTACCCTTCAGCACCTTTATTTCTCCTCTTAAACCCTGAGCTGGTAAGAGCCCAATTACGTCCCTTAATGGAGTACGTAAGAACTGGCCGTTGGCGTTTTGCGTTTGCTCCTCACGACCTTGGCACCTATCCCAAGGCAGACGGTCAGGTGTACGGCGGTGGGGAGCGCACAGAAGAAAATCAGATGCCAGTGGAGGAAAGCGGCAATATGTTGCTTCTTTTTACTGCTCTGGCGAAGGCGGAGGGTAAACCCGACTTTGCCGAAAAGTACTGGCCTGAAATAACGGCATGGGCAGAGTACCTGGAACGCGAAGGCATGGATCCCGCGAACCAGCTTTCAACGGATGATTTTGCAGGTCACCTCGCGCACAATGCGAACCTCTCCATCAAAGCAATTCTGGCCCTTGATGGATACGCGACCTTGGCGGAAAAGACTGGGCGTGCTCCCGAGGGTAAGAAGTATCATGCCGTGTCCCGTCAAATGGCAAAGCGTTGGTCCGATCTCGCTTCAGATGGAGACCACTTCCGCCTTGCGTTCGACAAGCCCGGGACGTGGAGCCAAAAATATAACCTGGTTTGGGATCGAGTCCTCGATCTCAATGTGTTTCCCGCAACCATCGCAGAAACTGAGACTCGTTTTTACAAGACCCACATTAACCCATTTGGCTTGCCCTTAGACAATCGAAGCGCGTACACGAAACTGGACTGGGAGGTTTGGACGGCGACGTTGGCCGACAAGCGGGAGGACTTCGACATCATCATCGCGGCACTCGAGAAATTCATACACGAATCTCCTAGTCGAGTGCCACTCACCGATTGGTACTGGACAACTGACGGGAAGCAAGTTGGCTTTCAAGCGCGTTCCGTTGTGGGGGGCGTGTACATGCCTCTCCTGGCACGAGATCAGATATGGAAGAAATGGTCCAAGCGCCCATAGCGATTGAGTTCAGCTTGTTAACCTCACTCATCTCTTGCGGGGATTCTTCGCAAATCACGCTGACAAGGCCAGCCGGTCGGTCATTTGACGGCGGGAGATGATCTTGGGCTCAGGACCAGTTTTTGCACACGCCAGTTCAAGATTTCGGCTACGTACAACTCGTTTTCCGAAGGGCAAGCGATTTCGTGGATCCATCCGAACTGGCCCAGCTGCTTGCCTGATTTCCCTAACACGCCGAGGACCGTGCCATCGAGGCTAAGCTTATAGATTCTTCCTGGGAAAGCGTCGGAGCTGTAAAGCACCTGATGAGGAGGAGGGGTGATGCAGATCGCCCATGGGGAACCCGGCGCTCTCGATCCGGAGGGATGGTCTGTCTTGTTGCCGATTACCGGTCGGGCTTTGGGGTCTACAGGAACATCAATAGTGATTTGGCGGAGAAACTTGCCATTCCCATCGAAGACCTGAATCCGGTGGTTTCCACGGTCGGCCACGTAAACGTTGTCCAGTGCATCAATCGCAAGGCTGTGTGGAGTATTGAATTGACCTGCTTTGATTCCCGGTTCTCCCCATGACATCAGCCAATTGCCATCTTTATCGACTTTCGCAACTCTAGAGTTGACGTAGCCGTCACTGATGTATGTATTTCCTGCAGAATCCCAAGCAACGTCGGTCACCTGTCTGAACAAACCGTCTTCTGGAGGCAGCGGAGGATTGGGTTCTTTCAAGGGACCAGTGCCATCGTCGGAGGCTTCCTGCTTCCGTCCGAACACCATGGAAATTCGCCCCTGGGGATTAAATTTGACCACAACATCGGAGCCTTTATCCGTGACCCAAATGTTGTCCTGGGGGTCGATCTTGACCGTGTGAGCGTAGGACCATGCGTACAAGTTGTGTCCAATCTCCCGCAGAAACTTGCCGTCCGGCGCAAATTCCAAAAGTTGTGCTGCGGCCGCAGCATACGCGGGGCCAGTCGTGTTGCCCCGAGAGAAGACGAAGATGTGACCTTTGGAATTGACCGCTACGCCGGCCACTTCACCAAAATAGAGATTGTCTGGAAGGTGCAGGAACTCCGGTACAGAACGGTACGGGATTTCGGAGACCTGAGAAGTTTGAGCCGAAAGAAAACATGGTGCAAACAGTAGTAGGCAAAGGGCCCGTTTCATCAAGTCCTCCCACGATTGGTTTCTCGACATATTAGGCCGCTACAGTATCTAACAAGTTTTGAATTTCGTTCGTGAGAAATTAGGCAGCAGAAGATAAGGAAGTCACTGAAGTTGTTGATGACCCGTCGCCCGCCGGCCCGTAAGACCAGTGAGGGATCCGTCCATTCGGACAATACCTATTGACATTTGAGGAGTTAGACGTCGGTAATGGCGTGTCTTTCTTGAAATCAGGCTATGCTTGGCCGGGTTGGACGAAGGAGGCGGTTTTATGACAGCCATTGCTCGCCGGGCGCATTGCGGTTTGCTCGTCATGTTTTCCGTCCTTCTTTTCGTCACGGGTTTGTTCGCACAATCAAGACCGGCCGCAGCCTCGGCTTCACCCTTTACCGTTGCACGCGACCTGAATTCAACCTTGGCAGAGTTAATGCGCGCGGCCCCGTCAACAAGCCAGGACTTGACGAACCTGCAGCAGGGCGGAAGGCTCCACTGGGTGACATTCTGGCAGGGAGACAAAGCGCAGAAGGCCAAGATGACAGCAGCGTTGCGCCGCAATCTCCAATTTGCTGTGCCCGATTTGATTCACGATGCGCAAGCCTCTGGTGGAAGCATCTCCACGACGTTTAAGCTGTATAAAGACTTGACGGTAGTCTGCGAGTCTCTGGATTCGTTGCTCCCGCCGGGTTCGCGCGAAGGTAAAACTGAATTGGCAGCTTTGAGCAACGACCTTTCCGATATGAATCGGCTGAGGGAAGAGTTGTCTTCCTATATTCAGCAGACTGCAGCTTCGATGGAGAGCAAAAGTGCTCAGCTTGCCTCTTCGGCCGGCCGATCTCCGAAAAGAGTCATTGTTGACGACAACATCCCGGACAAGCCCTCGCCCAGGAAACGCCGCCCGCCTAATGAATAGAGCAGTTCAGATTTTGCGAAAAGGGTGACCGGAATATCTGATCTTTGTGGCATTCAGGTAAGAGACTCCGTCTCCACAGCCGCCCCCCTCAGTCGTCGTGCACGATCGAGAAGCGAAAGGCAAACAGATCGTACCGGCAGGCTTCGTTTGGGAAAAGATGACGATTGGTCGCTACGCCGCCTCCGCCTTCTCCTTCGGTTTATTCTTCAAAATCGATGCCTTTGCGCTCGGCAGGATCATGATCAGTTCACACTGGGAAAACTGGCAGTGTTTGCTGCTCGCGTCTTTAGACGCTGAATCGATAGACGATCAGCGTTGTTCGGAGAAGTGAGCGGTCATACTTGACTGACAACAATTACAGGTGACGGCGAGCGGGCTTGGCCCGAAGATCTCAACGCAAACGCACCCAAAACTGCCTCAACCTCCAACCAACCCAATTGCAGTTGCCCGGGCCGATCCTAAGGTCCGAATCAACAGACATCAGGAGAAACCCATGCCAGCCAAAAATCCGAAAGAGGTTTTTGTCACACTCCTCAGCGATGCTCGTAGCAACACTGAGAGAAGCGCCAAGGTGTACCGCGAAATCAGTCAACTAGCTCAGAACCCCGACATAAAGGAGGCATTAGAAGCGCGGGCATTTATCGCGGAGAAGAATCTGGGAACGCTAGACGAAGTCTTTGAAATGATTGATGAGAAACCCGTCAAGCTTAGCGGGCGTTTGCAAGAGGTTTTCGTGGAAGACTTTAAAAGAGAACTTGCCGAAATACAATCTCCGGTCGCGAGGCATATTTACGTGCTTGCGAAAGCTATCCATCTCGCCCACCTGCGATTCGCTGAGTATGCGGCTCTAATCGCGGCTGCCGATGTGACCGGTCATTACGGGGTGGGTGTCCTCTTGGAGAGTGTACTGGCAGACAAGCTGGCGTTTTATGAACGCGACCGGCGCCTTCTCCATCACCTCATCGAAGGACGCATTGAAGAGCGTTTGGCTGCCTAATTTCTCTTTCCACCTTCAGTGTGTTGGTTCCACCAGAAGGGAATGCCCGCCTTTTCGCTAAGGCGGGTATCTTTGTCTCAGCAAGAAGGCGATGCAAAGTTGGATTCACCTGTCGATTTGGGGCAGAGATGAAAGCTGTGCGGGTGAGCGATGAGCGCCTATTGCGCGGTCGCGAAAGTGCCCACATCTTGATTTCGGTATGCAGAATTCAGGAACCGGAATTCCAAGATCCCGTGCTGCGTACCGCGCCACCGCCCGTTTACTTACGTGACTGATCTGTCTCGTGTCGAAGCCGATTGAGCCAGCTTGCACAGCATTGTTCCGGGCCATGAAGTTGGCTGATTGGGAGCACATTCCAAGAAGATGCGGCCACAGGGAACGGGTCCTATTTACCTTCTGAAAAACTTGAATCCCAGGACACAGGAAAATTGGGCCCGAGGTTGTCACTCTTAACAGTGGAAACAGACCTCCTTTCAGAAGAGGGTCATAAGAAAAACAGACTGCGTGGAGACGGATGGCAAGAAGCTGTCATCGCGCGCACGAGTGTACCTAGCAAGAAGCGCAGGAAGGAGTGCAACGATGGGTTACGAAAGAATTGTCGCTGTTTACGATAGCAACGCAAAAGCAAAAGATGCTGCTCGGGCTCTTGAAAGTTCGGGTTTTTCCTCAAGTGAAATTAGCTTTATCCACCGCGATTCTCTCAGTGACAAGGATGTCCATGATGGGAATTTATGGCAGCGGCTTTTTGGGCGTGTTGTCTCAGACAGCGAAAGCACTTCCTACAACCGTGCCCTCCAGTCTGGCGGGACCATTCTTTCTATGCGAGCCAAGGATACTGAGGTTCCACGCGCAATGAAGATTTTGGACGCACACGAGCGCCTGGATTTGAATGAAAGATCAACTACAACGGCAGCAGGTCACCCCACGAGCGGGGCGAAAGCAGACGCCAGAGACGAAGTGTTACGCCTGGTCGAAGAGCAACTCGATCTCGGGAAGCGTCAGGTGGAGACCGGCAGGTCTCGGATTCGCTATTTCGTCGTGGAAAAACCGGTTGAATCACAGATTACTTTGCACGAAGAACATTTGGAGATATCTCGGCGGGCCGTTACCGACGCGACACTTCCCAGAGATCTCGACTGGAAAGATAAGACCATCGAAGTGATCGAGACTAGCGAGCAGCCGGTCGTTACAAAAACTGCGCGCATCACCGAGGAGGTGGTCATTAGCAGGCGAGGGTCCGACCGTGTCCAAACCATTCGTGACACTGTCCGTCGCCAACAGGTGGAGGTCGAGCGAGTGCCCGGCGACATCAAGAAAGCCGCCTAATCCGAATTGTAGTTTGGATGCTCGTGGTTGCTGAGCTCTGAAGTGTTTAGATCAGCACAGAGGAATGCAAGCATTTGTCGTAACGGACTAGCGAAAGGAGAAGTTATGTCCACTGCTAGGTTCCCGCCTTCCAGGCCCGAGTCCGAGAGCCTGATTTCTGCTGTAACCCAACACTTCACCCCCGATCTGGTGCACTATGCAACCTCTATGACTGGGGAGTCCGCATCATCCAGTCACAAGGCGCTGCATGCAGCTGTACCCACCGTCCTATGCGGATTAACCAGCCTGGCCTCCACGGCCGAAGGGCAGAGCAGGCTAGCAACGATGGTTCGCGAAGGCGGCTACACTGGCCTAACAGAGAACCCGCTTTCCTTATTTCGAGGGGGAAGTTCAACGAATTATCTGATGTCTGCTGGGCAGCAGCATCTAGGCAAACTTTTTGGAAACAACCTTTCTTCTGTCGTAGAAACGGTTGCTCAGTCCAGCGGTCTCGGGACCTCTTCTGCCAACAAGTTGCTGGCGTTGGTGACTCCTTTGACTCTAGGTGTCCTTGGCAAGCGGGTTTCGGCCGAAGGGTTGGGGTCTGCTGGACTCGGGGAGCTACTCCTAAGTCAAAAGACAAGCATGGCCGATGCTGCTCCTTCCGGGCTATCACGCATCTTGGACCTTGGGCCCAGAGCGGTGGCTTCGTCAGCCACAAGCTTTCAACGCGAGGCTGCTCCGAGTGCGCCAGCGCACCTTGAGCACTTTGCAGAGGCGGCTCCCGCTGAAGAACGAAAAACACCAAATAGAAGTCGTTGGTTTCCTCTCGCGCTGGTGTTGGCGGGCATCGTTCTATTAGCCTATCTGATCGGCCGACCTCGTACGCCGCGCGTGGCTGACATCGCTTCGCGGGGTATCACTTCTGCTAACAACGCCCTCACGTCGGTCACGTTGCCCGGAGGCGTGCACCTCTCTGTTCCAAGAGACTCGATCAGTTATAGCCTTGCGACCTTCCTCGGCGATCAGTCTGCGACCGAGTTGCCGAGAACCTTCGTGTTTGACCATTTGAACTTTGAAAGCGCGTCGACTCAGCTGACGCCGGATTCGGCAGGGACGGTGAACGACGTGGCGCAAGTACTGCGCGCATATCCCAATGCCCAAGTGCGCTTGGTGGGAAATACAGATAACACCGGTACTCCCGAATCCAATCAGAAGCTGTCTGAAGCTCGGGCTGTCGCAGTAAAAACTATGTTGGGGAACCAAGGAGTGACATCAGACAGAATCTCAACTCAAGGCCTCGGACAAGATCATCCGATTGCGTCCAACGATACGGAAGAAGGACGTGCTCGAAATCGCCGTATCGAACTGAACGTAACCCACAAATAGGCCGCATGGGTGACTGGGTCGCTCTGAGCCTGCGGCGCGAATCTCACAAAGCTCGGGGAGAAGTCTGTCCGGAAGCTCCATCGAAAATCATGTCGCTAACGCACACACGCCCGCAGCAACAATTTCATCAACGGGTCAGGACGCGTAAAGCTCCGTTTAAAGCAGGCCGGGGAAGACTTCGCGCCGCTACTCGGTCAGCCGCAGAGGGACGCTCAGCTTTTTCATTTTGCTAGCGCCTCGCGATTTTGTTTCGCCCAATCACTATCCGCCGGGACCTCCTTCATGGGTGGCCCACCCTCAGTCCCGCAGGCACATGGGCCTAGCATTTTGGCCTCGGTCATGCAAGAGCAGGACTTTGTTTTAAGGCATGCACAGACGTAAACAGTCTTCTGGCTCTTGGCGGCTTGTTCAGGTTTACGCGAAGATCCTGCGTCTGAGGGTGTAACCGCCAATAACAGAAGCAGGAGCGAAGCGTGAGCCCACTTGCTTTGATTTTTCATGCTGTTTTCTCCGTACTGATCATTCTCCTGGGTTCGACCTACACCTGCTGGTAAAGGGAGTCCACGTGCATCTTTTCCGGCTTCCCATAATGGGGCCCGCTCGCACCTGGTTGGGGCGAGCGGGTGTCGATAAAACACGTCAGAAGTACAGCTTCGCTCCGAACTGGAAGACGCGCGGATCGAAGGCGGATGTAACTTGCCCGAAGTTGTTTGTGATTTTGCCGAACGTTGGACTCTGTGGGTCCTGGTCAAAGCTGGCAGTATTGCTCACTTGACTGAATTGGGTGTGATTCCATGCATTGAAGCTTTCTGCACGGAGTTCCAAACGGCTGCCGCTGTCGTTGAATGCGAAGCTCTTGAACAGCGACAAATTCCAGTTCTGGCGGCTCGGCCCACGCAGCGAGTTGTGGCCCGCATCTCCCCAGGCACCGAGTGTCGGCAAGGCAAATGCTGAGGTGTCGAACCATGCGCCAACCCTGTGCGGATACGACACCCTTCCAACCTGATCAGGACGATTGGTAGTGAGGGGGATGCCATTGCTGCCCTGGCCACCGGCCAGTTGCGGGTTGATTGGCACCCCGGAAGTGATGGTGATGATTCCCGAAAGTTGCCATCCCCCGAGGGTGGATTTCAATAAGCGGCTTTGGTTGTTCCGCAGAAGCGGGATGTCGTAGATAAAGTTCACAGCGCCGTTGTGGGTGCGGTCAAATCCGCTTGGTCCGAGATCGTATCTCCAGCCGAGATAGGGGTTGGAGACACTTCCAAGGTCGCCACCGCCATTGCCCGCCGTGGTCGGATCAATGGCGCGCGAGAGCGTGTAATAGGCATGCAGGCTCAGATCCTTCATTTGCGAATTGAGGTCGATCTGCAAGCCGTTGTAATGAGAGTTGGCTTCATTCCTGGATAGACGGATGAACTGGAAGCCAGGGTACGGCAGGCCCGGTGCGGTGTTGTACTGCGCGCCGTTAATCAGAGCCGGCAAGTAACTCTCATCCGGCAGATTGATGTGCGCGTAGTCGTTTTGATGCCGGTTTTGATTGCCGACATAGGCGACCGATAAAACCGACTTGGCATTGATCTGCTGCTGAATACCGACGCTGTACTGGTAACTGACGGGCTGCTTGTACTGATCAACGTCCACACCAGTAATGCTGGCAGGGTTAATCGGTTTTGGTGCTGCTGTTCCTGTCGACAGCAGGAGGCTTGGGTTCGCGAACATTACGCTGCTGTTGTTCACATTCAAGCTGAAGGGAACGTTGGAACCAGCGTTATACATGTCGTTGCCCTGTATGCGCTCATACATCATTCCAAACCCGCCCCGAATGACGGTTTTGCCCTTGTCGCTCATATCGTAGGCGAAGCCGATGCGTGGCCCGAGGTCCGCCCAGTGATTGTTCACCAGGCCTTTCGGCACACCGTTCTTGCCAGAAATTCCGATCCCATTCAGGTAAAGTGGAACTCCTGCCAGGATGGGGTTCGGGCTTGTGCCGAGCCCCGGGCTGGAGGGATCAATCGTGCCGTCGGGCAACAGCGTCGCAGCCTTCGACGGATCATAGAGTGACGGATAGAAATTTCCCATCCGATTGTTTGCCTCGTAGGTGTGCGGGATTCCATCCCAGCGCAATCCCAAATTCAGCGTCAGTCTGCGCGTCGTGCGCCAATTGTCCTGAAGGTAGGCTGCCCAGGAGACGTTATTCCAAAAGCCGCGATCCTGCACGGCGAGTTCGTTGTACCCTTTGGCGGTGCCCAAGAGAAAATCGGCAAAGTCGTTCCCCGTGTAGGTGCCGTCGAAATTAAAGGCGCCCTGTGTCGTGCCGAACAAGTCCTGCACTTTTTTATAGATGGCCCAACTTCCACCCAGTTTCAGCTGATGGGTTCCTTTGGTCCATGAGACATCATCTCGGATCTGATAATCGTCTGCCTTGTTGTGCCAGGGCCAGTTCGCGATCTCAAAGCGCGCACCAGTTGAACCGTTCAGGTCGACATTGGGAATGCGATTGTCGTTGTTCGGGCCGGTGAACAGCCTTGACGCGGTAGAGTCGTATCCGGGGGGCAGTGCAAGGCTCTTCAGTCCGGAGCCGGCAAATGGAACGATGTTAATCCGGTTTCCGTTGTAGTTAAACGAAGTTTCATTCAGTAAGCTCGGAGTGATTGCATACGTGGCGTGGACGACTCCGCTGTAAGAAGGATTGCCAAAGGTATCACCGACGGTGGGAATGTTGGCACCGCTCCATTGGCTCACTCCGAACGTCTGCGAAACTTGTTCGGCTATGAAGTGTCCGAACACTGAAAACTTGCTATTGAAGTTGTGATCGATGCGCGCAACTTCCTCTGCGAGGTTGGTGGGCGAGTTATTGCCCCCGACGAAGGTGGGGTTCCCATTGGCGTCTAGCGAATTAGGGGCCGGGAAAATACCAGCTCCGACTAAGGCAGCCGCATTGGGCGAGATCATGCACGATGGAATGACGTTATTGGGGAAAGGTGAGCCCTGCACGATTCCTGCGGGCAGAACACCGCCGGGACACCCCTTGGCCAGAACCGACGCCGACACTTGGCTCGCGCTGGGAACTTTGATGGTGGTATTGCCGAAATTTCCGGTGTACTGAGACGTCGTCGGAACAGTTTGGTTTGTCAGCCCGCCTTGCACCAAGCGCCGCCATTCCATGTTGTAAAAGAAAAAGGTCCGGTTGCGGTCGGGGTTATAGAGCTTTCCGAAGGTCACCGGCCCGCCCACATTGAAGCCGAAGACATTGAGCCGGAGCTCAGCGACTTTTTGCGGCGCAGGATTAAAGTAATTACGGGCGTCAAAGGCGTCGTTACGATTGAATTCCCAAGCGGACGCGTGCAAGTTTCTCGTCCCAGATTTGAGAACCATTGTCATGGTTCCCGCTGAGGAAAGCCCGTAGTCAGCGCTGTAGTTTGAGGTAAGTGTACGGAACTCAGCGATCGCATCGCTCGACGGTGCGATGCTCATTCCACCTGCGCCCCCCCGGTCGTCATTCTCGCCGCCGTCCAGAAGATAAATGTTGTGGTTCTGGCGCAAGCCATTGAACTCCACAGCGGCGTCGCCGCCCACGGGAGTGTTCACCACACCGGCACTCATGCCTCCTCCGCCGATTTGGCTCGAAGCTCCTGGAACCAATGCCGCCAACTGGTACATGCTTCTCCCACTGACGGCAATCTGCGAGATTTGCTGCCCGGTAATGACATTGCTGATCTCGCCGGAATCTGTCTGCACCTTCACCGGGTTCGCTTCCACGGTAATTGTTTCCGAAGTGCCGCCAACCTGCATTTGGAAGTCAACCCGGTCGCGATCGCCAACCTGCAGCACGATGTTTTTCTGCTCGGCCGATTTGAATCCCCCTGCTTCTACCTTGATGCTGTAGTGTCCGATGTTTAGATCCGGTAATACATATTGTCCAGCTTCATTTGTCTGGGTCTTCTTGATGACGCCGGATTCTGCGCTGGTGATGGTGATGCTCACGTTCGGCAACGATGCGCCGGAAGGATCCGTAACTGTACCGACGATGGTTGCCTGTTGGGAATTCGCACAGAAGGAGGAGGCGATCAAGAAACAGAATATGAAGGCCACCCAGCGAAAATGCAATTTTTGCGAGGAAAGGGGCAGTGCGCCTGCAACAGCATCGTGGCCCTGCCGAATGCACGTCGAACTCATAGACATCACTCCCAATGACATTGTGGATTGAGGTGCCGAAGGCTCCCTGGCTAGACAGAGTGCACCTCTAAATGGATTGCTACAATACCCACATCTTTGGGACTTAACATAGCCACTTACTTGTTTCGGTAAGTTGATAAGCGCTAACCTCCGCTGCCGAACATTCCCAAAATAGTCTTGGTAATGAGCCTATTGACGTTGATTTGATATGGCCACTAAGATTGCCCTACCGTGAAGAAAGTGTCTTCAGCGGTTTTCCCGCTCATTGCCATCGATCGGAATGCGCCCGAGGCGTTGTATCAGCAGATCTATGAGGCGTATCGATCCGCGATCGTGGGCCGCACGCTTCGTCCTGGGCAGCGCGTTCCTTCGACCCGAATGCTCGCAAACGAACTCGGTATTTCGCGAATTCCCATCCTGAACTCGTATGCGCAACTGCTCGCGGAGGGATATTTTGAAAGTCGTGTGGGGGCGGGAACGGTGGTGTCCCGGTCCCTGCCCGATCAATTCCCAGTCACCGCGACTCGAGGTGCTCGGGGTGCGAAAACCATACAAAGCCCCAGGCCGCTTTCGAAAAGAAGCTTTGCCATTGATAAGAATGTGCCATGGCGCCGTGGTTGGGGGCCTTTCGGAGTCAGCCAGGTTGCCTTCGAACATTTTCCATTTCAGACATGGAACCGTCTCATCACCCGGCAGTCTAGGCAAAATTTCGCTAAATCGTTGGACTATGGCGATCCGATGGGGCTCAGAAAGCTGCGCTCAGCACTTGCGAATTATGTTCGGGCGGCTCGAGGCGTGCGCTGCGAAGACGACCAAGTCATGATCGTGAGCGGCTCGCAACAAGCTCTGGAAATCGCCGCCCGCGTACTTCTTGACCCTGGGAACTCGGTTTGGATGGAAGAGCCAGGATACCGCTTTGCTCATCGAGTTTTCGGATTTCATGGCTGTCGCATCGTTCCTGTTCCGGTGGACTATGAGGGGATGAACGTCTCGGAAGGAATCCGTCTGGCTCGCAATGCTCGCGCGGCATTAGTGACCCCATCCCATCAGTACCCGCTGGGCGTAACCATGGGCGCCTCACGGCGGTTGCAACTTCTCGACTGGGCAGAACAGTCTGGCGCCTGGGTCATTGAAGATGACTACGACAGTGAATACCGCTATCAAAGCTTGCCCATCGCCTCCTTGCAGGGACTGGATAGTAACTCCCGCGTGATCTACATCGGGACGTTCAGCAAAGTGCTCTTTCCCGCCCTACGGCTGGGCTACATCATCCTTCCCCCGGATCTTATGCAGGCTTTCCAGTCTGTCCGGACCGCCATGGATATCGGCCCGCCGCACTTTTTTCAATCAGTACTGGCGGATTTTATCGCGGAAGGCCATTTTTCACGCCACGTTCGGAGAATGCGCGTGGTGTATAGCGAGCGTTGCCAGTCCCTGATTGACCGCATTCGGAATGCCTTTGGATTTGGAGTCGATATTACTGGGGGCCATGCAGGTATGCACCTGGCTATTACGCTGAAGGGAGTGCGCGACCGCGAAATCGCGCTTCGTGCCGCCGATGAGAATTTGTGGTTGTTGCCGTTGTCAGCCTCTTATCTAGAGAAACCTTTACGCCATGGGTTCATACTTGGATTTGGAAGCACGAGCCCAGCGGAAATGTCTGCAGCCGTTGGAAGGATGCGAGCCCTGGTGGGCGGTTCGCGTTAGAGTTCGAGGCTGATCTCACAGGGAATATCTCGATCGTAGTTCCTCCCAGAGAAGAAAATCCAGCCTCTCACGGTTCCGTGAATTTACGGCTTCCTTTGTAAACCTCCAACGCAAGTTGGGCATCGGACAGTCGAACAGAGGTGTCCCATGAGCCCATCTGGCCTTTCATTGGTAGCGGCAATTGTTCTTACCGGTACGACGTTCGGGCAGGCGACCGGTAGCTCACAAGAGCAGCCCACAACCACGCAGTCCACGGTCAGCCAGCAGATCAACATCACCATGACGCGCTCGACTGCCCAGCCCAGTCCTGCGGAGCAGCAGGAAGTGAGAAGCAATTTGAAAGACGTGCACTTTGCGTTCGACCAGTACGATTTTGATGATCAGGCACGGTTAGCCCTGCAAGAGAATGCGAACTGGTTGAAGGCGAACCCTGGAGTGACGGTCTCGATAGCGGGTAATGCGGACGAGCGCGGCGACATTGCCTACAATCTTGTGCTATCCCAAAAGCGGGCAGAAGCGGTACGAGACGCGCTTGTCTCGCTGGGCGTACCCGCCGAGCGGATTCAATTCACAACTGGATGGGGCAAACTCTATCCGGTTTGCGCGCATTCAGACGAGAGTTGCTGGGCACAGAACCGACGCGCCCGTTTGACCGCAGGAACCACACTGCAGAATGACGTGCTCGCAATGGACCAGCTGACGCCCGTCATCCTGGCTTGCGCGACGGTGGATTGCCATTAGGTGCCCAGGGTGAAGGACCGGGTGGAAAGTGCTCTTATCCAAGAAAATGCTCTTATCCAAACTGGTCGCCGTGCTTGCCCTGGCGTGCCCGCTATTTGCTGAGACGCTTCCCAACGGAACCGCACTGCCGATACAGCTCAGCACCGGATTGAATGCCAGAAAGGACCGAGCCGGGAAGCAACTATCGGGCAGGGTCATGCAGGATGTAGCTCTCCCCGCAGGCGAGAAGATCAAGTCCGGCTCGCGTGTCCTCGGACACATTCTGCAAATTACGAAACGAGGACCCGCCGGCTTTGGTGTGGTTGTACGCTTCGACTCTATTCAAGATGGCGAACGTACGATACCTGTGGTTGCAGCTGTGTTAGCCGTGGCCACCTCAGCTGGCGTACACGAAGCTCAGATCCCGATAAACTCCTCGGCCAATATTGAACCGACGACTCAATGGGTGACGCGCCAAGTGGGTGGAGACATTGTGAATCGCGGGCTCCGCAAGGTTGCTTCAGAAGATGTTGTTGGGCGTTGGGTGGGGGAAAATTCCGTCCTAATGAAGCTCACTCCTAATCCGGAAGCCGGGTGCCCTGGTGGCCCGGGCTACGACCGCGAACAAGCACTCTGGATATTCTCAAGCACGGCTTGCGGAGTATACGAACTGACGAGGCCGAGCCATATAAGAATCGTCAGATCTGGACTTACTTCACCTCTTGGCGAAGTTGAGTTGAATTCAGAGAAGGACCTCTCGCTGGGCGCAGGCAGCGGCTGGCTGCTGATGTCGCTTTCGAGCAAGTGAGGGCTGGGAAATCAGCTCCGGCTGTGGTTTGCTGCCGAAATGAGAATCTCAGAGTAATCGTCGCAATCAACCCTGCCATCTTCGGCAGTTTGGGACGCCAGATCGTGGAACCGCATTGTGCCCGAACTTCGGGGCGGCTCGAGGATCAAATCGATTCTGCCAAGAACCTTGAACCTAATCGTTGCAAGCCAGGTCAAATGCGCCTTGTAAAGGGAAGGCCCTCCGACGATCCGAGCTGGGTACCTGTCAGAAGTACTAGTTGCCGAAGAATATCTGCATGGCCAATCATGGGCCGCAAGTGCTCGTGCGAGCCCGTAGTTCTCCCCACCTGAATCCCGACGCCGCAGCTGGGGACGGTGCTCCAAGAATGAAAAAATAAGGGGGTGTAGGTTGCTCGCTGAAAACACGGATCTCACAAGCAAAGAATGGGCCATTATTGCGCTGATTTCGCAGGGCAGTACGAACAGCGAAATCGCATCATCCATTCATGCATCGGAGCCAATGGTCAAAGATCACCTGCGAAGAATCTTCCAGAAGACGGGCTGCTGGAACCGCACCGAGGTCGCTTTGTGGTATTTGGGCAGGAGAGTGGAGAACGAAAGACGTTCCTCCGACAGACGGGGAGCGGATCCAAAGCTCACTGACGATCGTCAGAAGGGTCGCCGTCACCCCCCAGAGCGTTCTCGCAGAGCGAATGAGCAGCATGACGTTATTTTGGAGGAGTGATAGCAGCCAGAATGCCGGCTGATAGTTCTGCTAGTTGCTAGGTTGATTTGGAAACCCTAAGGTCGTTTGGTCTCAAGGTTCCTGCCACACACTCTGGACCCTCGAGCACTTTTGGGGGAATGTGACAACTTATAAGCGAGTGAATCTGATCGCGCTCGTGGTCGCCATTGCCTCCTGTGCTCTGGCACAAAAAGTCGAGGTCGGATACGACAAGAGTGTAGATTTCTCAAGATACAAGACCTACAGCTGGGCAGAACTTCCGATGCCACCCGCACGTCCCATGCTCTATACAACTGTGGTGGGATGGATTGACGGCGACCTCAATTCGAAGGGATTTCAACGCGTCGAAAAGGACGGCGACCTCATTTTGCAGGCGACGGGAGGAATAGGATTCGGAATTAACGTCGCCGGAGGACAGCCTCTGACGTCTTCCTACAACGGGCCGCCACCCTCTCTCAATGCAACCATGTGGACAGGCGCTGGAGGCCAGAGAGAATTGATGCCAGCAGTTCCAGATGCCAGCCTAGAGCTGCAGTTTATCGACCATAAGGCAAACCAGATCGTTTGGTCCGGCCTCGTTACGCAAGCCCTCGATATGGAGCGCAAAGATAAGTCGCTCGATCTTGTGGACAAAGCGGTTACTAAGTTGCTCAAGCGATTCCCACCCAAGACTTCAAAGTGATTGCCCCTCTTCAAGACTCGCCTAAGGATCGTGAGCTCGTCCAGCGATCTTAATCGGCTCCAATGCTCGCCCGTTCCCCAAAGAGTAGCTCGGTTGATTCGGGCTGGAGATCTACACCAATCGAGCTTCCGCTGTGGTAAAAACGTGACAGTTCGATGTTCATAGCCGGCAACCTTCAACTCCAACCGTAACCAAACCCTTGAAGAATCAGGTTTAGCAGGGGATTTTCCTGAGCGGATCAGAGCTGGTTCCCCGATGTTCGAACCGGCGGGCGGACCTTGCGGTGCCGCCGTGGGATTGTTGACCATTCGATGCATGTGTGAATACCCTGAATCGAGAGTTCTCCCAGAATGAGCCATTTGAAAACGCTTTTTGTGCTTTCCCTTTTGTTCTGCTCAGGCGATCTGCTTGCAAGCGACGGTTGGAAGGCGATTTCGGATGTTTCCAGCGTACAGGTGCTGTCGCAGGGTGTAGAAGTCGCTGCGGGTGAGGCGAGAGTACGGGTCACCGCCGTCGCCCCCAATGTGATTCGTTTGCGCTATGCACCCAGTGGCCAGTTCCCGGCGGAGCACTCCTTTGCCGTGTTGCCCGGAGCCATCCGGCCGGAAACAGTCCAGGTCGATCAGTCGGGAGACGCAGTGTCCTTCGATAGCGGATCTCTTCGGGTGAAGATCGTTCGCTCGCCTTTTCGTGTGGTGTTCTTGGATCCACAAGGACAAGTTATTGCGGAAGATGGCCCAGGATCTTCCGTGGAGTTCCACGGTGCTGAATTTCGTGTCCGGAAATCCATGCCTGAAGACGAACACTACTTTGCTTTGGGAGACAAGAGCGGGCCCCTCGACCACCGTAATTTGGCGTTCACAATGTGGAACACCGACGCATTCGGTTGGCAGGAATCTACCGACCCACTTTACAAGGACATCCCGTTCTTCTTGGCGATGCGAAAAGGGGCTGCTTACGGCGTCTTTTTGGACAACACGTATCGCACCAGTTTTGATTTTGGAAAAGAATCGCGCGACTTCTATTCGTTCGGCAGTGACGACGGGGAACTCGACTATTACTTCTTCTACGGGCCCGATCCCAAGCGCGTGATTGAAGATTTCACGGCGCTGGTGGGCCGCGCACCGCTCCCCCCCCTATTTTCCTTGGGATATCAGCAGTGCCGGTACAGCTACTACCCGGAATCTCAGGTGCGGGAGATCGCCAGTCAGTTTCGAAAGCGAAAGATTCCCGCAGACGTCATTTATTTGGATATTGATTATCAGCAGGATAATCGTCCCTTCAGCGTCGATCGCGAGCGATTCCCCGGCTTTGGGCAGATGATCAAGGACCTCAAGACGCAGGGATTCAACGTTATCGCCATCACGGACCTCCATATCGCGAAGTATCCCGGCTACAGACCTTATGAAGAAGGAATGAAGGGAGACTATTTTGTAAAGAATCCCGATGGTTCTGTGTATGTGGGAAAGGTGTGGCCGGGCGACAGCGTTTTCCCTGATTTTACGCGTGATGCAGCCCGCAAGTGGTGGGGAACGCTCTATTCCGATTTCGTAGGGATGGGCATTCGTGGCTTCTGGAACGATATGAACGAGCCTTCAATTTTCGAACGCACTGACAAAACCATGCCGCTCGACACGGTGCATTCGGTGGAAGGGCGGAAGACGGACCATCGCGAAATCCACAACGTGTTTGGGATGCAGAACGCGCGCGCGACTTACGAAGGCCTCTTGCGGCTGCAACCGGATATTCGGCCTTTTGTCCTTACCCGCGCAGCGTATGCCGGCACGCAGCGCTACGCGGCTACCTGGACAGGCGACAACAGCAGCACCTGGAACCACATGCGGATTTCTATTCCGCAGCTGCTCAATCTCGGCCTATCGGGCTACAGCTTCGTCGGGGATGACATCGGTGGTTTTGCTGGGAGCCCTACGCCTGAATTGCTCACGCGATGGATGGAACTCGGCGTTTTCAATCCCATCTACCGCAATCATGGCACGAAAGGCAGCCGCAATCGCGAGCCTTGGGTGGATGGTCCTCAGCATGAGGCAATCCGGCGCCAGTACATCGAGTTGCGATACAAGTTATTGCCCTACATCTACACCGGCGTAGAAGAGAGTTCGCGGACCGGTATTCCGCTAATGCGCCCCATGTTCTTGCAGTATCCGTCCGAGGACGGCCTGCAGTTGGTGGAAAACGAATTCATGTTTGGAGGCGATCTGCTGGTTGCGCCGAAGATTGATGAGAAGGTCGGTCCCTACGAAGTGAAGCTGCCGCAAGGTGTCTGGTACGACTTTTGGACAGGGAAGACGGTCAGCGGTGCCACCCAGCAAATGGATCCGCCACTCAATGCCGTGCCCGTCTTCGTGCGTGCGGGAGCGATTATTCCGCAAGCGCCCGTGGTGCAATCGACCAGCGAAGTTCCGAAAGGACCCTTGGAGTTGTTGGTTTATCCCGGGTCTGACTGCCGCGGCTCACTCTACCAGGACGACGGCAACACCTTGGCCTACCAACGTGGAGAATTCCTGCGTATGCAGTTCAGATGTGATTCGAACTCAGAATCCCTGAAGTTCCACTTCTCCGCCTCACAAACCCAATTCAAACCGTGGTGGACCACCATCAAAGCCACCTTCTTCGGTTTTCCGCGGAAGCCCCAGCAGCTTCAATCCGGAGAGAACGTGGTGCAGGGTTGGGGATATGATGCTGCGCGCGGTACTGTCAGCATCGATTTGCCTGCCTCGCCCGATGGAGAAATCGTGATAACGCGGTAGGTTGCTGTGGCTAGGCGGCTGTGCTCGGCGGTTGGTTTCAGGGGCCTGGGGAGGCGGTGAACTCAGAAAGGGCTACTCGCCGCGTACCAATCGCAGGGTCTCCGCGACCGCGTCTTCTCTCGCCCTGCCTTTTCCATTCGCGCCCTCGACGGAAGCCTCTGCCGTGTCACCCTCGCCGGGAGCCAAGAACAGATTGTTTACCAAGCCCTGCTGTTTGGTGTAGAGCTCGAAGTAACGTCCTCGGGCGGCATAGAGTTCTTCGTGGTTGCCACGCTCCACAATGCGTCCTTGTTCGACAACAAGGATCTGGTCCGCACGCCGGATTGTCGATAGGCGGTGTGCAATGACGAATGTCGTGCGTCCCCGCATGAGATAGGAAAGGCCTTCTTGAATCATTTGCTCCGATTCGGAGTCCAGGCTGGACGTCGCTTCGTCCAGGATTAGAATTCGCGGTTCCGCGAGAATCGCTCGTGCGATTGAAATACGCTGGCGCTGGCCACCCGATAATTTAACGCCGCGCTCGCCGACAATGGTGTCGTACTTGTCGGCGAAACTCTCAGCGAACTCGTCCACGCGAGCGATGCGGCAAGCGCGTAGAAGCTCTTCTGCACTGGTATCGGGGCGCGAAAACGCCACGTTCTCGCGGATGCTGCCATCAAAGAGAAACGAATCCTGCAACACAACGCCGAGTTGGGTGCGGTAAGAATCCAGCCGCACCGTGCTCAGGTCGACTCCGTCAACCCTTACCGCGCCTTGTTTCGGAGTATAGAAAGCGGAGATTAAGCCAATGATGGTTGATTTTCCGGAGCCCGATGATCCGACCAGGGCCGTGACCGTGCCCGGCGAAGCCTGAAACGAAATGTCGTCGATTACCGTACGAATGCCATCGTAACTGAAACTGACATGCTCGAAATCGACGGTGCCCTCAATTGCGGGTAGGGACACGGTCCGGCGGGGGTCCTTGTCTTCAGCAGCTTCCTTCAGGATCTCTTGGGTGCGGTCAAGACCTGCCAACGCTTCCGTAAGCTGCGTACCGATCTGAACAATCTGCATGACCGGTGCGATCAGGAACCCCATGAAGAGCGTGTAGGTGAAGAACCCACCGATGGTCAGCGATCCGGCGAGGATCTGCCGTGCGCCCACGTACATAATGACCGCCCCGACGACGCCGAGAAGCATGCTCGCCGAAAGCCCCATCACGGATGTCGCCGTAAGAGTCTTCAGCACGTTTTCCAGCAATCGCCTCACGCCGCTTGAGAACACCTTCTCTTCGCGATCTTCCGCGTGATATCCCTTGACCACTCGTATTCCGCCCAGCGACTCAGCCAGGCGTCCGGTGACCTCAGCGTTAATCTTCCCGCGCTCGCGAAAGATAGGACGAATCGTCTGGAAGGCCTTCTTCAGCGCTAGAGCAAACGCTGCCAGGAAACCAAAAGCCAATAGCGTCATGAAGGCGCTGATCCGGAAGAGTACGACGAGCGCGATCGTGGCTGTCAAAAGCCCACCGACGAGATCCACCAACCCTGTGCCGATCAGATTGCGGACGCCTTCGACATCACTCATGATTCGCGAGACCAGGACTCCGCTCTTGGTCGAATCATGAAACGAAACCGACAGCCGACCTACATGGGCCTGTACCTTTTGCCGCAGTTCGGTGATTAACCGCTGGGCCGCTTTCGAGAGCAGTTGAGTGAGCGAAAAAGACGTTATTCCTTGCAGAAGAGTTGCTGCCAGAACTCCGAACACAATCGGTTTTAACAGACTGACCTGGTGCTTGGCGATCACATTGTCGATCAGAAATCGCGTTGAGTAGGGAAGAACCAATGAGGCCACGCGGTTGATGGCCATGAGAACGAAGCCCAAGGCCAGCAGTCCTCGGCGAGGACGGACCAGTTCCCAGACCAGGGGAAGTACTGCGCCCAACTTCGGGCCGGGGGATCCGGGCCCGGATGCGCTCACGTGGTGGGGAACGGTTCTCATTAGATGATTGGATACTCAGCCGTCGCGATGGCTTCAAAATGTGTGCTGCACGCCGTTTTCGGCTACCGTTCCGCGCCGCGAGCCTAGCGCTAGGGACCGAGGGCTAGGCGGTAGAGGACATGCCTTCGCAGCGGGTGCCCAGGCGGAAGCTGGGGATGATCGAAGTCCTCGACGGGATCGTGCGTCATACCGAGCTTCTCCATAACCCGGCGAGAACGAACGTTCGCCGGAACCGTGATACTGACAACTTCCGGCAGCCGAAGCGCGTTCCGGGCATGCCTCAAGATGGCTCGAGCGGCCTCCGTTGCCAAGCCTTGGCCCCACGCATGCCATGCCAATCGCCATCCGATTTCCACGCATGGAGTGAAGTGCGTGTGAAAGGATGGCACACTCAGTCCAATGAAGCCAGCAAAAGTCCCATCCGTTCTGAGTTCCGCCGCATACAATCCGAAACCATGCTTTCGAAAATGACTTTCGATCTTTGCTCGCAGCGCATCGCTCTGAGAGGCGGAGAGCGGCGACGGGAAGAACTCCATGACCCGGGGATCGGCATTCATCCGCGCGAAAGGCTCGCGATCCGAGTCTCGCCAGTGGCGAAGAATCACGCGAGGAGTCTCGATGCCCGCGGACTTCGTCATTTGAGTCCCTCGGCACCCTGCGGCCTGCTAGTGAGCCTTCGCATGATACTTCTTCGTCGTCTTGGCTCGTGAGTTGAAAATCTCGAAGCTTCCGTCCGGCAGCGCGGTAAGCCTTAGGTACTCTCCGGAGTCCGGCCCTTGTGCATTGGCGATGAACTCCCCAGGCACATTGTACGAACCCCGACCTTCCGCAGAATGGAGCTGCCAAAGATCTTCGAGGTGGGGAGACTTCTTGACGACTTGCCAGGGTCCTGGGGAACCGCCTTTTTCCGCGCCATTGTCCATAATTGCGACGCTAGGATCGATGCCATGCACCAGGGCCGCGGTACCGCTTTGCTCTGATCCGTGGTGGGAGACGACGTAGATATCAATCTTGCCCAGTTTGTTCACTGGACACATGAGCTCCATCTCCTTATCACGAGTGAGATCGCCGAGGTCGAGAATTCGCAGCTGGCCAAAGGTGGCGACAAAACCGAGGGAGCGCACATTCTCCGTAGTGTCCGCCGGGTATTGTTGCTCGCCCCGGCAGGCAGGATTGTCGCCGCCCGCTCCCGGCCGCGGCTTGGCGAGCACCTTGCCGTCGGCACTGACGACAACCACATCCATTCCCGTGATGGGCAGCTTGTCTCCGGGCCTGGCAACCATGTGTTTATATTTGCCGACCTGCAACAACTTTTCGTAAGTCTCCCAGACCTGCACGGTGTCCTGGTTCGCCAATTCACGGTTCTCGCCATGATCAATGAAGGTGCCAATGGGAAATCGCTCCGCGAGTTGCGGGACGCCCCCAACATGGTCCCTATGAAAATGAGTGATGAGAACGTAATCGATCTTGCTAAGACCGGCGGCTTTCGCGGCCGCGACGATACGCTCGGCGTCGCGGCCGTTGAACCCTGGCCAGCCCGTGTCCACGAGCATCGACTGCCCACTCGGAGTCACAAACAGGGTAGCTTGACCACCCTCCACATCGATGAAGTAGATCTTTAGGGAATCTGACGCAACTGCCTGAGAGCTACAAGGAAAACTGGCGAATGACCCGAAAGCGAGAGCGGCTGCTAAAACTAACCCATGACGCATTCTGGATGATCCCTCCGACTCTGTCGAACAAACGAATAACGAGATGATCAGGCCGGCACTGGGGCAGCGTCAAATCGGAAATGAGCAGCTACTCACGTGGTCCAAGCCGGTGCAACTGAGTTCCCGCCCGACACCATCCAAAGCTATTCAATCCAGGAGAAATGGGCGAAGGGAACACTGCTGCCCAGTGCTCAGCGATTGAGTGAATCGAGGCGTGCCGTCGGACTCACAGATGCAATTTGTAAGTGAGAAGGCGAAGCCACGTCCCAGTTGTGAGTACGCTTGGCTCCAATCAACAAGAGTCCGGTCAGGATCATAGAACGTCCTCCTGAAACGCTGCCGGCGAATGGCCATTCAGAGACCGCCGAGGAGTCCATTGAATCGCGCCGGGTGCAATGGATGCGTTTGCTATGGAACGAGCGGAAATTCCTGAAAAAAGCCACCTTGTACGGCCTCATTTTAGCCGTGCTCGTCTCCCTGCTCTTACCGGTTCGCTACGAATCAAGAACTCGACTCATGCCTCCTGATCAGCAGTCGAGTTCCGGGCTGGCCATGCTCGCGGCCATTGCCGGACGAGGGAGTGGAGCCTCGGGAGGCGGGATGAGTTCTGCTCTCGGGGGGAGCCTGGGGGGGGTGGCAGGAGACCTTCTCGGACTGAAGAGTTCTGGTGCGCTGTTCGTCGACATGCTGGAAGGCGCATCGGTGCAGGATCAACTCATTCGCAAGTTCGATTTGCGGAAGATTTATTGGGACAAATATTGGGAAGACGCCCGCAAAGAGCTTGCTAAGCATACGGACATCAAGGAAGACAAGAAGAGCGGGGTGATCACCATCGGCGTAAGCGATCGCGACCCGCGACGCGCACAGCAGATGGCACAAGCCTACGTCGACGCCCTCAACGGGTTGGTGGCGCAAGTGTCGACTTCCTCCGCAAGACGGGAACGAATTTTTCTCGAGGACCGCCTCAAGAAGGTGAAGCAGAACCTGGACCTCGCGTCCCAACAATTCAGTGAATTTGCTAGTAAGACCGGCGCCTTGAACGTTCCTGACCAGGCGAGGGCGATGGTTGAAAGTGAAGCCGGCCTTGAAGGACAGCTGGTAGCTGCAGAGTCCGAGTTAGAAGGTTTGCGGGAAATCTATACCGATAGCAACGTGCGGGTGAAAACCCTGCAGGCACGGATCGCTTCCCTCAAACGCGAAGTTGAGGCGCTAAGCGGAAACCGTGCCGACTTGGCGTCGGAGGAGTCGAATATACCGGGAGACTTCCCCTCCATCCGCAAACTCCCTTTGGTGGGGGTGCGATGGGCGAACCTATATCGCGAGAACAAGATCCAGGAAACGGTCTACGAACTTCTGACTCAGGAGTACGAACTGGCGAAGATCCAAGAGGCCAAAGAAATCCCTAGCGTCAATGTTCTCGATCCGCCCATGTTGCCAGAGAAGAAGTCATTCCCGCCGCGCACGGTGATCACCATCGTCGGTGCCCTGCTCGCCTTCGGCCTTGGCTGCACGGTTGTGATCGGCTCCTCGGTCTGGCGGAGCAGCAACTCTGCCGAAAAACGGTTAGCCACAGAGATCTGGCAGCAGATCTCGAAATCCAAGTCTCCTACCCGCGACGCAATCTATCGTCTTTGGGCGAAAGTCGGCGGCCGGAACGGGTCGAGCGGGAAAGCTGCGTAGTTTCGCGAAGTAGCCGAGCGTGCAATCTGTCGTTACACCTCGAAGCTGGCACGCTGCTCCAACCGCATGGTTGGTGGCCGCGCTTGCCGCTGGGCTCCTAGCCTCAAGCTTCTATACGCCACTGGTGATTGTGGCACTGCTCGTCATTCCTGCATCTGTTTACTTCATCACCAGGCCGTTCGAACTGCTGCTTCTAATGGTCTTCTTTATCCCTTTCAACTTTATTGTCAAGGTCGGTTCGCTTCCGGTTCCATTCGAAGTCGTAAAAGTGATTGCATGGATTCCTTTCTTGCTGACGCGGCAGGATCGTTCAGGATTTGTCACCAGCCGCTACAACATTGCATTCGCGGTGATCGCCGGTGTCATTGTGCTTTCGCTCGCTCGCGCTCACGACTTGCCATTCACGCTCAAGGAATGTGTGCGGCTGGGGTCTAATGTGGGACTTGTATTTTTGTGTCTCAATCTCATACGCACGCGCGAGCAGCTGATGAAAATTTTCCGCGTGCTGGCACTGTCGACCTTCCTGGTGGCACTGTACGGTTTTTACCAGTGGATGATTCAGGACTATGGCGCGCTGTTCTGGATTGTGAATCCCCGGCTCGACACCAGCCTGGCGCACTATCGCGACTATTTTTGGGAGTGGCGGCACCGCATTATCTCGGTTCTGACTTCGGAAATGGAGCTGGGCCACTACTTCAATATGTGCTTGTCCATCAGCGTATTGCTGTGGGTCGTTGAAGGAAAACGCGAACTTGAATCCAAGTGGCTTTGGGTCACATTGGCCACATTCGTAGGGTTAATTCTCACCTTCACCTTTGGCGCATGGCTGGCCCTGGCCGGCACCTCCGTCCTCGCGATCCTGCTATTTGCCGGAAAAGCGAAATGGAAGTTTCTTTTCTGGGGTGCTCTCGCCTTGTCGGTGATCGTAGCCCTACTAGCACTGGGCCCGTTGAGTGAAGTGATAGCGGAAAAAGCCAGCGGCAACGCCATCGGGAGCCTGGCATGGGACGCAGCCACGCGATTATACGGCTGGAAACTAGCACTGCAAGCGTGGTGGTCGCATCCGCTGCTTGGAGTAGGCATCGGCAATTTCGAATTCTTTTCCGCAGATTACGATTTTGTCCTTGGCGCTCAGTCGCAAGGGAGTTCGCCTCACGAGACCTTTCTGTACCTGTTGGCAAACTACGGGTTGATCGGAGCGACTGCGGTGGTTGCGCTGGTTCTGACCTCCATTCGGTCGAGCATCAAGCTGGTTCGGACCAACTCAAGCTTCGCCTTGGTATCGGCAGCTCTCGCCTTTGCGATTGCCGTGAACCTCATCGGTTGGTTTTCCGATGACTCTACCTATCTTGGGCCGCATGCAAGCTACCTGTTGTGGTTGCTGATCGGGCTCACCGAAGTAGTCAGGAGACTGGACACGCAGCAAAGGCTGGCATGAGTTCAGAGCGACAAGTCGGCGTGGTTACGGTGACTTACAACAGCGGACGTGTGATCGATGGCTTCCTCCGGAGTCTGCTGGCTCAAGCCCATCCCTTTTTCATTCTTTATGCGGTTGACAATGCTTCCACAGACAGCACTCTGGAACGGATTGCGGCCTGCTCTGACAAGCGAATTCGAGTGATTGCCAATCCTGACAATCGCGGAATTGCAGAAGCAAACAATCAGGGGATCGAGGCCGCTCTTGCCAACGGCTGTGAACTCGTGCTGCTTATGAACAATGACACCGAGTTTGAGCCTCAGTTATTCCAGAAGTTAGTTGCCGGTCTCGACCAGTATGCGTGCGATATGATCGCGCCGAAAATCCTCTTTCATCATGACCCGCGGCTTATCTGGAGCGCGGGGGGCGGAATGGACCCGCGCAAGGGTTACGCCGGATTTCATCACGGCTACGGTGAAATGGATCGTGGCCAGCACGACGCACCGCGCCGGGTCGAGCATGCACCCGCTTGTTGTCTGCTGATCAGAAGAGAAGTGTTCGATCGCATCGGAATGATGGACGATCGCTACTTCACTTACGTAGAAGATACCGATTTCAGCTACCGCGCCATGAAAGGCGGGCTGCAACTGATGTATCTGCCTTCCGCCACCGTCCTGCACAAGGCGCACAGCCTTACCGGTGGCCTCTTCTCGGATTTCATGATGCGTTATACCACGCGGAATCGAATCTACTTCATGCTCAAACATTTCGGCCCATGGCGAGGCCTGTATTACGTGCCTGCATACCAGATGCACCTGCTCTTGCAGTTGATTTTCCGGCGAGTGAAGCCCTCCATGTTCTGGCTGCGCGAAAAGGCCTTCCTTGAGGGCATGCGATTATGGCGGGAGAGTCTGGTGGACTAGGGCTTCACACTCCATACACAGATGTTAGTTGCTCCCAACCTGTCCCGTACGGTTGTCAAGAACGCCTCGGTGAACCTGGTTCGGCTCACCGGTTCAGGCATCATTGCACTGCTCCTCTCCCCTTTCCTGGTTCGCCAGCTTGCTAAGGATGCTTTTGGGGCCTGGTCGCTTCTGCTGCAACTGACTCTTTATGTCACTTATTTAGACTTCGGAATCCAGACGGCCGTATCCCGCTTCGTTGCTCACGCCGAGGAACTGGGAGATTCCAAGCAACGGGATGGGATCGTAAGCACGGCATTCGCGATGCTTTCTTGTGCAGCGCTCCTGGGCTGCGTGCTGATCGTTGTTTTGGCATGGCAGCTGCCAAGCCTTTTCCGACAGATGCCGTCGGCGCTGCATAGACCAGCACAACTCGCACTTCTCGTCATGGGAATGTCCTTTGCGATCGGATTGCCGGTTTCGGTCATTCATGCCCTCTTCATCGGGCTTCAACGCAACGAAATTCCCGCCTTAATTGCCATATGGAACAAGATCGCAATGGCGGCGCTTGTGGTGGGGGTGGTCTTAAAACACGGCGGCTTGGAGGCGATGGGGTTTAGCGTTGCCGCCGCGAACGTACTTTCCTATATGGGCGCATTTGCCGCCTGGCGCACCTCTGCCCACAAAGTGTGCCTTCGCCTCGCATCCGTTTCACGCTGTTACGCGCGTCAGATCGCTGCCTATTCGGGCTCCGTGATGGTGTGGATGATGGCCATGCTGCTGATCAGCGGTCTGGATCTTAGCATTGTGGGAATCTTCGACTACAAGATGACGGCTTATTACGCGATCGCAGCGACGTTGGCCAATTTCGTTGCTCAGGCCCAGGGCGCGATCTTCTCCGCTCTCCTGCCTGCCTCGGCGGTGTTGGGTGCGCGCGGAGATGGCGAACGTTTGGGGGCAATCCTAGTCGTCTCTACACGCTACGGAATGTTGATCCTTCTCACGATGTCCCTGCCGCTGGTGGTGGCCGGGTACTGGGTCCTGCGCATTTGGGCAGGGGCTGACTACGCCGAGCATTCGACCTTGGTTCTCCAAGTGCTGGTGATCGCGAATGTGGTTCGTCTGTGTGCCCTGCCGTATTCCACACTATTGCTCGGCACTGGCCAGCACAATAAAGTGATTGCCTCCCCCCTCGCCGAGGGAATCACCAATCTGATTGCCAGTGTAGGTGGGGCGTATCTTTTTGGCGCCCTTGGTGTCGCAGTGGGCACCTTGATTGGTGCGTTCGTGAGCGTTGGACTTCACGTGTTCTACAACATGCCTCGAACTGCGCTTATCGTCATCGATAGAATCCGGCTGATCAAAGAAGGACTACTGCGGCCCTTGATCTGCGCCGCACCATTCATGTTGCTCTTGATGGGCGGCCGCCGTGACCTTTCAGGTTACGTTCTCGCGCTCACCATGGCCACTGTTGCAGCAATTCTACTGTTTTGGAAATTCGGGTTGCTGGCCTCGGAACGCGCACGCGTGGCGCACGCGCTTCACCTTTCCTGATCGCTTCCAACATGCGGTCGCTTACAAATTGTCCGTTGTGCGATGGAACCGAACTGCATCACCGGTTCACCGCCCGCGACCCGCATTACGGGATCTCTGGCGAATACCGCATTGTTGCTTGCGTCTGTGGGCTGCAGTTTGTCAACCCGATGCATTCAGACAACGAGCTTGCCTCGCTTTACCCTGGCGATTATTACGCCTACGGCGAACCAGTGGCACCGGTTCGTTGGAAGGCGCGGCTGAAGCGGATTCTGGGCTATTGGCACGGTACTAAGGAGCCGAAGTTCCCTAGACCAGGCACGTTTCTCGATTTGGGCTGTGGTAGCGGCGAAGTGGTTCAGCGCATGTGCGAAACCGGGTGGGATGCGCAAGGTGTCGAAATCAACCATCAGGCTGCGGCTCTGGGGCGTTCTCGAGGCCTCCGCATCACCAGCGGAACGATTCAAGCCGCGGCCTTGCCATCGGAAGCCTTTGACTATGTGCGAGCGAGTCACTCCTTCGAGCATCTTACCTGTCCCGACCAGACACTGGACGAGATCCATCGGATTCTGAAAGCTGGGGGAACCCTGCTGCTCGCGGTGCCGAATATCAATAGCCTCACAGCGCGGCTGTTCCGGCGTTACTGGTGGCACCTTTGTGCGCCGGTACATCCTTTTGGCTATTCGGTGAAAACACTAAGTCGACTGCTTGAGAGACACGGTTTCAAGGTCAGCCGCGTGGCGTTTAATTCCGACTATGTAGGTCTTCTCGGCAGCTTCCAGATCTGGCTCAACCGCAAGACGATGAAGAAATCCTTCGACGGGCGCGTCTTTGGCAATCGTCCGCTGCGTGTGCTTTGTGGATGGATCGAGAAGCTTTGCGACACCCTCAAATGCGGGGACATGATTGAGCTCCATGCCCGCAAGGTGGAGGTCCGCCGCCCCTTTGAAAATTTATCCCGAACCGCGGCTGAAACCAACCCAGGCTTCTCCAGGAAAATCGCGTTTGTCGGGGCATTCGCGCTAAGCCCCAAAGGGACGATGCGGGCACGTGCCCACCCGCTGGCTGCAGAACTGGTGCGACTTGGCCACCAGGTAACGATATTCTTGCCTCCCTATGACAATCTCGCCGATTGCGGGAGGGAGTGGGATCTGGAGGGAGTGCGTGTCGTCAACATGGGGATGCCGAATGACCGGACCGTTGATGGTTCCGCGCGCCTGCCTCTCTATTCCCGGATGTTGGTACAGTTGCTTCGTAAAATCGAGGGCTATCGCCCCGATCTGGTTCATGTTTTCAAGCCCAAGGGATTCGCCGGGGCTGCGGCCACCTATTTCCTCTTGCGACACCGTCCCGTCGTCCTCGACTGTGACGACTGGGAGGGTTGGGGCGGCTGGAATGACATCAAGAGGTATCCGTGGATCGTGAAGGAGTACATCGACCGCCAGGAACGCTGGCTTATCCATTCTGCTAACGCGGTCACCGTTGCAAGCCATGCGCTGGAAGACAAGGCAGCCGAGTACCGGCAAGGCGGAGAGCAAGTGTTCTACATCCCCAATTGCGGTGCGTCGCCCGCAAATCAATCTCTTCAAGCCACGGTTCGCACCATGACTCGCGATGCCGCGCGCCGCCACTTTGGGTTCGATGGGAATCCTGTCCTCCTCTACAGTGGCCATTTTGAGGACCGCGAAAGTGTCGATTTTTTCTGCCGGGCCGCCGCGCGGGTGGTGGCCAAGCATCAGGCCTGCGTGGTGTTTGTAGGCGACAGCATGGAAGAGCCGGCGATTCGAGAAAGGTTTTCCGGTGGAGCATCCCTGCGTTTCTTCCCTCGACTCGCCTACGAAGATTTCCTTCGTGCGATCTGGGCCTGCGATGTTGCAGCATTTCCATACCCCGACGACCCTGTGCACCGCGCCAAATGTTCGGCTCGCATCACCGATTACATGGCGATGTCGCGACCGGTGTTGACGTCCGCTGTTGGGCAGAACACTGAATATGTCGTGGACAACGTGACTGGGTTGCTTGCCAGACCTGGGAATGAGGGTGACTTTGCGGCGAAGCTGGATCGGCTCCTGTCCGATTCTGAACTACGGGCCAGGCTGGGTGAGAATGCCGTGCTTCGAATGCGAGAGAGGTTCAGTTGGGCGGGCGCCGTACAGGAATGTCTGGCCGCTTATGACTCCGCTCTCCGCAAAGGGAGGCAGCCGGAAAACTTGGGGATTTCCGCAGCTGCAGCGCCGCAATCAAGATCAGAAGCGCGAAGTCCAGATGCGGCATTGCCCAATCGGTAATATTCATGCCCAAGATTCTGTTTCTCACGGCGTATCCCGAAGAGGATGCCTCATGCCGCTATCGCATTCATCAGTTCATTCCCTCTTTGAGCGCCGCCGGACACCAGTGCACGGTCGCTCCCTTTGCCACTCCTGAACTGTTCTGCTTGCTCACATCCCAGGGAAGCCTGGCGAGGAAAGTTCTGGAAACCTTCCGCTGTGGCGTACACCGAATGCGTCGAGTACTAGCTGCAGCCGACTATGATCTGGTCGTCATTCATCGCGAAGCGTTTCCATTCTTTGCTCCAGCGGTGGAGAAACTGCTATTGAGCCGGGCACGCCGCGGCCGACGTACCAAGGTCGTCTTCAGCTTCGACGATGCCATCTATGCCGGCCATGGAGATACTTCGACTCTCCACTACCCCTGGCTGTACCGCTGGAAACACGGCCGCGGGTACAACCATGTGATTCGGGTCTGCGATCACGTCATTGTTGGCAATCGTCTTCTGGCGGAATACGCGACTCAGCTCAATCCGGCAGCCACCATCATTCCCACGGTGGTGGATTGCGACAAGTACCGACCCAGGGAAACGGGGTGGGACCGCCAACCCACGACCATTGGCTGGATGGGAAGTCGCACGACCGCTCCTTACCTCTGCGCTATCGAACCAGCCTTACGGCGCATTGCTGCGGTTCATGGGCAAAGTGTACGGTTTTGTTTTGTTGGATGTCCTGAGTACAAACCGGATTTCGGCCCCTCTGTCTCGCTACCGTTTCGATTGGAAACAGAGATGCATGACCTTCATGGATTCGATATCGGGCTTATGCCGCTTCCCGATGACCCCTGGACGCGTGGGAAATGTGCCTTCAAGGCGATCCAGTACATGGCAAGCGGCGTTGTTACGGTGGCTTCACCTGTAGGCATCACACCGGACCTGGTGCGTCATGGAGGAAACGGCTTTCTCGCAATCTCGGAAACGGAATGGTTCGATGCGCTCGACCGTCTTCTTCGGGATTATCGGTTGCGCCTTCAAGTTGCACGGGAGGCCAGGCGGACAATTGAAGCCTCGTATTCTCTTCAGGTCTGGGCACCGCGCATGTTGGCGCTGATTGACCAACTCTTGGGGAAACAACGCATCTTAGAGCGCGAAACGATGGCTGCGTAGGGGCATGGAAGTGTTCGACAAGAGCGTTGCTTCACGAGCGAACCTTCCCGGGGCTGCAGCGAAGCTGGGAAACTGGCAATCGGGAGCGAAACGAACCATCGACTTAGTGGTTTCAGCGTTGCTAATCGTATTTCTAGCCCCAGTCTTAGCCGTTGTCGCCCTGCTCGTCCTCCTGTTGGAAGGGCAGCCGGTGATCTTTCGCCGGCGATGCGTGAGATCGAATGGGGAATTTGATGCCTTCAAGTTCCGAACCATGCATCGCGACGCTGATCGTGTCCTCGAAAGCGATCAGACGCTGCGACAAACTTTTCGCGAGAACTTCAAGCTGAAATCAGACCCGCGCGTAACCCGGCTCGGAGCTGTGCTGAGGAAGTTTAGCTTCGATGAACTCCCGCAGCTTTTCAACGTTTTTCGCGGCGAAATGAGCCTGGTTGGACCGCGCATGATCACCGCACCCGAACTAAAGAAATATGGTGAGTACCAAGACCTGTTACTGGCGGTAAGGCCTGGCATCACGGGGTACTGGCAGGTGCACGGCAGACAAGAAGTCTCATACGAAGAGCGGGTGCGAATGGACATTGAATACATTCGCAATTGGAGCCTGGCTTTGGATTTGAAGCTATTGTGCTTGACGCCGGCGCGCGTCATTCGCGGGAGGGGAGCGTACTGATGGCGAGAGTGCTCGTTACCGGTGGAGCAGGTTACGTAGGATCTGTGTGCTCGCGGCTGTTGCTGCAGTCAGGCCATGAGGTCGTAGTCATCGACGATCTTTCGACGGGACACGCAGAGGCGGTTCCGGACAGGGCAGTGCTTCACCGGATTGATTATGGCGATCGTGAGGCTGTGGCGCGTGTACTTGACCAGGGTCCGATTGATGCCGTGTTTCACTTCGCTGCGAAAGCGTTGATTCCGGAATCAGTGTCCAATCCCGGTTTCTTCTTTGACGTGAACGTTGCCTCAGGAATCGCGTTACTCGAAACCCTGCGCGAATTTGGAGTCATGCGATTTGTTTTTTCGTCTTCGGCGGCGGTGTACGGCAATCCAATGTCGGTTCCCATACGAGAAGATGATCCCAAGCAGCCGGTGAACTCCTACGGAGAAACCAAGTTGATGTTGGAGCGGGTTCTAGGCTGGTATGCATCCGCCTATGGTTGGATCGTCGCGGCCTTTCGCTATTTCAATGCATCGGGTGCTACACCGGATGCGGGCGAAAATCATCGTCCGGAAACTCACGTCATTCCATTGCTTCTCGAAGTCGCTCGCGGCGAGCGCAGCCATTTCGAAATCTATGGCAACGATTACGATACCCCTGACGGTACTTGCATCCGGGATTATGTGCACGTCTCAGACATTGCCGGGGCGCATTTGGCAGCTCTGAATATGCAAGCGTCCCAAGAAATGAAGGCCTACAACATCGGCACGGGGAGCGCTTATTCGGTCAGGGAAGTCATAGGAGCCGTCGAAGACGTCACCGGTGTGCGAATCCCGATACGAACCGCGCCCAGGCGGGCCGGCGATCCCGCCGTACTCTGTGCTAGTGCCGAAAAACTGAAATCAGAGCTCGGCTGGAGGCCGACTCGTTCCGATCTTAGAGAAATTGTCCAGAGTGCGTGGGAGTGGAAGAGAAGCGCCTTGCCCCCGGATCAAGCTAGTCGAGAGTTTCTTCCGCCCGCCTTTTCTGACGGATATCAATCCCCAACTGCTCGGCCTTTTTGTAGAGATGGCTGCGCTCCAAGCCAAGAGCCTTCGCGGCATTCGTGATGTGGTAGTTGGCCCTCCGTAGCTCCGAGAGGATCACTTCCCGTTCAAAGTCTTCCACCCGGCTCGCAAGCGAGCCGGAGCCGGCATGTGCTGTTGCCGAGGACGCCCCCGGTGCGAGTACCGATTGAACCGTGTCCACGTCCACTTCGTCGCTGGGTGCGAGGAGCATGAGTCTTTCCAGCATATTACGAAGTTCGCGCACATTGCCCGGCCAGGGATACTGCTGCAGAGCTTTGACGGCCTCGGCGGTGAAGGTCACCGGTTTCCATCCGTTCTGAGCGCAGACTTGTGAAGCGAAGTGCCCAACGAGTGCCGGAAGGTCCTCTTGGCGATCCCGCAAGGGCGGAAGCACGATCGGGAAAACGAAAATGCGATGAAATAAATCCTGGCGGAATTTGCCATTTTGCACCAGGGCTTCCAGATGGCGATGCGTGGCCACGATTACGCGGACATCGACATGGGTCGGTTTGGCAGTACCCAGACGCTCGATTTCGCCTTCCTCCAGCACTCGCAGCAGTTTCGCCTGCATGGCCTGCGGCATGTCACCGATTTCATCAAGGAATAGGGTGCCATGATCGGCTTGCTCGAATTTTCCTACGTGGCGCGCGGTCGCACCCGTAAAGGATCCCTTCTCATGGCCGAATAGCTCAGACTCGATTAACTCGGCAGGAACCGCCGCACAATTAATCGCCACAAACGGCCCGGAACTTCTCGGGCTTTTTTCGTGTAAAGCACGCGCCACCAGTTCTTTGCCCGTTCCGGTTTCGCCGAGGATACACACGCGCGTTTCGGTGGGAGCAACGCGATCAATCTGTGCCATTACTTTCTTCATTTCCGCGCCCGTAAAGACGATGGCATGATCGCCGAGGCGCTGTCTGAGTTGCCGGTTCTCCGATTCTAGCCGTTGGAACCGAAGGGCGTTGTCGACAGTAAGAAGAAGTTTTTCCGTGGAGATCGGCTTTTCGAGAAAATCTATCGCGCCAAGTTTGGTTGCGCGCACTGCCATTTCAATGTGTGCCTGGCCCGACATCATTACAACCGGCGTGGCAACGCCCCCGCCACGGAGTTCCTCGAGAAATGCGAGTCCGTCTTTGCCGGGCATCACCACATCCGAGAAGATCAAATCAAAGCCGTCAGACTTCGCGAGCTCGAGCGCCTTGTAGGCGTTATCGCAGACTGTGGCTTCATGGCCCGCGAGCCGGAAGGCGCGGGAAAGCGACGCCAGTGTACTGGGCTCGTCATCCAGGATCAGCAAGTTGGCTCTTCGTGCCAAGGCATTCTCCTAAGCATGTGTCCCGCCGGCCGACAGCACCTCGCGCTTGACCGGCAGTTCGATGATAAATGTGCTGCCTTCTCCCGGCTGGCTTTTCACGCTGATGCGTCCACCGTGATCACTCACGATCGATTGCACGATGGCAAGCCCGAGTCCGGTGCCATGGGCCTTGCTTGTATAGTAGGGCGTAAATAGTCGGTCGCACTCTTCCCGAGTAAGTCCAGTGCCGGTATCCGATACCTCGATCAACGCGGAGGTGTTGGTTGCCGATGTCCGTAGCGTGAGGGTTCCTCCGTTTGGCATCGCGTCGACCGCGTTTAAAACTAGATTCGAAACCGCCCGATGCAGCAGTTCGGGATCAGCGGGAATTGCTTGTGCCCCAAAGGACTCTTTGCGGCAATGGATGTTCATCTTTTGGAGCTGCGCCTCGTAGACTTGAACGGCGCCTGCGATGAGCTCAGGAAGGGATATTTCCCGCAACTGCGGCTGCGGCATTTTCGAAAACTCGCTGAAGCGATGAATGATCGACTTGAGATTGGCGATTTCTAGCAACAGGGTAGAGGCACTTTCGCGAAAAGTCTCGTCGAATTCCTTTGGACTCTGCTCACGCGATCGCAGCAAGTTTTCTACCGTCAATTGAAGAGGGAACAGCGGGTTCTTCAGCTCATGCGCAAGACGGCGGGCCAATTCTCGCCAGGCAGCCACCCGTTCGGCTTGAACCAAACGCTCGCGGTTTTCGATCAGGTCATGGGTCATGCGGTTGAAGGCATCGGCCAGCACACCAAGTTCGTCGTGGGTGTACGCCGAGACTTGGGTGTCCAGCTTCCCGGCAGCCACTTCCCGCGCAGCACGCGCGAGTTCCTCGACAGGCTTAGTGACCCGCACGGCAGCAATACTGCTCAGCACCACGGCTAGCAAAAGCCCGGCAGCGGAGGCCAACAAGGCAGCAGAACGTATTTCCGTGCGCAGCTCCCCGTAGATGCGGCGCGAACTGCCGACCAGCAGTACGGCGACGGTCTGATCCTTCTCTCCCAGCAGTGGGAATGCATTGACGGTCTCATCTTCTCCCGAATCCCAACGTACTACCGAACTCGCGTCGTGGTCCGTGATGTGCACCTTCTGAATCAGGGGAGCGAGGGTTTCGGCGTTTTGAACCGGATCGCCGGTCACAATCAGACGATCCGAAGAAAATGGGCCGAAGACATTCTCGTACAACATCACCCGCATTCCGGACGGAAGGTCGAGCGAGGAGAGGAAGGTGCGGTCCAGGCGAGTTCCTCCGATGGCATAGATTTTGTGATCACCAGCCGCAACCGGGTTCACCGCAAACAAGCCAAACACTACCCCGGACGGCGTTTCCTCCTGCTTGAGAAAGGGGTCGGCGGGCGGGCTTCGCTGAGCCAGCGGCTCCCGGTAGCCGAACTTGGCCGGCCACTGCGCGGAGGATATGATCGTGCCCCGATCGTCGGCGAACTCCAGGAAATCGAGGCGCTGCGAGGCGGCGAGAAGTTGCGCGTCGTCGAGGAAGCTGCTGTAGTCCGGTGAATTCTGCGCCCCCGCTACGGCCATTCGGTCGGCTGCAGAACTCGCAGCCGCAGCCTGAACTCTCCTGCGTACATCGTCTCCGCGACGAGCGAATTCACGCCGAAACTGCGTCACTAGGGCGGCCGTGCGCTCATCATTTGCGCGATCGAAGGCGCGGCGTGTCATTACCGAAACGATGCCGGTCACGGCGGCCACCGACATGAGCACGGTGAGGGCGAACAGCAGCAGCAATCGTCGCCGGAAGGTCATGGCTTTGCGGCCTCAAGCCAGGCATTGTTGAGGTACAAGCTTCCATCAGGGAACAAAATGACTTGGTGGACGTTGGGGCCGAGCATGATCGCGTTGCGCAAGTGAATGAGAGGAATGATGCGGTGTGATCGCAATACCTCTCGTTCGATGGGATAGATTTCGGGCGCAGAACTGCCGGTGAATGTCGGTGCTGGAAGCTTGAGCGCCTTGGCAACCTCGGTCAGCGAAGTCTGCGGATCCATGGAGGCTAAAGGAATTCGGGTGAGGCTCACTCCTGCCGGACCATTGGTTGTGAGTTGCAAGGTAACGCCCGCATCGCGCGCGTTCAGAAGGATGCGTTCGGCAATCGTGCGCGCCACCGGGTCGGAGGCATCATAGGCAAGCAGGACAGGAGCACTCTGTTTGGCAAGGGCGCGTTCCTGCCGCGCCCGTTCCGAGCTCGCCTGTACCGGGAATGCAAACCCGTATCCGGAAAGCCAGTTCGGAAGAACCGCTCCGGAGGGCTCACCGCCGCCCTGCAGCACGACGTTATTGATGGCGGATGTGTCGAGACTTAGGGCGATTGCGTTGCGCAAATGGGTTTCTTCTTCCGATTGGGGTGGCGCGCTGAACACCAGGGCAAGCAATTCCGAGGGACTTGAGGTGACGACGTTCCGTCCGTCCGCGCGGGCGCGACGTATGTTCTCCGGTGCGATTTCAGCAACATCAGTCCGGCCCAGGTCCAAGGAAGCCAGTTGGTCACGGTCGCTCATGCCAAAATCCAGTTCGATGAAATCCACGAATGGGCGTCCGTTCCAGTACCCCTCGGTTGCGGCCAGGCTCAGATGTTTGCCTGGAGCCCATTGCGCCGCGGAGAATGGTCCTGTCCCACTGGGCTGCTGTCCGCCGTGCACGATCGAATTTCGCGGGAGGGCGAGTTCGGCAACAAGATAGGGATGGGGCTCTGCTGTTTGCACGACCACCGTATCTGTCCCAGCCAGCACCTTCCAATCTGGATTTGCGGCGCGCAAGGACGCCGCAACCGCGGTAGCGTCCATCTTAGTCCCATCGCTGAAATAGACACCGTTGCGAAGGGAAATACGCCAGCGCTGATTTCCGGTTTCAGCCTGCCAAGCAACGGCCAGCGACGGCTGCGGCAGGCCACGACGATCAAGGACAATCAGCGTGTCGTACATCAGCCGGGCCACGTCCGGAGCGTCAGCCTGAACCAAGCTGAGCGGATCGAGTCCCTGCGGAGCCTGTCTCATGGTAAGGCGCAGGGTTCCGCTATAGCGGGGGCGCATCCCACCGTGCGCGATCCCCGGCCACAACAGGCTACTGGCCGCAAGCCAGAGTAAGCTGAAGCGCTTCATAGTTTCCCGTTTCTGAATTGGTGAACACGGCGGTCACGCTCTCGCCGTTTTGCTGCGACCATAGAGCCTTAACCGGGCCGTTGACGGTCAATCTCTGACTGACTGCAAGCGGCTCGCGATCAGGGAACTCGAATGCCTGGACTGAGTCGTCCCGTTCCTCCTGCGAGGTTGCCAGTACGAGCCAGTCGGGGCGGCATGCTGCGCGGATTCCCGCGATGGTGCTCCCCCAGCGAACCTTGCTCGCTGTCTGTTGGTTGATGCCATCGAGCAAGTGAACTTGGGCATCGGTTCCGCTGAGTACCCAGAGGACATAGTTCCCTTTCAGAACCGGGGCGGCGGAATAAAACGGCGGGCCGGATTTTTGTTTGCCGATCCCCGGCGCGAGCACGCCGGTGAAGAAGTTGCGTGCGGGAGCGTAAAAACCTGACAGGCCGAAATCAGCGGTCACAAGCGGCCAAGGATCATCACTTGGCGAACAGGTCAACGTCAAGGACCCTGCCTCGGAACTGCGACATGCAACCCCTGGCAGGTACACATCAACAAGATGATCTTTTCGCAATAGGATTCTTCCGCGCAAATCTCTGGGGAGGGGAGCGGCATGAACGATCGGCAGGGTTTGCGCCAACACCCAACGGCCCTCCTGAAAGTCGAAGATGGAAACACCGGTGCCGCTTAACAGCAATGCCCGCCGGGGACTCCCGTCGAGAACAGCCACATCAAGGATTGGCTCAGGCTGCGATATGAGCGTCGTCGCCCGCAGCACCATCAGGGGAGAGTTTTGCGATGCGGCAGATGAAGCCGGGCGATCCAGCGAAACCATGGCGAGACTAGGTTCTGCCGAGCCCTGCTGGATTTGCGCCACCCAAACATAGCTCTGCAAGTTCTCTGAAAGCGTGACGGTTGCTATCGCCGCGGCCTGGTCCGGTTGCCAGACGCGCACTCCCGAAGCTGCCAGATCAGACACCAGCAGGTGACGAACCTGCTCAACGTCGGCCGCCGAAATCGAAGATCGGTTGGTGATGTCGAGGGCTATCACGCCGGGACCGGTCGCGGCCGAGAGTTTCTCAGCGAGTTGTGCCGCGGGTGTTCTCCAATCGGCACCAAGGGCCAGTTGCGACAGCAGAAGAAAGGCACAGCACAACCAGCGCGCGCACGAAGACGGAAGCATTTGGAGGATGCGCGAATTATAACCTGCGTCAACTGGTTCACGTTGATGACTGTGGTCATCCCTGGACATGGCGCATCCTCCCGGAAACACGCAGCACTTCTTTCTTCAGTTCAACCTATTTCTCCTGTGTCTGGTCCGCCTCACTGCTGCGATTTGCCATATTCATGCTCTTGAGCACGTCGTTGGCGAAGAAGAACTTGCCGTCTGCCGGTACCATCATGATCTGCAGTTTGTCGGACAATTTCTCAGCAATGATTTTGTTGATTAGCAACGGATTCTGCTTCAGAACGGCACCTTCGTTCCGCATGCGCTCGGTATCCGCTGCGGCCGTGACGCGGATGCGTTCAGCCTCCGCCTCGGCGAGCAGCTTACGGCGTTCCATCTCGGCTTTGCTGTCGATTACCTTGGCCTGTGCCATGGCTTCGGCGTTCTTGACGGTCGCTTGCGCGTTGGCATCGGCGTTCTGCACCGTGGCTTCCTTGCGAGCCTCGGCTTCGAGCTTAGTTTCCTCTATCTGCTTTTGCTTCAGAGGCAGAGTGTATTGCATAGCATCGGCTTCAGCCTTGGCCTGCAGGACGCGAACCTGAGCTTCACCCTCCGCCTGCTTTATCTGCTGGGCTTTTGTGGCCTCAGCCTCAAGCTCGGAAATGCGGACCTGTTTTTCTTGGATTTCAGTCTGTACACCCATTTGATCGTTCTGCTGCTCCTTCAACAGCAGATTCTCGAGCCCCTTGGCGTATTCGGCAGGAAGCTGAATGTCCCGTAGCATGACTTCCTTGACGATGATCCCATCGGCTGCCAGCTTCCGAGTGATCACGTCGGCTGCCTTTTGCCGTATCTCTTCGCGCCGAGTCGCGAATACGTCGCGGACAGTGTAGTTGGGAACCAGTTCGCGCCAAGCGCTGGCGACCACGGGCGGCACGATTTCCCGCTCGATCGGCTGCGGCAGGTTCGCCTGGATGTAATCAAGATGTTTCGGATCAAGCCGGTAGCGGATGGTAATGGCAAGACCGAGCGACAATCCTTCTTTCGATTGCACCCCAAGCAGATCATTCCCCGCCACAGCCTTCGTCGATTTGGACTTGCCATCCGCGATAGCCCCGGTTGTGAAAAGCTGGTCACGCGTGTCAAATAGAATCACGTTTTCAGCAAGCGGCGTGACGAAATGAGCGCCTGGATACAGCGTCCCCGGCTGCGTCCCGCTGCTTTGGCTAACCCGGACGCCGGCGGACCCGCTCGGCACAATCACAATTCCCATGGCTAGAAGTATTGGACCCCATGCGAGTAAGGCAAGTGCCAAGGCTGCGCGCCAGTGGACCTCAGCTGCCGCCCTGGTCGAAGCGCCCGGCGGAGCCGGCAATTTTCTAAGCTGAGAGATTCGATACAGGTCGCGGGAGAGAAGGGCGACGGCAGCGCCAATCATTCCCGTTCCGACTAAGAGCAATAAGTACTTAAAGAGAACCATAACTGTTTTCCTTTTGACGTGCCTGTGAATTGATTCTGACTGGCTGAAGTGCGAGGTTCGAAGGGAGTGCTGGTCTGCGGTTGAAGAAAACTCGAAAAACCTGGCCGAAGATCCACTCTTCGACCACCAGTGCGACTGCAATGGAAAAAGCCAGCCCTGCCACTACCGCCATAAATGTCATGAACAGTTGCATAATGTGTTCTCCCGCGTACGTCTCAGCAGATGCACATCAAGGCCCGACTATATGTTGCTGAAAATAAAAGCCTTAGATTGAAGATGGGCGTGTAGCGCGAGACACGGTGTGGGCCGGGGTGGACGGCGGAAACTGTGGTTGCTGAATTTCCTCAGCCGACTGGCATAGCATTTGATGGGCAGACCGCAGGATGGCAATTCGCATCCAACGTAATCTGCCGTACTCTTTAGCTTCAGGCGCCACAGCGTTGGGGAAGGTTCTTGGCGAACAGCGATGTTCGCCCCACACCAGGATTCGGGGAAAGAGAGTTGCCATCTCAGCAAGACTCACTTTGGTACAAGGACGCCGTAATCTACCAGGTCCACGTCCGCTCGTTCTTTGATAGTAGCGGCGACGGTAATGGCGATTTCCGCGGTCTGGCGCAAAAGCTCGACTACCTGCACGAGCTCGGCATCAATGCGGTATGGCTGATGCCGTTTTTTCCCTCCCCACTTCGGGACGATGGGTATGACATCTCCGACTATCGCTCGGTGAATCCGTTGTACGGCACGCTCGAAGATTTCAGGAGCTTCCTCGACGCGGCACACAAGCGAGGGATCAGGGTGATCATCGAAATGGTCCTGAACCATACCTCAGACCAGCACCCTTGGTTCCAGGAATCGCGAAGCTCGCGCAGCAATCCCCGGCGTGAGTGGTACGTTTGGAGTGACACCGACACCAAGTACAAAGGCACACGTATCATTTTCCTTGATACGGAACTTTCGAACTGGGCATGGGACCCGGTCTCCAAGCAATACTATTGGCACCGCTTCTTCAGTCATCAACCGGATCTCAACTGGGACAATCCGGCGCTCCGCGAGGAGATATGGAACGTGATGAAATTTTGGCTTGATATGGGAGTCGACGCGTTCCGGCTGGACGCAATCCCGTATTTGGTCGAGCGCGAGGGGACGAACTGCGAAAACCTTCCCGAAACCCATGAAGTGATTAAGGATCTTCGGGCGCGAATGGATGGCGAGTATCCCGGGCGCATGCTGTTGGCCGAGGCCAATCAGTGGCCTGCAGACCTGCGGGCCTACTTTGGCAATGGGGATGAATTCCACATGGCTTTTCACTTCCCGCTCATGCCACGAATGTTCATGGGGGTGAAGCTGGAAGATCGCAAACCAATCACGGAAATCCTGAAGCAAACTCCGGAAATTCCCGACAACTGCCAGTGGTGCCTGTTCCTGCGAAATCACGACGAGCTTACGCTTGAGATGGTCACGGATCTCGAACGGGACTACATGTACGATGAGTATGCGAAAGACAAGGCCATGCGGCTGAATCTGGGAATTCGCCGCCGGCTGGCTCCTCTTCTAGACAATGACCGCCGCCGCATCGAGCTGATGAACGGCATGCTGATGTCCATGCCGGGGACGCCGATCATTTACTACGGCGATGAAATTGGCATGGGGGATAACATCAATCTTGGCGACCGCAATGGCGTGCGTACCCCTATGCAATGGGATGGTGGCTGGAATGGTGGGTTTTCTCCCGCTGATCCAGAAATGCTTTACTCGCCGATCATGCTGAACCCGGTTTATGGATACCACTCGGTCAACGTTCAATCCCAGAAGCGGTTCGAACACTCGCTGCTGGCGTGGATGAGGCGGCTGATCAAAATTCGGAAATCGACGTCGGTATTCGGCCGGGGATCGATGCAATTCTTGTATCCTGCAAACCACAGGGTTTTGGCATACGTGAGAAAGCTTGGCGCCGAAACCATCCTGGTGGTCAACAATCTTTCGAGTTCGGCGCAAGCAGTGGAACTCGACCTGAAGGCATACAAGGGCAACATTCTGGTCGAGATGTTCGGGAGGAACGTGTTTCCCCGCATCGGTGATCTGCCGTATTTATTGACGATGGGACCCTATCAGTTTTACTGGTTCAAGATTCGTAGAATCTAACTGCTAGCTGCTAGCTTCTGGGGAAACCCGTTTCAGATTGAAAAAGCTAGCAGCCAGAAGTTAGGAGCTGTTTTTGCCCGACGGGAGCATACTCTCTGACGAGTTCATTCGCGAACTGATCAACGTTGGCGAAGTGGACATCCTGGTTGGCGTGCCCACGCAAAACGATGCGCGCACGGTCGGCCAGGTGGTCCAAGGTGTGCGCGCTGGTTTGTTGAAGTATTTTCCGCGAGCTCGCTCCGTGATCATCAATGCCGACGGCGGTTCTCGCGACGGCACCCGTGACTTGGTGCGCGCTGCGTCGATTAACGACACCTTCGGTTCGAACCTTCCGGCGCTGCGCACGCTTCACAGCATCAGCACACAGTACGAAGGTCCGCCAGCGGACGGTACTGCTCTCCACACCATCCTGGCCGCGGCAGATCTGCTGCAGGCAAAAGCTTGCGCGGTGGTTTCGCCGGGATCAACCAGCTTGGAGCCCGAATGGATCGAGCGATTGCTCCATCCGGTAATTCGTGAAGGGATGGATTTGGTGCTCCCGGTTTACCGCCGCCACAAGTTCGACGGTCTTCTCATTCGCAATCTTGTCTATCCGCTCACCAGAGCGTTATACGCATGTTCCGTGCGTGAGCCCTATCCCTCCGATTACGCATTCTCCAGTAATCTCGGAACGAACTTCCTCAATCAGGACCTATGGACCCAAGAGCAAGGACGGCATGGTACGGAGCTTTGGCTCACCTTGTCCGCCATTGTTGGTCGGTACAAGATTTCGCAATCATTCCTGGGGACGCGAGGCAGGTTGGAGGCGCCGCCTTCCGATCTGGTCAAGGCCATGCGGGAGACGGCGGGCCTGCTGTTTTGCTCCTTGGACTGCTATCCCGGAGCATGGAAAGGAGCGCACGAGCCGTTGCCGGCACCGTGCAGCGGTTGTCAGCCTGCCGTGAGCCTGGAGCCCATGCGCGTGAACCGCAAACGCTTGCATCAGATGTTCACATTCGGCATTTCGCAATTGGAACCGGTATTTGCTTCCATCCTGTCGGGACCAACTCACGAGGAACTGAAACGCCTGGCTTCGGTACCGGAGAACGAGTTCGTCTTGCCCGGGCCGCTCTGGGCGAGGACAGTCTACGAATTTGCCGTAGCCTACCATCGAGCTGTGATTGGCCGTGATCACGTTGTGCAGGCTCTCGTGCCCCTGTTCCGCGGCCGGGCTCTGACCTTCCTGCAGGAAAACCGGGAAGCATCGGAGACAGAAGTTGAGAACAATCTTGAGAAAGTATGCCAGGCGTTCGAGGCCGAAAAGCCATCCCTGCTGCAACTCTGGGACGGCGAGAAATGAGGTCCTATGTGGAACAACTTCATTCATGAATTGACAAGGGCGGCGGAGGAAATCGTGCAGGGCTTTGCGCGCTTCTTGCCCCGCGTTCTCGAGATGCTGGTGATCGTGCTGGTTGGCTGGGTGATCGCCATTCTTCTGCGCGCTGTCGCGCGCAGCATTCTGAAGATTGCCCGGTTCGATAAATTGTCGGAACATACAGGCGCAACCCAGCTTCTCAGAGGGGCCGCCTTGCCCTCGCTCACAGAACTGGTGAGCAGGTTCGTGTTCTGGATCGCATGGCTCGGGTTTATCTTGGTCGGAATCAGTGTGCTCGGCGTCGCTGGGTTCGACGAACATGTCGCGACGTTTTTTGAATTCTTGCCCCGCTTGGTCGTGTCGCTCTTTATCCTGTTCTTCGGATTGCTGGCCGCGAGCTTCTTCTCCCGCGCCGTGCTGCTCGGCGCAGTCAACGCGAACCTGCCATCGCCGCGCATCATCAGTTGGGCAGTGCGGACGATGATCATTCTGTTCGTCCTGTCCATGGCTTTCGAAGAATTGAGCATCAGTTCGCGCACCGTGGTTGTCGCTTTCGGCATGACCTTCGGCGCGCTGATGTTCGGCATGGCCCTGGCGTTTGGACTAGGGGGGAAGGACCTAGCCCGGCGCTATCTCGAGAAGAAGTTTGGCAGCGAATCCGGAGCTGTAGCCCGGGAGCACGAAGACGAGTTGTCCGCCCTTTAGCGGTGTGGGCTAGTCTCAAAACTAGCTTTTGATCGTTTTCGACTGCTCATCCCAGTAAACGCCGCTCTTGCGGAAATAGGATTCGTTGGCCATATGGCATGCCAAGGCCGCATGATGTCCGAAAACTGCATTCTCCATGACCGGCTTCCTCGACCTCACCGCCTCAAAGAAGTTCCATAGGTGCGGCTTGACCTCGTTATAATTTGCTCCCTTGAAAGTTACGCCTTCAACGATCCTTTCGCGTTCCAGGGGCATGTCATGTTCTTCATGCCACCGCTTGAAATAGGACTCACGCAAGGCCTTAGGGAAACTTCCGGCGTACCAGCTCGGAGCCTCGTCTCTGCCGGTCTGAGAGGAGAAGGTGATCTGGTCAGAGTTAACGTCCAAGACTCCCTTAGAACCCATGAATCGGTAACCCTCGGGAATGTCGGTGCCGAGGTTGAGGCGCATGACGATGGGAATGTTTCCGTACTCGAAGATCGTGTTATGAACATCCGGCATGTTGCGGCCGTCCTTCCAGCGAAGGATTCCGCCCATCGACATGGCGCGCTTGGGTGGTTCGTTCAATCCCAGCACGTAAAGTGCGCCGCTCATAAGGTGGACCAGCAGATCGCCAGCCACGCCGGTGCCGTATTCTTTCCAGCACCGCCAACGCGCGAAGATATTACCGTTGAACGAAACCTTAGGAACGGTTCCTTGCCATGTATCCCAATCCAGATTCTGGAGCGACAGGTCTGGCGGGGGTGGATATTGCCAGGCGCCATTGGGATCGTTACGGCCCAAAACGCCTTCGACCATCATCAGGTCCCCGAGCGTGCCGTCATGAACCAGTTCTCGCGCCTTGGTGAGAAGCGCTGAACTCACTCGCTGAGATCCGACCTGTACGATGCGGCCCGTTTTCTTTTCTGCCGCGACCATTTCGAGTCCATCGGCAGGACTGTGCGACATGGGCTTCTCGCAGTAAACGTCTTTACCTGCACTCAATGTGTCTACAACGATCTGCTTGTGCCAATGGTCGGGCACGGCGGCGATGATGCAATCGATTTCTTTGTTGTTGAGCAAGTCCTGATAGCGACGAGTGACGGGCAGCGTGGTTGAGTTTGCGATTTCTTGCGCCAAGACATGACGCCCGTCATAGAGATCGCAGGCGGCCGCGCACTCGACGCCTGGAAGTTGGAGAGAGCTGGTCATCAATCCGCTACCCTGCATTCCGATGCCGATAATTCCGAAGCGCACGCGGTTGCTCGGAGCTTCCACCTGAGGCATGGCCCAGGCGGGAGCGGGATCAAGCAGAATTGCCTTGGCGGCAAGCGTTGCTCCTGCAGCAGAGGCGGACAGAGACAGAAAACCACGGCGGGAGAATCGGCTCATCAGGAAATCCTCCAGGTTCGGAAAACCTAAAGAGTTTATCGCAGGCGGGGCTTGGACGGAGGAGAGAGTTTTGCGGAAAGTAAAACCCGGTCTACTGCCTGAGCCAATGCAACCTCGGGGGTGATGGACCCGGAGCGAACCAGATGCTCGAGTTCGATGTCAATGCGAGCCGAGTTCTTTTTGCCGGGGGTGCGGACGCCGTTTTCGCTGTGCAATGCCAGCTCGGGGGACTGGCCATCCACGATTTCAAACACCGCCATCCGTTCACCATCCCGACGGGGAACCAGGCGCTGGCTCACGATTGCCCGCAGCATCCGGCCCAAGCGTTCCTTGACGGTGGATTGTTCCGCCGCGGGAAAAGATCCAAGAATACGTTCCACCGCTTTTTCCGGGGTCATCGTTGTCATGGTTGACAACACCAGGTGACCTGTTTCGGCTGCCTCAAGCGCGAGTTCCATCGTCTCCCAGTCCTTCAGTTCACCCACCACGATGGCGTTAGGCGCCTGCCTCAGGGCCGCTCTCATCGCGTGGACAACGCTCGGAGTGTCACTGTGTAGCTCTCGCTGGTGCACCGTTGAACGCTTGTGCACATGAAGGAATTCAATCGGATCTTCGATGGTGATGATGTGAGAGATTGTGCTCTCGTTAATTTCATTGACCAGCGCAGCTAAGGTCGAAGATTTTCCTGATCCTCGCGGACCGGTCAGCAGAACCAGGCCATCGCGAAGCATCGCGATTTCATGCAGTTGTTCCGGCGCGCTAATCGAGTTCAGGGTTGGAATGGCGGTAGGGATGACCCGCATCACCACCGCACAGCTTCCGCGTTGAATGAAGACGTTTGCTCGAAAGCGCGCGACCCCAGGCAGAGCATAGGAAACATCGCAGTATCCCTGCTCACGCAGCATGGCAACAGCAGCCTTATTAGTGCCGATCAATTGCGAGGCAATACGCCGCGTATCATCCGCCGTGAGGTGGGTGATTCCGGGACCCTCCAGAGCCACGAAATGTCCGTTGATCTGCACTTGCAGGCATCGCCCGGGAGAGAAAATCAAGTCGCTGATGCGCGGGTTTGCCCGCAGCATGGCAGTCAGGAGCTCATCGGTGCCTGCTGCAGCCGATGCTGGGTCAAGCGAGACTTGAATTGGAGCGGTGCCGGTTGCGGCCACGTGCGCCTCGGTGAGGGAGATTCATCCTCAATCTAGCGAACTTCTCCCCAGCATTCTAGAAAGAACAGCTTGTGCATGGACCTTCGTAACCGGCGGTTTCCAAGGAGAAAGGGCAGCCGAAGCTGCCCTTCTCAATGCCGATAACCTGGGCTACTTCTTTTTGGCCTTCGATCCGCCAAAGGAGGTTTCTACCTTCTGGCCGATTGTGGATAGCATTTCCTTGGCTTGAGCCGCATAATTTCCGGATGGTTGTAGCTCCAAGTATTTCTGGAGCGACTCGCCAGTCCCGGCCGGTGGGTCAAGCGTCCCGTCGCTTTTCTGGGTCGACATAGCGAATAAAGATGCGCCCTTCAGGAAGTAGGCGTCGGCTTTGTTGGGATCTGCGGCAAGTACCTTATCGAGCGCCTCTACTGCCTTCTTCCGAGATGATTCGTCCCCCGCGCTGTTGTAGAGAGTGATCCCTTCGTTGAAGTAATAGCGGCTGGCGCCACTCGGGTCCAGCTGGACCGCTTGCTCGTAACTGCTGACCGCTTCATCAACTTTTCCGAGGCGCGCCGAGACCGCACCGAGGTTATCGTAGAAGGCGGCCAAATTCTGTTTGTCCTTCTGCGCCTGAACTGCATCTTTTGCTGGCGGCGCAGCCTTGCTCAGGTCAATTGCCTTATGAAAATTGTTGTAGGCCTCTGTCGTCTGCTTGGTCTTTTCCGCCTGATCGGTCTGTGTTTTCGCTGAATCGGCGTACGCAGCACCAAGCCGGAACCAGACCACATCCTTGTCGGGCATGATGTTGGCGGCTTCCTGATAGGTGGCAATCGCCTGCGGATAATTCTTTGCCTCCATCAGGGTTTTGGCTGCGTTCAGCTTCTCGTTCACCACCTTCACGTTGTCGTTGTACTGCTTGTTCTTCTCTACTTCCGCCTGCTGCTGCTGCACCTGCTGTTGTACTTCTGCCGACGACTTGCCTTCCTTCTTGGCCGTCTGCTCTATGTTCTGCTGTTGGATTTTTTTGAGGTCGACGTCATAGACGAACTCGTCTAGGCCCACGTGCACGTTCTTCTGTTCATCGAGTACCTGGCCGTCCTTGCTGAGAGTTACGACATATTCGCCGGGTTCGATGCCAAGCGAGAAAAAAGAGCCTTTCTTGTCAGTCTTCAGGTTGTAAACGCGCCCATCATTTGTATTCTTCCAAACAATCTGCGCGCCGGTGATGGGCGTGCCCTGAGCATCCCTGCAGGTGCCGCGCACCGAGCCGTACTGAGCGGCGGCGAGGCCAACCCATAACGTACAAAAAACTGCCAACAGCAACCCCTTACTTATTAATGCTTTTGAGCCTCTCATTTAGACCTCCTAGTTTCCGTCCCAACCAAGCCCGATACAAAACTCAAACCACCTGCGGCACGCCAGCGTAAGGAAGTGGGTCGACAGCACCGGCTTGCTGGAAGGCGCGTAGCCGAAGAACACAGCTATCACACACTCCGCAAGCCCGGTCCTCGCGGCTGTAGCATGACCACGTTAAATCCAAGGGCGCTCCCAATTCAAGGCCGAGCCGGATGATCTGAGCTTTGGGCATAGCGATGAGAGGGGTAACGACCTCGATATCGCCTTCCTTTGTGCCCGCGGCAATTACCCGGTTGAACGCCTCGTAGTATGCCGGGCGGCAATCGGGATAGCCCGAGCTGTCCTGCTCTACGGCGCCTATCAATATCTTAGATGCCCCGATCACCTCTGCCCAACTCACTGCCACCGACAAGAAATGTGCGTTTCTGAAAGGAACATAAGTGACGGGAATCTCACGCCCGATGTTATGCGATTCGGGAACAGCAATATTGCTATCCGTGAGGGCGGAGCCCCCGACGGCGCGAAGAGCCTCGTTGCGAACCGTCAGCCGTGTATGGATACCCAGCCGGTCACAAATGGCGGCAAAGGAGCGCCTTTCCCGTTCTTCCGTGCGTTGGCCGTAGCTGACGTGGAGCGCCGAGGGGTCGTAGTCGCGCGCTGCCAGAGTGGCGCAGACACAAGAATCCATTCCTCCGCTGAGGAGCACGATGGCACGCGGTTTGCGAAATTGACTCATTGAACAATTTGAATCATTAAGCCACCCGAGACCGCGTCTGCCGAGTGACGCAATCCCTACACTCCCTTGAGCGCCGGGTCCCAGATCAGCTTATGGATCTGTAACCCGAGGCGGACCGGGAGGTTGTCGTCCAGGATCCACTCCGCAAGCTGCTGCGGATCCAGCAGGCAGTTGGATGCACTCCGCGCACCGGCGGCGTCCTTGCGAAAGGCCGGTGAAAATAATACAGCGTGCAGGCGTTCCGCCAGATTATGGCGCTGGGTGAAATCGCGGGCAAACTCGTAGTCCGCGCGATCGCTGAGGACGAATTTGACCTCGTCTTCGGGCGTTAGTGTTCCCAGATTCTCAGGCCGGAAGCTGTCCCCCTCATCGGAACCCGGACATTTGACGTCGACAATCTTGATCACGGCGGGCGGAACGCGATCCAACTCGCGTTCGCCGCTGGTTTCCAACAATACTTTGTATCCGGAGTCGAGGAGACGACGCATCAGAGGAACCAGTTCACGCTCCTGCAGCATGGGTTCGCCGCCAGTGATCTCTACACATCCGCCCGGCAGGCTGAGGGCCACGATCTCTTCAAACACCTGCTCCGGCGACATCTTCTTGCCGCCAAAAAAACTGTACTCGGTGTCACACCACGAGCACCGCAGATTGCATCCCGTCAAGCGCACGAAGACGCATGGTAAGCCGGTATATGTGGACTCACCCTGAAGCGACTTGTAGATTTCAGTGATCTGCATGAAGGCATTGGGCGTTCCGCCTCAGACCATTGGCTTGGAATCGTGGGATCCCAGCTTGGCTAAGGGCCGAATGCCGAGTCCGAATTGCTATTCGCTGTACCTCGCGGTTGTGGTGTCGGTTTCAAATACCGTCACGTCCTTCACATGCACGCGCCCGTTTGTCACTTGCTGGAGCCGGCCATTGGTCTCGTCGAAGAAATACCTCGCCAGATTCTCGGCCGAGGGATTGAGTTCGGTAAAAGGCTCGATCTCGTTGATCATCTGGTGATCCAAGCGCTCGATGACATGCTTCATGACCTCGCGCAAGTCTTTGAAATCGAGCAGCAAACCCGCCTTATCGAGTTCCTTGCCGGCGAGCGTCACCCGCACCTTATAGTTATGCCCGTGCGGGTTCTCGCACTTTCCCTTGTAGTTGCGCAGGTAGTGCCCCGCGGCAAATGTATCCTCGACCGTGACTTCGTACATGAGCCCCCAAAAATAGACGTCCAGCGACATATTTATTGTATCGCTTGACAGGGCAGGAGCAGGGAAATCCGAGGCCAGGCCGCCGGATGGGACGCTCAGGGCAGGTGGCTAGGCGGTGGTTCGCGGCGAATCGATCCGCTCGCGATTGGGGGGCTGAATCTACCGAGTACGGGGAGTGCACCTAGGAGCAAGGGCGCGGCAGGGACGACGGCCCAGAAGAGCAGCGCCAAACCGAAGTAGCGAGGGTGATGAACCATGTAGGTGTTTCCTTCGAAGAAAATCCCGACCGGCAGAACCAGGCAAAGCACAGCTAACATGGTCAGCGATGGGAACAAGCTTGCCGCGATCGAGTTCCATCGCGAACCGCCGGCGCGGCGGGACAGAAAAGCACCCAACGCTCCACATGGGAAAAGCTAGAGAAGCCACATCATCCCCATGGCCATCGCTCCTCTCTCGCCCCCATCAACCCCTGGCCGAGAGAATGTAAACAGCTGCATCGCGGTCAGCGAAACCGAAGCCATGGCAAGAGTGACCAATCCCGGTACCCATAGAGTCCTGGTTCGTTGATTCATTGCGCCCTCCCAGATTTGAGATCGCTTGGCACCGGCGATTTGGTGTACGTCATTCAGTTGTTTGAGGCATTGTGCGGACGCTTCCGGCTCCGCAGTCCCGGAGGCAAGAAGTTCGGCATGCAGGTCTTCGAGGTGATTTACCAGTTCCGCAATTAGGTTCTCGCGCTGGCCGTGTGACATCGCGACTGCGACCAGCTTCTCGCGGACTAGTCTCTGCCAATTATGCATGGCTAAATCCCGTCAGTTGATCCAGCGCGACGAAAAACGCCTTCCACTCGAGCCGCAAAGGGGCAAGGTCTTTTCGGCCTTTTGGCGTCAGCGAATAGTAACGGCGGTCTCGGCCGGCAGGATTGGTTTCCCATTGCGCTCTCACCAATCCCCGACTCTCGAGTTCGTAGAGCATGGGATACAGGGAAGCCATGGTGAATCGCATGGCACCCTCGGTTCGCTCCTCAATCTGCCGGGCAATCTCGAATCCGTAAAGAGACTGCTCTTCCAGCAGCGTGAGTACAGCCAATTCCGCGCTGCCGCGGGTGATTTTGGAGGGAATAGCCATGGCTATATAGGAATCCTATATTAGCACAAAGATCTTGTGGAACGTTAGCCTTTTGAGAAACGAATGTGGTGGGTGATGAATTACAGGCCGAACCACTGCTCGACCAGGTTCAGATCTGTCGTGCGGCGATAATTGGGCAGACTTTCGACAAAAACCCTGCCGTACTGTTTCCTGAGAATGCGGTTGTCGAGTAGGGCGACGAGACCGCGGTCATGAAGCGAGCGGATGAGACGCCCAAAGCCCTGTTTCAGCGTGATGACTGCCGAAGGTACTTGATACTCAAAGAAGGCGTTGCCGCCGCAGGATTCGATTGCCTTGACCCGCGCTGCAACCACGGGATCGGAGGGGACTGCGAAAGGAAGGCGGTCGATGATCACGCAGCTGAGTTGCTCGCCTTGAACATCCACCCCCTGCCAGAAGGACGAGGTCGCAAACAGCACACAATGGGGCGTGGCGCGGAATTCTTCAAGGAGCGCACTCTTTGGGGCGTCGCCCTGCAGGAGCATGGGAAATTCCATCTCGCCGAGCAAGCGCTGATATACGTCCCGCATCTGGGCATAGCTGGTGAACAGCACAAAAGCGCGGCCGCGCGTGATCTCCAAGAGCCTGCGGATTCGTTCTGCGGCTTGGGAAGCAAACTGAGGCGTGCGCGGGTCGGGAAGGTCGGGCGGGACATAAAACAGGGCCTGATTCTGGTAATCGAAGTGCGAAGGGAGAACTACATCTCGAGCATGATCCACGCCGAGACGGCTGCGGATGTAGTCAAAGCCGCCACCCACCGCGAGCGTTGCCGAAGTGAGGATCGCGCTGTCCAGCTTCGACCACAAAGCTTCGCGCAATACCGGGGCAACATCAATCGGGGTGGCTTGCAGGGAGACGTGCTGTTTTTCCCGGCCGGCGCGACGGCGCTCGATCCAGAAGACGGTATTCCGGTCCTCGTGTTCGAGAACGAAGCCAAGTTGGACGCGCAATTCCTGAGCGCGGCGGGCGAGGGAGAAAGCCTCTTCCGGTTTCGAAGGCATGTTCTCGATCTCTGATGCAATGCGTACCAGTGTCTGCTCGACCGCGAGGAACTCGTCTCCGTTTTCTTCCAGGAACTCGTGGCGGTTCTCAAAGGCGAATCGCCCGTCGCCTTCCGGAAGCAGCGAGAAGAAAAATGCGGAACGTTCGCGCAAGGTTTTGATGGCACCGGAGAAGGAAGCTGTGTAATTGCGGTTGCGCTGGAGAAAATTCTCCAGGTCGCGGCAGAGTTCTTCAAAGCGGGCTGCACTGATCGAGATTCCGAAATAGCTTCCAGCGACGTCTTCGAGTTCATGCGCCTCGTCGAAGATCACGACCGCCGCATCGGGAAGAATGCCGGCATCGGGTGCACCTTCGGCCTGCTGCTTGATGCCGAGATCGGCAAAAAACAAATGATGATTGACAATGACAATATCGCTCTCGGCGGCCCGACGTCGCATCTCAGTGATAAAGCACTTGTCCCATGCGGGACATTTCTGGCCGGTGCAGGTGTCGGCGCGGGCATCAAGTTTTTGCCATAAGGCACTTGCTTCGGGGATGTCCGCCAGTTCAGCGCGGTCCCCGGTTTGCGTCGTTTGTTCCCATGCAGCAATCACGCGGTATTGTTCGATTTCATCCAGGCCGTTGAGCACCGGCTGACCGGTGAGGTCGTACAGCTTCTTGCGGCAGAGATAGTTGTTGCGTCCTTTCATGTAGCAGACGCTGAGCGCCCGATTACGGTCTGGGGAGAGCGCTTGCTCAAGGAAGGGCACGTCTTTGTAGAAAAGCTGCTCCTGCAAGTTCTTGGTGCCGGTGGAGATGATGACGCGTTTGCCAGATCGGATTGCAGGCATCAGGTAGGCCAGCGTCTTGCCGGTTCCGGTTCCGGCTTCGACGATCAGATGACGGCGTTCTTCGATCGCATGTTCGACCGCTTGCGCCATCTGCAACTGGCCACGGCGAAACTCGTAGGCGGGATGTGTACGCGAGAGCAGGCCGCCGGGAGAAAAGAAGCTGTAGAGCGAAATCGTGCCGCCCGGTGCGGCAGAACTGGCGGGCTGAAAACTCGAGGACACAGATTCTCTATACTAATCTGAGAGGTTGAACTAGCACAGATCCGCGCAAGATTCATGTCCAGGCTTCCCCTCATTGCCATCGTCGGCCGGCCGAACGTCGGCAAGTCCACGCTGTTCAACCGGTTGGTTGGATCGCGGCGTGCCATCGTAGGAGATGAGCCCGGCATCACGCGCGACCGCATCTACGGCGAAGGCCACTGGACAGGTCACGAGTTCCGTGTGGTCGATACCGGCGGAATTCTTCCCGAAGAAAGAGACTTGATTCCCTCCGAGATCTTTCGTCAGGCCCGCGTCGCACTGGAGGAGGCTGCGCTGGTTGTCATGGTCGTCGACGGGCGTACGGAGCTGGCCGCGCCTGATCTTGAACTTGGCCGGCTCTTACGCAAAACCGGGAAGCCATTGGTTCTGGCGGTGAATAAAGTCGACTCGGCGAAGCAGGATAATCTGGCCGAGGATTTTCACCGCCTCGGGATTCACGACATTTTCCCGGTTTCCGCAGAGCACGGGCGAGGAGTGGATGAACTTCTGGATGCGGTGGTCGCCATGCTGAAGGGAAAAAACCTTTCGAGGGCCGAAGACACGGCTCAGTTTCGCTCAGGGCAGGCCGCAAACTCGGCTTTGGCGTCTGCCGACCTTCCACCACGAAGGACTCGCGACGAGGTGGCCGAGAACCGGCCGTTGGTGACCGAGTACGAGCCGCGCTCAGGTGGCGGGGTGGACGACGCAGGCCCAGAACAAGCCCCAGCCGAGAGCCAAGAGCCGACCGAAATTCGCGTAGCAATCATCGGCCATCCCAATGTCGGCAAGTCCACACTCCTGAACCAGCTGACAGATTCGGAGCGAGCGATTGTCTCTCCCCTTCCCGGCACCACCCGCGACGCCGTGGATGAGGTCGTCGAACGCGACGGCAAGAAGTTTCGCTTCATCGATACTGCCGGCATCCGCCGCAAAGGGAAGACCCACATGATGGCGGAAAAACTCTCCGTGGTCATGTCGCGCAAGCATCTTGAATCGGCAGACATTGCGTTGCTGATGGTCGATGCCACCGAAGGAGTGAGCGCGCTCGATGCCTCGATCGCCGGCTATGCGCACGACAGCGGCCGTTCGGTCGTCATTGTCGTGAACAAGTGGGACCTTGTAATCAGCCGGCAGAAGAAGGCGATTAGCCAGTCGCGTGCGGCTCGCATTCAGGAGCATAAGCGGCCCGCAGACCGTGCGGCCTATGAGCAGAGCTTGCGATACGCGCTAAAGTTCCTGAACTACGCGCCGGTCGCGTTTATCTCCGCTGCTACGGGCAATGGTGTCGAAAAGCTATTTCCTTTACTGCAGGTGGTTGCGTCCGAGCGGCGGAAGCGCATTACGACGGGCGAGATGAACCGCTTCTTAAAGCATGTGGACTTCGATCGGGCTGCGGTCCCGGTTCGACAGCGTGTGAAGATTCTGTACCTCACACAGGCCGCAGTTGCACCGCCCACCTTTATCCTTTTTACTGACCGCCAGGTTAAACTTCATTTCTCGTACGAGAGATTCCTGGAAAACCAGATTCGCCGGGCCTTTGGCTTTTTGGGTACGCCGATATGGATCAAGGTTCGAGCGAGGTGACGGTTCTCGAGCCGGTTAAATGGATCTCGGGGAATGAGTGGGCTATATTCGTCCAGTGCTGCATCCAACCAAAGGAACGGAATGAGGTATTCAGCTAATCTAATGGCCCTCAAAACGCTTCTGGCCCCTACAGTTTTTCTGCTCGGATCTTTGGGCATGCTTTGCGCACAAAACCCTCAGCTCCAGTTGAAGACTTCCTTCCAGTTCCCAACCGTGATCTTCAGCGCGGTTAAGTGGAACTCCGACCCGTCTTATTATTCAATCGCGATCGACGCATCCGGTACCGCGACTTACATATCTTCTCCAGAGGGGCTCGATAAAACTGGAGTGCACTACACGACTGAGTTCCACGTGAGCGATCGAACGCGGCGTATCGCTTTCAACTTGGCCCAGCGATTGAATTACTTCGCTGGTGACTACGGCGAACTGCAAAGCTCGCCCGGGAATAATCGCGTTCATACGCTCGCCTATCGCTATGGGCCGGTCAATAACCAGTTCACTTACAGCAGCTCGGCTGATCCTGACCTCGCCGAACTGACCTCGGTGTTCGAAGAGCTGTCACAGACTTTTGAATACGGGCGGAAACTCTCCGATCTGCAGCTTCACAACCGGAGGGCAATCATTCCTGAATTGGAGGCAATGACCGGCAAGGCGGAACGTCACGCGTTGCGGGATCTGCCCGCCCTTGTGCCGATACTCCGAAATGTCGCAAGCGACACCCGCGTTGACGCGGCAGCCCGGGATCAGGCCTCTGCCCTGATCAAGCTGGCAGAAAATTCAGGGCAAGCAACCCTTCGGTAGCTTGGGACCTACGGGGATTCTGGGCCGGTTCTTGTTAGCAATCCAACCCGATCCACTCCCGAAGTACGCGCGATTGAAATCGCATCCGCCACGTACTGGAAATCCACGTCGTCATCCCCTTTTACAAAAACAACCCGTTCGGCGCGTTGTTTGAAGATTTCAAAGAGCCGGTCGTGTAATTGGTTCCAGGCGACATTTTCTTCGTTGATCTTCAGGCCGGGCAGCTGCTTGTCTCCCGACCACGCCACCTGGATGACGACAGTCGTTGGAGTAGGAGCTGATGTTGGCGGTGCGGGTTGTGGAATCTGAGCCTTAAGCCCCTTCTCCTGAGACATAGAAACCACCACCATAAACACGATGATCAGCACCAGCAACACGTCGATCATCGGGGTGATATTAATCTCGGCCTGAAACGGACTACCGCCTGCTGTTGAGAAAGCCATGTACTCACTCCTCTCGAGCACGCGTGTCTGTCGAGATTGGACAACGGACTTAACCGAGAGGTTCCAGGAACTGTACCGATGACCTGACTGGTAGCATCGGAGGGACATGTTTTTCAGAACCCAAGCGATAGGAGCGGCTGTCTCGCTTTGCTTGTGGCTGGGTTGCTCGGCTGTTGCGGCCGCGCAAGACAACTACGAAATCCAGGTCTATGGATCAGACACGGTTGCGCCAGGCCACACGATGGTCGAACTCCATTCCAACTTCACCGTCCAAGGAAGCAAAGCCACGACAGATGGGACGCTGCCGAGCAACCACGCTGTCCATGAAACGCTCGAGATCACCCAAGGATTCACAACTTGGTTCGAGACCGGTTTTTATGTTTTTACGAGCATTCAGCCGGATGGCCACTGGTATTGGGTGGGCGACCACATCCGGCCAAGGTTCCGGATTCCCGAGTCATGGCACTGGCCCGTGGGCGTCAGCCTGTCTAATGAAATCGGATATCAGCGCCGCGAGTTTTCGCCTGACACCTGGAGCTGGGAAATTCGTCCTATCGTGGATCGGCAACTGGGAAGGTGGTATCTCAGCTTTAACCCCACGCTCGATCGCGCTTGGCATGGCGCGGGCGTGAATCAGGGAGTTGTGTTCTCCCCCAACGCGAAGGTCAGCTTCAATTTCACCAAGCGTATTGCAGGAGGACTGGAATACTATGCGACCTACGGTCCGCTCGCGGGATTCGATCCCCTCCGGGAGCAGGAGCAGCAGTTTTTCCCCGCGATCGATGTGGATTTTGGGCCGCAGTGGGAATTCAACGCCGGCGTGGGTGTCGGTACAACTCGCTCGACCGATCACCTGATTCTCAAATGCATTGTCGGGCGGCGTTTCGACTGGAAACGGAAGAAAAACTGACGGTTTCTAGTTTGCTGCCCCGAACGACATTCTGACGTCCGCCTTGTCGGCTTCCTCGATCTTCAACATCGTGCGTGGAGTTAACCGCATGAACGAGGCGACAAAGGTGTCCGGCACCTGCTGAATGCGGATGTTGAAGGTATTGACACAATCGTTGTAAAACTCCCGCCGGTCGGCAATCTGGCTTTCCAGCTGGGAGATGCGCTTCTGCAGGGTCTGAAAATTGCCGTTCGCCTTGAGCTCGGGATAATTCTCTGCAACGGCAAAAAATCCTCGCAAAGCGGATGTCATACTCTGGTCGGCCTGCACCTTTTGATCGATGGTGACCGCTTGCTGATACTGGCTCCGCGCCTGGGTGATCTTGGTTAGCGTCTCCCGCTCAAAATCCGCATACCCCTTGGTTGTGTCCAGCAGCTTGGTGAGTTCGTCATGTCGCTGTTTGAGCAGCACATCGATGTTGGCCCAGGATTTGTCGATGTCATTCTTCAACGCGACCAAGCCGTTGAAGATCGTGACCAGGTAAACCACTAATGCGACGATAGCGAAAAGAAACGCAACCGTGATCACCAACCCCATAAAGATTCTCCGTCCGCTCGCGGACTTTACAACAGACCGAAACGTGCGAGCAAGATGTAAATACACAAGATGGTCAGGGCCGGCCCTCCCCAGATCATCAGGCTCGATTTCCACCCAAGCGACGCGACCACTTCGCGTTGACTCCTCCAGGAAATTAGGAACGTGGGTTCGTGGCTGCCTTTCATGAGCACGACGGGAGGATGAAGATCATATCCGCCAAGGTCTTCAAGGGCAGTTTGAGCCTCGACCGGGTTTGTTGCCTTGGCCGGGCTAGCTGCAGCAGACGTGCCCCCGGAGTCTGAACCCCAAGAGGCCGGGTTTGAGATTCCCGCCCTGGATAGCGCAGCGGCGATCTTTTGTTGCTGCGTCATCGCGGTCGCCGGCACGGACCCAACCGGTTGGGAAAGTCGAATCACCGCTGGTTCAGGTTCTGCTGCGGCTGCCGCCATCGCTTTTTGCTTCGCTCGTTCGGCCCAGGCTGGGGCTACGCTTGCATCCACGCCCGGATTTTGAGAAAGGGTGCCCAGCACGAACAGGAAATTCTTCGGCTTGATGCAGTGCTCTTCCACCTTGATCCGTTTGTCCGGATCAACCCCGTGCCGCAAGAGAAAAGCCTGCACCGAAGAGGGCATCTCCGGCCCCTCGAACAGCATGGAGCGGTGATATTCCTCGTGGAAGTCACAGTGCAAGTCCATCTCGGACCCGCGCGGATCCACCAATACCTTATCGGTGCTGTCATCGATATAGAACGGTACATGCAGGCTCTCGTCCGCCACCTTCACCCAATCACGGTTTTTTCCCCGCTGACGCAGTTCCCATGCCGTGCTTTGGTAGTAGTAGCACTCGACTTGGCGGAGAGGAGAGGTCATCACATGTGGTCCGGTGGCTAGGCCGCTGACCTCCACCAGGCCCATCGAAGCGCTGCGGATCTTGGAAGCGGGAGTATTCAGAATCAGCCGCTTGCGTTGGAGCAACCGGAAGCCCTTGCAGAAGAAATAGACTCCTGCAATCGCCCCGATCATGGGGGCGATGAGCCACCGTGAATCGCCTACGAGGAAAAGGGTTGCGGCGAACATAGTTACGGCTGACGGAAAACACGCTCCGAGCCAATATCAGGTTAGCGGCGTCAGTAGGGAACGTCGCAGCAGAAACCACCCTGGAGGCTTACCAGGGTAATTGGCGTGGTCAGGATGACCTTGGTAATCCTGGTCACCTGTCCTGCGTTGATGCCGGTTAGGCCCCTGCCTAGAATCAGGGTTGGATTACTCCCGAACCGCTTATCCCATGGCCGAAACACCAAAACGGGCGGACCGGCAGGAGATCGCCAGACGTGTAGAACGCGGCGAGAAGCTGCTCCAAAAAGGCAAGCCGGCGGAAGCTTTGGAAGAGTTTCTGCAGACTCTTGCCCTGGATCCAGCCAATGACACCGTCAGGCAGATGGCGGCCGACCTTTGCCTATCGTTGCAGCGCATGCCCGATGCTGTTCGCTTGTTGGGGGAATTGTTCGAACGGCAATTGAGTTCTGGCGATGGCATCCGAGCAAGCCTTACGTACAAGAAGCTGGCCCGATTTGCCAATCCCAGCCTCGAACAGAAGAAGCGCTTCGCCGAATTGCTCGAAAAGTCCAACCGCAAGCTTGCCATTGAAACCTACGAGAACGTCTTTGACGAGTTCTCAAAACAGCGGCGCAAGACCGATGCGCTGGCTATCCTGAAGAAAATTGTTGCGCTCGAGAGTTCCGAACGAAATATCGTCAGGCTGGGTGAGCTCTCCTCTGAAGTTGGGGATGGCAAGCAGGCTGCCTCTGCGTTCCTGCAGTTGGCGCAAATGGCGGAAGGGGCGGGTGGGGATCCCAGTCAATGGTATGAACGTGCTTATTCCGAAGACGCGATGGACGAGACGATCGCGATCGGTTACGCCCGCAGCTTGATGCAGCAACAACAGGTGGGGGCAGCCATCTTCGTCCTCGATCCCCTGGCCGCCGCGGGAAGCACTTCGGCGGAATTCCGTGACCTCTACGCGCGGGCCTTGTTGAGCGCGAACCGCCTGACGGAAGCCGCACCACTGGTGTGGCAGATTTTCGAACAGAATCCCTCGCGAATTGAGCAAGTCCGGGATCTCATCGGGGCATTCTTAGATTCACAACTCGACCGCGAAGCGGTAGTCATGGCCGAAAAACTTGAGCATTTCCAACGCCGCAAAGGCGAGCGCCGGGCTTTCCTCGCCATGATGCAGGACATCGTGGCGGGCCACCGGGCTTCGGTCGAGATGCTCGAGTTTCTGGCCGAACAGTTCAATGCAGCAAATCGCGAAGCCGATTACTGTGCAACCCTGCTGCGGCTTTTTGAGATTTATTGCAACGAGAACAAGTTTGAGAAGGCCGGTGAAGCCCTCGACCGGGCGGTAGAAATCGACCCCTACGAGAACGGGCACCAAAAGCGTCTGCAGGCGCTCAAGGGGAAAGTTGACGACAACCGCTATCAGGTAATCTCTTCGCGCCTTGGAGGTACGGCTCCAGCGGCCCCAGCGAAGGTCACCGAAGAGAAGTCCGTTGGATCAAGCACCTTACAAGACCTCATGGTTCAGGCGGAGATTCTTGTTCAGTACGGTATGCGGAACAAGGCGCTAGAACGGCTGCAGCGGATCCAGCAGCTATTTCCCCACGAGGAGGAGCGCAATCCTGAATTGCAGCAGCTCTATTTGAGCGCTGGCCTGACGCCGCAGTATGGAAGCGCTCAGTCGCCCGCGCCGACTCCGGCCCGCGCGGTGGCAGAATCTCCCGCCGCTCCTGTGACCTTTGACAACGACATGAGCGGGGTTGCACGGGTCTCAGAGATCACCAAGAAACTTAACCGCGAAAACAGCGCTGCGGGTGTTCTGAACACCATGGCGGTCGAGATCGGCACACAATGGTCGCTCGACCGGTGCGTGGCTGCCTTGCGCAAGCCCGGCTTGAGCGTCACCATGCTGAAGGAATTTGCAGTCTCGACCGCGGCGAAACCGGATCTCCTCGACAAACTGGTTTGCGGAATTCACGACGTGGTTGTAAGCCGCGGGGCGGTGGCATGCACTGACATTGCCTCCTCGCCTGAATTAAGAGATTTCGCGCAGCTCGGTGCTTCGCTAGGGGTGAGGTCCTCTGTCGCGCTACCGCTCGGGGAGGGTGGCGAGCTCGGACTGCTTCTCTTACTCAGCAACAATCCCCGCAGCTGGTCGCCGAATGACGTCCTAGTTTTCAAAATGATCGCTGATCAGGGCGGCATTGCGCTCAACAATGCTGGGTTGCGGCGGTTGGTCAAGAATCTCTCGGTTACCGACGAGAACTCTGGGCTGCTGAAGCGAGCTTCCTATCTCGACCTGCTGCTGGGCGAAGTACGGCGGGCAAAGCAGCAAAGCGCTGCCTTGTCGGTCATGATCATGCGCTTTGGGGAGCGGGCAGCCTTGGCAAAAGAACAAGGCGAAGCTGCTGCCGAGAGCACCATGCAGCGACTGGGTCAGGTGGTTGCCGCCAACGTCCGGCAGAATGACTTAGCATTCCGCTATGCTGCCAACGCCATTGCCATCGTGCTTGGCGAGACGGCCGAGAAAGAAGCGCTGCTGGTTGCCGAGAAGATGCGCCGTGTCATGGGCTCCGCTGTCCCTGAAAAACAGCTGGCCACTCAATTCGACGCGGGCGTTGCAGAAGCCGTCATCAGGCAAGAATTCGACGCGGTTGATATTGTCACCGAGCTGATCAACCGAGCCGAGCGGAGCCTTGAGAAGTCCGTCGCCGAGGGCCCGGGAAAAAGCGCAGCGCTTCCCGCCGCGAAGACTGCCGCTGCCGTAGCATAGGTCCTGCCGATCCTCTTACCGATCTTCGCTGCTAGACTACTGGTTGGGCTCGAAAGACCTCCCGAATTCAGATGCTAAGACCTGGTGACATTGCAATCGTCAGCGGCGCTCGCACGCCGTTCGGCCGGTATTGCGGGAAACTCAAGGACTTCACCGCCCAGGAACTAGGGGCAATCGCGGCCAAAGGCGCAATCGAGCGTTCCGGTATCCAGCCCGCCGAATTCGAGCATGTGGTTTTTGGCAATGCACAACAGACCTCAGGGGATGCTCTCTACGGTGCTCGTCATGTTGGCCTGCGCGCAGGTTTGCCTATCGACACTCCAGCCCTGACCGTAAACCGCCTGTGCGGAAGCGGGATGCAAGCCATCATCAGTGCCGCGCAGATGATCCAGGTAGGGGAAGCCACCCTTGTTCTCGCCGGAGGGATGGAGGCGATGTCGCAGGCTCCATTCGTGATTCACGGCCGCGACGGGTTTACGCTGGCACCCGGAGGTAAGCTCGAAGACTCGCTCATGGTTGCCCTGCTTGACAGCTACTGTGGCCTTTCGATGGCCAATACTGCGGAGCTATATGGTTCGCAGCACGGGGTTACGCGCGAGATGCAGGATGAGTTCGCACTGCGCTCCCAACAGTGCGCAGAGAGTGCGTACGCGGCGGGCCGTATCCAGGAAGAGCTCGTTCCGGTTGCGTTGAAGAACCACAAAGGGGAAGCGACGGGAGAGTTGCTGGATGAAGACGATCACCGGCGTCCCCAGACAACACTCGATGGACTTGCCAAACTCCGCCCAGCATTTGGAAAAAATGGAACGGTGACGGCCGGCAACGCAAGCGGCATTGTGGATGGTGCCGCCGCGGTGGTTATGATGCCCTTAGAGGAAGCGGGAAAACGGGGGATCCTGCCCCTTGGCCGGCTTGTCAGTTGGGGCATCGCCGGGGTTGACCCGAAGATTATGGGTAGCGGCCCGGTTCCGGCCACAAAAATTGCTCTGCAAAAGGCCGCCCTGACCCTGGATTACATCGACCTGATCGAGGTGAACGAAGCTTTTGCAGCGCAATACCTCTCGGTGGAAGCGGAGCTCTCACTGGATCGCGAGAAGGTGAACGTGAACGGTGGTGCGATTGCCCTCGGTCACCCACTTGGTGCCACGGGAACACGATTGATCATCACTCTCTTGTATGAATTGCGCCGCCGCAAGAAGAAATATGGACTGGCGACGGCGTGCATCGGTGGGGGGCAGGGAATTGCCGTGGTGATTGAAAGTTTGAACTAGAGTCGGTCGATTGTCGCGAGGTTTCGCGAGGGCGGTGACTTAGACTTCTCAGCTCAGAACGATCCAGCCGTTTCCTGCATCTCACAAATAGTGCCGGCTCGGCCGCGACTCAAGTGCCCAGCGGTTGCTGAAAAAAGCTGCAGCCTCTAAACTGAGAGTTTCCCAGAAGCGCCAATTTCTTTGCGGAAGGGTTCATGCGTAGGTTGGTTCCCGCCACATCCCTGGTGTGCTTGCTAGCAGTTCTGGCCTTCCTTCTTTCGTGCAGTAGCGGCACCCCGACTCATGTGGTCAACAATGTAGTTCCCGCAAGCGTGTCCTTAACACCAGGGCCTAATGCCAGCGTGGAGATCGGAAAAACCCTGACTTTTGCCGCTAGGGCAGAGAATGGCCAAGGTACCCCCGTACCCGAAGTGTTTACCTATGAGTCCAGCGATCCGGGTGTCCTCACTGTCTCAAATAGCGGCCTGGCCTGTGGGGGGGTATGGGACTCCCTCACGGCCCCGGTGGTATGTACTCCGAAAGGCACAGGCGTTGCTCTTGTAACGGCCATTGCAAACGGAGTTTCCAGCCCTCCGGTCACCGTCTATGTTCACCAGCATGTGACGAACGTGGTGGTTCAGAAGGTCCCTGGCCAGCCGCCCACACTTAGCACCGCATGCTATTCGAGCGGTACACCCCAAGGGCCCGAAAAGGCTCTCTACGAGGCTTTTGCCTTCGGGGGACCGAGCGGATCGACTGATCTGACTTCGAGTGTGGGGCCATTCGGATTTGGAAGTACCACTTTGCCCGGCCAGGCGCTCGGCCGAGCGGTTACGCTTTCCTCCCCGGGGCCTTCTGCTCCAACCAATCAGCAGATTGCAAGCGCGGCTGTCCCGGGAACCACTTCCATCTTCGCTACCGTGGCTGGCGTCACCTCTCCACCTTTGCAGTTTACGACCTGCCCGGTGCAATCCATTTCGTTACAGCTTGCCCCGGGATCGTCTTCCGCACTGGTTTCTCCGGGAGGGTCGGCGGCAGTCAACGCGGTTGTGAAAGACACGGTTGGGATGACCCTGACCGCCATCCCGCTTACTTGGATATCATCCTCGGCGCAGTCGGTAGCGGTCACCGGCGGAGCCAGTTCAGTGTTTGCCAGCAGCGCAAGCGTTGGGGGTTCGGCTGCTGGGAAAGGCGCGATTACCGCCGCTTGCACACCGCCAAATTGCAACGGCGGCTTCAGTCCTTCGCTGCCGGTATACCCGACGAGTTCGCTCCCGTTTCAGGTGACGAGTAGCTCATCCCCACCTAGCCCGACTACTTACGTAACAACCTCGGCGTGCAGCGGAACTACCTTGTCATGCACAACACGGATTGTTCCGATCACTAAGGCAGGTTCAGCCTCCACCTTTTCTGCAGGAGTCCCCATCAACCTCCCATTTACACCCAATAGCTTTTCGATCGGTAGCAACAGCACCGCAGCTTCCTATTTGGGGGTGGATTCGACCGGGTTCAACGCGCAAGGCCTGATGATCTTTTCCTCCGGCGGTGTATCCCAGTTGGCAGGTGCCGCCGGTCGAGTGCTGGCGGTTTCGCCCGATAGTTCGACGGTCATCTTGTCGGATACGGCTGATGCACCGAGCCGGATTAATGTCTGCAAGAACTGCAACAGCACCGCACGGACTTTTTCGACAATCTTGTTTCCGAACGCGTCCGCGGCAGCATTCTCTCCTGACAACCTGAAGGTCTACTTAGTCTCCAGCTCTCCGTGTCCAGGCGGCGGAGGCAATGGTTGCATTTTGGTTTATTCTCAGGTGGATTCCCCCCAATATGTTCCGCTTTCTGGGCCGGCGAGCGATGCCGCTTTTATCGCGAATGGAACCGCGGGTTTCATCGCGGAGAGTGGGCAGGCGGAGGTTCTACCCACCTGTGGACCCAATACCGCGGGAGCGCTCGGGAGTGTGAATCTGGTTGCGCAATCCTTACGGCCATTGCCGGATGGCATGTCGCTGCTCGCCTTAACGCCGCCAAATTTGCAGACCGTGACCGCAAGCATCACTGGTTCCGCCGGACCCTCGAACTCGATTGGATGTCCCGCGCCGCGAGGATTCCTGAACATCACCAATACGCTCGGCCCTCAGGTCAACCTCGGGACAGGAAGCTTTGTGACCAAGCAGTTCTTCCTCTCGCCCGACGGTTCCAAGGCCTACATACTTGCGCAGACCGGAACCGGGGCATCCTTCTCCTTCATTATCGTCTTCGACGTTACCTCCGGCACTTTGTCGCAAATCTCGCTGGCTGGAAACGCTATCCCTTTGAGAGCGGGCATCAGCCGCGCCGGCGATCTGCTTTTGGTTGGAGCGAATGACAACTCGGTTCATGTGATCGACACCCAGAGTGGATTCGACCTGCAACAAATCCCCTTAAGTTTTCCCAATGCGAGCTTGTGCATTGGTCCGGGAACCCCGGCAACGCAGGTAGCGACGGCAGCTCTTTCCATTTCGTCGGCGCAGCAAAGCGGCACCAACACGATCTTTACTTACAGCTTGCAGAATGGAGCGACTCCGCAGGTGGGGCAAACGCTGGTGCTGACGGGAATGTTGGACAGCGGGAACAATGGGACTTTCACCATCCTGGCGGTGAACGCAGCCACCTCCAGTAGTGGTGTAATCACCGTGTCGAACCCAGCCGGCGTGACTGCGAGCGGGCAAACTGGAAGCGGAACCGTTCCCTTAACCTGTAACCCGGATCTGCTTGTTACCGTGCCCTAGCTCAGCTTGCTGCCTTCGCTTCAATTTCTTTCCCTACGCTGTCGAGAACGCCATTGATGAACTGCGCCGATTCGGGTGCGGAGAACTTGCGGGCGATTTCGATGGCTTCGTTGATTACCACCGCGCGTGGGGTTTTGGGGAAGCCGAGCAATTCCGCAACCGCGGCTCTCAGGATATTGCGATCCACCGCTGCCATGCGGTCCATGCGCCAGTTTTCGGCGTGCGATTCGATCAACTTGTTGATCTCAGCACCATGGTCATTCGCCACACGGAAGATATCTTCAGCAAACCCCTGAACTTCCGGATCCACTTCGCCACGGCCGGTCCAGAAGGTCTTGCGCACCTGTTCGGGTGCCTGCTCGCCAACGTCAGCTTGAAATAGCATTTGAAGTGCCAGTTCGCGGGATTTGCGTCGGGTACCCATAGGAAGTGCCGTTGTTAAGTTGGCCAGATACCGTCGGTTTCCGGATCCGAGCCGCTGCGACAGTGTCAGTTTACAGGAAGAGGAATCGTTGCAGGACCTTCAACGGGACCGGCGGCGAGCCTTGGTGGTTCGCCTCTCCTTGCTCTTTCCGGCTGCTGAATGCTGATCGCTGATCGCTTTTTTCAGATTCGCCATCTCAATCGCAGCCAGCGCCGCTTCGAATCCTTTGTTGCCCATCTTCAGGCCCGCGCGATCAATCGCTTGCTCCAGCGTGTCACAGGTGAGGACTCCGAATGCATGAGGCACTCCGGTTTCCTGGGCGGATTGCCCAATGCCGCGCGTAACTTCGTTGACAATGACATCGTAGTGGGCAGTATCTCCTCGCAATAAACAGCCGATGCAAACGATGGCGCTGTACCTGCCGGTTTCGGCGAGAGTGCGGGCGGCGGACGGAATTTCGAAGGAACCCGGAACTCGAACAATATCGATGGCCTTGTCTTCGGCACCGGATCGAAGCAGTCCATCATAGGCGCTTCGTAGCAGGCGATCGGTGATGAACTCGTTGAAGCGCGAAACAACAATTCCGAAGCGAAGCCCGGAGGCGTTCAGCTTGCCCGCCCGGGTTTTGCGGCGAATGCGTTCTTCAGTCGACTTCCCGGTCCCGGTGCCTTGCTTGCGCGACGTCGAGGGATGTTTGTCTGGTGAAATGGTCTCCGTCCTAAGCTGGGATCATCAAAAAACTGGATGACAATAATAATGGAAATCCGCGAAGGGCCGCGTTGGATTGGCGGAAGGGAGCTTAGCATCCCTTGAACTGTGCCGGGCGTTTTTCCAGGAACGCCGCCGTCCCTTCTTTCTTATCTTCGGTTGCCGAGGCTAGCCCGAATAGCACCGCCTCAATGTACAGACCTTCGGAAAGAGGCGTTTCCATACCTTTGTTCAGTGCCTCCATCGTGTACTGAACCGCAAGCGGTGCATTAGCAATGATCTTCTGCGCGATGGCTTCGCCCCGCGGAATCAGATCGGAGGGCGCGGTGACCTCGTTCACCAAGCCGATGCGATGAGCCTCATGGGCCGTCATCATCTCCCCTGTGAGAAGCAGCTGCATGGCGATGCCTTTGCCCACCAGTCGCGGCAAGCGTTGCGTGCCGCCATAACCGGGAATGATTCCGAGCTTCACCTCCGGTTGTCCCAGCTTCGCATTGTCGCTCGCCAGGCGGATGGTCGAGGCCAATGCGATCTCGCAGCCTCCGCCGAGGGCAAATCCATTGATGCAGGCAATCACCGGTTTCCCTAGGTTCTCAATCAGGTTGAGTACATTTTGGCCGCGGAGGGCGTATTCCTTTGCCGAGACAGGGTCGTTCTTTGCCAATTCGCTGATATCGGCTCCGGCGATGAAGGCTTTCTCTCCCGACCCGGTCAGAATGACGACCCGCACGCCCGCGTCACCCTTGATGTCATGAAAAGCCATGCGCAACTCGTCCATAGTGGCCATATCGAGCGCGTTCAGAACCTTCGGCCGGTTCACGGCGATGTAAGCGATGGCATTCTTCTTTTCAAACAGGATGTTTTCAAAGTTCATAAATTCATGGCCGCGTCTAGAACTGGATTCAGGCGATTTCGGCTGCTTGCCAATAGGACTTTCTTACCACGGGCAACAGTAACAGTATTGGCAATATGGCTGAGACCACCGTTGCTCCGGCCATCTCCCAATCGATCGTGTTTTCGTCCGTCATTCCGTAGATGAGAATCCCCAACAAGGCTGTATTGCTGAACAGCGCCAACCACCATCCCCAAAGCTTTCGCTTCCACAGGCCGTAGGAGGACGCCATCGCGAAAAGAGCTGGTAAGGCCATGACGGCAGCCCCTACTCTGAGCCCGTACGCGGCTTCCTTGCCATCAGGGCCATTCAGTATGCCCGACGATCGCGCCAGGATGAGCAGATAGATACAAAGCGCAACCAGGGCGACCATCCACAAGGCCTGGACAATCACAACTCCGGTGACCCACCCTGAACGTTTTGGGGTGTGGTTCGCAGTCCCGATTACCCGATTGAAATCCGTCTTCACCGCTTTTGTCCGAAGAAATGAAGTTCGTCCACGGAACTATCCGCTGGCCGGTCGGGGTGCATGAAGTTCTTTCCGGCTCTGATCACAACAATAGCACTTAGTTAAAAACGAAAACCTCCGACCGGCCGCAATCAAGGCCGGATCACCAAACTCTGCCGCCGCAAGGAGGCTAGTCCCAACTCTGGCCGGGGTTCGGAAAATCTGAAGGATCTCCCCGGCCGGTCCTTGCTCCCCCGACTGCAATCGCTGTCCTTTGCCCGAATGCCCAGGGAGGGAGTTCACAATCGGTTCGCCTTGGGATGATTCGGATCGGAGTAGTCGTAAAAGCCATTGCCCGTCTTGCGTCCGTACCACCCCGCCAGTACCAGACGCTTCAGCAGAGGAGGCGAGGCAAAGCGGCGCTCCTTGAATTCCTGATACATGACTTCGGTGATGTAGTAGGTGGTGTCGAGGCCGACGAAATCGAGCAAGGTGAACGGACCCATGGGATAGCCGCAGCCGAGCTTCATGGCATTGTCAATGTCCTCGATGGACCCCACGCCTTCTTCATAGGCTCGAATGGCGTCGAGCAGATACGGCACCAGGAGACGGTTCACGATGAATCCAGTCTTGTCATGGGTGCGCACCGGGACCTTACCGAGCTTCTTGGCGAGCTCGTAAGCGGCGTCGTATACGTCGCTGGCGGTGGCAATTGTGCGCACCACCTCCACCAGCTTCATCAACGGCACGGGATTGAAGAAGTGCAGGCCGATGAAGCGGTCCGGGCGATCGGTAGCATTCATCAGCTCGGTGATCGAGATGGACGAGGTGTTTGAGGCGAAGATCGCCTCTTTCTTTGCGATCTTATCGAGCGCCGAGTAAACCTCCTTTTTCTTCAGCGCGTTTTCGATGATGGCTTCGATGATGATGTCGCAATCCACAAGGTCCGCGAGCTTGGTGGTGCCGGCGAGATGGGCCATCGCCTCCGCCTTCTGTTGCTCGGTGATGCCACCTTTCTCCGGCGGCCGTTCGGCGAACCGATTCAGCGACTTCTCGATTCCGGCGAAGCCTCGGTCGAGGAGCTTCTGCTCGACCTCCAAGACGGTGGTATCGAATCCCGCCATGGCCGAGACTTGCGCAATTCCCGATCCCATGAGTCCGCAACCGAGTACTCCAACCTTCTTAATTTCCATTTCGACTTCCTTCCCGGGTACCGCCCACGGCTTGAAATCTTATCTCACCTGAGACAGGGAGAGTCACGGTGAAAACCGTGATCCCGAGGATGATCCTGACTCTCTGCAGGCGAGAGGGGGAGAGCGTCCGGTCAGTCGGGCCCACTCGGATCCGGGGGCCTTTTGTCCCTCGACACGCCTTAGCTGCGCCTCCGAACGAGTCTCAACTCACATGGCCCCTGCTAACTCTGCGGCTGAACCGGCTATTCCTGTGTCAGATCCTGCGCCCGAACCCATAATGCTCCCGTATATGCATGTTTTGTTACAGTTCCACAAACCTGCGGTTGACGCTTTCGTTTGCGAATTGATATATTTGAACAGTTCCGCGAGTACACCTTGGATTGCCCTTACGTGTGTCCCTGTTCCGCGTTGGCGCGCGGCTGGATACCGGAAAGCAGTTGAGGCTTATAGAAACAACGTCTTGAGCGTATAGGTGACTCAAGACGCCCTCGCTGAAACGCCCCGCGAACCGCTCCCGGCAAGGGAGATTATGCGGAGCGACGCTGGCGAAACGGAGCGCCTCCCAGATAAGGGGCTTGGGGCCACCGTCGTCAGACCTGTCAAGGTAAAACAAAATTCCGGCACAATTGCCAGGCCGGAAGTATGGATAGTGGTCCTATCCAGTCGAATCCTGGAAGCGAACCGGGAACAGTTGAATGCACCCCTGTCTGCGCAGAAACCTGTGCGGGCGGGGAACAGCAGTGTCAAGGAGCAGGAAAGAGTGCCTACTTTTAATCAGTTGGTGCGGGCAGGACGTGAGAAGCCTCGCTACAAGACGGCCAGTCCGGCGCTGCAGTCGTGCCCGCAAAAGCGCGGGGTCTGCACGCGCGTGTATACCCAAACCCCGAAAAAGCCGAACTCGGCTCTTCGGAAAGTGGCTCGCGTCCGCCTGACAAATGGAATTGAAGTCACGACCTACATCCCCGGAGTCGGCCACAACCTTCAGGAGCACTCGATTGTGCTGATCCGCGGGGGTCGCGTGAAGGATCTGCCAGGTGTGCGTTACCACGTGATTCGTGGAACGCTCGACGCCGTCGGTGTCGCGAACCGCAAGCAGGGGAGATCGAAGTACGGAGCTAAGAGGCCGAAATAGTCGTCGGCTGGGCTCATCGGCAAACTCCCTTGGGGGAGGCCGCCGGTTTTGAGCTGAGGGTAATGGCGAGGAGCTAAAGGCTGGTTTTATGCCACGCAAAGGACATATCGCAAAACGGACGGTGGAGCCGGATCCGGTTTACGGATCGGACCTGGTCACGAAATTCGTCAACTCCATGATGTGGTCGGGGAAAAAGAGCACGGCCGAGGGCATCGTCTACGAAGCCCTGAAAAAGCTCGAGCAGAGGGGCGGCGACGAAGCCCTGAAGCTGTTCAAGAAGGCTGTCGAGAACGCGAAGCCTCTTCTTGAAGTGAAGACCCGGCGCGTGGGTGGTGCGAACTATCAGGTTCCGGTCGAGGTGAATCCAGACCGCCGCACTTCGTTGGCGATCCGATGGCTGGTGACCTACTCCCGTGGCCGCGCCGAGAAGGGCATGATCGACAAGCTGTCGAATGAATTGCTGGACGCTGCCAACGGCAAAGGCGCGGCAATCAAGAAGAAGGAAGATGTGCACCGCATGGCCGAAGCGAATAAGGCCTTTGCGCATTACAGGTGGTGAGTTTCTTTGCAAGCTCGATCCGGGCTTTCTAGAGATCTCAACCGCCAAATCGAAAGCAGAAGTTCCATGAGCAGTCCCGTAAACATAGCCGGCGAACAGGAAGTCCGGAAAGACGAGAAGAAAAAAGCTGTGTCCAGAACAGTTCCATTAGAGCGTTGCAGGAATATCGGCATCATGGCCCACATCGATGCCGGCAAGACCACAACGACCGAGCGCATTCTTTTCTACACAGGAAGGACGCACCGCATCGGAGAAGTCCACGAGGGCACGGCCACCATGGACTGGATGGAGCAGGAGCAGGAGCGCGGGATTACCATCACCTCCGCTGCGACCACCTGTTTCTGGCGCGATATTCGGGTCAACATCATCGATACGCCCGGCCACGTGGATTTTACCGCCGAGGTGGAGCGATCGCTGCGCGTGCTCGACGGCGCCGTCGCGGTTTTTGACGCAGTTCACGGCGTGCAACCACAGTCGGAAAAAGTTTGGCGTCAAGCCGACAAGTACGGAGTCCCACGAATTTGTTTCATCAACAAGATTGACAAGATGGGCGCCGACTTTGAACATGCAATCGACACCATCCGCAAGCGCCTCAACGCCAAGCCCATCCCGATTCAGATCCCCATCGGACAAGAAGACAAGTTCAAAGGCGTAGTTGACCTGGTCACCATGAAAGCCATCCTGTGGAGGGATGAGACCATGGGCGCCGAGTATGTCACCGAGGAAGTGCCGGCAGAACTAAAGAAGAAAGCGGAAGCATTCCGCGCGCAGTTAGTTGAAACCGTTGCTGAAAACGACGACGAGATGCTGCATAAATTCCTCGAAGGCGAGGAGATTTCTGAAGCAGAACTTCGCGCTTCGCTTCGTAAATCAACCGTCGCGCTGAAGGTCTTCCCGGTTGTGGTAGGCACGGCGTTCAAGAACAAAGGCGTGCAGACGTTGCTCGATGCAGTGGTTGATTACTTGCCTTCCCCGCTGGATGTCCCCGAAACTCACGGAACAAATCCGGACAACAATCAGAAGGCCTTGCGTAAGGCTTCCGATGACGAGCCATTTTCGGCGCTTGCCTTCAAGATCATGGCGGACCCGTTTGTTGGCCAGCTGACGTTTATCCGCGTTTACTCCGGGCAGCTGAAGTCCGGCGAATCGGTGCTGAACTCCCGCACCGGGAAAAACGAGCGCATTGGGCGCTTGCTGAAGATGCACGCCAACAAGCGCGAAGACATTCAGGAAATTCTCGCGGGTGACATTTGTGCGGTAGTCGGACTGAAAAACGTGGCGACCGGCGACACGATCTGCGATTCGAAGCATCCCATCGTGCTCGAATCCATTGAATTTGCGGTTCCGGTTATTCACGTTGCGGTCGAGCCCAAGACAAAGGCCGATCAGGAAAAGATGGGCATGGCGCTTTCCAAGCTGGCCCAGGAAGACCCCACCTTCAAGGTTCACACCGATCCCGACAGCGGGCAGACCATCATCAGCGGTATGGGTGAGTTGCACCTGGAAATCATCGTCGACCGCATGATGCGCGAGTACAAGGTCGAGGCCAATGTCGGCAAGCCGCAGGTTGCGTACCGCGAGACCATTCGCAAACACGCCGAGGCGGAAGGGAAGTACATTCGCCAGACCGGCGGCCGCGGTCAGTACGGTCACGTCAAGATCAAACTGGATCCGCAGGAGCCCGGCAAGGGATACGAATTCATCAACGACATCGTTGGCGGCGTAGTTCCGAAGGAATACATCAAGCCGGTGGATCAGGGTATTCAGGAAGCGCTCGAAGGGGGAGTGCTCGCGGGCTATCCGGTGGTTGACGTGAAGGTCACGCTTTACGACGGCAGCTACCACGAGGTTGACTCGAACGAAATGGCCTTCAAGATCGCCGGTTCAATGGCGTTCAAAGAGGCGGCCCGCAGGGCATCTCCGGTATTGCTCGAACCGGTAATGGCGGTGGAAGTGGTTACGCCGGAAGATTTCGCCGGCACGATCATGGGCGACTTGAGTTCGCGCCGTGGGCGCATTGAGGGGATGGAGCACCGCGCGGGCTCGCAGGTGATCAAGTCCATCGTTCCGCTGGCGGAAATGTTCGGGTATGCGACTCATATGCGATCGAGCACGCAGGGCCGTGCCGAGTACTCGATGCATTTCGCGCGTTATGAGGAAGTGCCGCGCAGCGTGGCTGACGAAATTATCGGCAAAGCGCAGGGTGGGCCGAACAAATAGCTAATTCTAGGACGCCGGGAGAGCAGGTTCCTCCCGGCTTCAAGCGGCTCGGGAAAACGAGATTTTAGGTTTTAGGCTAAGAGCTGAAGAGCGAATAGCTAAGGACTGAGGAAGACGAGATTATGGCAAAAGAGAAATTTGAGCGCACAAAGCCGCACGTAAACGTAGGGACGATTGGACACATCGATCATGGGAAGACGACGCTGACGGCGGCGATCACCAAGGTGCTGTCGAAGCACAACCCGAAGATCCAGTTCCGGTCGTTTGACTCGATCGACAATGCTCCGGAAGAGAAGGCGCGAGGAATCACGATCGCGACGGCGCACGTGGAGTACGAGACGGCGAACCGGCATTATGCGCACGTGGACTGTCCCGGGCACGCGGACTACATCAAGAACATGATCACGGGTGCGGCGCAGATGGACGGGGCGATTCTGGTGGTGGCGGCGACGGACGGGCCGATGCCGCAGACGCGAGAGCACGTGCTGCTGGCGCGGCAGGTGGGAGTGCCGTACATCGTGGTGGCGCTGAACAAGTGCGATGCGGTTGACGATCCTGAGCTGCTGGACCTGGTGGAGCTGGAGGTACGGGAGCTGCTGAAGACGTATCAGTTTCCAGGGGATGACGTTCCGGTGGTGCGGCTGTCGGCGCTGGGGGCGTTGAACGGGGAAGAGAAGTGGGAAAAGCAGATAGATGCGCTGATGGAAGCGGTGGATAAGAGTGTTCCACAGCCGGCGCGAGAGCTGGACAAGCCGTTTCTGATGCCGATCGAAGACATCTTCTCGATTTCTGGACGAGGCACGGTGGTGACGGGGCGAATCGAGCGCGGGAAGGTGAAGGTAGGGGAGGAAGTGGAAATCGTAGGCTTCCGGGAGACGCGGAAGACGGTGGTGACGGGCGTGGAGATGTTCAAGAAGCAGCTGGACGAAGGGCAGGCAGGGGATAACGCCGGGTTGCTGCTGCGAGGGACGGCGAAAGAGGATGTGGAGCGAGGGATGGTTCTGGCGAAGCCGGGGTCGATCACGCCGCACACGAAGTTCAAGGCGGAGGTTTACATCCTGACCAAGGAAGAAGGAGGGCGGCATACGCCGTTCTTCAAGGGATACCGTCCGCAGTTCTACTTGCGCACGACGGATGTGACGGGAGTGGCTGAGTTGCCGAGCGGAACGGAAATGGTGATGCCTGGGGACAACGTGCAACTGGTGATTGAGCTGATCACGCCGGTAGCCATGGAGAAGGGTTTGCGCTTTGCCATCCGCGAAGGCGGACATACGGTGGGCGCAGGCACGATCTCCGAGATTATTCAGTAAGCCGTCGGTCTTCGGCCGAAGG
>Ga0157374_10000096_pt1 | contig 82179 bp, 87 predicted proteins | sample M25metaG_FD_115308 | JGI IMG/M metagenome (GOLD analysis project Ga0157374, IMG submission 115308) | Miscanthus rhizosphere microbial communities from Kellogg Biological Station, Michigan, USA - M2-5 metaG | ecosystem: Host-associated > Plants > Roots > Rhizosphere > Soil | place: USA: Michigan...
AGCGAGTACAGCTGGGTAGCACTAGAAAAATATGGTTTTGGCGTTGCCACTGTCTGATAAATTTCAAAGCCGCTGATGTGCGCGTCCACCTTTTTGAGGTAGCCAGAAGCCACCAAGGTTTGTGCAAACATTGCCGGATCGTCATTATAATTCCGATAAAAATTATCATTATTCTGGATATCGCGCATCGGTACCACTACATACTTAACGCCAGCACTAGCCAGCAGCGCGGGCATGTAATCTTGGCTCAATAAATTATTTATTTCGTCGGTAACTGTGGCGTTATTATTACTGGAATAACTACCTGACAAGTCTTTCCACGTATCTAGTAATGCGCTAGCGTTGACTGTAGGGTGATTAGCACTAGCATAGCCCCAGCGTGATTTTTGAGGAACCCAAAGTATGCGGCTATAATCCGGCGTCGCCAAAAACTTATTAAGCGCCACGTATTGCTGCGGCATACTGCGTGGGCTAAATGTCCCACCAATTTTGTTGGTGGCGACCGGTATCAAATTTGGCAAAAACAGCAGCGCCAATACGACAAAGCAACCCACGGTAAGCCACCTGCGTTTATAGTGCGACTTTACATACCAATAGACGGAAGGCAGCAGTACCGAATAAGCCAGCGCTGTCAGTAGGTAAAATTTACTGGCTTCGCGAAAGGCGTTAAAGCCAGGCGCGTGAGTAAACAACCATTGATATAGTCCAGCAAAAGGCTGGTCGGACTGCTTTGTCAGCAAAATACCGATTGCTCCAATAATTGCAAAAAACAGCACCACTGGCGACCGTTTACTAACAATCAGCCCAGTGATAGCTGCGATTGGTATCACCCAGAAATACAGCGGGATTGGATGGATAAAGAATGGTTGGATTTGCCCTCCCGTCCAGTAGGGATGAAAAATTGTTAAGGCTTCGGAAAGCGTAAAAAATTCGTTTCCAAACAGCGAAGATGAGATCGCCTGGCCGCTGCCACCGCCAGCGTGCATGAGCCCCAATACCCAATAAGCGTTTAGAAGCCCGAATAGCAGTAGCGGACCACCATATGTCAGCAACATGCCAAAGGTTTTTCCAGAAAACACCCGCCGATTCTGCGGTTGCCACACAAAAAAATAATGAATCGCCGCCAGCACCATCATGGCAAATACTACAATATAGGCGACCCGCGGTTCATATGCACCGCAGATTGCTAGCAGAAAGGCGCAAATAATACTATCGGTAATCTTCCGGCTATTGATTGTTTTCATGTAAAACAACACGACCAGCGGAGCCAGCCCGTAGGCCACCGACAACGTTAAACCGCCCGTCAGCAGCGCCAAATAATAAGTATTTGCTGAATAGACAATAGCGCCAAGAGCCGCCGCAAACTTGTCTTTAAATATGTATTGCACAAGCAAGTAGGAGCTGACGATCGCCAAAATAACCGATGGCCACAAGTGTACTAACCGCTCGCTGACCGCATAGCTAGCGTTTAAATAATAAGAAAGCCAGCCGTAAGCGGCATACGTTGGGGCTTGGCCAGCATCAATCAGCACCCGTCCAAATTGCGTGTCGGACAACCACACCGAAAAATAGTGCCGACGGAGTGTATCCGACGCAGACTTAACAAAATAACCCCAGTCTCCAGCAGTTTGTGTGCCAAACGATAAGAACCAAGCATTATAGACACCAACCGACACGATAAGCATGACGTTCAGTGGTGATAGTTTTTTGAGGAGTCTAATCAGCCTAGGCAGCAATACGGTGTGGTCCTTTCGTAATGGTTAGCAGTTCCTGATACATATCCAAATACACTTCGTGTGCATTGAATTCATGTTTAACGTGATGATACGCAGCCCTGCCCATACGCTGAAGCACAGCAGGATCTTCCAGCTTTTGAGCCGCCAAACGCGCCAAGCAGTCTACAAATGCACGCGGCTCTAAGGGCAATAGAAATCCTGTAACCCCATCCGTAATAATTTCACGCGGGCCGGGTATATCAGTACAAACCGCAACTTTACCAGCCAGCGCAGTCTCAATCGCAACTTTATTTAGGGTTTCATAATTTGAAGTGATGATTGTTGCATCAGCCCAGTCATACAGTTTGGAAATCTGACCAGACTCCACATGCCCCAGATACTGTACGGCCGGTATAGTTGTAGCCAGCCGTTCTACTTGCCGCGTCATAGCTGCGTCACCAGATCCGGCTATTTGTACGCTAAAGGTGCCCGGTTGCTCCTGCTGCAGCAGCTTGATAGTCTCTAAAAGCAGGGTAATACCTTTTGCCTCAGTCAGGCGTCCCACAAACAGAATATTGAGCGTGGTTCTTTCCAGCGGAAGGTCTTTAAGGTCCGGTATGTCAATCGCTTGCCGTACTACCCGAACATTAGAAAAGTGGAGCTTCTGTTTCACGAATGCAAGGTCATCTGCATTATTAACCTGTACGCTCCACACGCGTTTAATCAGCCGGCGATACAGTGCGCCAGTATACAGAAAATTGTGCAACTTTGCGCTCAGCGAAGGCGTATTCGGATAGTAAATAGGTGTATGCACGCCTAGAATCACCGGTGGCAGCTTGCGCAGTCCGATGCGGTTTAATACTGCCAGCTCCAGTACCTCGTTTTTAGAGTAGATAACGTCCGCTTGCTGTAACAGAAACCGTAATTCTTTCAGCGAGTCTGCGCGAGTATAAGTGACGTCGCCCAACTTTTTTTTGACAGATTCATAGGTCTCACGGTAGATTGCAGTCGGTTTTTGCACCCGCATGAAATAGATCGTAAGCAGATGCTGTAATTTCTCGACAATTTCCGGGCTCATGGTCACAATGCTAATTTCTAAATCTTCATAGTGATCGGCCAAACCACGTGCCGTACTGAGCAAATAGTTCTCAAAGCCTCCGCCTTGTTCCAAAATGCCAAACGAAAAAAACACTAAACGTATAGGACGCTGCTTTGTATAATTCACGCACGCTCCCCAATACCAGATTTAGCACGCCAGTAACCCATGCCGGCGGCGGCATACTCTGTAGCCTTGAAAATGAGCATACCTGCCGCTACAAAAGGATGTCGAATAAGTCTCCCCGGCCGCGAGAAAAATAGCCGGTATCTAGCCAGTGGTCCAGATGCATTATGTACGATTGAAGCCGTTGGATTCGCTACGAAATACGCACCGGCATGCCGGCCATAGTAGTACATTTTGCGAGCCGAACGACTAAAGCGCACCCGTCCTTCATTGTGGCGTATAAACGTTGGCACCCGTACAATTTGGCCATGCTTGCGCAGGCGCCACGTTAAGTCCCAATCTTCACCACCGGTTAGTGCTTCATTAAAACCGCCGACTTGCCGGTACGTATCGGCTTCGATAAATCGAGCCGCTTCAATCGCATCGACACCCACATAAAACGAACGCTCCAGATGCTTACACCGTGCCCAAAATCCTTCGCCAAATGATTCTTCGGGTATAATCACGGCTTTTGCGTCAGGCGAATTTGCTACCTGTTGCACACACGCACGTACCACTTCCTTTCCGAGCTCCATGTCCGAATCGATTATCAGCACATATTTGCCTCTAGCTCGGCGAACCGCATAATTTCGTTGCGCTGAACGCTCAGGGCCATACGTAAAAACCAGATCGGTATAGCGCCGAGCTATTTCCACCGTATCATCAGTAGAATTATTATCGACTACGATTAATTCTTGGTGCCGATAGGTCTGCACAGCAATACTTTTAAGGCACGCGTCGAGCGTTGCATGATTATTTTTGGTAGTGACAATGACAGATACCAGCGGCTGATTCATGCGATCCCCACGATACCCTTAAAATCTTTATAGCTTTGGTCAAACGTCATGCTCTGGCTCCACTTCCAGGCCGCCTCGCAAAACCGCTTATAGCGGGTTGGTGTTTTTAGCAGCTGTGTGGCAGCTTCACCTAATACTTCCGGGTCTTCTTTTGTCAGCACTCCTGTTGCATTATGGCGAATACTATCGCGTAGTCCCGCTACATCATAGGCCACCGCCGGTGTTCCCTGGCTTGCAGCTTCGGTGATAGTAAGCCCCCATCCTTCTTCTACGGCCGTTTGCATAATAAGATGCGCCCGCCGCATGAGCATCGTCCGTTCTTCACTGCTAACAGTACCCAGGTATTCGATATCAGCCGAGTATCTGCTGCTACGGGCCCGTTCTAACACTCTCTTTCCATATAGTCCGGTCGCCTTACCCGCCATTTTTAGCTGCAAACTTGGCATGTACCGTTTAGCGGCTTCAAAAGCAGCAATGTGATCAATAGTGCGCTTCATAGCACGCATCGCCCCCAGAGAAAGCAAGGTTGGCTGCGTAAATTTACGAACGCTAGTTAGGCTCTCAATCGGTTTAACGGTGAGACCTTCTGAGATGACGTGGGTATGATCGGGTCGAAAACCATGCTTAGCGAGCGTTAGTCGAGTACTTTCAGAAACAGTAATAACTGGCACTCGAGCCATACCTACCAACCGGGTCGCCGCAGGGACAAGGCCGTAGTATCCCAAATAGCTAAAGGGCCGTTTAATTTCGTAGAGCCAATTAAGCCGTGCTAGCTGATGGTAAAATAGAAAACTTCGCGCCCTTTTCTCAAACAGCACGCTAAAGTATGGTGCTCCGCCATTAATTTCCTCAATAAGCAAGTCAAAATCTCCACGCAAATGCCGCAAATAATACATAAGTGCCTGGAAAGGATGTGCGTAGCGGTTCGTACCCACATGCAGTATTCGTATGCCATCTTCAAACTGGACCGCATCCGCACCACGGTAGCCACAGGTGAGGAGCGTTACTTGGTGACCATCATGCACTAACCGCCGCGATAGTTCGCGGGCTACTAGTTCGGCGCCGCCAGCCTCTGGATGCCCCATATCTTTCCAAGCCAGCCATAAAATATTCATACTTCGACAGCTCCTTCAAACGCAACTCCGCTCCCTGGCGTGTAGTCGTATGGCTCAGACGATAAGCGTTCTGCCCGATAATCGTCGCGTACTACATATAGCGGCCTGTTGCTAGCTTCGGCATGAATCCGGGCGATATAGAGTGCCATGAGACCCAGGCATCCGAGCACCACTCCGACCAGCGCAACAATCAATATCGCCAGAAACGCCGTACCGCGAATCGGCCAATGATATACCAGGCGATTCACCGCCATAAATCCGCCCGCAGGTAACGCCAGTAGTAAAATTAGCGTACCTAAGTAACCAGCTAGTTTTAGCGGCACCAGGCTCTCTGCCGTAAAGCTATTTATAGCCAGTCCAATAAGCTTCCGATATGTGTAGGCGGGTTTGCCGTTAAGCCGAGGCTCTTGTTCAAATGGAATCGTCGACCGCTTAAACCCCAACCAGTCAATCAAGCCGCGCGAGATTCGATTACGTTCGGTTAGCCGGTTATATTCGTTAATGACCTTGCGGTCTACCAAGCGATAATCGGTTTCATGCGGGATAATTTCTGTGGTAGATATCCGCTGCATAATCCGATAAAACAGCCGCGAGCCCATGGCGTGCAACTTGCTGGTACTGCGATTGCCAAACACACCAATGACGACTTCATACCCCTCTTCCCACTTCTTTACAAACTTGCCAATAAGCCGCGGGGGCATCTGCATATCGGCGTCAATAATGACGGCGGCGTCGCCCTTAGCCGCCCGAAGACCAGCGGTCATTGCCGGCTCTTTGCCGAAATTTCGGGAAAGTTCTAGAACCCTTAAACGCCGATCACGTTTAGCTAGCCGCCTGGCTACGTCAGCCGAATCGTCCCTGCTGCCATCGTCGACAAAGATGATCTCGAACCTATATTTCTTAAGCCGTGCTAGGCATAACTTAAGCTCACTGTATAGCGGCGGCAGATTTGCCGCTTCGTTATACATCGGAATGATGATTGATATGGTTTGCTCTCCCACACTCCCCCTTTCCCCAAGATGTTACTCTTGTGGCTAGTTTGATAGTTGCCTCGTATATCAGCCGCGTTTCTGGAATATTTAATAATGCATGTGTGTGTCTAGGTAAACCGGTGACATCAGGTAATCCTCATCAATGTCTGCCGAATTTTAGCATAAGCATAAAAGCATAAACTGTTAGCTAACCCACAGCTAAATTAAGACTCTGTGTTATTACACTTCTTCAAAGTTTGCCTGTGTGAGAGGTTTTGGTTTTAAAGCAAGTGAAAGCAAAGCTAGGAGCACCGCAATTAAGATAGCGCTATACAGTAGATCATTAATGATTGCCGATAAACTACGATGATTGATGGCAAAAAGAATCGTCGTTGATGCAGCACCGCATAGTGCAATAACTACTACTGTATAACGGCGCAGTGCTAAGTGATATAGCATGAACAGATTAATAACTGATAACAGAAAAACCACGACACTCAACCTCGCTAAAAGCGCAGCATACGGTAAAAAACGCTGGCCCATGAGGGTTGCGATAACCCATTTAGGAGCTAGCACAAAGAGTAGCAGTACGCCTCCACCAACACCCGCTAATAGAATAAATGATTTCATAAGCACCTGTTGATTGTGTTTTGCTGATTGCTGTATGCGCACCGACGGCAGTAGTACCTGCGCAATTGACGCTGTCACAAAGAAGATAATCCGCGCAACCGTAGCAACACCGGCATACAGGCCGGCAGTACGTGCATCAAACCAGTGCTTTACTACAACTGTATCTACACTGTACAGCCCCGTGATAGTCAATGAGCTAACAAGCACCACGGCCGCATACCGCAGCTCCGGAGCCACAATACGCATATTCGGCAGCTTTAGCAGACTGTCATGCCACTTACCGCTAAACCCTTTGCGTCCAGCAAGCCATGCACTGTAAACAAATGCCAGAAATTGCGCGGCCGTCAACGCAATCATCACACCAGTGGTCTTCCAATGCAGCAGCACTGAAACTACCGCAAACAGCAGATCAGCACCAGCGGCCACTACGCCCAAAATAGAGGTCAGGCCAAATGCTTGCCGGCCACGTAAATATGAGTTACGGAACATCAACGGTATCGAGACAAGCACAGCCAATGCCAGCCACACAAACGGCCAAAAACTATCAAAGTGGAAAAAATGCTCAAGACTTGGTCCCGCTACAAATGTAGCACCGACCAGCAATACTCCTATAAGCAGGGCTAGCTTCTCGAGTTCGATAATAACCTGATCGCGCTGTTCACTTTGAGTATTATTAGCAACAATGTTCACCGTCAGCAGACCGAGTACTCCTAAGAAAATGTTCACTTGAGCGAATAGCGAACAGAGTGCCTGTACTTCACCAAATCCCCCCGTGGGCAACAACCGCGCTAGTATTGGATAAAAAGCATAGTTGAGCGCACCTGCTCCTATGGCACCCAAAAAGAAGATGGCATTATGTTTCAAAAAAGCGCTGCCGCGGACTGCATGAACAATTTTGTGCATAGGCTTCCTTTTTTACGATAAGATTCGACCATATAGTCTAGCATGAACATCATAGGCCAGCTGTATGATATCCCGCGCATTTCATCGTCCGATACATGCTAGGCCATACGCAAGTTAACGCATAAGACAAAGGGTAGAGCTATTGTTGCTTATGGTTTACCTATGTGGTATTTTGTGTTAAAATATCTCTGTTATTGGTCTACCAATAACACGAGAAGGAGCTGGCTACAAGCCTGCGATCGCCGCACATTAAGCTTAGACATATCCGAACTGTCGTACCCGACTACTGCATTGGAGAAAGTCAATGACCACCAACACCCTGCCCGTCGCCGGAACGTCCAGCAGCACGAATCGCCGCTCGATCGAGCCAAGCCTGAGCCTCATCGCCGTACTGCTGCTGAAGCTCCTGTTCCTCTGGAGCAAGGCCATCTGCCGGTTCGTCAGACAGTTGCTCCGCAACTCGTGGAAACTGACTCTCGACAACCTCGTCCTCGTGACCGTCGCACCGATCATGATCGGCTGTGAATACTACCTCTGGCGACTGGCCGAGATGACTCAGGCCACGGACGGCCTCTGTGCCCTCACCTGGGCCATGGCCATCGGTGTAGCCGGCAGCATCACCAGCGGACTGGTCAAGTACTACGAAAGAGGCACGGTTACCACGCCCGGTAAAAAGTTCTGCTCGCAGGCTTCCACCGACCTGCTGGCCGCCTCCTTGATCGTGGTCGCTATATGCACGGCGGTTTCGGCCTACGCCGTGTACCGCTGAGGCACTAAAAAGACGACGCGGCCGTCACTATCGATGATGACGGCCGCCATGCCCGCCAAACCTATCGCCGCCTTTTACGTACCGACCGCTCCTTCTCATCCCTCCACCCTTATTCCTGTTTTTGATTATTAGACGAGCCTCCATATCAACGCTACTCTCTATTATTCTATAGTTTTGTACTTAAGACATAGAGTGGCTCGGCAAGCATTGTGGCCGTAACATTCGTCTTGGCTGGAACTTGAATTGTCTCGCCGTCGAATTGCGCCCAGACAGCTTCGTGTACCTCAAATGACACTGCTTGTTGCAGGGCATCTTTTCGCGCGCGGCGCAGCAATGAAAACGTTAAAGCAGTCGGTGTAATTACCGGCCGCTTATCCACAATCGTATCAACATAGAAACAGTCGTCAGTTAGCCGTACCGGTATGTGATAATACTTTGCCATACGAGGACCATTCACAAAAGTCCGCTCGTATATCTTAAGCATTTTACCTGCCTCGTATGTCATGTGCACCGGTGCATTCATAACGGTCTTCCAAGCCATCAGGCCCTCGTGTAACTTTTGCAAAACCGCATATTTCTTTTGGCTCTTTTTCCGGCGATGCGAAGCTTGATTAAGTTGCCTAGCAACCAAAGCCGTAGCCCCGAAACTCGCTGCCATAACCGCCAAACGCTTGGCATTTAGCGCACCCTCAAAACTAAAGAGCACTGGTCGCACCTGCATGACTTTTCCCTGCTCCAAAATTGTCTTTAGGGAATTCTTGCGGAGCTGACCGTTCAATATCCAGGCCAGATCATTAGCGTTACCACCCCAAAGCGGCACCAGAACAGTCTGCCTAGCAGCTTCAGCCAGTTTAGTGTCTTTTAGTATCTCGGCAACTTGATTGATTGTGCCGTCACCCGCTGCAACGCCAATGAGCGTGTTAGGCCCAAGTTCGTAAACTCTGGCGTGGAAGAGCTTGGCATTCGCTTCGACTCCACCGGGAACCGTTTCTATAGTCTCAATCTGCGCGTGAGGAAGTAGCTTGCGAAACTCTACAACCCACCGATGTGATTTGTGAAAATTGGTGCTTACCGGGTTAATAACAATCAATACCCTTTCAAATCCGCCTGACATATACTCCCTACGCCTTCTATATCACCCATAATACACTCCTTGGACAATATATGCGCTTAGGTTCTACCGCTTATGATGCTTATACCCGCTAGCTAACACAAATACGGTAAACGCGCGGTCTATATCTGCTATGCTAGTCTCATGAACGATCTCCAGAGCTTTTGGAACGAAAACAGCGCCCGTATTCCGGGTGATAAGGGCCATTCGCTCTATGCAGCCGAGACGGAGCAGCGATTTCCACGTACCAGTGTTGTGGTTGACCTGGGAGGCGGCACTGGCACCGACAGCCTGTATTTTATAGACCAAGGCCATAGCGTCATATTGGTTGACATTGCCGATGAACCGCTAGCTAGAGCCAAAGAACAGGCTCAAAAACGCGGGCTAGGCGACAAGTTACAGACTCTGCAATGCGATTTTAGCTCTGGCACGTTGCCGCTAGAAAACGAGGCCTGCGACATTGTCTATTCTCGTCTGGCACTGCATTATTTTGAATCACCAACACTGACTAAATTGTTGGCCGAGATTTATCGGATCTTACGTCCTAATGGACAAGCCTACCTCACCCTAAAATCGCCGGATGATACCGTTGAAATGGAGTTTTTAGCTACTACCGCAACCCAAAAAGAAGCTGGTGTATTTGAGGAAAAGGGCCGCATTAAAACCCGATACAGTACGGCACGCCTGCAGCAGATACTGAGCGACGCTGGTCTTCCCACAGATGCATATAGCGTGACTAGCTACACCGAAAAACTTGGCAACGCTAATGACATCGTCAAGTCAGGTAAATCCGAATTCATCGTAAACGAGATTAGCATTCGGAAATAGCCAATCGCCTTAGCCAAAGAGCTATTCGTCTGTTTTGTTCATTTCCCGCTTAAGCATGGAGCGAATAATCTCAGCTTTGGTCTTGCCGGTTTTGGCGGCCATCCAGCGTAAATACGTATAGGTTGCGCGGTCCAGGTAAAAGTTAAAGCGCAAGTCTCGTGTATGGATGGTGTTTTCTTTTAGAAAATCAGCCAAAATCTCTTCGAGCGTATCGAGGTTGTAGACAACGCTCTTTACAAAACCTGTCGGCGTGCTAAGCCCCGAGACCGCAACCGCGGATTTATCCCGAGTTAAGATTAAAATCGGCTTCTTTTCCAGCATAGCCTGCGCCGTTTGATAACCAGAAAAGAAACTTCTGGACGTTCCCTCAACAATAATTACATCTGCTTTTGCAATAGCCGACTGATTACTTTTATCAATTTGGCCCCATATCTGCGCCTCTTGTTTTAGCTGGCTTGCTTCGTCAAGCGTACTTGCTTCTTCCACCCAATCGTGCGCAACCTCATGACCCATTTTCCTGATGCTAGATAAAATAGCACGGTAATACGGTAATTCCTGCTGTATACGGCTTTTTGACCCAACAAAATGCACAACCATTCTTTTAGTCTCCCGCTTTCTGGTAACTTGCTGAGTTTAGCAGTTTCACTGCGGCAATACCACACCCGATAAACTGGTTGCTCTCAACCATAAGGTCATGTGTATAGAACCAATACGATACCACCAAGGCTGCGTAGGCAAATGCAGACCTAAACATCTTCCATTCTTCGGCGGTAAGCGACCGAATAGCTTCATACCCTGCTATATACGCAGTGAGCAGCGATTCATTAAATACCCGGTCTGTCTGGCATATATCCAATGCAGAACGGGCTATATCTAGCAGCAGTATCCCCTGTCCAGAGTGTTCAAAATCGAGCAGCGCAATGTCGTCGCCGTCGAGCAGTATATTATTGGTATGAAAATCACCATGAATAATGCCTGACGGCAATTTAGCGGCATTAAATAATCCTGCCACTTCCTCCAACTGGCGTATGCCGGCTAGCTGCGCAGTCGTAAGTTTATGCTGGGGCCAGTCAGTGGGATAACGGCTTAGTAGATGATCGCTGTTACCATGCGGCAAGCCAGTTACTACCGTGTGGAACTGTGCCAGTGCTTCGCCCAATCTGCGGGCCGTAGCCTCAGAAACTTTGCCGGCGACTGGGTGTTGACCGTCGATAAATCTCATGACAACCGCAGTCCTAGGCGATTCCGTGTAAAACATTTGTTCCGCAGCATATGGTATGGGTGCAGCCGACTTAAGGTTAGTTCGGGCCAGCTGTGCGGTAATATGTATTTCGTTCTCGAGCAAGTGATTGGCCGCACTGTCAGAAACTCGAATTATATAACGGGCATCTTTCGGCATTTCAACTTTCAGAACAGTCCGCGACCTCGCCGTAGGGATGGCACTGAGCACTACGCCGTCAGCATGAGCTAGCCCGTAAGCTTTAAGGGCGGCTTGAGCAAACTTAATTTCCGGCGTTTGTCGTAGATCCATTGGGCACATCAGTCTGTCTTTTAGATAACGCAACGAACTGCATAAACTGATTGTACCGCTTCTCGTCATCAAATAAACCATGGCGAGCAATGGTTATCATGGTGGAGTTCACCTGGCGGACACCACGCGCCATGTTACACAAGTGCTTACCTTCGATTAAGGCAATAACTCCCTTGGGGCTTAACAACTCATTCAGATCATTAGCAATTTGTGTAGTCAACCGCTCTTGCTGTTGCAGTCTGCGGGAGTAAATATCAGTAACGCGCGTCAATTTACTAAGTCCTATAATTTTCTTATCGGGGATATAAGCAATGTACGCTTTACCAAAAAAAGGCAGCATATGATGTTCGCAGGTCGAGAAAAAATCTATGCCGCCCGAATAGACAAGCTCTGAATACTGCTGATCGTTGTCAAAAGAGGTGATTTCTTCTTTAAAAGAACGTCCATAACCTTCCAGGACTGTGCTAAAAGCCGCGGCCGCCCGCATAGGCGTCTTTTTAAGTCCGGGCCGATCTGGATCTTCACCCACTACAGTCAGTAATTGTCGTACTAAGTTTTCTACGACAGGTTCTATTTGTTCATTCATGGCCAGTGCTGCTCCTACTTGCTTCTTCTTAAGAGTATCTTATCACTAAAGACATTAAAAAGTTATTAAGTACTTATTTTAGCACTTGACGGTGGTTGTAGGTCCTGTAAAGTACAAATTACACATATGTATGTAAGATTGCCAGTCAAGCATACACTAACCACAAGAAGAAAGGTACAACTATGCAAAGTACTCCTTCAGACAACAGTAGAAATGTGATTGTCGGCGCACGCGGACAAACACAGGTAACACTTGGCAAGTTCACCAGTACCTATAACCTTAGGGGTTTCTCGGTGAGCTTAAAACCTGACTCGCTCAAGAAAGGTGACGTTTTAACCCATGTCATCCGCATAGATGGCCCAAACGACTACAAACTCTACATGGACGTCATTAACTACAGCAATGAAACAGTCCGTTTAGCAATAGACGAATTCTAACACTCTTATACTTATCTATTAGTTACTGGAAACTAGCCCAGGTTGCTCGCCCGGCATATCAAACGAGGCGCCGTTAATACGCAGCATTGCGGCCAGTATACCTGCATCACCCCAGTGCCACGACGGGTCATTGCCGTAAGCGTCACTCGAACCAGAATTGCCATCAACGTAACCGCCATTGTCGTTCCAGTAGACACTACTGCCCTTATGTTTAGCGCTCGACATCAGCCAATCTATGGCGCCGAGGGCTCCCGTATGATATTTGCTTTGGCCTGTAGCCAGATAAAGATCCTGTAAAAAGACACCGATGCCGGCTGCGCCATTGTTAAGGTTGGCATGCACAAGCGGGTTGGCAGGATTCTCGTCCTCATGCCACGAAAGACCCCCATGCCCATCTGACTTTCCAACTTTTAGCAGCCAATTAGCGGCTTCCTCCGCCCTTTGCAGATACGTCTTTTGCTTAGTTACCGTATAGCCCTGCAGGTACGCCCAACCAATGCCGGCATTGCCCTCTTCAAAACCGGTAGCATAGCTGGAAGTATCATCACCCTCTGGATCAATAGCGAGCTTCCAAGCGGCAGTGTCATCTCCGAACTTAACGTATGGTCCTACGCTGTCATCACTCAGCCAGCTAAACAAACTGTTTGCTGCAGTAAGGTAGCTTGCATCGCCAAATACTTGGTAGGCGTTCAGATACATATAAGCCGTACCAGCAGCCCCGGAAAGATAACCTGAGTTCATATTGGTGGTGCCGTCTTGGTTGCTATGGACATCAATCTCGGACACCGCCCGGCTGTAACGGTTATCGCCCAGCTTCTTTGCTAGGTCGTTCCTGTTCTGTGCTAGATAGTTTAATGCTCCGACGGCATATTGTTTGCATCTGGCGGCCACAACAGGATCACTGGTTTTAAGCCGCTCATAGTAGCTGGTCAGGGTATTAATTATGCCGCTTACCCCCTCACCCATGCCCATATAATACGTAGGATCCCCGCTTAGGTTCCACTTCCAGCGATACATAGGCGTACTTCCACTTACGTTTTCAGCTTGAGCGAATGTCCAATCCAGCGTCTCTAGGGCCACCTGTTTATACGCTGCGTCGTGTGTTTGTTCGTACAATTGCCAGAAAAAGTCGCCAATGCCCAGCGTGCCGTCGTCAAAAGAGGTATATACATCCTCTGAAACACTTCCATCTTTGGCGATACTATCGTGCCAAAAACGTGGGCCGGTTCCATCGGCTTTTGGACCAGAGGTGCTCATAAGCCAAGTGGCAGCTTTTTTAGCCGCATTAGTCCAGCGCGGATCACTTGGATATTGTTTAGCCATTACTAAAAATCCCATACCGACACTGGCAGCGCCCACATCGCGGTCCGTTTGGTAATCAGGTGCCTGAATTTGGCTCTGGAAGCGCAAGCCTCCATTACTTGGCTCGCCTAGAGCCAGCAATGATGCGGCCGTTGTAGCAATAAATGATTCTGTCTGAGTGCTAGTTTTAGGTAAGACCTTGCTATGAGCTGAACGAGACCGAACAGAGCCCGAGGCATCAGTCAGTTCTGCCGCTGTCACACCAAGCACCATTACTGCTAAAAATGCTCCGGCAAGATACATTATAGAGCGTCGTTTTACTAGTAAACTTGGCTGCGCTCTAAAAGCAATACGTCCGGCAAACAGTTCAATGCGGTTCCATCGCTTTAAACGGTCAATCATAGAACGTCTATTGTACGCCGGCTCAATGTCTTTTACTAGCTAACAACATTGTATAAACAGGGTAGGCAGCGCGCTATACGCTCGTACAACACACGGTGATTCGACCTGCAACTGCGCTAATGCTTATTGCATTTTCAGAATCTGAGAGTTACTATCACTTTATATACAACATTCATGTGGGAGCTCAGCAATATGCAAAAATCGGGAACACAAAAGTGGTGGGCGCTAGGCGCAATAAATCTATCCGTTTTAGCAGTAGCACTAGATGGCACCATACTAAGCTTGGTGCTGCCGACCCTCGCTAAAGCTCTTAAGGCTTCCGAATCAAACCTGGAGTGGTTTTCGGCCGGCTATCTCTTAGTGCTGGCCGCCATGATCTTACCGGCAGGTTTTAGTGGTGACCGGTTTGGCCGCAAGAAATTACTCCTCACGTCGTTACTACTTTTTGGAGCCGGATCAATCCTTTGTGCTTATGCACACTCTCCGGTTGCGTTTTTATGGGCCCGGATTCTTATGGGAGCAGCCGGTGCCGGCATTACCGTTATGGCATTGACCACCATTACCACCCTGTTTAGCCCTAAGGAACGGCCTAAAGCTATCGGCATCTTCTCGGCCGCCAATTTTATAGGCTTGCCCTTGGGGCCGATTATGGGTGGTTGGATGTTGGGGCACTTTTGGTGGGGTTGGGTATTTCTCATCAACGTTCCTGTCGTACTCATTGCCTTTCTGGTTGCTACGCTGCTGGTGCCCGAATCACGTGCAGTACGCAAACCCAAGCTGGACGCTTACGGCGTGATTGGTTCCAGCGCTGGGCTGATAGCGCTAATCTACGGTCTGATAACAGCAGGAGAACGTGGCTGGGGTGACGTAAAAGCGTTAGCCTCAATGGGGCTAGGCGTCTGTGTGCTTGCACTATTTTGGGGATGGGAGAAATACCTCGCTAAGCAACCGGGCAAAGAGCCGCTAGTGGACCTCTCATTATTTCGTTCGCGGTCATATGTCTGGGGCGCGATTCTGGCTGGCGTAATGGGACTGGCGATGATTGGCGTGCTCTTTACGCTGCCCCAGTACTATCAGGGGGTATTAGGTGCTAGTACTATGAAAGCCGGCGTTGGATTATTGCCATTAGTATTAGGCCTAGCAGTCAGTGCAGGTACGGCTGATACGTGGTGCAAGCTCATCGGCACTAAATTTACTATTATGCTTGGCTTTCTATTTGTTGCCGCAAGCTCGGCTCTGGGGGCTCAAACCAGTTTAGCATCATCCAGCAGTTTTGCCGTCTTGTGGTCAGCCATTTTAGGCGTTGGTGTTGGCTTGGCACTTGCTTCTGCCAACTCGGCTGCTTTGTCTGAATTGTCCAAAGAGCGAACCGGCAGTGGCAGTGCTTTTCTGCAGTTATTACAGAAAACGTCCGGACCATTTGGCGCCACTATTTTGGGCAGTACACTAGCGGCTGCCTACCAGTCCCGTTTGCCACTGCCAGGTCTGCCGCATCAACTAGTCGCCGTAGTACATCAGAGCGTTTTTGCTGGCGTGGCTGTCGCCGATAAACTCGGCTCCACCTCGCTCAAACATACTGTTCGAGGCGCATTTGTACACGGAATGGACACGGCGCTATTGGTCTCAAGCGGCATAGCGCTCGCTGGTGCCGTGTTGGCCCTGCTGTTTGTGCCCCGTAAGCTTGCTGTTAAACCGAAGTCAATCTAGCTATGCCACAATTAGGTCTCCGCGAGCAGAAAAAATGGCACACTCAGCAAGCTATCCAATATCATGCTCTGCAATTATTTCACACCCAAGGCTACCGTACTACCAGCATTGCCGACATTGCTAACGCTGCAGATGTTTCTGAAGCCACCTTTTATCGTTACTTCCCCACAAAAGAGGATGTGGTGTTGCAAGATAGCTACGACCCACTACTGCTAGCAGTATTCCAGGCGCAGCCGCCCGAACTGAGCCCTATTCAAGCGTTGCGGGCAACATTTAAACAAGTACTCGGTTCACTTACTCAGGTCGAACGGCAAACCCAACACGAACGCCTTATGCTCATTATCTCCGAGCCAAAACTGCGAGTCCATATGCTTGACCAGTTTACCGTAACTATGCAGTTGCTAGTCAAGCCACTAGCGCAACGATCTGGCCGCCAGGAGGATGATTTTGCCGTAGTAACGGTTGCTGGTGCACTTACGGGAGCATGTATAGCCACTCTAGAGATACTAAAAATGAATCCGGCTGCTGATTTTGTGGAGCTGTTGGATGCTGCGTTGGCTCAGCTTGAACCGGGATTAACGCTGTAGACCCGTTAATATAATTATGTTATAATATTGTACGTCGACACCTGTCGATTTTCCGGAATTAGGAGGTCCTTCGTGGACACCAGCAACACCGCCGCTTTTGCCGCTATCATTGCGCTTGTGGCTGGTCTTGTCGGACTCATAGCAGGCACTCGCGCGCTCGCGCTGGGTCACGGCAAAGTGGTGCTCAGCGTACTTGGCATCGCAACCGCGACCTGCTTCGGCGTCAGCGCCTGGGCCTACCACCTCGCGACCAGCAGCACACCCAGCGCCCATGACCGGCTGAACCAGTGGCTACACCACAATCGTGCAGTCATCAGTTCACAGAGCGCCTATGTCAACCCGGACGGCTCGTGGACTGTCCTGTTCACTACGCCCGGCACCTGCAAAGGCACGCTGACGGCCGACGTCGACCCAACCACCGGCAGGGTGACCATCACTGGCGGCTCCACCAACGAGCCAGACTGCCTCGACGAGGTTGGGTTCGACACTGCCGATACCGACCTCGGCCAGTTCGTCTAGCAGGCTTAGCGCCAAGCTAGATTCCCTCCTTGTGGCCGGCTCCTGGTCGCCATGCAATTCCGGAAAAGCGGGATCGGGCATACGGTTTGCAGTGGTTTTTAACCCTCTCTCTGTTGTCCGCCCGCTTTTTCGTATATAAAATAGCTAATCGGTAAAGATTACTTCAGCCAGACTCACCCTATCCTTATACGAAGGACTCATGTGCACCCCTATGAATTCATCCTTGCTAAACCAAGCCCAACCGGCATTCTCATCCGTCTTTTGCAAAGCTTCTTTGGGGAGTGACACTTTATAAAACAGGTTCATTCTTGGTATGCCATTTACTATGCCGCCAATGGTGTAGTGTGCAAGTAGTAAATCAGCAGAAACTAGCGCAGATGAGACACCCAGTTCTTCTTCAAGCTCGCGGCGCAGGGCTGTTTCAACTGCTTCCCCATGATCAATACCACCACCAGGAAAACCCCACCACATCTCGGGAATCTCTTGCACGAGCAACACTGTATTGTCGTGTACAATCAGAGCCTTAGTGGCCACCCTATAGAGACAATCATCAATTTCGTTTAAACGAGGGTCTATGTGCATTGTTTAATCATATCGTATCCTGACACGCATGCATAAATTTAGTTAATTGACTCTTCCAAGCGAAACGCGACCTATGAGCCGGGTTTAGCATCTGGACCACATCGATTTTTATTGCTGCCTATTTACGAGTCAGTGTTACAATGGTATAATATATTTCTCTTCGGAGGTTTAATTCCTGGCAATCGCTGCCGGGTGGTTCGTGCAGACCATGCGCGAATATCAGATGTCGGCTTTGTAGCCGACTGCAAGGAGGATGAGATGGAGAGCGGACAGGTACGGATCGGACGCACAACCACCCCGTGCGTGCCTCTGGCCCGCTTTGTCAGCGACGAGTCCATGCAGACCCTCACCAGTGAGGAGCTGCCCTGGTACGGGACGCCCGTAGTGCTGCACGTGCTCACGAACGGTGGCACCGTCCAGGTGACGGTCCGCGTCGTCGAGTGCAAGCCCGCCGCCACGGGAACCTACGCCATCAAGGGGTTCGTCGCCGAGGCACCGTTCGACGCCCGAGTGGCCGAGTGGCTGGGCTGCGGACGCCCAATCACGGGCTACCTCGCAACAACGGAGGACTACCCGATACCGGGCTCCCTGTCTCCGGCGGTTGCCATGGCCACCAGCGCCTAGGGCGGACATAGACCGCGGGGAGCGGTGCATGATGCATCTGCATCGCTCCCCAGCGGTCGCCCGCACTCTAAGCCCCCCCTACTCTCCTCCTTGCGCCGTTCCCCCTGCAATCGACAGCAATCCTCCAACCTAATCGCGGCTGACACTCCTAAGTCTTGCTAATATTGTATAAATATGCTATAATAGATTGGTTTCGAGGTAGATTATTTTCCCTTGAGGCACTTTAACGTCCCTGTTACTAATATTGTTGGTGGAACCAGACCGTAAACTTATTTGCCGCCTGGTTACACCAACAAGACCGTCACTACAACCCGACCGCAAGGAGTACACCAATGTCCGGCTTCCGGCTCCAGTCCAACCCGACCGCCTACCAGCTCTACAAGTTGACCCGCAACGGCGGGAACGAATACCCGCTTTATCTGCTGAGGACCGAGGACGGGCGCCTCTTCGGCACCCAGGACAACATCGGCAGCTACGCCACCACCACGTTCTGGCTGGCCCGCACCGTGTGGAACCAGAACAACGTCCAGACCTTCCAGTTCGTGGGGGCCAAGGGCAACGTCACCCTCGCCTGCACGCTGACCACGCCGGACGACGAAGACAACCAGCTCATCGTCAACGACTACGCGGTATACGTCCTGATGCCGGAAGGCTCCCGCAACGGAATCTTCGTCTACCGGTCACAGTTCGCCTGCCGCGAGCGCTACATTGTCGAGCTGGAAACGGGCGAATCCGTGCTGATCGGCACCGAGCTGGAGAGCGACGTACTGCGTGCCTTCTGGCTGAACCCCGTACAGCACAGTCGCAACAAGACGGTACTCGCTGGCGGCGAGCTGACACTCAACCCCTGTGGCCAGAGCCTCCAGTTCCGACTCGGCCGGCGCTTCCACACCATCGGCTTCGAGGGCAACAACCCCGTGGTCGACGGCCAGCGCTGCTTCGGTGTCATCCGTCCGTCCTCCTTCACCTCGGCCTACGTCAACGATGTCACCGGTATCGGTGACATCAGCGTGGAGGTCACCATCTAAGTGTCCGCCGGCCAGTAGTGACGCTCCGACCAGCGGCAAGACACCCCTCAGGGTAAATGGCCGCTGGCTCGCGCCAGTAACAGGGGCGCCGGGAGAGGCAGGATGATAGTAAGTGTACGAAAGTATACTCGACATACCCAACTATCATTCCTGCTTCTTCCCGACGTTCCTAGGTCATTTATTATCTATAATTTTGTACTTGTGATTGAGCTTTTTATACAAACCCATTTATCAGAATAAGCATTTGCATTATAATGTATAATATGTTACAATACTATCTGCTTTGATGGACTTTGCGTTCTCAAGCACCTTAACGCCCTCTGTTTTATTGTATTGCCAGTTGGAACTAGGCTGTAACTATTTATAGTTTGCTTCCAACTGACGACACATGTCACATCCACCGCACCACAACCCACAAGGGAGAGTACCGCAATGCGTACGCGCACGTTCACCTACACCTTCACGAACGCTTCCGACCCGCGGGCCAAGCACCTGGTCCGGATGCCCAGTGGCCCCTGGCTGCTGGTTTGCGTCAGTCCGAGCGACGACCAGAGCGGTATCGCGCCGATCGTCTACGAGCTGACCCCCATCAGTGACACCGAGTGCACCGGCATCGAGCTGATGCTCTGCAACATCGGCTACTCCGAGGGCTCCAACCTCGACGACGCCACCAGCATCGGCGAATTCACCTTCCATTGCCTCGACAGCAGCGGGCAGGTCCACACGGTTGACACCACGAACCCGGAGGGGTTCCCGGGTCACCCGGTCATGATCGACGACGTGTACGCCGCCCAGACCCTGGACCCGGCCGCATTCGTCTTCAAGTACGTGGCGGGGATCTACGGCGAGCCCAGCACGGTCATCGTGACCTACAGGATGCAGGCCGAGCCCGCAAGCTAAGTGCCGTGTGTCGGTGACCAAGACTTCCGTGGGCGCGGATGACCGGCCACCGGCGGTGACAACAGAGGGCGCCGGGAGGAGCAGGAAAGATGATGAGAGCACGTTCACGTGCCCTTGAAACACCCAATCATCAATTCTGCTTTCTCCCGACGTTCCTTGATAAGTTTTATCATTTTTCTCGGTGGGCCCAGGCCAAGAAGCTTGCCATCTGTAACCGTTCAATTTATCCTAATTATTTTTGTGATAGTGCATCAATATGGTATTATGATGCTGCCTTGAAGCACTGGGAAAGGCGGAAGGTTTGAGTGCACACCGCCCTCGCTACTTGCCTCTCCCGACGCACCCAAGAAGAGGCTGACGCCTCGCGGTTGTAATACCAATCAAAGCCGTGTCTTATGTAAGCTTGCTGCTTACATAGCGCAAGTTTGTTTCTACACTACTGGCCGTAATGCGTGTGCCTGCCGGCAAATGCATAACTTCACCGTCTATTTGCGCATCAACCGACGTCACCAACTTGAACGACAACTTATTTTGAACACTGTATTCTGCTGCGGGCCGGCCAAATGCTATGCGGAGTAGCGAAACAATAACCGATGGGTCTTTGTGGGTGATGGTGGCATGCAGAAAGTAAGGCTGTGCGAGACTAACCGGCACGCGGTTTATTTTGGCAATCCGTGAACCATTAATTAGGGAGTGATCATAAAAGGTCTGCTCCTTTTGATCAATCTCTCCTGTATACTGCGGCGTCGAAACCAAGGCGCGCACTACCGCTACAATTTCGCGGCCAATGAGCACCAGCGGAAACCACTGCGAAATTTTTCTGGTTGAAAAACGATGTGCTTCGAGCTGCCTAGCGGCATATGCAGTAGCGCCAAAGCTGGCGTAACACGAAGCATAACGAAGTAGTTCGGGCTTGTTTGGCTCTGCCAGCACCAGCTTAATTAACGGAACTGCTACTAAATGGCCATTGCCGATAAGGCGCTTTGGCCGCCCCAAGAACCTTAGACCATTCAGCATGTAGGCAAAATCATTAGCATTGCCACCCCAGAGCGGCAAAAGTATACAAGCTCCGGCTTTATAATGATCCTGAAGACGAACTATCGTATTAATTACTGTATTGACCGTGCCATCACCACCGGCAATGGTAATTAAAACTGTTTTACCGGGCACCTGAGCGCTCAGCAGTTTCTTAAGTTTACGTTCATGTTCTGCTATGTCGATCTCTAGCGGCGTCTTCTGTAGTTCTCTGCTGAGCGATACCAGCGTTTTATGCGCCTGGTGATAATGCGTTGCCCGTGGATTGACCACGCATACTAGATCAGTGACTGTTTGCGCCCAATCAACACTTTCTTGCGGTTCATGCATAGCCCGGCGGAGTGCCCTATGATATGACCGTATTGCCAGAGCTCCTAACACCGCCCATACACCAATTACTATGCCTGCCCCGGTCGTAAGCCAGGCATCTGATTCTTCACTCTGGAGCACCAACAAGAAAATCGCCAGCCACTCCGAAACTGCTGCAAATTTAGCAAAGACGTTTGGAAATATCCCGTAAGTGCGTGCCCACACTAGGCCAAAATAAATTAAATATACGTTATAAAAAACCAGCGCCAGCACGAACCACAGCCAGGCTAAATGCGCATAGAGCACACCAAACAACATTGCCGCCATTGCTGCCTTGTCACAAACTACATCGATTGTACCGCCCAGTTGGCTCTTAGTCTTAGTAAGTTCAGCGACGTGGCCGTCTAAAATATCCAAAAATCTTCCGAGTGCGACGAATGAGACACCGGACACCCACTGATCGTCAAACGCTATTTGCCAAACTCCCCACAACACCAGCGCCAGGCCGGTGACACTCAGCAGATTAGGCAGTGTCACAAGACCGTTGGTACGACGAGCTAAGCGCTGCCAGAAATTGGCTCGTTCAGGATTCGCTAGTGTCCAGTCTGGATCGGTATGCGGCGTATGTAATTTCATGGATTAAAAGGGCCGCTAGCTTAGCTTAGTTTACGTAAACACTTGCCGGCCTGCATATATGGTAAACCTGATTGACCCGCTTACAAAGCGGGTCAATCAGGTTTATCTAAGAGCAATTGTAGCCGGTGGCGGCTTCTAGTTACGCCACTTCGGCGTAAGCTTCAGCCCGGAACCTACGCGGTAGGCCAAAACTGAGTCCAAATGTCACTGCCAGCAAAGCCGCCGCATAGACTATCGCCCACCTGAATGCAGTGTCAAAATTAACGGCATTAGCCTTTAGGGCTGTTGCTTGAATTTGGGTGCTTAGTTGTTTATTAGTGGTGTTGCCTGTTTGCAGACGTTTACAGCTTTCAGGCGTCACACTGGCATCTTTAGCGTGCGACTGATCAACAAAACAGGTCTTTACTTCACTAACGATTGTAGTTTGACCTTTAGGTGGAATATGAGCCGCCGAAAGTACCCGCCTAAGTTGCGGCTCTACCGTAGCAAAGCTTTTGGGAGCAGCGCTACTTAGTTGGCCAAAGAAAATCACACCGACTACTGCCACGCCAACCGCGCCGCCAATTTGTTGCAGCGCATTGAGCGTACCGCTAGCCGAACCGGCATGCTTTGCATCAACACCATTCAGTACTGCCGCGAAGAGCGAGCTAAAGACCATGCCCATGCCAATACCAACTAGCAGCAGAGGGCCAATCAGCTGCCACGAATGTACCGCACTACTATAGTGATGCACGACACCCACTACCAGGCTTAGGCCGACTGCCATGACAACACTACCAAAAGTCAGAGCGTAGCGTCCTAGTTTGGGAATCAGTTTTTCGCCGGCAAGCGCCATAGTAAGCGCAATTCCAAAGGCTACTGGCAGACCAGTTAGCGCTGCATGCACCGCACTAAAGCCGAAGCCAATCTGCAGCAGCAAGGTAAAGGTCAAGAAGAAACTGATCATGGCCATTTCAAATACCATGTTAACGGCTAGGCCGACGCCAAACGAATGATTCTTAAACAGCGAAGGCAGCACTAAAGCTGAACCGTCTAAACGCTCTTTGCGTTTCTGCCACCAAGCGAATGCACCGAATACCGGCAAGCTCGCAACCATCATAACGAATGACCATAAAGGCCAATCATACTCACGACCCTGGATAAGCGGATAGATCAACAGGAAAATGGCCGTAACAATTAAAAGGGTACCCTGTATATCCAGTTTTAAGGGGTGTGGCGACTTCCCATCTGGCAAGTACTTAATACCCATAACAATTGCAAATAGTCCAATCGGCACGTTGATCAGGAAAATTGGCCGCCAGTCCCAGCTAAGGATGTTCCATTTAATGAGCAACCCTCCCAGTACCGGGCCGAGCGATGCAGCCAAACCGCCTAAGGCACCGAATAAACCGTTTACCCCGCCACGTTCTTCGGGCTTGTACATTACCTGCATCATAGACAGTACCTGCGGCACCATCAGCGCAGCCATACTACCTTGCACCAAGCGTGCAACGATCAGCATGCCTGGATTGACCGCTACACCGCTAAGCAGTGAGGCAGCCGTAAAACCCGCTACACCCCACAAAAACACCTTTTTATAACCATATACATCACCCATACGGCCGCCGGTAATCAGTAACGTTGCAAAAGTAAGCGCATAGCCTGCCACCACCCATTGGATGGCTGCAAAGCTGGCGCTTAAGTTAGTGCGAATAGCCGGTATAGCCACATTAACAATCGTGCTATCAAGCAAGTCCATCACGAATGCTAGCGCTACAATAACCAGCGCGATAGAGCGCTTTTTATGCGAAAAAGTTGCCGCGTGCTCCTGGGCTGAAATTGGTTGACTCATTATAGGTACGTTGTCCTTTTTTAATTCTTTATATGCTGCCATCTTCGGTTCTTACAAACTGGCGTTCCAATACGATTCTCCTTGCATTATCTCATATTGAATCCTTTTCACGTCCACCGTGGGCTGATTTGGTAGCCGCCCGAAGACCTGATGAAATATCCGTTGATTCCCAAACTTTTTTAAGCAGCCCATGCAGCGTCCTCTTTTCCTGGTTCGTCAGAGAAGCAAGTATGTCTGCTTCGAGTTCACTGCGAATTGTTTGTATACGCTCGGAGACTGCTTTACCCTCGTCAGTTATCCGCATCTGGTAACCACGCCGGTCAGCAGGATTGGGCGTTCGTTTGAGTAGGCCCCGCTGTTCCAGGTTATCAACGACCGCTACTAAGTTGCGCGGATCTATGCAAACAAAATCAGCCAGCTGCCGCTGTGATATGGCGTCGTATTTCGCAAATAGACAGAGTGCGGTAATCACATTCTGACCTTGCCACCCCATATGTAAAGCCTCGACTGCTTCAGTAAATTTACGCTTTGACTCCGCACCAAGCATAGCTAACAAAAAGGCGTTGTTTTGCATTAACAACTCACCGATGCCAGTGTATTCAGCGCGTTCCATACGCTAGCACAATAGCAGATTGTCATATTGCATGTCAATCATACCGCATGTAACTAGTTACCCGTTCATGTTGCCGCTTACTGAGTGTTACCCTAGTAAAAAGAGCAACCCTAAAGCTGCTCTTTTTACGTTTTAGTGCCGGAGCACCTACAGAATATTTTTAGTTGTAGGTAACTGCGTATGTTCCAGCAGTTGCTGCCGGGAATACGGCGTACGAAACGCCGTTAATGGTTTGCGTACCATACGCAACGGTTGTCGTACCAACCTTAATACCAGTAATGGTCTTGGCGCCATACCGGGTTGGTTGCAGCATAAGCAAGTTAGCAACTGGATTCGTAACCGTGAAGCTGACTTTGCTCAGTGCATAGGTTGGTGCGGAAACGGTGGTACCGGCGCGTGCCGCCCAGAAGGTCTGGGCTTGTGCGCCTGAAATGACCGGTATGTCATTGGCCGCTGCAACACTCAATACAGACGCCTCTGTTTGTTGGGATATGTCCTGATCGTCCAAGTGGGCAAGCACCGTAAAGTAACCGTAGTAGCCATTTGAGCCAGTAGCATTAGTAACCAGTGTATTTAACGCCCCTTGGTCAACAGTTGTGGGGTTTTCATCGGTAGCTTGTGTTGCAAATTGGTTTACGCCAGTCAGTGTGCCATCGCTATCAGCTATATTCTGAGGCAAGCCCGAACCTGTGTACAGACACTGACCAACATTAAACAAGCTGTTTGGATAGCAGGCACTGTTCATATCAGCAGTCATGCCATGGGCGGCTTCTACTTTTGCCACCGTAGCGTAGTCATTCCAAGCGCCGTAGCAGTGGAAGCGCTGCGTAATGGGCGGATGAGCCGCGCTAATGGTTGGGTATGACGCCTGCCATGCGTTGTATGAGCTACTAAAAATGCTGTCGAGTCCGGCCTGCGTCGTCCAGTTAGCAGCACAGTCGCCGCTTGCGGTAGCAATGTGGGGACTCACTTCAAAGCCAGCATCCGTGTAAGGCTTTACGGCACTGTCACTAAACGCATTCGGGAAAGCGTAGCTGGTCGAGCGGATACATGTCCAAGCCGCAACACTACAGCCGGCAGGACTAGCAGCTGTTTCGCTCTGGAAACGAGCCAAGGTCTGCGAACTAGGGGTAGCGTGTTCGTCGCCTGTTAGGACAAAGGCGGCCTTAAGCAGGCCATTTGGATGATTGGCGTTGACTTTATAGCTCGGGAAAGCCCACTTGAGTGGCACCGGAGCTGACGCAGTTTCAATCTGGTTTGTTAGCAAGCTAACTTGTAGGTCAGCCTGTGGCACCGCCGCTTTGGTAAGGTCTAGGTAACCGAGCGCAAAACGATCTGGTACACGCGCAACACCACTGTAGCCAGGAGCGGTTGTTGCCTGACCAGCAAAACCTGGGTTGCCTTCGCGGAGATACACCGTTGAACGGGCAAGATCAAACATCCATGCCGAAACGGTGCCACTGCCTACTGTTTGCGTCGTTACGGCCGGATAAGTAGTTGCGGTACTTGCGTCGGAGTAGAGCGTTGCGACGGCCCGGGCACCTGCCAAAGCGTGTTCATCTGCAAGGCCGTGATATTGCAATGTTTGGCTATCAATACCCAAACCTGGAGCCTGCGTAGTGTCGATCTTGATGTATGCATCTGGCAATATAGCACCGTTGCTGCGTGCACTAATACCCAACAGCGAATCAAGGTTGTCAGCAGGACGCATAGCGATGAAGTTACCGCCGCCGCTTACCCACGTATTCACTAAGTTTACCTGAGCACTCGTTAGTGGCGCACCGTCGGCCAAAATTACTGTGCGGTATGGAGTCAGAACCGAGGCGGCCGTTAGGTTGCCGGTGTCAGTCGCCGCACACGCCACACCTTTCGTTTGCAGGATTGCGCTGCAATAATTGTCTGAAAAGTGGTTATTTGGGTCGGTAAGCACCAATATGGACCCGCTGCCGCGTACGCCGCTGCGCGGAGTGGGCTGCGAAGGAGCCGTTGGCGCAACATAGTTAGCCGTAAAGTCGACATCGACTGCATAGTCTGTGCCGGCTGTGCCGTTGATTGGTACCACAGGGCTAGTGCCATATGAGTACAGACCATTGCCGCCAGGTGCACTGCTTGGTAAGGCGACAAGCGGGGCGTTGGTAATGCCGTTTGTCAATCCATTAGGTGTGTACGAGTAATGCCCTTGAGGTGCGTAATAGCTGGCAATATAGGTTGTGTTCGCAGTAACTGGGACCATGCCGTTAAAGCTAACGTCTTGCCAGCCGCTGGCTGTCTCGTTGGTAAATGTCGCCTGCGCCAGAAGCGTGTGCTTAGCAGTCCACAAACTTCCTACATGCGTACCACCATTGCCATTTCCCTTGTAAAAACGAATACCGGATATGTAGCCGCTAGTCTGACTTTGGAACTGCACACCTAGTGAAGCAGCATTAGAATCACCTGCCGCATCGTTGGCTGGCACATAGCCGGACCCATAGATTGTTGCAGTAGTTGGCGGTGGCGGAGGGGTCACTGTTCCACCGGGATTAAAGAGTACATCAACCCAGTAATTGCTGCTGCCATAAGTATTTGTTGGAAATGCGCCGCTGGATGAAGACGTATACATATAGACACCGTTACCGCCAGCGCTGGCTGAAGATGGTGCAACTAAATCACCGCTCGTGCTTGTATAGGTAGTAGCTAGACTACCAGGATCAGACGAGTTGGCACTGTCATAAGAATAATCACCAACCGGTGCATAGTAGGATACAACATATGTCGTACCGGCCGTTAACTGTACCGGCGCTGCAAAATTGGCGGTCTGCCAACCACTAGCTGTTTCGCCAGTGAATGTGACTGATGCTAGTTGGCTGCCAGTTGTTGACCACAAGTGGCCTACATGTGTACCAGTGTTTGTAGCGTCTTTATAAAAACGTACCCCAGTAGCGGTACCGCTTACTTGCGGCGTAAACTTAACGCCTAGCTCCACTGCATTGCTATCCCCGGAATTACTATGCGTGGGCGTGGCCGTAGATGGCCAGATTGATTCAATGGCCGCGTCTTGGTTTACCGCTGGCGCCTTGGCGGCCGCTACCGACATCGGCTGTAAAAACGGCACCATCATGCTCAATAAAAATCCGGCTGTAGCCACAGCGTAGGCGATACGCTCTCTGTGACGACGCCAAGTATAATACGTACTCATTAGTCCCCCTACCTTCACATTTTGTACTGTAACGTTACGTTTAAGATTATTAATTAGTTCCAGCTAAGGCGCAAGTTAATAATGTTTTAATGTTGGGTATAAGTGTTCTAGTAATTACAGCAGCCTAGGTACCCTCATCAGCACGATACATTCATGACCCTACGCCGGTTAAACGGGCCACCTCTAGCCACACTTCTCAGCTAGGTTCCCGGACCTAGGCTAGTTATTTAAAGTCTTATGGGTTGGCATGCCAGTGACTACGCTATGCTTATATACGCCTTGATCGCCTACTATCACGCGTATATTCGCTGGATCGTATAGTGGTGTGCCGTATTGCTGATCATATGTCGTAAGGCGATCGGCAAAAACTCCCAGCAATTTCGTTATCATATTCTGTTCAGCCCTAAAGTGATCATCATGCCGAGCAGTACTATCTAAAAAGCCAGTGGCACGCAGACTGTACAAATGTACCGTTTGCTCGGGTACCGTAAAACTTGAAACAGCAGCCGGACAGCGTCGATTTGGTCTGGTTTCCGCCCTAAGTGCATGCGTAAACGACTGCGCAAGCGTCACTTCAGACGCAGTACCGTCTACTGTTTTACGTTGAAAGGGAGTGCTATCGCCTGTCATACTCCTGATCAGCGGATCAAAATAAGTCCTGAAAGCTCCTGGAATGTAGTGATCGAGCGTGGCGCCAAATTCCCGTATAAAACCTGGGCCAGTAAAGGCCAAAGAGGTCATGAGGTCCGCAAACCAAGACGATCCGATTATTCGAGCCCAGTCGCTTAGTGTTATTTCCGCTAAAGCCCTGGGTGCTATCAAGTCCGGATATTCTTCTACAACGGTGTTAGCAACACCGGCAGCCCAACAAAACGGCAACGCTAAATCTCCAAGCCTGTCCGGATCACCAAAAAAGACGAAGCTAGTAGTACCCTGCAACCGTCGGAAATCGCGAGCATTAATATTGTACCGAGCTAAATATGCTTCAGGATTACGACCAATCTGCACGTCAATCGCTTCACGCATATCTTTTGCAGCTGCCCAAAGCGCTATGACACCGGGGCTACGTCTTGCCATAGACTCAATAACTTCAGGCCCGCCTTCCAGGTAGTCGTCTCGCAGCTTCCCAAAGCTCAGTTTGCATGAGGCAAGATCGAGTAATATCTGGTCAACCAAGCTGAGAGACATCAGTTCCATATCTGTTCGCTGCGCTTTAGCATCGGTTCTGGGTATAGCATTGCGCGGCTCAGTTACCCCCGCTTTTTCCCGAAAGTAGGCCTTGAGTGTTTCATTAAGCGCCGTAAAACCAAGCTGTCGTGCCATAGGAGCCAGCTCAATCAGCAGTTCACTGGGGTTGTACTTATCCAGAACTTCCGGCTTAACAGTAGTGGTTGCGAGTGGCGGTCGAAAATCTTCAACCCGTGCGCCCTGCACGAGTTCGGCGACTGCGTGAACACTCGATGCAAGTGGCAACCCCTCGCTTAACAGGTCAGGCAAATAGGCGCCAGCCTGTACTGACATCCAGCCCGGCACACCAGCCTCTAGCAACTGCTGTAATTTTGATGGCTCCTCAACTGCAACTGAAAGCGCTGCCGAGGCCATGATCTCTGCGGCATCCCAGGATGTCTGGGGATTTTCATCGTGCCCGACAAACGGTTGACCAGTTTCGCCATCTACTGGGATGGCAGCTAGCACAGCCGCTAAGTCCTGGGGCAACAGCTCGGGCGTATCATATATCGCGTCGCTTACCAGACAAGCCGTATTCAATATTTCGGCCAGCGGTTGAACATCCAGCATGTGAGCAAGCGGTTCCCTGAATGGTTCTGGGAGGTGAGTAAGATCCGGGGCTTCCTGGGCTGCTGCCATACTAATTTATCTGCATTACAATTTTAAAGACTATTATTTTAAACCCTTATAGTAGCAATGGCAAATCCGTTACATAAATTTCCTACCAGCGCATCAGTCTACGCCATGCCACTAGCTTCGGCCTGTAACTCATTGCCGGCCGTTTTTCGTCATGTTACCATAAGGGTAATCAACTAAAGAGGTGACAAAACAGCATGTCTCGACTCCCAACTCCCGGTGGTGACAGTGACACTTGGGGCAATATATTAAACGATTTTCTGGGTGTTGAGCACAACAGTGATGGTACCCTCAAACCCAGCGGATCACTAGCTACAAAGGCCAATGATAGTGCCGTAGTACACAACACTGGTTCCGAAACTATTGCCGGTGTAAAAACCTTTACCAGCGCACCTGTCGTACCTAGTGGCGCCTTCCCAGAAAGCGCTGTCACCAATCTAGCCGCTGACCTTGGTGCACGGCTCAAATACCGTGGCGCTTGGACCGCCTCTACCGCTTACGCTGTTAATGACCTACTGACCTTTTCAGGCTCCAGCTATGTCGTTACCACAGCCTTCACAAGCGGCAGCAGCTTTGCACTGACGAATCTAAGCGTGCTCACTAGGCGACCAGGGGTCTACAACGTACAAGAGTATGGTGCTAAAGGCGATGGTACTACCGACGACACTGCAGCCATTAAAACCGCCATTAGTACTGCCTTTGCCACCGGGGTTTCCAATGGGACTTACTATGCTGAAGTATACTTTCCACCTGCGGTATATCTGATAGCCGGCAACCCTGTCACGACCGGAAAAGGCAACGCTCAGATCCCCCTGCCCGTTCTTGAGGCCGACCCCACAGGCAATCCACCATCTGGCCAACAGAAGTTTATCCTGGTCTTAAAAGGTACTGCTGACGCTACCGCTTTGTACCACTGGAACCAGGGCGCAGTTCAGCAAGCAGGCGCAGTACTGCGTACCACCTATGACGCCGGGAGCTCGGTTCCTACCGGCGGTGAAGTGTCCGTGATTGGTGGCCCAAATCCACATAACGGTTTTGGCGGCGATACCAATGTCTGGGACAACTTGCTGGTTACTGTTGACGGCCTTACGCTTGAACTTCCAGAAAACGGCAATATTTGCGGTTTTGACTTCCAGGGCATAGCCGAAGTAAACGTTATCAATGCTTCAGTCCTCTCCCGTTCAAGCACTGCAGGTGCATCCAATCCTCCCAGTAACCCAACATGGTCATGGGGCCTCTACATGCCGCAGACCAACAATAACGACATGTGCAACATCGGGTACTATTCCTGCGAAGGTTTAGTATATGGGCTCATCATTCAGGAACATGCTCAAATAAATTCCATCCGGCTTATCAGTTGCTACGACGGGCTAGTGGTGTGGCCCTCATCTGGCTTCCCGCACCGCAACGTTATTGCTTATGCATCTATCGAAAACTGTACGAAATCCGTCGTTTTTGCGTCCACTGGTATAACCAAGATCGACATCCAATCGCTCGACATAGAACCAACATCGGTTTTTGGCCAGAGTAAAGTTATTGACGATCCGCACAACGCAGCTGTTGGCACTATATATGTTGGCGCTAACGGCAATGATGCCAGTTTAGTTTCGAACGCACTGAGCGGGCAATATGGCGTTAACGGCGGTAGTAATCTTAAACTGATTAATTCAGACCAAGGCGTGGGAGCTGTGACACCCCCCAGTGTTCCCTCTTCAACAACAGCATTCCCGAACCCATGGTGGCGAGATGCCGTCGTGACGCTTAGCGGCGGAACCGTCACAAATATCACTGTTGACGGAAAAACGCAGTTTACCGCTACACCTGCAACCGTTATCGTACCAAGCGGTAAGTCCATTACCCTCACCTATTCTGTTGCGCCTACTTGGCAGTGGACGCTGCTATAGCTTAAGCCATGTCCGGGCCTTTGTAATTATTGGTCGCGTATCGTGAACCTTTGTCAAGAACCTATTGTTATTGTATAATTACAATAGGTCTCCTAGAGGGACATCGGGGCGCTCCTAGCGCCACAACAGATCAGGGGATGGTACTATGACCCGCAATCGCCTCTTGAGGCACATCCTGTGGATGCTCGGCTTTGCCGAGTTGACACTCAAGTGGCACGAGTTCAGCTTCGGCGAGATCATGCTGGAGGCAGAGAGCGAGGCTTTCGTGCCTGGACTCAGGCACGACTGGCTGGACGTCCGCCACACCGTGGCGGCCCCGTCGGGAGCAAAGTTCGGTGTCACAGTCAGGCGCGAAGGCTCTTCTGTTCGGACGTTCTTCGTCGTTGACAGCAGCGTTGTCAACGGTAACTTCGCCGTTCTGCTGGCCTGTTGCATGGCCAGGCACCGCAAGCAGCGGCGTATCGAAGAGCACATCCAAGCGAAGGTTACCGCGAGCGACGACGACGTACTGCAGATCACAGCCTGGCGGCCCAGGTTGCGCCACACACTATCGGCGTTCGATAGCAAGATGATGGCCCGCCCGGCGTCACCCCGCACCATGTGATCAGAACCCCCGTTCGAGAACAGACGACTGCGTGAGCGGCGGGACCAGGGAATGACCTCCCGACATGTCCACTTTGGGCACCCCGCCGCCTACGCGCTAGCACTACCCTGATCTGTTCTCAACCAAACACTACATACAAGCTAATGGAGTGTTTGGTTGGGTTCCACTTTGCAAGGTGAATACTTCGCGTCCTTTCTAGCGGAATTTTACTGGCAGCACTAGCTAATTTTGCTTTTTGCACTAAAATATTTTATTATACTATAGTTAATCTCCGCCCAAGGAGGTTCGCATGCGCGCCGTTCGGCGTTGCGTTTCACAGATTAGGGGAATCGGACAATATGACCAATAACCCGCTCGTCAGGAGTTTCTTGCGCCTCATCGGTCTCAGCCAGATAACAATCACCTGGGAATACAACGTAGAGAGCAAACAGCTCTTGCTAAGCGCCACGTGCGCAGACCTTGATGCCATTCTGGGGCGTATCGGTGACTGCGATCGGCAGACGCAGAGCAGTACTGTCGGGGTTGCTGCATTCAACATAGACATGCACTACATGCTCTACAGCAAAAGCAGCAACGCCGGCAGCAGCTGGGCGCAAACCGTACTGTACTGCTGTGTTCGCAGCGACCGCAGCCGCGACAACATCATACAGATGATCAACGAACAGATACAGGAGTGGGGCAACAATCCGGTTTTGGGCGGCAGGTACCACAGCAGCACCATACACTACTGGACACCTCGGCGCTGGATCCAAGCCACGGTACAGCAACAATTCGGCGACATGTCGAAGCGGCATGGTCTTGGACCCCTGCCCGAAGCACCCTGAGCACATCTGAGAACAGAACGGCCGCGCATAGGGGTAAACCAGTCCGGAACTACCGGCTCCGCTGTGTCCGCCCGGACCGCTTGTCATACACCCAATGGCCCTAATCTGTTCTCACCCAAACACAGTAAATATCCCTTTAGCGTGTTTGGGTGAGCTACAGGTTTACCCAGTACGAGCTGTCAGCACATGATCCCGCTCCGCCTCAAACATTACCGACGATTTTGTAAAGTAATCTGCTAAAATCTGGAGTTCTCGAGTAGAGTAGCCGTCCAGTAATTTATTTTGTGCCACTCTGGCGGATGTGAACAGTGGGCGTACTTTAAGTGCGGCTTCTTTATTGAGGGCAACCAGCGTACCCCGTCTGTCATTTGGATTGGCCTCACGCGTTACCAGACCCGATTTCTCCAGCCGGTCTATCATAGCAGTTGTTGATCCTGAGCTGAGGCCAGTGTATTTTGACAACTCCGAGGGCGTAGCTACGCCACGAAAGAATATTAAATCCAGCCCTTCAAAATCGGTGGTGTTGAGGCCCAGCTTCTTGCCAATCGCATTACGAAACAGTGTATAGCTGATCCCGTTTTCACGGGCACCTATCACAACCTGTCGCTTAAGTTCGCTGTTATTTTCGAGTATCATAAGATTTCCATTGACAATTATCTCTATAGTAGAGTATCTTGATTATACAACTAAGAGCGACTACGCGCAACAATAAGGAGCACCTTTCATGGCAAACAACCTTCCACTCATTGTTTTCCCGGTAAAAGATCTAGAAAAAGCTAAGGCATTTTATAACGCCTACCTTGGCACCGAACCCTACGTTGACGGTGAATGGTACGTGGGCTACAAGCTAGACAATCAAGAAGTCGGGCTTGATCCAAATGGCGCTGCTGTTGTTGCTTACATTGATACCGACGACATCAAAGCCAGCCTAAGGACACTTGAGACAGCTGGTGCCAAAGTTACCATGGAGCCCAAAGATGTGGGTGGCGGTTTGCTGGTTGCCCAAGTGGAAATCGAGGGCAATACTATGGGGCTTCGGCAGGCTGCATAAGTAGCTTCCAGAGCCATACAAATAGGGCCTCATGGGGGCCCTATTTTGCTTTGTACTTAAGTGTATCAAATCTTAAGCTACAGCGGACGGCATTTGCGGATTTTCAGGCTCCGCAAGCACCTTTGCACAATGCTCAATAATAGACTCGGGCGACATTTCGCTCTTTAAGAAATAGTTGCGTACGCCCAGGTCAAGCGCGTGGTTCATCAACTGAATATGGTCAATGTTGGTAGCAACAATGACTGGAACACGCTTAGTAAAACCACTTTTGTGCCACTTGGCGAGCAGGTCCATGCCTGACGTGCCAGCCATTAGAAGGTCTAGGATGACAAGATCGGGGCCAAACTCATCAGCCAGTCTCTGGCCCAGCGCTCCGTCGTTTGCCACCGCTATTTGATACAATCCGGTATCTGCTAATATCTTCTCTAGAGTCTCAGCAAGGATCTTGTCGTCTTCGATAACTAGGATTTTTTTAGCCATAAGTGGATTGTAGCACGCGTCTAGTCAAAGTGCTATGATGCTTGTTATGGAGCTGATGCTTAATCTGCCGAATGAGCTAAGTGATGTCGTTGCCTACATTGACCGCCCCATTTTATTAGTAAGCGCTGAATCTACTGACGTTATCAGTATCAACCAAGCGGGGATTGATTTTTTTCACTCTAAGCCAGATCTGGTAGGTATTCGATGGCCCGGTATGCTGTCGCTGCTGCATGTACCCGGCGACATTGACATGGCGCCATTTATACTCCCAAAAAATATTGCTGGTCAACCGCGTCAGCGTACTCAGAAGCTAGATTTTATCGACCAGGAAGACAGTTCCGAGCGTTTTTTAGAATTCCAGTTTATTGCCCCACGCGCGGGTTCCGAGGTGTGGGCGATCATTATCATCGACAAGACGGAGGCCGAGACATCCATGCGTTCCCGCAGCGATTTTGTCGCCCTATCCTCCCACCAGCTCAGAACACCGCTGGCCGGCATAAAATGGAATGTCGGGCTGTTTTTAAAACGCTACAGGACAAGTTTAAATACTGAACAGCTGCACATCTTAGAAAACGCCGTTCACAGTATTGATCGCATGAATGACCTAATTGTGGCACTCTTGCAACTGTCGCGTATTGAGACCGGCTCACTTAAGCTCAAGCCAAAGCAGGTCGAAATTCATAAACTACTCCAGCAGAGCGTTCAAAACCAGATGGATTTTGCTAAACAGCGCAATGTTAATCTGGTTACTAGCTTCCATAAAAATCTGCCCCAAATATTTTTAGACGGTACGCTTATTGGTTACGTGCTAGAGAACCTGATCACCAATGCCATCAAATATTCCCGTGACGGCTCTGATGTTACTATTTTTCTATCACGGCTAAAAGACACGCTGCTGCTGCAGGTAACCGATTCGGGTATTGGTATTCCGCGCGACCGGCAACATATGATTTTTGAAAAGTTTTACCGTGACCCCACAGCGGTACAATACGCTCCGGATGGTACCGGTCTTGGGCTGCATCTGTGCCGGATTATCGCCCGCCGCTCTGGCGGCGATATCTGGTTTGAGAGCGAGGAGGGAAAAGGCAGCACCTTTTGGTTTACGCTACCGCTTAAAGGTGTTACTGTAGGTGAAGATGGAACACAAGCAACAATATCAAGTACTAGTCATTGAAGACGAACCAAGTTTACAAGAAGCAATTAAAACCAAGCTTACTAGAGCCGGCCTTGCGCCACAGGTTTTCGACAACGGTAAGCTAGCACTGGAAGCAATCACCAAACGAGGCAAACAGTTTGACGGGGTTTGGCTAGATTTTGATATTTACGGTATGAATGGCCTAGAGTTTATGCAGCAGTTCATCACTATGGCTGACTGGCAGCAGTGTCCCGTGGTTATCGTTAGCAACACGGGCAATCCCGACTTAATCGCCAACGCTATTGAACTGGGCGCCAAAGAATGGATTATTAAGGCCGAAGTTAGATTAGATGATACCGTTAACCGCTTTATTGCGCTGATTGACACCGCCAAGGCGTAGAACCACACGAGTTTTGCTTATAATGTCTCAATCTCCTGTACCAACACTGCCAAAGAGGTTTCAGATTTAACGAGGAATTTGCGGGCACCGAGCCCCAAACAACGCTCTACGTCATTGGGTTGCGTCAAATTGGAGAGCACAATAAATGGCGGCGGTTTTTTAAGCTTACGGGCAGCCGTCAGCACCTCAAAACCATTCATAACCGGCATTACAAGATCAAGCAACACTACATCATAAGCCTTATGGGTTATCTCTTCTAGCCCCGCTTTGCCGTTATAGGCTATCGTTACTTTGTAGCCTTCCCGCTGCAATCTTAGCTCTAGGGCAGTTGCTAACGACTTTTCGTCTTCAACAACTAATATCTCTTTAGGAGTATTACCCATGGTTTAATTCCGCTTTGTGTCCGCTTTAATATCAGCAATAATCTCATCTAAACGATGATCTGCCTTAACGTAATATCCATTGACGCCTAGTTCATTATAAGTGGCGACTTTATCATTACTGGCGGTATTAGACACAACATAGAGTGGCACTGCCCGCCAAGCTTCATTAGCTTTAACGGCGTGGGCAAAATCGATACCATCTTTATCACCGAGCAAATAATGATCTAGCCAGATCACATTAGGCCGTCTCGTGACCATCAGCTGCAATGCATCATCGACCGAGCGGGCGGCCACCGTGCTAAAACCATTGAGCTGCAGCTTCCTGTTGATCGCTTGCGCCAAGGATATATCATCTTCTATTACTAGAGCCACCTGTGTCATAGATTTTCATCCTTTATTATTAGATCGAACTTATGCATTGCTTGGGTAACGATCGCTTTGTCTTTTACAAGCAACCCTAGGGCTGCACCAAGCGTTTCTTTGAGCCTTGGAATGTCTTCTCGGCTAATCGTCTGTGGTGTTTTGCCAAGATGAAATTCAATCTGCCGGTTTACAAAGCGCTCGGCAGCTGGCCCCAAAAATTCTTCTGTGGCGCTGACAACTTGCTGGTAATACTGCTGGTCACTCATACGGGAAATGTCATTCTACTAAAATATTCTCTATCATGCTGAGCCTTTGAGCACCGCGCGCAATAAGGATAAAAGCATACACCAAAGCTCCGTAAACTACTATGATAAGGGATAGAATTGCTGATAGGTTACGCGTGGCATAGAAACTCGACAACTGGGTTAGTAGCTGCAACACAATATTCAGAAAAATGAACAATGTCATACCCTTAACGAACTTTCTAAAGAGCAGTTTATAGACCACTCCTTTAGTGTTGGTGTAATAACGGCGTAAATGTATCAGCGCTATGGCGCCAACCAGCCAGGAAGCAACGAGCGGCACAGCCACGGTGAACACTGTCAACCAATAGGACAATCCAAAAACCGGACCAACAGTAGCATCCGTGGACACTTGTCTATTGGGGTTGCCATGGATCAGCCAAGCGTACAGTGCCGCAAGTACTATAAATAGTGCCGGAACAAGTATAAGCTGCCTTACGGCTATAAGCTGTTTACCAAGAGAGTCCAGCAGCAAACGACTGCCTCTTAGCAGCATACTGTAGGTTACAAAAGACACTAACACTGCCACATAATTGCTAATAATCACGAAATCAGTTTTAACCTTTTGAGGATCGGCAACATGCTGTGACAACAACTGTTGCAGGTCACTCAAGTAGTTGCCCGCAAGCAAGCCGACCAGCAGTGCAAATATGCCATACGCTATACTGCGAAACCCTTTGCCTTCCTTGGACGCACCAATAGAACGAGCATAGCGCCAAATACTTAAGCCGCCAAATAAAATCGCCAACACAATCAATAGTCCAGGCAGCGCAAAAATCAGCTGTATCAGACGAACTTGGAACATAGAGAGATGAAACCGGGCGGCCGTTTTACTGTTATCTGCTGCCACGGACAAGGCAACCGCCCCCAACCATAGAAAGCTAACAGCCGTGTACCATACCGCGGTATTCCGCTTTTGTGAGCGGCTTGTTTGTTTGGTGAATACGGCAGTCATCTGTTTCATAGTACCACTTTTAGCCTAACTGTTTTGTACCCCGCTTATGCTTCATACCATCATCCGGCAAGCTTACATGAAAAGCCGTTCCCTTATTTTCCTTGGATTTAAACCAGATTTTACCGCCGGAATAATCAACAATCGACTTTACTAAATAAAGGCCCAGCCCCGTCCCTTCGGTATCATGTGTTTTCACATTATCCGCCCGAAACAACTTACTAAAGATTTTATCTTGCTGTCTAAGTGGTATACCAAACCCGCTGTCCTTAACAATTATCTCAGTAGCATCCGCCTCATGCTTTATATATAACGACACTTTCCCAGCTTCAGGTGTGTACTTAATCGCGTTAGAGGCCAGATTTTCTATCACCATACGCATCAGCTTAGGGTCAACATTAACAACTGGTATGTCAGGCTCATACTGTTCCTGGAAATCAAGCCGACGCGCAAAAATCTGAGGCTCTAAATCTTTGATAGTGTCCTGAGCTAGTTTCACCAAATCTGTTGGTTCGGGGTCTACCGAAAAGGTTCCCAACTCGATTCGCGATACGTTTAGTAGCGACCCTACTAGCTCGGTCATCCGCTGGTTGCTGCGATAAATTTCATCAATATAGCGCGCTTGCTCTTTAGTAACTTTACCCGCATCACCAGCTAGCAGCATCTCGGCATACCAGCTAATGGTTGATAGCGGCGTACGCAGTTGATGGGAGGCAAGCGACACAAATTCGGTTTTAGATTTATCAATCTCTTTTTCGCGGTAAATGTCACGGAAAACCTCAATTGCACCCTTCAGTTTGCCATCCATAATAACCGGTGCAATGCTAATCTGTGCCGGGAACCTTTTGCCGTTACGACGAGTGTAGTAGACGCTGGTTGCAACAGGCTCTTTAGTAGCTATTACTTGGCCAAGCGGCCGTTCCTCCGGCGTCAGAATAGCACCGCTATCATTAGTGGCCTTTACCAGATCCATGTAGTTGCTTCGTTTTAGTTGTTTTTCGCTAAAGCCCAGTAAGCGTTCGGCTACCGGATTAACCGTTTCAACATTACCAGCCGCATTAAATACAATAACGCCTTCGCCAATGCTTCTTAAGATAGTCTCTGCTTTGGCGACAGCTTGCTTTTGTAGTTGGGCTGATTCGGTCATTTTTTCATTAACACTCTCCAGTTGTATTGCACCGTGCAGCAGCTGGTCGTCAGCCGCAGCCTTCTCGCGTATATAAGCCAGCGTCAGAAGTAGCGTAAATACGTACATGAGCATAGTTAGCGCCAAAATAAGGTTATCGTAGGGTGTCTTTATAACATGCGTCATTGAAAATAGCAGCAGTGCCATCATAAACAGCAGCATTCCTACCAACCATCGGCGAGCACTGGCTGGCGGCCGCAAAAAGACAATAAATGGAACATACGGGAAAATTAGCAACAGGCCCGTCTGCCGCACCCCTCCCGTTGACACCATGGCACCCACGGTCAGCCCAGCTATCATCGCTAAGGCCAAAGTAATGTCATCAACACGCGGTTTATTGCTAAGCGATGAATGCACGCCAGCAAGAATTATTACGTCAATCAGTAGCACCACGATCAGCCAGGTGTTTCGGGCCCAAAACACAAAAACCGGCAGGAATATAGCTAAATACAGCCAAGCGATATACACATACAGTCGCACAACTTTGAGCTGTCGAGGGTTCGCAGAGTCTAGGTCGACCTCGTGATCGTGTGTCATTGCTAAACATAAGCATAACAGCTAGTATGAATGGTTACTAGCTTGAGCGTAACGTTTAATCTAGAGTTAATCTCTATTGTAAAACAGCTTTAATGCGGCGGATTCCGGCACTTGAAGATTCTTCTTTTAGGATTTTAAAGCGTTTGTCATCTTCAGCCAACTGCATAGTGTGATCAACATGCGGACCACCGCAAATCTCAAAACTGAACGGCTTATCTGCACCATCGGCAATCATTTTGTAGACTTTTACGGTGTCACCGTAGCGATCGCCAAAAGCACCTAGCGCACCCATCTTACCTCGAGCAACGTCTGTCGGGTATTCAGCAAAACTCACCCTTAAGTCTTCCTGGATTTGTTCGTTGACGATGTCTTCTACCTGCTTGATCTGCTCCGGCGTCAGTTTATCAGGGTGGCTAAAATCGAACCGTAAGCGCTCTTCGGTGATATTGCTGCCATGCTGGATAACGTGGTCGCCCAGCGTTTGGCGCAAGGCCTGGTACATTAGGTGTGTTGCGGTATGGTATTTGCGATGTTGCATGGTTTGACCACCCAGGCCACCTTTGAAAACACCCTTGGCAGCGGTTTGGCTGCGGACGCGCTGCTCGGCCATATGCGCCTCAAACTCTTGCAGCCAGTTTTCACTCAACTCAATTCCCTGCTTAAAAGCTTCCTCGGTACTGAGTTCTACCGGGAAGCCGTAAGTATCATACAGTTTAAAGATATCCACACCGTTAACTGTGCTGCCTGCAAGTTTTTGTAATTCGGCAATACCCTTACGAAGGGTTTGGCGAAAGACTTTCTCCTCCTTCACTAGCACCTCAATAACTTTGTTGCGACTAGCGGCAAGATCCGGCATATCGGATTCGTAGAGTTCAGCAATAATCGGAACAACTTCCGGTAGGAAGTTTTGCTCAATTCCAAGGTCGAACGCAAAACGAACAGCACGGCGCACTAGTCTACGCATCACATAGCCCTGTTCTTTGTTACTCGGCACTACGCCGTCAACAGCTAGGAAAGTTGCAGCACGCAAATGATCCGCAATAACGCGCATAGCATTAGTGTGTGTATCATAGGTTTTGCCAGAAGTCTTTTCGAGTTTCTCGATAATTGGCCATAGCAAGCTAATTTTGAAAACATCGGCGTTATCATTTGCAGCGGCAGCGATGCGCTCCAGTCCGGAGCCCTGGTCAATATTCGGCTTTTCTAGCGGCACAAATTTGCCTTCGGCTTCTTTGCGGTACGCCATAAACACGTTGTTGCCAATTTCCATAAAACGGCCGCAGTCGCAGTTCGGATGACAATGTTCACCGTATTCGGGATTATGCGGTGTGCCGAAGTCGTAAAACATTTCGCTATCCGGACCGCAGGGGTCGCCAACCGGCGTACTTTCTGGTTTGCCGTTGCGGCTCCACCAGTTTTTACTGCCGTCGTAGTAAAAAATACGTTCCCCTTCTTTAATGCCGCGTTCATAGCCATCGGCTTCCGAGCCAATGTCTGCCACCCCATTACTTAAGCCCTTTTCGGCAAACAGTTTTGCCCACATTTCAGCCGCTTCAGTATCTTTAGGGATATCGTATTCGGGTGCGCCGATAAAACAGGTTATGTATAGCTTAGCGGGGTCAAGCTTGACTACTTCAGTTAAAAATTCCCACATCCACGGGATTTGTTCAGACTTAAAGTAATCACCGAGGCTCCAGTTGCCAAGCATCTCAAAAAAAGTAGTGTGGCGGTTATCACCAACTTCTTCTATATCCTGTGCCCGCAGACAAGTCTGGCTATCAGCAATTCGCTTGCCATCCGGATGTGTTTCACCTAGCAGATATGGAATCATCGGCTGCATACCGCTGCCCGTAAACAATGTAGACGGGTCGTTTTGCGGCACCAGAAGCGCGCGCGGCACTACTTTGTGGCCACGCTCTTCAAAAAACTTCAGATAGCTGTTTCGTATATCTTGTGCATTCATATAGTTCTTTACTATAACAGAGGTGGCTTATCAACGGAATATTGACCTGCATACATATTTATTGTATCATATATGCTTCTTCTGCTGTCTGCGCCATATGGATCATGGCTTGCTGGTGTTGGCTCGGACTACCCGCCTAGAGGAAGGACAACAAGTAGCAAACTGGCCACGAAGGTGCGTCACCCCGCCCTACAAACACCCCTACGGTAAAGACGCCAAGAAGCCATTGGAACCGTTGGGGGGAGCCGCTTTTAGGCGGCCGGAAAGTCCAAGTTTAGCAGCAGTACACGAGTACCGCACACCTTGCACTACCATCACCAACTTAAGCGGCTTTTTCCATGCCTTAAAGATGGCTTATTGGTTTGTCTTTTGGCCGTAAGACAATAATACTGCACCGCCGCCAAACGTCTGCGTAGAGACATATTGCAGTTTCTTATGCGGTGCGCCATCAAATAAGTGGCGTCCTTGGCCAAGCAGAATTGGATAGGTCATTAGCCGCAGCTCATCTACCAGGTCATTTTCGAGTAGCGAAGCCACCAACTGTCCGCTGCCAACTACTACAATATCGCCGGCGTATTGCTCTTTTAACTGACTGACCGCTGCATGGAGATTGGGCGCTAGTGCTTGGGAATTTTGCCAGTCAAATTCAGAAACAGTTAGGGTGGCGATATATTTTGGCAAATCGTCCATCAGCGTACTGATCTCGGCGGTACTGCCCGCATTGGGACGCGCCGCCGCAAACCCTTCATAGGTAACCCTACCCATCAGCAAGGCGTCTGCCTGCTTGAGCTCGCCTAGTTTAAAGGCGTTTTCTTCTTCGCCAGTCAAGGATGTCTGCCAGCCTCCGTACGCCTTACCTTCAAGTCCGCCGGGATCCTCAAATACCCCATCAAGTGTTATAAACTCAGAAACCACTAGTCTGCCCATGGTAAGCTCCCCCGTTTAATAATTTTAAGTGTACGCCGCCAAAGCCCCAAATACCAAAACTACACATTGCCAGTTTAATGTAGTTTTGCTTGGGAGGACTGTCCTCCCAAATTTTAAGAGACTTTATTTTATGAGTTGCTTCTGTGTTTGCCAGGTGTTGCTCCTGAAATATTTGCGCTACACTATAAGTCTATGGCAAATCTGCTTCTGGTTATTGACTTGCAGACGGGCTGGCGGCACAAGACCGCTACCGAACAAGTTATGCTTGATACGGTTACGCTCTGCGGACAGTTTCCAGGTGATGTAATTCACTGCTGTTTTCGTAATAACCCAGCCAGCTTATTCCACACTCAGCTTCATTGGGATGATTTTGTAGACTCACCGCATACCGACCAGATTCCAGAGATTGCCCAGCTTAAGCTGCCCCTGTATTGGCGTGAAACCTATTCTTGTTTGACGCCACAAATAACGAAACTTATCAAAAATTACGATCATGTTTATATCGCCGGCGTATTTACCGACATTAGCGTAGCCGTTACTGCCATGGAGATATTTGATCTGAATATACCAGTCAGCATAGTCGGCGATTGCGTTGCCACGCTGCACGGCGAAGATGTGCAGCGTGCTGCCATGCGTTCTTTGTCACATGCCATTGGCTATCGCCATATTGTCACCGCTGCCAGTTTAAAAAAATAATCAGTTGAAATGCTACCCCTATAGCTGTAATCCTCCTTACATCACCTATTTGATGCCTTAGCTATACTATAGTTATGGATAGTCGAGGAGTACTGGTATGGTTAATCAAACGTCAGCAAGCCAAACACAAATCTCACCGCCGCCTAGCCAAGCGCCTGCCCGGGAGATGACCATTGAAGAAACACGTCAAGAGCTGCGCCAGGCTATTCAAGGATCGAATCAGATACTGGCCCAGGCTACTACCCTGCTCGCACTTTTTCCCGACACTATGACTATTGACCGGGCCAAAGTCACCATTACTAAGCGCACATTTTATCGCGTCGCTGAGGTAATGAGCATGCGAATCGAGGATATCCTAAATGCCACTTGCACCGTTGGACCGATCTTTGGAACGGTAACTATTGTTAGCCGCGTACTCAACGACGACCAGACCTACACCATAGGCCGTTTTTGGCGAGCAGAAGCGAAACGGCTGAAACGCGTCGTACAGGGGTATGTGATTGCTCTGCAACGACAGATTGACTGTAGCAAATTGGAAACCCGTGAACTCGCTAGTATGTTGGAACGGCTCGGAGCGGACAATCATCAGCAAACAGCAATGTAATATATAACGATCTTTATTAAGGAGGCATTTTAATTATGGGTCTATACAATTATCTGGACACATTAGGAAAAAGGGTTGAAGAAAAACGCCAAGTAAAAGCTGCGATGGAAGAAAGGGAAAGGCAAGCACGCGAAGAGGCCGCTAAAGCCGACAAGCGCCACGAGGAAAATAAAGAGCAAGGTATGATATAAGAAAATACCCCCGCTAATCACGGGGGTATTTTAGGCTAAGCAACTTACAGCGTCACGCGCAGCTATTCAGTGCCGTCACGCTCGTCAGCCGGAATATCGCTGCTCAAGCGGTCACCGTCGTCGTCGTTGGCGACCTGAGCCCGCAAATCCGCCAGCAACTCACGCGCCTCTTCAGGCCGCAATTCGCCTGGCCGATAGCCATAGCGCAGCAGCAGCTCTTTGTCTTCATTGGCAAGCGTATTATATGTATAGTGCCGATCGTCTGGTGGCATAGCTTGGGACTCCTGTTACCGTTACTGATACGAACTTAAGGCTGTAGACAGCTAGCACTATCATCCGTCTTCTGCTTCAACAGATTTTTTACTTCCACCTTTTCGACCAGCAGTCTTAGCGCGCTCCAGGTTGTATTTAAAGTTGCCGGGGCTAACGCTACCGCCTTGCTTGCCGGCTTCAGCAGCCCGTTTTGGATCATTCTTAAAGTTACCAGAGCTCATCATGCCGCCTTTGCGGCCTGCGCGCGCGTGTCCTTCTGGATCCCCATGCCAACCCTTACCGTTCGCCTGTGCCATACGTGCGCCTCCTTAGGTACTTTTATTGTATGCCGTTTCGAAGCGAAGCATCTATGAGATATCTCACTACATTCAGGACGTAAGCGGTTGACACAGATGCCACTACGACCTATACTGTTTAGTATCTAAACTATTATTATGAACCAAGCTCCTACCCACAACCGAGCCGAATTAGTCCAAGCGCTGTTTGAAAGCATGGGTGCTACGAAGCGTGCTGTTGCCGCCTGTTGGCAGCGCATTGATCAAGACCATCCCGTTTCACACGGACAACTGGAGCTGCTGTTTACAATTTTTCACGAGCAGCCAGTTAGTTTTAAGCAGTTAGCCCGCCAGTTACATCTGACGCCTGGTGCTATCTCACAGCTAGTCGAGGGTCTGGAGCAACACCAGCTGATTACCCGGCAGACTGATCTAAAAGACCGCCGTATCCAATGCCTAGAAGTTTCACCGGAAGGAAGCAAACTGATTAAGCGAATCAAGGATCACCGCCGAAAGATTATGGAAAATGTCATGGCCGGGCTGAGCGACGAAGAACTTGCATTGTGGTTACGGATCCATAAGAAGTTTTTGGAACAACTGGAGACAAAACAGGCAGATCAACGCGAAAAGGAGACCATATGATATTTAAAAAACGACAAAAGGGACAGCCAGGAATCCATACAGTAGCGGCCGAGACCGCCCCGGACGCAAGTCTAAGCGAATCAGCACCAGAGCATTTTGAAGAGCGCAGTCACGGCGAGATTATGGTAGTGGTAAGTGCTCTAATGCTTGCCATGCTAGTGGCAGCGCTAGACCAAACCATTGTTTCTACCGCCCTGCCCAAGATCGCCAGCGACCTGCATGGCCTCAGTAAATATTCTTGGGTGGCAACTGCCTACCTGTTGACCAGCGCTGTTGCTACGCCGTTATACGGCAAAATTAGCGACATGTTTGGCCGTAAAAAAATCTTCCAAACGGCCATCATTATCTTTTTGCTCGGCTCCGCTCTGTGTGGTGCCGCCCAAACCATGAACCAACTGATTTTCTTCCGCGGCCTACAGGGTATTGGCGCCGGTGGCCTGATGACCTTGGTTTTCGCCATTATTGGTGACATCGTTTCCCCGCGGCAACGCGGTCGCTACCAGGGCTACTTTGGTGCGGTATTCGCTATTTCCAGCGTCATTGGGCCACTGCTTGGCGGTCTTTTTACCGACCACTTAAGCTGGCGCTGGGTGTTCTATATTAATCTACCCATTGGCGTATTAGCGCTTTCTGCTATTGGTGCCCGTTTGCACCTACCGGTACGTAAATCACCACACAAGGTTGATTTCCCTGGTGCACTGCTGCTAGCCATTAGCGTTGTAAGTTTATTGCTGGCTACCGTATGGGGCGGCGTAGATTATGCTTGGACCTCAGTACAGATCATAGGCCTGTTTGCAACCACCATAATCGGTGCACTGCTGTTCGTATGGCGCGAGAAACTAGCTAAGGAGCCGATCATTCCGCTCAGTCTGTTCCGTAATGAAGTTTTTAGTGTTACTAGTATGCTCAGCTTTATTATTGGCATCGTAATGTTCGGCGCGCTGATTTTCCTGCCTGAATATCAGCAGATCGTCCGTGGCGACTCCGCTACTAAGTCCGGCCTTATGCTGCTTCCAATGATTGCAGGGCTTATGACTGCCTCAGTTACTTCTGGACGGCTTATTTCCAAGTTAGGGCGCTACCGCCGCTTCCCAATTCTTGGCACCGCCTTAGTTACCTTTGCCTTCTGGCTATTTAGCCACATTGCGGTTAACACCAACCGTGTCATTCTCGGTATCTGGATGGCTGTGCTAGGCTTAGGCATTGGTATGGTTATGCCGGTGCTTACGCTAGCCGTGCAGAACGCGGTAGAGCGCAAAAACCTTGGCACCGCTACGTCTTCAGTTACCTTTTTCCGTAGCATTGGCAGTTCATTGGGTGCCGCAATTTTTGGTGCAATTCTGGCAAACCGTCTTACTGCTCACCTGACCCAGACATTACCAAGCTCGGTGGCAACTCATGCCGCCAGAGGTTTAAGTCGCAGCGCTGCAAGTCTACACAAACTCCCACCAACTGTTGCCGAAAAAATCTTAACTGCTTTTGCCCGCTCTTTCCATGACGTGTTCCTAGTTGGTATTCCGTTTGCTGCTCTTGCCTTTATTGTTGCGCTCTTCCTAAAAGAGTCGCCGCTGCGCAGCTCCACCAAAGCCGAGGCCGAAGGCGAAGGACTAGAAGTTTCGCATGGTATCTAAGGCTAAAACCGCCATCAGCGTCACAAACCTCACCAAGAAGTTTGGCGACTTCACAGCCGTAGATGATGTCAGTTTTGATGTGCAACAGGGTGAACTCTTTGCCTTGCTAGGACCTAACGGCGCCGGCAAAAGTACTACTATTAAAATGCTTACTACGCTGCTTAAGCCGACGGGCGGCGAGCTTACCCTAGCCGGCCACGACGTTGCTACGGCTAAAGATAATGCCCGCAAAAGCTTTGGCATCGTATTTCAAGACCCCAGTGTTGACACCGAAATGAGCGCCTATGAGAACATGGAACTGCATGCCGCGTTATACGGCATAAAAGTTGCCGACGCAAAGACGCGTATCCAGAATCTTTTAACGCTTGTAGAGCTTTGGGATCGTAAAAACACGCTAGTTAAAAACTTTTCGGGCGGTATGAAGCGCCGATTGGAAATTGCCCGCGGCTTGTTGCACCACCCTCATGTTTTGTTCCTGGATGAGCCTACTTTGGGGCTCGATACCCAGACCCGCAACTTGCTATGGGATTACGTACGCAAACTTAACCATGATGAAGGTATGACAGTCTTCTTTACTACCCACTATCTGGAAGAGGCTGAGGCAGTTGCCAGTCGTATTGCCGTCATTGACCATGGCAAGCTTATCGCCCTCGGCACCACCGCGGAACTTACTAGACAAACCAAGACTAAGACGTTAGAGCAAGCGTATCTAGAGTTAACCGGCAAAACAGTGCGCGACGAAAACGCCGATCCACGTGATTCATGGCGCGCCGTACACCGTTCAAGGAGTATGCGATGAGAGTCCTCTATATATTGTGGCTCCGGCAAACCAAGCGCTTTTTGCGCGCCAAGTCGCGCATTTTAGGTGCCATTGGGCAACCGCTGTTATTTCTAATAGCACTAGGTTATGGCATTGGTTCAGTCTATTCTAAGGCAGGCCAGGGCAACTACATCGAGTTCCTCGTACCCGGCATCATGGCGCAAACCGTGCTGTTTTCGGCTATGTTTTACGGTGCCATGATTATGTTCGATAAGCAGTTCGGTTTCCTGAAGGAAACCCTAGTTGCACCGGTGTCGCGCTTTAAGATTATGTTTGGCGGAGCACTTGGCGGGGCTACTAACGCAACACTGCAAGGACTGCTGGTGCTGATCATTTCACTCTTCATGGGCTTTAGACCGCACGATTGGGCACTCCTGCCCGTTACAGTACTGATCCTTGGTCTGCTTGCCATTGCAATCGCTAGTTTTAGCTCCGGTATCGGCTCATTCGTACAAGACATGCAGGGGTTTCAGGCAATCAATCAGTTCTTGGTATTTCCGCTATACTTCTTAAGCGGATCGTTGTATCCTTTACAACATGTGCCTACCTGGCTCAGGATTGTTTCTGAATGTAACCCCATGAGCTATGCTGTTGATGCAATGCGCAGCGTACTAATTGGACAGTCGCACTTTGGGCTTCTTAAGGACTTATCAGTACTCTGCGTATCAGTAGTGGTGTTGGTAGTCTTTGGCGCTTACCGCTTCCGCCATATTGAAGCCTAATATAGACTATCAGAGGTAGCGCTACAATTTAGGCCATACGACTTTAGCAACAATGGTTTTAGCTTGCACCCAGCCGAAACTGCGGCTATCGGTACTAGCCGCAGCGTTGTCACCTAAAAGATAGATTAAATCACCTTGCCGCTTTTCGATACGCTTAATTTTTTCAAGTCCGTCATGGCTAACAATCACCACGTCACCAGGTTTCAGTTCGCGCGTTTGCTTGCCAATTACCAGTTGCCCAGCCTTAAGCGAGGGCAGCATGCTGTTGCCCTCGACTTGCCGGATTACAAATTGTTTCTTAGGCCTCTTTAGTCGCCCAGAAGATCTCGGCGATCTCATCAATCATGTCCAAAAGTTTTTGAGCTTCTTCCGGTTCGCTGTGGTGTTTGCATTCGCCCGCCTGCTTGGTTGCCTTCCAGAATTTGTCGTGCAGCTCTGGATATTTTTCGAGATGCTCAGGCTTAAAATAATCAGTCCACAGTACCCACAAATGGTGCTTTACGAGCTCAGCCCGTTCTTCTTTAATGAACAATGCGCGGGTCCGATCATCACCTTCGAAGTTAGCCATTTTGTCCATAATAGCTTTGACGCTCTGGGCTTCAATCCGCGCCTGAGCCGGATCATAGACGCCACACGGCAAGTCGCAGTGCGCGTACACCGGTTTCACAAATGGTAGTTTCATACATTTCCCCTCCTTAGCTGTATCCAGTGTACATCGTAAACTACTCTGTTACAATGAAGTCACATGCTGACAATCAGTGATATACAAGGCGTCATTTTTGACGTTGATGAAACCCTGCTTGATAATGGTAACGGCCGGTTTAGCCAACTGGATAGACCGCTTCATGAGCGCAGTCGTCTGCAGGCAATTCATGAGGCTGGCAAGCGACACCACCTGCCAACCCTACTTGCTATTACACCCGAGCAAAACCTAGCAGGCTTTTTAGAGGCCCCTGTTCACTCGCTGGAAGGCGCCGTTTGGCACCTTCTGTTCAAAACAGGGGTAGTGGGCGTTGACATAATCGAGCCCAACAACCAATTGCTTCAGGAAATCGTCACCCGCAAAAATGAACTATACGAAACATTACTGCGGACAGACGGCAAGCCGCTGCCTGGCGCTGTCGAATTTGTACATTGGCTGGCAGACCAAGGCTTAGCCGACCGAATGGCGATAGCCAGTACCGCCATTCGCCGGGACATTGATATCTTCTTAGAAATGGTCGGCCTGACACAATATTTTCCAAACGAACGTATTATTGCCAAAGATAATGTTGTTCATACCAAACCTCATCCAGAAGCATTCGATAAGGCTTTTTTGAGCCTAGGATTATCCGACAGCACTCGCAGCCGCGTACTAGCGTTCGAAGACAATCCACGCGGTATTATGTCGGCAAAAACAGCCGGACTTTACACCTGCGCAATTACCAACGTTTCCTCGCGCGAAGCGTTTGCTGCCTCCGATAGTGTTCCTGATCTTATTGCCGATAGTTTCGACGAATTCCGTGAGCGGTTAACACCAAAGTAAGACGCCCAGCACTTACGATTTATGCGCGTTCTGAGCACGCCACTTGGCAATTTCGGCGTGATGACCATTCAAGAGTACTTCCGGCACTTTTATACCCCGGAACTCCTCAGGCCGGGTAAACTGCGGAAACTCAATGTTTTCGTCGTCTTCCTGGAACGACTCAATCTCGGTGCTCATTTCTCCGCCTAAAACCCCGGGCAGCAACCGCACCACACTATCAATCAGAATCATCGCGGGCAATTCACCACCAGTTAAAATGTAGTTGCCGATGCAGTACAGCCGATCGGTATAGGCAACTACCCGCTCATCGTAACCTTCGTAGCGCGGACAGACGATAATCAGCCCACGCTCGCCAGCAGCCAACTCCTTGGCATCTGATTGTTTATACACCTTACCACGCGGCGTTGGTAGCAATACTAGTGCTGTTGGGTCCTGCTGTTTAGCGTATTCAATTGCAGCAACCAGCGGCTCAGGTTTAAGTAGCATACCATCACCACCGCCATACGGCGTATCATCAACTTGCTTACGTGGACCTAGCCCATATTCTCGCAAGTTAATATAAGAGTACTCGGCAATACCGCGGTCGCTTGCCTTCCAGAGCATACTATTACCCAACACACCTTCAAACATCTCTGGGAATAAGGTAATAATCTGTATCTTCACGGTCTTAATACCCTAAAAATTGCTCACTACCTAGTGCCGCTACCGCCTGCACCAGGTCATCGTGAATATGTCCATTAGAGATGATGGCGCCACGAATTTTGCCATCATAACGCTGCGGGCTACCATCTAGATCTGTGACCTTGCCGCCAGCTTCTGTAACAATCAAGGCTGCGGCAGCAACATCGTGTGCGCTGCGGCCTGGAAAAATATGGGCATCAATATGTCCTTGCGTTACCAAAGATGTCCTAAAAACATTACCAGGCACTAGAAGCAAGGAGGTTTTACGCTCGACCAGCCAATCGTAAGCCTTCTGACGCTCAATCATCTGTTGATAACTGGCGGTTATACCCACTGTTGCACCGTCCAGCGTTGCACGATTAGTCACATGCACCTGCTTACCATTACAGAACGCGCCGCCACCCTTAGTAGCGGCCAGCATCACGTCCTGGAACGGATCATAGGTAACTGCCACCTGCGGCTCACCGTCTACAACATATGCTAGCGAAAAAAGCGCCGTTGGCACGCCGTGCGCTAACGCAGTAGTGCCGTCAATCGGGTCACAAACCCAGAGTTCGTGCCGGCCAGCTTCATATGATTGTTCTTCGCCGAGCACGCCGTGCTCTGGATATGCCGTGCGGAGCGTATCAATAACCAGCTGGTTTACCTGAATATCGGCATCAGTGACCGGGGTATCATTATCTTTTTGCCGAACATCTGCTCGGTTGGAATGGTAGAAGTAATCACTAATAATTTTGCCGGCATCTTGAGCCAGTTTTACGACAGTGTCGAGGAAATCTTGGTTGGTTTGCATTAGGTTTAATTATACCGTGCAACTATATAAACAACCAAAAAGAGCCGGGCATATAGCTGGCGGCTCTTTTTGTCACATAAAGCTCCCACCTTTTCAGATGGCTCGCATTGAGCTTTTTGGGGTCTATTTTTATTTTTTCTAGAACCACTTCTTATGTTCCAAGAAGCTTACGCTAAACTATACGGGTATAGTTTATTTTCTGCAAGTTCTAATTTTGCTAAGAAGACACTAACTTCTTAGATGTCGAGGTCGTCAAGATCCGCAAGTTCTTTACGGGTACGCGCTACGGCATCGCTTTCGGATTCGGAAGTAGTTTGCGTGTCGTCGGTTGCCATATCATCATCGTCGTCACTACCAGCAATGCTGCTAGGACCATAGCTTGTACCGCGATCACCCTCAGGGCGATCAACATCAACGATCTTTAAATTATAACGAGCTTCGTTCTTGGTGCCGAGCGCACGCAGTAGTGTGCGCAAGCTCTGTGCCGTTGCACCGCGTTTGCCGATTACGCGGCCTAAGTCCTCAGCATCTACGGTAAGCTCCAGCAGCACGCCCTTTTCGTCAATCCGACGATCGATTGTAACGGCGTCTGGATTGTTTACGAGTGACTTTACTATAAATTCGACAAATTGCTGATCGATACTAGTCGTCGCCATGTCAGTAAGTACCTCCTTATTCAGGTTGTCCACTACGCAGTATAACAAACAGCGCAGCGCAGTATAGCCTGAATTATTACATTTTATAAACGAAGCACGTCCACCGGCTTCTTTGCTGTTTTAGATTACTCAGCTGCAACAGCTGCCGTCTCTTCTTCGGCAGCTACAGGTTTTTCAGCAGCAATTTCTTCTTTTGGCTGGTTGCGGCGCAGTTTTTCAGGATTGCGAATTGCACCCGTTTTTTTGTCGGACACAGCCACCCAGCTCGGCAGTTTAACACCTTCGCCCTGTAACAAGCGAACAGCACGAGGACTAGGCTGCGCACCATTTGAGAGATAGAAGCTAGCTTTTTCGCTATCAATTGTTACCGTCTTAGCGTGTGGGTCGTAGGTGCCAAGCTGAGCCACAATCTTACCACTAGTGGGGGTACGACGGCTATCTTGAACTACCACGCGGAACATCGCGTGGCCCTTACGACCGGTACGTTGCAGACGAATCGCTAACATATTTCTCTCAAATCTCTCTTCTTAATCTTCCGCTCACGGTAGGCCCCAAGCAGATTTATTATTATAGACTGCACTTTATTTTACAGATAACGACCCCTATTGTCAATTATCTGCTTTATTAGCGTATTTCCCGAGTGCCGCGGTCGCAGCCGCAACCTGAGCCGCCTGTTTGCTAGGGCCCACGCCCTGCCCTTTCATAACGCCGTCGACATAGACGCCCACCGTAAAGGTCTTGTCGTGGTCGGGTCCTTCTTCGCTTATCACCTTATACTGCGGTGTGGAACCGCCTTGTGCCTGTACTACTTCCTGCAGATGGCTCTTGGGGTCCATCCAGGAGCCGGTCTTTAGGATTTCATCGAAAGTGCTTAAGATATTGGCAGTAATAAAGGTCTTGGCTGCTTCGTAGCCCTTATCCAGATACAGTGCGCCCGTTACTGCCTCGAAGCTGTTGGCCAATATCTGAGCACGGGCTCGCTCAGTGCCTCGTTTTTCACCACGGCTCAGACGCAGCAATGGCTCAAAGCCTAAGCGATCAGCAGCAGCACCAATTGATTCAGTACGCACCAGGCTACTACGCCAGTTAGTCAAAATACCTTCTGGTTCAGTGTAGTTACTATACAAAAATTCAGTCACTACTAGCTCCAGCACTGCATCACCCAGGAATTCCAGACGCTCGTTGTGCTCCCTTACCGTACTACGATGTTCGTTTAAATAGCTGCGGTGCGTTAGAGCAGTAATAAGCAGGTCTAGGTTTGCAAACTCGCCGCCCAGTTTTTCTTTTGCTAATAGCTGATATGCAGATGTATCCATAATGTGTGTAATCTATTGTTTATCGTTTTGCACTTACCGCATGCGGCCTCTTCTTTAATGGCCGATAAATACTGAACGAGAAACTATAGCGTATTCAAACTATCCCTTCTTACAATTTCTGATCCCTAATTTTCTTCATGCCCAGCAACATCAACTTGCCAATGTCCTCATAGGCAATGCTCTCGACTGCCTTAGTAGCCGGCAGCCACTGGATATCGCTCAGCCAATCCTCCGGGTGCAAACGATCGGTGTTGCCCTGTCCCTGTACCAAATAAATGTGCATGGTCATAAGCACTAGTGTATGGTTGCGTCGATAGCGAAAATTAACCTTACCGAGCCAGTCGCGTACCAGCATTTCCTGTAAACCTGTTTCCTCGCGGATTTCACGTTCGGCAGTGTCTTTAGGCTCTTCGCCCTCTTCCACATGACCTTTTGGAATGGTCCAGCGGTTTTTAGCGTCTTTGATGAGCAAAATTTCGAGGTCATTAGTCTTTTGGTTGCGGCGAAAAACGATACCGCCAGAAGTAGTCTCGTGCACCACTTCTTCGATAGCCGGCCGGCGAGTTACGAACTTGCGGATACCCTCAATAGGTTTACGGATATTACTGATGGGGTTAGTGCGTGATGCGGGCGCAGCGGCCTCAGGTTTTTCCGGGCTACTTTCGGGACGTTCGGGGCGTGAGCGACGTTTTATACCGCTCATGATATAGCATCCTTAATTGGGTTACCAAAAGACCACGCCAAAAAATTACCCGATGCCACTGGCTGGGTTTGGAGCCGGGGCACAGGGCTTGCAAAAGTCATCTAAGCCGCCTCTTTGCTTTCTGGTGGGGCAGGTTCGGTTGGTTCACCATTTAGCTTTTTTAGCGCTGTGCCCAGTACGCCATTTACAAACTTGCTGGAATTGTCACCGCCAAATGCTTTGGCTAGCTCAACCGCTTCGTTAATAACTACCTTAGGTGGTACATCTTTGGCATATTTGAGTTCGTACAGGCCAATCCGTAGTACTACGCGATCCATACGGGCAATCTGTTCGATAGGCCATTCAGGGGCTAGCGGGCGCAGTTCATCATCAAGCTCAGCTTCATGTTTTGCAACACCTTTAACCAACTCTTCAATAAAGAAGACATCGTCCACCGTGGATTCATAGCGCGAAACATTGCGCTTTAGCACCACGCCAAGATCAAAGGAATCATCGCCAGCTTCACGGCGAAAATCCTGCTCGTAGAGTGTCTGCAGGGCGACGATACGGCCGAGATGGCGATTACTTGCCATTAGCTACGCGTACCTTCTGGTACCCTATTTGGTCTTCTTAGTGGTTTTAGTTGCTTTAGGCTTGGCAACTTTAACGGCAGCTGCAAGCTTTTTACCGGTCTCGCGGCGGGTCGTGACAGCCTTTACAGAAGACTTCTTATTGACGACACGAGCCAGCTTTAGGATCAGATGGCTGCGGCGTGCACCGGTAGCGCGAGGACTGGTTCGTTTCTTTGGTTTACCCATGATGTACTAACTCCTTTTAGAGTTTTTTCGTTTGTAATTAACCCGTATTATACCCTGTTTGGCTGTAAGTCTCAACTGTTTAGAGCGTCTGGCAAGCTTAAATCTACAGCTGTGTTGCTATGAGCAGTAGCTCGGGCCCATGGGCGAACACACCAAGACAAAAGCGTACGCTTTACTGTACAGTGAAGGTAACCGAATCAATACCCGATAGGGTAATGATGTCGCCGGCGTTCAGCACAGTAGTCACACTTGGTACATTGCCATCAGAGTCGCTGCCTAGTATTACGTCGATCTTGTTCTTGTCGCTACCGTTATTGCCGTCTACAAACAGGTTACCAGATTCACCGCTAGCGGGAGTTATGACATATTTACCCGCACCGATATCTTGGCCGACCGTAAATGTACCAGCATACAGCTTAGTGCTGGCGTGGGCCGTAACAAGTGGGGTTGTAACAGGGGTGAACCGTACACCGCTCATATCAGAAATCTGTATCTGTTCACCCTTGGTCAACATTACGCGGATTTTAGATACGCTACCATCAGAAGGGTCACCAATAAATTCGTTATATGCGGCCGAGCTAGCGCTGCTGCGAACGACAAAGTTACCCGACTGTCCGTTTGGAGCAGAAACATCGTACAGACCCGGTACAACGTCTGTGCCGACCGTAAATGTACCAGATCCAAGTGTAGTAGCCGTTCCTTGCGCCTGACGGGGCGTTGATGCCGAAGAAGTACTATTAGATGATTGTGATGGGGTACTCTTACTCTTTGTAGCCGCAGGTTTGTTTGAGTGGTGACTGCTGACTACTACAACCGTAATGATAAGCAGTAGAGCTAGTACTGCGGCACCTACGATTACCTTAGACTTTGAAAGTCGCTTGTTAGCTTGGGGGATCACTTCCTGCGGTTCATCTATCATATCTACCATTTGTACTCCTTCCGATAATTCAAGTTGGTTACTATTTGGAACAGATATAGCTAGCCGACTTATCTCACAACCAGATTAAGCAGTTTATCCGCTACATAGATCGTCTTCACGACTTGCCCATCTCCTACATTACTAGCAATTTTAGGATCTGATCTAGCAAGCTCAACAGCAACAGTCTCGTCGCTGCCAGCCGGCATCTGTATAGTACCTCGCAACTTGCCATTGATTTGGATCACCAGTGTCACCATATCTTGGACAAGATATTGCTCATCGTATTTCGGCCAGGTGTCACGGTGCACCGAAGCGGAATGGCCCAACTGATGCCAAAGTTCCTCGGCAGTATGCGGCGCAAATGGTGCCACGCAGGACACAAGGCTCATCAGCGCTTCGCGCCAAGCGTCATTTTGGCCAAAGCCTTCGGTCTTCAGTTTGTACAGTTCATTGACACAAGTCATGCTGGCCGCGATTGCCGTGTTGTAGCGGTTGGCCTCAATATCTTCGGTCATTTTGCGGATCATAGCATGGGTAGAACGACGGATAGCCTTTTGCTGCGCTTCGCTCGTAACGCCTGGCTTTGCATCATTATATTCGCCAACCAAGTTCCAGATACGATTTAGGAAGCGGTAGGTACCGGGCACACCTTGTGGATCCCATTTCGCCCAGATTTCCAGTGGTGCTGCAAACATCAGATAGGTACGCAGCGCGTCAGCACCATATCCCTGCTCGATAATATCAAGCGGGTCAACACCGTTACCCTTGCTTTTACTAAACATTTGGCCGTCACTGGCCGTTACCTTGCCGTTAAACAGGAACTGTTTGAACGGTTCAGGGTCATTTACCAGACTTAATTTCTTAAAGAAATGACCGATGAAACGAGCGTACAGCAAATGCGCGGTAGCGTGATCGGCACCGTTATAGAAATTGACTGGCTCCCATTGTTTAATAATTTCGGGATCAAAAATCTGCTGCTGGTTGTGCGGGTCCATAAAGCGGTACATATACCAGCTACTACAGATGTAGGTGTCGAGTGTGTCAGTCTCGCGCTCGGCCGGGCCGCCACACTCCGGACAATCAACCGTCAGCCAATCTTTGGCGCGAGCTAAGGCGCTACGACCATCACCGCTTGGTGCAAAGTCGTCAAGCTCAGGCAATACGACCGGCAATTGCGCGTCTGGGACCAGTACATTACCGCACTTATCACAGTGGATGATGGGAATTGGTGCACCCCAGTAACGCTGACGACTCACGGACCAATCACGCATCTTGTAGGTAGTTTGCTTGCGGGCCATGCCTTCTTTTTCAAGATAGTCTGCAATAGCCTGGCGTGATTCACCAGCGTTTTTACCAGCAAAGTTCTGGGGCTCAACCAGCGTACCGTTTGCCATATCAGTGAAGCAGTATTCCAGATTGCGTACTTTAGCAGCTTCTTCCGGATCGGCAGGTGCCATGGTCGGCTTCAGGCGGATGTCGTATTTTTTGGCAAATTCAAAATCCCGTTCATCGTGCGCCGAGCACAGCACGATCCCCGTTCCATAGTCAGCAATAGCATAGCTGGCAACCCAAATCGGCAAATCTTCGTCGCCAAACGCATCGATCGCATAGCGTCCGGTAAAAATGCCCTCGGTTTCGGCCAAGGCCTTCATGCCTTCTTGGTCGCGCTTACTGGTCATCTTTCTAGCGGCGTCTAAAATTTCTTGTTTGTTCTCTACCCCTTCTAGGAGTGTTGGCAAGAACGGATGATCCGGCGCAATCACTACAAAGGTGTTGGCAGTAAAGGCTTCAAAATGCGCCGAGAACGACTCAATTTCCAGCTCGGTATCACGAACTTTATTTTTGTATACAATTCCTTCGCTGCGGCCAATCCAGTTCTTTTGCGCCAGTTTGACGGTATCAGTCCAATCCAGGTCGTCAATGGCTTCCAGCAACTCGTCGGCATAATCGGTAATCTTGAAAAACCACTGCTTGATCTCTTTTTTCTCGACCAGTGGATCGTCAGGGCCATCGTGGCGCCAACACTTGCCGTCAATCACCTGCTCGTTCGCCAGCACTGTGGCGTCTTTTTCACACCACCACTGCATCCGGCTATCTTGGTACGCAAGACCATGCCGGAACATCTCGGAAAATATCCACTGCGTCCATTTGTAATATTCGGGCAGATGCGTAGCGATTTCTTTTTCCCAGTCGTTACTCCAGCCCATGGCCTTGTACTGCTTGTGGTAGCCCGGGATAATCTTGGCCATACTTTGCTGCGGGCTAATGCCGGATTTAATGGCAAAATTCTCGGCGGGCAAGCCAAAAGCGTCCCAACCGACCGGATGATAGCTCTCGAAACCTTGCTGACGCTTAAACCGGGCTTTAACGTCCGGGATGGTGTAATTCATAGCATGGCCAATGTGAATACCGGCGCCGCTTGGGTAGTTAAACATGCCCATAGCCATGTAGTGCGGCTTTGGGCTTTGCAGGTCGACGGTGTAGACGCCAGTTTCGTCCCAAATGGCCTGCCACTTGGGCTCAATCTCTTTTGGATTATATCGTTGCACGGTCAAAAACTCCTGTAGGTGATTGTTCGCTTAAAATTATACTGGATAAAAAGAAATCTGCCCTAACGGGCGAGGAGGGTAAGATTCAAAAGCGTGTGCTTGTTCATCGGTAAGCCTACTATACCATAGCAACTACGACTTAGGAAATTGCCGGTTTTTGACCTTTAACCAGGAGCTGCTTTGCCGTACCAATTTGTCTGCATCTTCAGGATTTACCAGCAACAGTTTTAGGGCTTCCTCAGCAAAAACGCCGTTCTGCGAGCCCTTAGCCAGTACTGCTGCGCCTTTTTCAAGTTTACGCGAGACATATACGCCAGCGTCATAAGGGCTCATAAATGAATGCACTGTGCAGCCCCGGGCACGCGCTACAGGAGCCAGCCATTTTTTGGCATCCTGGCCAATCGTGACCACCACGGCTAGCTTCTTAGGATCGCAGTAAGCGCCGACCTCCTCATGAGCAGCTTTGGCATAGTCGCCCAGCTCGTTCATGCTGCCCAAAATTGCAATTCGCTGTTTAGTGCGGACGCCATACAGCACGTCAAGCGCAGCTATAGTGGCAATAGGGCTGGCGTTATAAGTATCATCGATTAGCTTGCTATCTTGTATGCCTTGCAGCAGCTGCATACGCCCGGCAAACGGCTTCAGCTGGCTTAAACCGTTTTCAATAACCTTCTTGGGCACTGCAAGCATATCTGCAACTGCCGTAGCGGCTAGTACCGCTTTAGCACCCTGCTCCCCCATATGGTAAATGTGCGCCGAAACAGCACCTTTTGGCAAGCGAACAGCCAGAGTCTGCCCGTCCAGACCACTCTGCGCGCTTGTAGCGCCATAGTCAGCCTGCAAGCTCGTCAGACTGTATTCAGCAAATTCCCGACCAGCTAGATACTCTCCGGCGATATCATCTCCATTAACCAACACCTGCTTACTAAAATCAAATACGGTAAGTTCCTCGGTTGCCACCGCATTGAGCGTACCAAAATATTCCATATGCTCCGGGGAGACAGCAGTAACCACTGTGATATCTGGCTTGAGGTACGCAAATTGCTCCAGCTGACCGGGTCCGTCCGTGCCCAGCTCTACTACCACCACGTCGTACGGATAGGGCAGAGCAATCTCGGACTGGGAAGCGCCCAGCACTTTGATCCAGGCGAGCATGTTATACAGGCTAGGCTGTGGTAGTCCAAAAAATATCAGCGGCACCGTTACGCGGTCGTTATAGTTGCCAGCCTGCGACCGAACCCGCAGTCCGCTGGTCGCCAGTAAATCGGCAATCGCTAGTTTGGTAGTGGTTTTGCCAACCGAACCAGCTACTGCCACTACTGTAATGCGGTGCCGGGCACGCAATTGGCGCACCTGCCACTCTAGGGCACTGCACACCAGGTTGCGCGCCGCTTTTTTAGGGTGTGTAATCGCCCATAGTAGATTTACGAGCCAAGCCAGCACTACTACTATATGCGCCCAGAGGAGCGAATAGGAAAGCATTAGCGCCACACCGACCTCCCAGGCACCCGCCGTGCCATAGCGTGCCCATTCTACTAAGAAGCCAATGCCTAGCGCCAGTTGACCTACCATTAATAGACCTAAAAAGACTGCTAGGGAACGCTCGGCGTCCGAAAGCTGCACATCACTTTCGAAAGTCTGAGTGTGCCACAACCAGCTTAACAGCCGCCAGCCGGAGTAACGCCGTTTTTTAAGCTCGGCCAATACGTTAACCGCAAACGTGGGCTTATACAGAGCAAAGATAGCGCGAATATTCATACTTCTAGACGTATTGTTTCATTTTTGTGCTAGTGCTGCAATCAGCTGCAAAGCAACTAACCTAGAAGTTGCCAAGACCAAGACCGGACAGCAGGTCAACTATGGATTCAGCACCTGTTGGTGCCGTTACTTGCACCCCGTTCGTCGAGGGAGTAACCGTAAAGTTTAACCCTATCTTTGTCTTACTAGCATCTACGGCCAACACACCTGTTTGTTTATCAGTTACGGTATCAACGGTCAGTTTTAGGCTGGCAGATGCCGGCGTACCGTCGTCGCTTTTACTTTGGTAGCTAAAGCTAAAGGGATAGCTGTTGCCGCTCACATAATTTTGGGCCACAGTAAAAGTTGAACCAGGTTTATCTATATCGCCAAACTGCACTGATTGCAGCAACTTGGTTTTAGCATCTACCCACACATCAAAAGTGTAACCAGCTTTAGCATTATCAACCATGGATTTAAGTTGGCTAAAATCTAAAGTTTCACTAAGACTCTTATTGTCATTGGCCTTTTTGGCCCAATTGTTCAAGCTGCTACTATCTAACGCAGTACTTAACGCATCCACATACGACTTTAGGTGGGCTTTGTTGTAACCGACAGTGTAGTGGTACACTTCGCGTCCGTCTTTGGTCTCTTTGCCAACGTATTTGTTATTTTGCATTACTGCATGCGCAGTATCAGTAGTAAACAAATACTGTTTGTTTACGGCCTGAACCTTTACTAAAGCGTCATGAGACTGTGCAGCCGTGGGCATAGTAAGAACAGCTTTTGAGGCGTCACTGTTGTAATTAGCGGCATATGCATTAAGTAAGGTGTGGTCAATACTCAGCCACTTACCATCCAGTCCATCAATACTGCTTAGACCGGTTGAGTCTAGCATGCTCTTTATACCGGTGGCCCGCAGATACAAATCAGGGCTGGTGCTGCCATCAACGCGCACGCTCCTAAGATCAGCCGTAAGGTGTTCACCCATTACATCAGCTTTTAAGGTAGCAGTCAGATTAGCCTGATCATCCGAACTACCGTTCACGGTAGCATCAAAGTTAGTCCCTTCAGCGGTAACCGTTAGCTTGCCGTCCAGGCTATAGCTCTTGTAATGCTTCTGGGCTTCGGTATTAGCATAATCCACCAGCTTGTCCGAGGCCTCGCCGGTTCGCTTCAAACTAGTAGCATATATTGTGCTGGGCCGATTTGGCAGGTAGAACGCAAAAACATAGCCGCCACCAGCTAGCAGTACTAGGACGATCACCACTACTAACGGCAACATCCATCGTTTTTTTGAACTACCAGATGATACCGGCGGCACAATAGAAGCAGATGTTCCAACGACGGGCTGAACAGTAGGTTGCGGTATAGCCGGCTCACTGGCGGCCTGTGCTGGGCTATCCGGCATCTGGCGCGTAGGTGTTGAAAAATCAGCCGTTGATTGAGCTGCCGGCTGTGCAGTAGTCGACAGTGGCCGCTCATCGGCCTGCGAAATGACAGGGCTAGAATTTGTCTGGGTTGGCTCTATTGACGGCGCTGGACCTTGAGGCTCATTAGGTTTATCAGAAGGCGTAGGTGTATCCTGTGGTTCCATGAATAGTAGAACTCCAATTTATGTTTATGGTTAGATGAGTTCACTATAAGCGACACTCCAGCAATCCACAAGTGTTTTGCAGCCGGGGAATACTATATGCTTAGAGTGAATTATACTCGGCGTGATGAACGTGATAGTTGCCAGCTGGCTGTTCTGGTGGAGTATGGCGCTGTCTTTGGCAGTCGCCTTCGTTGTTACTGTACCAGTTAACCGCTTTTAATGATCCGCTTCGGTATTGGTCATGGCAATTACAGCGGCCACCACTAGAATTTTGGTGTCCAGTTAGCTATAATGTCCCTGTTATTTTATATGGGGCTGTAGCTCAGTTGATTAGAGCGCTTCCATGGCATGGAAGAGGTCCAGGGTTTGAGTCCCTGTAGCTCCACCATTTCGAAATAGTAGACAAGAAAACCGTAAGACCTTGCGGTTTTCTTTGCATCCGCACCCTTTGGAGTGCGATATTGTTTTATGTTTTGGTTTGGTTCTGCTTCTTGTGTTTGTTTGAAAATTTGTTTTATAAAAATAGGACTAGACCGCACAAGTATCCTGCCTGCGGTTAGAGTACAGTCGCCCGCAATACAGTATTGCATCTAAAGTTTATATATGGTTTAATATATCTGTCTGACCTCAGGTCAGCGGTATTGTTGTTGAGAACAACTTTAATAAGTGCCGTTTCTCCAACCGTACCTTAACAAGCAACAGAACACTATATGCACCTCTATATTTTAATTACTCTTTACGGCAGTTTTGCCGAACTAAGGGTTATATAAAATATACAGGAAGCATACATGATAGACACGAAGATCATTTGCAATGAGCGCCGCAACAAATAGAGAACTAGCGTTACTACTTTAACTTTACTGTTTCTAAGAAGTTTGTACTAGCCCTGGTTCTCTACTTGTTGACGCCTCATGCAACTCTGTGAGACACCTCTTGCGTCCGAAAGCCATTCGGAATCTCGAGCAACAAGCTTTAGAGGGGGCACGACCTAGCACCATCCCGCTTTACCAGAAGTCCACCAACCGTCCAGAAAGGACACCAGTACTGTGGAAAAGCACGAGTGTGCGATGCACCGCAACACGGATGGGTCCGGCGAAACACCGAACTGCATCCAGCCCGGCGACACGGCCATCCTGATCGGTGATCTGGGCTACCTGGACAGCAGCAACCTTTCTGTCACCATCTGCCTGCAGGCCGGCGAGCCGCTGCTCAAGATGATGGCCAACAGCGACCCGCAGTCGGGAGCGCTGCTGCCCGTCTACTGGGTCACCGTGGACACGGATGACATCACCGCCGTCAGCGGCGTGTCCTTCGAAGTCTTCGAGAGCATCTGTCCCAAGGCGTTCCAGATCCTCGCGGAGTTCCCGGAGTCGAACCTCTACCAGTACCTGCACCCGACCCCGGACTCCGCGGAGACCGGCGGCGACAACGCGCGCGCTGACGACGGCATCGAGATCGGCGACATCCTGAACTCCGGCGCTGGCGAGGCCACCACGAGCACCAACACCGGCGGCGACCCGTTCGACGGCATCGGCTTCAGTACGGAACAGTCCGGCGCGGCCACCGGCTTCTTCTACGATGAGGAGTCGTACGGCGAGCACAGCCGGCCGCCCTACGGTCCGCACGGCATCTTCGCCGGAACGCCGCACGGCGACCCGCTGCTCATGGTGGCCGGGATGGTGGAAGCGATGCTGCTGCAGCGCAAGCTCGAAGACCTCGCTCGGGCGGCTCTGACCAGCTCCCCGATCAGCGCTATGCTCGACGCGACCACGATCGCCACCGCTTCCGCGAGAAGAGGATACGTCATGATCGTGATCAAGAACGTCGGCGACGACTCCACCGAGGCCCCCCAGTCCAACCCGGCCAGCGCCACCGACCAGAGCACGACCTCGCGACGGTCGCCCCGGTGGCCCTGGAACCGGTGATCCCACCAGCGGGTCAGACGACATGATCGCCTGACCCGCTTCGGGGTCCACCGGCCGGCTGCAGCCGTATCCGACCCTTCGATCGACGACAACAGCAGACGCCCTCAGGGCGCGGCCGCGGCCCTTCGGGACCATGACCGCGCCCTGCCTGGGTGTATCTTTTTTGTGTTTTTATGTGTTGTTCTGTTGCTTGTTGTTTGTCGATTTATACACTTTCCAGCTTCCCTGGCGACCCTTATGCGCTAGTTTATACAACCACCTACTCTAAGCAGCCTTCTTCTCTGACCGCTTGGCACTCTCAAACCCATGGTGCCGTTCAAAATGATTATGATTTACTATACTAGCCATTTTGTGGCTGTCGTATTTGTGCGCTAGGCTATGCGCCTTGCTTTCCCCTTTTCGAGTTAGGTGACGGTTGCGTTCTTCCATAGACATTGCTATTCAAGCTCCCTTTTACCTGGTACTTTTATTTTACTCCAATACTGCAACTACTTGATGCGGCAACTCAGCTGTTATTTCGTCCACTTCGCGGCTATCAAAAATATCACACAGTGCCTGCCAGGCAGCTTTTATGCGGGCCCGGGCCCCTGTTTCGTCCACATCTTCCAGATCCATCAGCTGTTCCACTATATCTTCGTCCAAATGCTGTACGGTTGGCACCATCTGGGCCGCACCCTGGAGCTCCCGCGGCAGTCCGGCGGCAAACCCACGGCGCGTCTGATCGCTTAAGTGCGCAGCCACATTTTCAACCACTAACTCTAGTGCATCCTGCGACGAATCTTCGTTCGCCCCGGCAGCCTCTTTTATACGGCGGATTAAATCACGATATATCATTTGCAAGGTCCTCCTTACAAAACTTACTATGCTACCTTTCGCCGTAGATTTGCTATAAATTTGCTTACTAAAAACTTAGTTGTGCTGGTTCGAATACTTGTGCAGCAAGCGGGTAAAACCGTTCTTCACCCAGGCGAGCTAAATTATCATGCCAAAACTTATACAGCACTTCGGCATCATCATATGCCCGGTGACGATGCGCTACTTGGTAACCACCGCGTCGAATCACCTCATCCAACCGATGGCTTCGCTCCGATGGATACAGCTTACGGCTGAGGCGCACGGTGCAAAGCTTATCTAGTGCAAACCGCTGCCCCGCGCGGCGGTATTCTTCACTAAAAAAGCTATAGTCAAAATTCACGTTATGCGCCACAAATAGCGCCCCGTCAAACAGTTGAGTCAGCTCAGGTAGCACATCCGTGAATACCGGTTGGTTCAGCGTTTCATACGGTTCAATTCCTGTTAGATCAGTAATCCAAGGCGGCACGGGTTCTTCGGGGTCAAGCACCTGATTCATCTGCGCCACCACCGCACCGTTTTCTACGCGCAGCGCCCCAATTTCTAAAATACGGCTATTCCAGGCCATTCCGCCCGTAGTCTCAACGTCAACAAAAACTAGCGGCATGCCTTGCATATCTACTTAGTATAGCTAGCTCTTTAGTACATCACCAAGTGCCGCCACGGTCAGTGCATGAATTAGCCGCACCTGCACGCTATACAGTCTCATAGTGTTAGCTGGATTGTTAGTGTAAATAACCAGCACAAAATTATGACCTTGATATTCTACAATCGCCGCATCATGCAACACGCCGTCAATCTCGCCATATTTATGGTAAACCGTAGCATCCGCCTGTAGCGCTGCCGGGATCAGCTTGTTCATAGTAGTGTGCGCCATATAGCCGTAAATCATCGCCTGGTGGTCAGTGTTCATAAGTTTTCCCCGATAGAGCAACTGCAGCAGCTTTGCCATTGCTGGGGTGGAGAACTGGATATTATCAGGGTTCATACGGCCATTAACACCAATGCTGTTCAGATATTTCTGTTCGTTACTTAACCTTAAATAACCATTCAGCTTATCCCAGGCGTCGTTATCGCTGTTCACAATCATCCGCATGATAATATCCTGTGCTTGCTGCCCCTGGATGGTTTGTGCCAGCGTGGCCTTACCCAGTTCAACCTGGTGAATATAGTCAAAAACGGCTACCAGCTTACTGGTGCTGGCCGCCTCATAGGCTTGTGTGTAATTGCCCGCGTCGTATTCCTTGCCCGTAGCAAGATTAATGAGTGTTACAGAAGCTGAAACTGCTGTTTGTGTAGTAATAATCGTGTTAAATCAGCGGATACCGTAGCTAACGGATCAGGCGCTGCGGGCACAAGATTACTCGGCTGCGAGACTGGTTTTTTAATTGTTTTTATTACAGCCGCACTCGGGTTTGTTGGTGTGTTGTTTAGGTGATAGCCAAACACTACAGCCAGTACTACCAAAAGCACAAACGATGGTATCAAAACCATCGTAGACGTAACACTATGCCGAACATAAGCAAATACGCGAACAGCCCACGCCCCCAGAGCCTCTCTTATCCGCCACCATTCCATTACTGAATTAGTATAGCGCTTACGCTAAAGACAAGAAAAGCACCGGAAGCTTTAGTTATAAAACAACAAGGAAAAGCCGGGTACGAACACTGAGAACAAAAGAGAAGATTCACGGATTGATCCGTGGCCTCGATTCTGTCCCCAGTGCCGTACCCGGCTCGTCCATTACGCTCCCGAAGCAATTGGTCTAACTCGGTCAGGCCTGCGATCCTTGGTGTAGGCTGATCCCGAACAGGACCACATCGATGGCGGCAACTACCACCAACACCAACAGCAGCGACTGATTCCAGCGCTGCAGCTTGTTGGCCAGCACGTGCCACCGATACCCGCGCCGCGCCGTGATACTCTCGCCCAGCGCCGACTGCACCAGATGATCCGTCATACCGAAGCAATCAACGACCACCAAGGCGAACGCGCTACCGAGCAAGCTCGGCAGCGGAACGAAGATGTAGTACTGGTTGTGCACGAGTATGTGCGGGCTGCGCATAGGCATTCCGCACACCAGCGAGGAGCAGTCGCTCATGCTGAAGGTACGCGACACCAGCACTGAGCCAGCAACACCGGCAGCCAGAAAGACAACCGCCAGAATAAACGGCGCTTTACGGCCAAGCCACCACAGAATGCGCATTAGGCCTCCATTAGGAGTACGAATAATGGACCATCGTACAACAGACGTGCTGTCGTAGACGTTGTATATTATAACACCTTTTGCTATTTAATTCCATTAGCAGATATAGTGAGACAGAAACGACAAAATGTTTGTAGTTCCTAGGAATATGCAGATTCTTAGAGAGTTCACTATTCATCCTTTTGGAATCATCAGTACGAATACGCATTCGTACTAGCGAAGAATTGGGAGAAGTAGAAGGAGTGGGGGCTGGGCGGTCAGCCGGGGTTGCGTGTCGTCGTCGACGACTGTTTTCCCGTGCCGACCGCCGGCTTGCCCATCTATTTCGTCAGCTGAGCTGACCGCGTAGGTCCCAGCTGTCGACCATGATGCTGACCAGCTCGGTCACGATGCTCAAGGTTCCCTGTCCGGCTACGACGGTGATGATGAAGTCACCTCCGCGAGTACTGTCGGGACCCATGACAAGGATGTCGCCGGTCAGACCCTTCATAAGGGCCTGTGCCAGTTGCTGAGCACGCTCGATGTCGCCAGCGCCGCAGTCGAAGCCCGTCAGCTCCCTCTTGTTGCTCTCGCGAACCACCAGAAGAATCATACTTCCTTCTCCCAACTCGTGAACTTGCAGTTGTCATTGCACGTTCGTAACCCACCAAACATGTGGTAAGCTAGTTATATTTATAACATACTATAGACATTAGTGCAATTCTAACATACCCAGTAATAGCGATCGTACTTACCTTGGAGCAGCTTGAAAAGTTCATCTCTTCTACTTAGCGAGCTTGCACGATCAAAGCGTTTAATTTGGGAATACTGCCCGGTTTACAGACAAAGGCAGAAACGGCGAGAGAAGGTAGAAGCCCATTAATGCTGTACACCCGATTATGGACTACTAGGTCTGTGGCAACACCGGACATAAAACCTTCCCAAGAAATGCTTCTGTAGTCTGGTCGGCGGGGCGAAACTCATCCCACTGATTAACTGCCAACAATAAGACCGAAGGTTCGTAAGAATTAGCCGCATGAGGCATATCACTCAAAATTTCCTCACCACTTTGCGGGTCATAACGAAGGTCAATAAATGCGCCCGTTGCTGGGTCATAAGGAGTGTCGTGCAAACATTTTCCGGGATATGTATACGTTTGCTCAAATGCGTGTACAGCCTTGCCTGTGGAGTCGGACCTCTCGGCAACTTGAACTCCCAGGACAACGCCTACTCCAATAGCAACGCCGCCCAAGGCGGCTACCGGTAAAGTCAACTTCTTATTTTTCAAACGTTCCATATATTTAATTGTACCGCTTAAGAGAGACTATCTACAAAAATGGCCTCCAGTTACAGAGGTCAAAGTACTTGTGGTGGTGGAGCTGCCGGGTACTGCCCCCGGGTCCGTCGGTGTTTTCGCTAGTCGTCTACAGGCTTAGTCGGTTTTGCTGTCTTAGCGCATGCGTATCGAAATCGACAAACATTGCATGCGAGCAATCCTAGTCTTAACGGGTAACTGGATAGGCCACTCCGAGCAATCAGAAAAATAAAACGCGTGATTTCGCTATCTGATGTCGCAAAAGGCGTTGCTGCGGCACTTAGGCTACAACTGGTAGAGCGTTGTTAAGATTGAAGTTCCGAAGAGCGTTCAACTTAGCAAGCATCTTATTCGTAGAATTTGCATCTAGAAAGGTTCGTCTATAACGCTGACAAGCGACCTGCTGATCTAACGGTAACGTACCAACGTCGAGCTTAAAATTCAGCCCCACAATTATGTGAAATAGGTATGAATCCCTATAACTTGCTTATTATAGCATAACTATCCGTCTTATGCTTATGTATCTCCAAATATGTGTAAAATATGCTATAATATTGTTGATTCTCCTCCACGGAGTTTCAAGCACACGCTGCTTGCGTTGTGCACCTACGACAGATGTAAGAAGGGCGGCCTTCTATGACAACGGCGCTCAGCTTGAACCCGCGTACGGGTTTGAACGTTGTGGTCTCTGCTCACCGCGATCCGAACAGGCGACTGTTCATCTCAGCCAGATACGAGCACGGAGCAACCCTACTCGGCCTGGACCCGGCAAGGTGCAGGGACTACGTCTACGAGGTCAGCTTCGACGGCGTCGACGTGGTCGTCTGTGCCACCGTCATCAGGGTCGAAGACGAGGACACGCAGCTGTTCCTGAAAGCGTTCGGCGAGCAGGCCCTTATGATCGAGACCGGCTTGAAGCGGCTGGACGGCAACTTCTACCCCCAGAACGAGCGTGACTTGGAGAACAGCAGCCAAGCCTACTTCTGCGTGCACAAGCTACCGCTCGACGAGGGCAGAAGCCAGCTCAATGCGGTGCTCGGCATACGCACTCCCGCGTAACGTCGCCGAACCAAAAGTCGTCACTCTCAACAACAACTCGAGGATAGGCGCCAAGTAGTCGTGCTAGGCAGCGGGTGGGTCCGGACATACACTCAGATACAGATCGTCCACCAGGACCCCACCCGCTGCCGCGCACACTACCCTTCTACATCTGTCCTCAACCAAGCGCTCTAGAAGTTAAAGCGCTTGGTTGGGGCCATTAGCTCTTCAAACACCTTTCTGACCCGCTTTCAGACCAAGTCTCCAAAGCAGCTAAAAGAGTCTGGTTGAGACTTTACAGCGTTTGTTCAGCTATTTCGTAGAGTGCATACCAGTCATCAAGCGACAAGGCTTGCGCGCGAGTGTTTGCGGGAATGTCAGCAGCTTGCAACATTTCGCGAGCGGTGTCTTTAGGAATTGCTAGACCGCCGCTCAAAGAGTTCACTAAGGTCTTGCGTTTTTGGCTAAATCCGGCGCGAGCCAAACGGAAAAATTGCTTTATAACAACGCTTTCGTAGAGCGGTTCTGGCCGGTAATTTAGTACCAGCACTTGACTGTCTACTTTGGGTGGAGGTGTAAAGAGAGCCGCTGGGACTAAGACACCTAACGATACTTCACAGTAAAATTGTGCACTGACGCTTAACAGCGACATTGCACCCGGCTTTGCGGCCACCCGCTGGGCAACCTCCTTTTGAATCAGTATGGCCGCGGTATCAAATGGATTAGCACTTTCACACAGCACCCGGATAAGGTTGCTTGTCAGGTAATACGGAATGTTGGCAACCACTTTGTAGCCAGTCGGCAGCTGGGTAAGGTCAAAATGCAGAATATCTCCATGAACAACCGTTAGGTTATCGGTCGAAGCTCCGTATTTTTCGATATTTGTAATAAGGTCCGCTGCTAAGGCGTCATCAAATTCAACGGCGGTTACTTTAGCGCCGCGAGCAAGCAAACGTTTAGTGAGTGTACCCAAACCTGGGCCAACTTCCAGTACTGTGTCACCAGCCTGCACATCAGCGGCATCGCAAATGGCGTCTAAGGTTCGCTCGTCGTGCAGCCAATGCTGGCCTAGCGATTTTTTAGGAGTAGGATCGAATGACATATACCCTCAATCTTAGCACTCCCACCCCTGTTTTACCAGTTGTGGTTAGCAGTCCAGTGATTATAAGCACCTTCCCAGCTGCCATAGCGGCCAGTGGCATAGCCAGTCGCCCAACGAATTTGCGTCACAGCGCTGGTTACCCAGTCGCTGCCAGCAGAGGCCATCTTGCTGCCCGGCGTAGCCTGGAATATACCGTAGCCCCCATGTGACGGGACATCAGCGGCCGTCATATAACCTGGACAGTTGTGTGTGCCCTGAACCTTGGTAGGGCACCAACCGCCTTCATGGCTGGCAATGTAATCAACGTATTTGTAATCACCAGCCGAAATACCAGCTTGGGCCATGACCGCTTGCTTATCTGCCGGAATACTTACGGCCTGACCACGAGCGACAATCTGCGGCACCGGCTGCACCGTTACCACTGTCTGCAGCAGCGTGCGGCTCACTTCAACACCATTTACTATATTTACCTGGTACGTCAGCACTTGTGCTCCGACGCTGCCCTGCTGGCGCGTAGCACTGGTTCCGAAGGATAGTGAGTTATCAGTTACGGTCTGAACCGGCGCTGGTATAGCTTGTGTTTCGGTTACAATCTTTGTGCCTTTGCGGGCTACAAAAACCTGTGTATTGGGCGTAATGGGCGTACTTAGAGCCGGTATAACCGTATCAGCAGGTTTTAGTTGTATGCCCTTATCGGCTAGCAGATCTTTGACTGTTCTGGCATGGGTACGCAGTGTCAAAAGCGTACCGTAATCATTCAGCGTGACGGGCACTGCGCGGTTTATAATAATTCGCTCACCAATTGCCTGCTGTGATACTAAGTTCTGGGCCGGTTCTGAACTTACGCTATCTTCGGCATACAAAGACAGACCAGCGTCTGCTACGATGCTACGCGGTGTTGCGGCCGCACTATAGGTAGTGGTTATCGCTCCGCCATCGGTAATCGTTATAGGTACAGCACGGTAAATGTTAATGCGGAAATTATCCTGATCAATCGCTGTGGTTAGACTAGGCTCCACCCGATCACGCGAGCCTAGCGGAATAGCCAATTTGTCCAGTAGCGCACCCACCGTTGGCTCATTGGTTGGTACGGTTTGCTGCTGATGATCGTAGGAGATAATAGCGATGTAACTGGTGTCCGGATGAAAGGCCACCGAATGGTGAGTGTGCGTTAGCAAAGATAATAGGGCACCACTAACGACAAGTAGCCCTACAAACACCGCAATGGGTAGGCCAAGTGGGTGTTTGCGCCAGCGATGAAAACGCTGAATCTGTACCTGCTTTGAGCCCACTAATACTCTCCAGATTTTCTGCATAACTAAAGCTCTGAGCCGGTTTTACTACGTCTGTGCGGACCAAAGCGTTACATATAAGTATAACAAAAAGGTGTTAGACCTGCGCGAAATATTCGTTTTACTTAACTAGAAGTTGTAGTGCCGTGTGTACCTCGGGTTGTAGCGATTGCGTATCCAAGCTTTGAATTGTATGCCACTTGGCAGCAACGATTTCGGAAGCCCTTAGATGCATTGGAGCAGTCCGAGAAATATGCGCCTGCATAAAATAAGCGCGGTATCGCAAGCCATGGCCGCCGGACCAACCATGGCCTAGCATTGCCAGCTGAGACTCCTGTACATGCAGGCCAAGCTCTTCGCGAACCTCACGAGCCGCACCAGTCTCTGGTGTTTCAAACCATCGCAATCCGCCTCCAGGCAACGCCCATCGTTCCTGGCCAAACCACAGTGAAAAACGGTCTTTTACTAGCAGCACCCGGTCACCATCGCTCAGCAACACGCGGGTCCGCCGGCTACATCTAAAGTAGACAAATAAACCCGGCCACAGCAGCCAGAACACCAGACGCCTTAGCATTTACAACTTCTCCAGCGGCGCAAAAGCGATGTTGAGCTTCTTGGGGCCTTTGCCCTGGAAATAGATGGTGGCCGTTTCGCCGTCTAGCTCCACAATTGTGCCGGTGCCAAATAGCTGATGTTTGACACCGTCGCCAATTTCAAAGTCGGGCACGTAGTGTGGTTCGCCGTCATCTGCCTTGGGCGGTGCCGGAGCGGTATACCGACTGTCGTCATAACGCTGCTCTGACTGGTAGGGACGACTGCCGGCTAGACTAGACCCAAAGCTCACGCCCATAGCTGTTTCTTCGCTATATGCCGCATCGATTTCACTCAAGAACCGGCTGGGGACATTATGTTGCACGCCACCATATAACATGCGCGACGTGGCATACATCATGTACAGCTCCTCACGGGCACGGGTCATGCCTACGTAGCACAACCGCCGCTCCTCTTCCATTTCAGTCTGGTTGTACAGCGCCCGGGTATGCGGGAAGATCGTCTCTTCCATGCCAGTCATAAAGACTACCGGGAATTCCAGACCTTTGGCGGCGTGCAGCGTCATGAGTGTTACCGCGTTGCCATTAAGGTCCGCAGTGTCCAGATCGGAAATGAGGGCAATTTCTTCCAGGAAATTAGCCAGGCCCAGTTCTTGATAGCTCTGTGCTACGCCCATAAATTCGCGGACGTTTTCTTGGCGGCTTTCGGCCTGGACCGTGCCGTCATCCAGGTAGTTTAGATAGTTGACACGGCGAACCAGTGAATCTATCAGTGCCGCAGGTGGCACTTCGTCAATCAGTTCGCGCAGACTTTTTATAATGTCGCCCAGCTCTACCAGGCCCTTTTTAGCTTTGCCAGTAACCGCACCGCAGTTGATTGCCTGTGCCAACGCTTCGCTTAGATTTAAGCCCAAACCTTCATACCAACCGTAAAAATTCTGGAGGCTCTTAGCGCCAATACCACGCGTGGGGATATTGACGATCCGCTCAAAACTAATCCGGTCTTCCGGCTGATACAGCAGGCGCAGATACGCCACCAAATCTTTAATTTCCTTGCGGTCATAAAAGCGTACGCCGCCCACAATGCGGTACGGAATACCGTATTGGATAAAAGCTTCTTCCACACTACGACTCTGGGCGTTAGTACGATATAGTACCGCAAAATCACTAAAATGCCGGCCGCCATCGACGCCCAGTTTTACCCGGCGCACAATCGCCTCGGCCTCGGCCCGTTCGCTGCCAACTTGCAAAATTTGCACCGGCTTGCCTTCGCCCGCTGCCGTCCATAACTTTTTATCACTGCGCTGCTCATTACGCGTTACTACACCATGTGCGGCATTTAAGATATGGCCAGTGCTGCGATAGTTTTGCTCTAGTTTTATAACCGCGCAGTTAGGGTAATCGTTTTCAAACTTTAAAATATTGCGGAAATCAGCCCCGCGCCAACTATAAATCGACTGCCAGTCGTCACCCACCACAGCAATGTTATTATTTTCGTTGGTAAGCAGCTTTACCAGCTTGTACTGCGCCGCGTTAGTGTCCTGATACTCGTCAATCATGATGTAGGCAAATTGACGCTGCCATTTTTCTCGCATGGCTGGTACCGTTTGCAGTAGCTGCACCGTCCGGGCAATTAGGTCGTCAAAATCCAGCGCGCCGCTGTCCTTTAAGATATTCTGATACAGCGGATAGACTTCGCTGGCTGCTCGCGTGGCTGGACTGCCGCCGGCTCGGTCGTAGTCGGCTGGTGTAATCAATTCGTTCTTGGCGCTGCTAATCAGTCCGGCAATCACCCGTGCCGGGAAAGCTTTTTCGTCTAGACCCAACTGTTTACTGGCTTGCTTAACCGCACTGAGCCTGTCGGCCTCATCAAAAATAACGTAGGAACGCGGAACGCTAATATGCTCACCGTCCATGCGCAAAATTCGCACACAAATAGAGTGAAAGGTGCCCATATACGGCATAAAGCCGCGGTTTTCGGCATCTTGGCCTAGCAACTGTGCCACGCGCTCGCGCATTTCACGTGCCGCCTTATTGGTAAACGTTACCGCCAAAATGTTATAGGGCGTAGCTTTGTGCGCGGCAATCAGGTGTGCAATGCGATGCGTGAGCGTTTTAGTCTTGCCACTGCCGGCACCAGCTTGAATTAGCAACGGCCCTTCTGTAGTTTCGACGGCACGCTGCTGTTCTGGGTTGAGCCCCTCCAAAAGATCTTGCATCACCTTATTTTAGCAAACCAAAAGCCCTCTTAAGAGCCTGAAGGTGTAGTAGAAAAGAAATGAGTATGCGGAATACTACTGGGCGGTTTTATAAAACCAGCGTCCACCACCGCATCAACCAGCACTAATGCCAACAGTAGACCTAGAGCGCTCAGCAGCACTATGTGCATTTGCGAACGACGACGTTGCACGGCATTGATCGGTACATGATATCTACCACTTGCAATAAGCTGCTCAAGCTCTAGATCGCGCTTAGCCTGCGTTTCTGCAGCGGCAATTTCTTCGGCCGTGAGCGCTGCTTCGGAATCACGCTGTAGCTGCATATCGGACTGGTTAAGCGTTTCTTGACTGTTAGTAGACTGGCCTGATTGCATAGATTTAGTGACAGGAGTTTTGGGTGCTGGTGCAGGTTCCGCAGGAGTTACGACCGAAGAATCAGGCGTCAAATCCGCCTTTTTCGAACCTTCAGGTGACACATCACTCTCCACCGCACGATCCGATACCGCTTCCCGCTCCTCTTCGGTCAATGTTTCCGGCGTAGCAGCTGCATTAGCTTCAGACGCAGACCGCTCAGCTGTCAGCGTACTACTAAGCGGCTTAATTACCCTAGCTGTTCGCACTGTCGCTACCTTTGGCTTTTCGTCGCTCTCGCCCTGGGCCAAGGAGACTACCATAGGGTCATTCGCAAGCATGGGACGGTTAGTAACCACTATTGGACGGCTAGTTGGCAAGGGTGCTGCCTTGCCAGGCCGCTTCACATCATCTATCTTGGTCGGTTTCACCATGGCCCCTATGCCTCAATGCGCATGCGGTACGCGGCGTCGACTATAGCAGCAAATTTATGGTAGTTAAGGCTAGCGGCTCCCACTAGTGCACCGTCTACACCAGGCACTTCCAGATAGCCACGCACATCGTGCTCATCAACACTACCACCGTACAATACATACACGTTGCTAGCCGCCTTCTCCCCATAGAGCTCGCGAACCTGCATTCGCATATAGGCAACCGACGCTTCAACATCTTTCGGTTTTGCCATAATACCGTCAAAAGTACTAATAGCCCAGACCGGTTCATAGACCAGGATGATTTTATCGAGTTCGCGGCTAGTAACGTTCATAAGCGCCGTTGTTAGCTGGTCGTGAAGAACCTGATGACCTTCGCCGGCATCACGGTCCTGTTTAGTTTCGCCAATGCAGATGATAGGAATAATATCGTTGCGAACCGCCGCCTGCACCTTATCACGCACTGTTTCAAGCGTCTCGCCAAAATAAATCCGCCGGGCAGAGTGGCCAACAATACAATATTCGGCAAGACCCGCCATCATGGCAAAGCTAACTTCGCCCGTAAAGGCACCCTCATCAGTCGCATAAGCGTCCTGAGCGCTCAGATGAAACTTGCGGCGATTAATTTGCTGCGATAAAGGTTGCAACGACAGCATGCTGGGTGCCAAAACAACTTCAATGTCACGGTGGATTTTAAGCCGCTCGTCCAGCCGGTGCACCAGCAAGCTCGATTGATGCACCGTAAGGTGCATTTTCCAGTTACCGACTATAATGGTTTTTTTGCGTGAATTCATAATGCTTATGTTTAAAACTATACCACTTATTTATTTTCTAATGCTTCTACACCGGGGAGTTTACGTCCGCTCATAAGCTCCAAACTAGCACCGCCACCGGTGGATACATGATTAAACGCTTGGAGCATGCCGCGGCTTTCAATATAGCCCACCGTATCGCCACCGCCCACCAAGCTAAACGGACGATTGCCAAACTGTCCAGTCATAGCCTCAACCAACAGTTCGGTACCATGCGCAAACGGTCCAATAGGCCCCTGCAAACCGGGCGTTTCGGTTATCCCTAAGGCACCGTTCCACACAACGGTGCCCGCTAGTTGCAAAGCACCGGCGATAAAGGCGCCGCTAAACGGTCCCACATCCAGAATCATCTCTTCATGCCCTACTTGCGCGCTATCGTGCTCAGGCCGCTTGGGATAACTTTCCACACTGGCAATGACATGCGCACTCCAGTCAACAATACGGGTTTGAGCGGTTTTGTCTACCTTAGAGGCTACCACACCGTCTTGCGGTAGATAAAAGACAAATTTACCGTTTCGTGACTTTTCTTTAGCCAACTCTAAGATTTGCTTAGCCAGCGGTATATCATCGGGCTCGGTTTTGCTTTTGCCGATCTTAAGTCCGGTAGCCTGCAAAAAAGTATTGGCCATGGCACCGCCCACTGCGACAACGTCAGCAATATCAATAAAGCGTTTTAGTACGTCAATCTTATCGGCGATTTTGGCGCCGCCTACCACTGCTACCAATGGCTTAGTGGGATTTTCCATAACGCTGGTTATAGTATCGACTTCCCGCTCAAGTAGTAGTCCGGCTACACTTGGCAAAAAACGTGTTACGCCCTCTGTGCTGGCATGCGCTCGGTGGACTACACCAAAGCCGTCTTGCACGAAAATCTGCGCTAAAGTTGCCAGTTTGCGGGCAAACTCCGTATCATTAGTTTCTTCCTCTTCGTGAAAACGCAGGTTTTCCAGCAGTAATACTTGCCCGGGTTGCAAATTTTCGGCCGCTTTTTGGGCACGTTCACCCACGCAATCAGGCGCAAATTCTACGTCCATACCCAATAACTCTTTGAGCCGTTTTGCGACCGGCAGAAGACTATATTTTGGATCAGGCCGCCCATCAGGACGTCCCAGGTGCGAGCACACCACTACCGACGCACCCTGGCCTAACAAAAACCGGATGGTGGGCAAGCTCTGCTGCACTCGGTAGTCATCGGTAATCTCGCCCTTATCGCTCAATGGCACATTATAATCAGCACGCAGCAGCACCCGCTTGCCATTCAGGTCGATATCGCGGATTGTCTTTTTATAGAAACTCATGCCACCCCCTGGATCATGGCTCTTCGCTGAGCCGGCTAAAGGCTATTATTTTGCTTATGGTTTTACTATACCCTAGAAGCCCTCATCAAGAAATATTTTAGTCTAGTTGGCGGACTTTAATAGTGTCGGTCGTACCTACTACCCCTGGATACTGGCCACTGGCAGTCACCACGATGTCACCCTTTTTTAATACTTTGTTTGTATGCAGGAAATCGGTTAGTCTAACTGCCGCCTCGCGGCTGGCCGGACGGACATAGCTCTTCACGTTATATACAATCGCTAACTGCTGGGCCGTCCGCGTATCGTCGGTGACTACAATCAGCGGAATCTCGGGTCGCTCCGAAGCAATCTGCAGCGCTGTCGCTCCCGACTTTGTTTCGGCTACAATTGCCGTCGCTCGGATACTGGTCGCCAAACTAATGACACCCCGGCTAATTGCCAGCTGGCGCGACATCGCCCGCTCGTTGTCGTCAGTAAACACCGCCCGCACCGGCGCATGCGACTGGGTATACAAAATAACCCGTTTCATAATCCCCACCGCTTCGACTGGATATTGTCCGTTGGCTGTTTCTTCGCTAAGCATCACTGCATCAGCGCCAACCAGTACCGCAGTTGCCACATCACTGACTTCAGCGCGAGTTGGTTCCGGCATTTCGGTCATACTCGCCAGCATCTGCGTTGCCACAATGGTTGGTTTGCCATATCTTAGCCCCAAGCCAATAATCTGACGTTGCACAATCGGCACACTTTCCGGCAAGGTTTCCACTGCTAAATCACCACGAGCTACCATAACCGCGTCAGCAGACTGCACGATAGACTCTATATTTTCAACCGCCATAGGCGTTTCAATTTTGGCAATCAGTTTGCGCGGGCTACCCAGGTTTTTAATCAGGCGTTGCATATGCTCGATATCAGCCGCAGTCTGCACAAAACTCATGGCAATGTAGTCAATGTCATATTGGCTGCCAAAAGCAATATCGGCTTTGTCCTTTTCAGTAATTACATCACCTGAAAAATCGGTGTCCGGCAGATTCATGCCTTTGCGGGAAATCAAAATACCGTTGTTGTCAGCCTCGGCATAGACTATGTCGTCTTTGACGCTAGTGACTGTGGTGCGCACTTTACCGTCGTACAGATACAGCCGCTCACCACGCTTAATCTTGGCGCTTAAATCATACTGCGTAGGGATAATGCCCGTTGCCACCCAATCAGCCTTGTAGCCAAAGCGCAAGACCTGACCCTTTTGCACTTGAATAATATCGTCAAAATCACCTAGACGAATCTTGGGACCCTGCAAGTCCTGGATAATCGCCACTGGCTTTTTCAGCTCTTTACTGGCTTTTCGGATCCACTCAATCGCCTCGGCTTTTTCTACATGCGTGCCATGGCTAAAGTTAAGCCGCAAGCCATTCGCACCGCTGGCAATCAGTTTTTTAATTGCTTCATAGCTATGGGTTGACGGCCCAACTGTTGCAATGATTTTAGTGCGTTTATACTCTTGCAGGGGCACTACCCGCGTTTGTGCCTGTTCACTCATTTGCTTTAAAGTGTACTCGCTTATGCTTACTTCCTGCAAATTTCTAAATACAGTGCCTCATGTCAGCAAGCAATATTACTAGTGCCTGTTATTGAGCACTAACATCCATCCAATAGGGCTTCAATGGTACGCTACCTATCCGAGCCAGGTCGTGTTGCGCTTGCCGCTCCAATATACCCGCTCGTATACGTTCGCGTAAAATATCACAGTTAACTCTAGCTATCCATATCTCGCGGTCCCCACGGGTTATAACCGAGTCAAAATAGCTCAATTTGCCATCTTCGTCCCGGGGCCCCTCAATAAGTCCACAGTTATACGTAACACGGCGCATTGCGTGTAACTCCACTCCAGGATCAGGAGGGAACATGTCGGGCTCAACAAGTGCCTCTGGATCAACCCAAGGAATTGAATAGCGGCCATCTCTGTCTTTCAGTAAGACGCCATAAGTGCACGAGTAATAGTAATCAGTGCCATCCTTTGGCCCATAGTCATGTAAGGGCAGCAGGAAATTATTGCTTCTAGCATCTAATTTAATCGGCGGCGCACCAGTGCCTGTTCTACTTATCTGTTTCGACCTTCTTGGGACATCCAGAATTTGTACCACTTCAGGCCGACCTCCGATATCTCGGATAACATGCAAGCGATACTTATTTTCTTCACCATCCAAGCGAAGGAGTCTAACGTCGCGCTCGACAGGAGTGTAGTTCTTACCGTCTAAACTAAGCGGCTGAGGCTGGTGGTCAATCTGGGCCTTTCGGAGTGACCGGCCCAAAACTAGCTTACCAAGACCCTTGTGTCCGTCAAAAACCCAATCGACGGGATGCGTCGCAAAGCTAGGTCCCGTTTCTGTCTCGAACTGCTCCACCTCTACGCCACAAGCTACGACGCTACCATCGGAAAGCCTTGTGACACGAAAGTCTTCATATGTCTCATTGCTGTCTTGAACCCGGTGTATAGTCCTCGTTTCACTAGGAGTCCAAATATCATCACGGCCCCTCCTCAGCTTAACCCCAACGACATCCCCCGAGTCGGGCAAGCCCTCTTCTGCGGCACCCGCCTGCCGCGCAATCAGCTCAACCTCGTCAGGATTAAAGCTATCATAGTCAGAATATTGGGCCACACCGGCATTATATGTACCATCGAGTTGCAATCGATATATATCCTCAACAGCCGGATGTAAAGGCTTAGGAGGCGTCAAATGCTCCCCAGGAAAACCTTCAGTTGCCATATTTCTCCTTCAAATATTTATGATAATGGTTAGACGCTTACACCGTTCCTTTTGTAACACTGTATTAAATTATAGTATAGAATACGCACGAGGTCCGCCATAATCTCGCCACGTGATTAACTAGTAGTTCAATTGCTCTACATATCTTGCCAGATCACTCTAAACGTCTCAGGCCAAACAGCACTTGCCGACGGCACCAGTTCACTGGGCGCAGATGCCATCTTTATCGTAAGTTCATCAACCGTAAACCAGCGTATTCCCGCTACTTCCTTAGGGTCAATATGGATTAGTTCAGCTCTAGCCCTGGGAAGTGTTGCGACATAAATGCCAAATTTACGCACCTCGCCATCTGGATGGTCATAGTCTTTTTCAAACAAAAAGCGTGGCGTGTAGTCCGCAGGCTTCAGAGAAAGCTCTTCTTCTACTTCGCGTACTAATGCCTGGTCAAAGGTCTCTCCAGGTTCTAATTTGCCGGTAACCGCTGGGCCCCAAACGCCTGGGTCTTGTGCCTTATTAAAGGCACGTTGCGCCAGTAAAACCTCGCCGTTTTCGTCCATCATCCACAAAACCGCAACCTTAATCATTTTTACTAGACCTCCTTACATGCCCCGATGTAGCGATTGAACAGACAAAAGACTACTCTGCTACACTTTCTGCTGCCTATCTATTCTAGCCCTGCTAGCTCAACTGCATACTCAGAATACCGCACGCCCTTATCACTCAGCTGAATAACGCGCCGCACCAGCGGTATGGTAGTAGCGGGCAACTCGGCGACAGAAAACCAGGCAAGATCGCTGCACTTTTCAGGTTCAGCGTTGACCGGTTCGCCCTGCCATTTGGTAGCTTCAAAGAAAAATTCTACTCGTTCTGAACTTATACCAGCGTCCAGCCGATGTGTGGCATGCACAAACTTTAGGTCAGCCGGATTTATCGTTACTCCAGTTTCTTCTTTTGCTTCACGGGCCGCTGCATGTGTCGCTAATTCACCACCATCCATATGCCCGGACGGCAAACCATAATTTCCATCCTGATAGCCCGTGTTTTTCCGCTGCAGCAGCAAGATTTCCTCGCCCCTCCGCATTAGCACATACACAGCGGATTTTAACTTGAAGCGTTCTGTAGATTCAGTCATTGGTACATACTATCATTAAACGCCTGGCGACAATACCGCCAGGTTTCCCAGCTGATCCAGGCTAACTGCGAAAGGCGCACTAAAATATCTGCATGGATTAGATTAGAATTTTTCAAATGACTAAGTTTTAATGTTTTAAAAAATAGCCAGTGAAACATTTTAATCTAGAAAACTTACCATCTTAGACAAAGAATAACGTGTATCACTCCGAGATACACGCCCAATGAGACACCTATCTTTCTGAAACAAACGCATTTCTCAGCATTGCACATATACGCTGGAATGTCTCAGTATCCACAGTCCTTCTTTGGTTCCGATCATAATGCTGACCATACAGGGGATCATCAAAAGTAATACCATTTAGCGTATACGGTTCGTGATACCGCGGGCGAAAATGCCAATGGACATGCGGGGTAGCGGGTACGCTTTGATATGCGTTGTTCATCATACATGCCCAATTACTGGGGGTCGCGCTAAAAGCCTGCGCAACCGAACGTTCAAGCCTGCGAACTATAGTAGCGTAATCGGTCCATTCGTCGTCAGATAAATCAGCCAGAGTAGCTTTATGTTTGCGTAGCGTCACGTAGCACCGTCCCAAATAGCCCTGGTCGGGCGCCAATGCGATTACCCAATGGTCAGTCACCGCAATCTGATTGTCATCATCTTGTAAGTGCCTGCATATGTCACAGTTTTGCATGATTCCATTCTAGACCAACTTAGGTGATAGGTACATTGCGGAAATCCGGCACAACCCCATGGCCGTCCACCTGCGTTACCCATACCACGTCTGAATCAATGTACCTATTACCTGATACGGTTATCTCGTCACCTGTTACCGCACAGCCGATATACTGATAGCCATCGAGGAGTACAATGCGCTCTCTACCTTCCTTGTCCTCACACCTTAAGGCAGGAGATATACACAATGCTTCAGTATCATCGACTACCTTTAATTTTTCCGAGAAGCGGACCATAGCCACGTTCTCTGGCATATAGTCCCAGAGGC
>Ga0157374_10000099_pt1 | contig 80415 bp, 72 predicted proteins | sample M25metaG_FD_115308 | JGI IMG/M metagenome (GOLD analysis project Ga0157374, IMG submission 115308) | Miscanthus rhizosphere microbial communities from Kellogg Biological Station, Michigan, USA - M2-5 metaG | ecosystem: Host-associated > Plants > Roots > Rhizosphere > Soil | place: USA: Michigan...
AGCTTGGCAATGAGCAGCTTCAGGTGCTCGATCTCGGCTGCCCGCGAAGCCAGTGCAGCTTCTTGCGAATCGACCCTCTCCTGTAGTTTGACCACTTCAGCCTCGCGCTCGCGAAGCGTCGCTGCCTGCTCGAGCAGCATGGCCTTGAGCGTTTCAACGTCGTCGGGAAGTGGGATCGCGCGCGTCATGGGCGCAGTTTACGCGCCCGCGATGACGTTTACAACGCCGAGGTCGGTCGCGCCGTTCGCGTGGGCTGCCGCCAGTCAATGCCTTCGAGCAGCATCGACAGTTGTGCCGGGCTCAAGCAAATGACGCCGCTGTCGGCCTGCGGCCATATGAAGCGTCCCTTCTCGAGTCGCTTCATCAACAAGCACATGCCGTCGCCGCTCCACCACAACAGCTTGAGCAAATCGCCACGCTTGCCGCGAAACACGAACACGTGGCCGCAGAAGGGATCGCGTTCAAGAACCGTCTGCACCTTCGCGGCCAGGCTGTTGAAGCCGGCTCTCATATCGGTCACGCCGGCAGCCAACCAAACGCGCGTACCTGATGGCAGGCCGATCACGACGGCGACCGCAACGTTGCAAGTACTGTCCGCAGTACCCCAAGGTCAAGCGGTCCGTCGAAGCGCACCCGCACAGCGCCGCACTCGACGACGAGACTTGAAGACAGTTGCGCCGGCACCGGCAAATGCACGGGAATGAACGTCTGCGCGGCCTGAGGCTGTGTCGCCAATTGAGCGCGCTCATGAGCGCGGCGCCAGCGGGCGACCATGTTGGCGTTCAGTCCGTGCTCCTGCGCCACATCCGCAATCGATCGGGCCGGATCATTTGATTGCGCCACGACCATCGCCCGGAATTCCTTCGGGTAGTTCTTGGACCCAAGTCGCCGGCCCACAGCCTTCGATTCCATCGTTCTGATTCCCACTTGATCAAGTGGGAATCAGATTGCCGACTCCGCGAACCTATGAACAGACGGTGGTGAAGCAACGCTTACCAACCAAAGCTACCGCGCCGTTGAGCTTCGCGCCCAGCGAAGCGGCGCAGGTGGATTTTTGTGCCGGCCTGATGCTGCCCGACGCCGATGGCGTGCTGCGGCGCACGTGGGCGTTCGTGATGACGCTTACCTTCTCGCGACATCAGTACGTCGAGCTCGTTTGGGACCAGACTGTCGCAGCTTGGCTCGGGTGCGCGGGAGGGTACGGTTCCGAATCGATCCCTGACCGCCCGTCGATCCGCCCAAGAGGGGCATCGTGGAGGCTGGTGTGGTAAGGCGGCGAAAGTGTTTGGCACCACTCGGGTGAACATGGTGAACGACGAATACCGGCGGGACTGAGCCCCCGCCGGCGACTGCAATTACGATGTGCGCAGGACCCTCCTTAGATTATTCGAAAACGCACAATACGGACATGCAAGTCCACTGTGTGCAGGCATTGCAGGATGGTACTTGTTGACGATCTGCACGCCTGATTGTTTGAGCGCATGGTATGCCTCGCATTCAATGAGGAAATCTTCGTCCGGGGTTTTTGCATATCGATAGATGAAATATTCGAAACGGTATAGGCGGTTATGGAGAGCCAACCGGTTGCAACGGCAGCTGTCTGACCGTCTCGCATAGCCGACCTTGAAGTCGGATCCCGAGCCCAGCACGTAGGCCCCTGGTCGGCCCTCATCAACCATAACGCGGACAATGTGCGGGACGAAAAGAATAGGCATGTAATAAAGCATGGCGTGAACTCACGACTTCAATACCGTCGCCAATGCAATGCCCCATTGCGAACGCAAGTTACCCAGCAATCTCAATTGGTCATTGTCATCAAAGAACGACTCCGCTTTTGCATAACTCAGAATCAGCAGCAACATAGCCCTGCGTGCGCGAATCTTTTCCTGTGTGTCCGCGCCCTGGTCAAGCTCGGAGTCTTCGGTCATCGAAGCGAGAGTTCCACACAACGGCTCGAAAACGTCCGTGTAAAAGGGGTGTTGCACGTTCAGCTTGACGATGATCCTTCCTAGAATATGCTTGGTCTCGAAGAACACGTTCGTGGGGAACGTCACGGGAACAATGGAGAAAGGCTTATGTTTCAACTGCTCTTTCTTCTGCTCTTTCTCCGCTTCGCTGTCTGCAGATACATCTTCCTGCGCAACTTTAGCAAGCTGGGCATCCGCGTCTTCCTCCGTCGTGTCGGCTCCGAGCTTGCCCTTCGGCAATTTGGGTTCGGCGTCCGCCATCGAAGCTTCCGCGTCCGCAAACACACCAGCTTGTTTTCCCCCCTGCGCCGAATCTTGCTTCATATCCGCCTGAATCTCGTCGCGCAAGTCTTGAACTGCTTTCCAGACTTGCTCGCGTATCTTATCCCGCAGCGATGTTACCGGTTCAGCTCCACGTTTGATATAGCGGACATGGAAATAGTCATCGAGTTCGGGCGGGAAGGAAATCTCCATGCCCCACCAGCGGTCAATGTCGAGCGTGCGCGCCTGGCCCTTCCTGCCAAGTATGTACGGGACGGTTCCATAAAGCACCTCGCGGTCCGCGCGCAGTATAGAAATCCCTTCGTTGTCTTCAATCTTGCGATCCTTCGCGAACTTCGATCCGCCAGAGCCCCTTGAAGGCCTCCACTCTTTCGGTAAAAGCGTCAACTTGATCTTCACCTTAGCCGTCTTGCCCGGCTGTCCCGGGATGGCAAGCTCGATCTCGCTCTCGCCTTTTTCAATGGCTTTTAGGTCAGTGGTACCTGATTTGTTTTCGATATAGGTTGGCCCCATTAAATAGAGGGGGTCGTACAAAAACACGGGCTCGCCATTGAGCCAAATGCGACGCCCGGCATCGATATACTTCCGGTAGGTGCGCGCTAGGTAGCCCATCAATGGTTTCACCTGTTCTGAGGCGGAGATGGGCTTGTCCGGGTCGACTAGCGCGGTTTGGAGCCGGTCGCACGTCGAAATGATTACGATGGTGCCGCTCTTCGAAGCGAGAAGTTTCCCCAACTTCGCCGGAGGATCGTTGGGCTCGGGCTCGGGGATGTTGATCTGCTGCTTATTCTGAATCTCGTCGAGATCGAGGTATGTGAACTTGAAAGGGTCGATGGATTTTTGCCGAGAATAGACTTCGACACGGCGACCCAATGAAATTGCGCCAAGAGTCATGCCGACGCCAAATCGCCCAATTCCGCGCTTACCACCGGGCTTCGGGGGGCGGAGCGATTCGCCGAGGACGAGGCAACGGTGCAATATAGACTTGGACATGCCCTCTCCGTTATCGACGATGGCGGCCTCTGAAATAACCTCCACGGTCTTACGGCCGAACTCTTTGACTTCGGTTTGGGTGAAGACCCACACGTCCTGCGACCCCGCCTCTAAGGCATTGTCAACGGCTTCACCGATTCCGGCGCAAATATCGTATTCTGCATAGCGAAGCGACTCGAGCATGCGGTCAAGTCGGACAGGAAAAACCGCCTCCTGCATGGCTTCGACCACTCCGTCGATCGCCTCTGCAATGGGGGTTTCTTGTGCCTGCGGCAGATCTGCTTTCATCATACTTCTCCATAGTTTGACGGTGTGATACGAGCCCGACACCAACATCCAGAAACAAAAAACCTGCGCGTCGGCAGGTCTTCGGAATCAGGATGGTGTACGGAGCTACGCACACGTCAAGGTCGGAAAAGTCCAACGCTCGCCACGTGAGAATACAGCCATAACTCGTTCGACCATTCTGTTCCCACGTGCCAAATGGTCACGCAAGACTTGTCGGACTCCAAGTCAGTGTAGGCGTGCATGCGCGATAATTAAGTGGCCTGCCGAACGGAGCTGGCCAGTTAAAGTTCGGAACGGCGAACACACAGTCCACCTACTCGATTCAGCACCTGTTGGGAATCGTCGCTGCGTGAAGGCGACTTAGATTTCTGTGGCGGGAAAGGGGATGGCTCGGCGTGCATCACCTCCGCCGAGTACAGTTGCAAAAAGTGCCGCGGCTCGTCAGTCGGTCGGCAGGACAGCCAATCGCCGTACTGTGTCGGCGGTACGATCACGACCGAACGTTTCTCATCTCCTGGCCAACAGACGGTTTGAAATTCACCATGTGGAAAGCTGTCCGGCGACAATTGCTTTTACCGGCGTGTTGCCTCACGGGATGAGGTTACTCGCGGATAGTTGTCACCGGCGAATTGTTTTGCAGTGAATGCCGGCGCGCGTAGCGGCGTCGGCATTCACTGCATCGGCGTCATCGAGTATTCTGATCGCCAGCTCCTTGTCCAAGTCTGATGTCTGCGCCAGGCCACACGATGTGGACTTCTTTGAGCGAGGTTTGATAGAACGGATTTCTCGCGAGCATCGGCGGCGGGTGCACCAGCCGACGCGGGCGGGACGCGCAGTGCAACGCCCGTGCGCTCAGCAAGGCCGAGATGCCACCGAGTGAGGTCCCCGAGATGACATTCAACTTAACTTTGTGGCGCGGTACTTTAGGTACTTGGCCTACTTTCTTATCCTCTTTGCCGTCTCGTGTTCCCACGCGTCCAGCGCTTTGATGAAGAAGTCCAGCACGCGCCGTGTAGGTGCCAGCCGATACGGTGCCACCAAGCAGCAACGCTAATTGAAAGACATTGTCTTCTGGGGGCCGGCCAGCGTCTTAATATCATCATCGACGGCGAGCGAAGGCTGCGCCCCTGGAGCGGCGTTATTCTGGGCTTCCGTGTTCATGGCTACTCCTTGAGTTTCGCCGCGACGCAGTGACTCGCCTCGCAGCTCAAACCGCGGCTTCCAACGTAGCACCGGGTTTTTTGTTGAGCGAATATCGTCACGGTTGGCTAGACCGGCGCGGCTTACTGCGCGGGAATGTATCGGCCGTCGTTGTACGGGTCAACGTAGCCATGACCGTTACCGGCTGCCGGCAGCATCCGGCGGTTTGCGCATCGATGGCTCCGCCCAGCACGGCGTGCAGCGCGTGGCCATTGAACGGGTTCGCTGTCGTGGTGCCGCACGCTGGGCAGGGGCGGTGATGCCTTGGTGGCACGGAGGTGCCCCACCTGTACGTTTCGACCGGCTGCGCCTGGCCGCTCCATTGCGCCTGGGAAAGGGTACTAGCACACGCCAGCAGGATGACCGCCATCGTTCTTTTCATGTTCGTCCCCGTATCCCCGCAACCGATGACGCGCACCTAGCACGAATCGAGCGCCCGATATGCGCGGTACTGCACCATGCGTGTTTCACCCGAGGCGGTGCGAATTGACAGCGTGATTCCTGCGCATCGATATTCGCCCGGACTGCGGTGGCCTCAATGCGGCTTCGCACCGTTCGCGGTCATGACGTCCCTGACCGCAGGCCGCGCCTATTCCGATGCCTCGCGGCGAGCACTAGAAAAGGTGAATCGGCACTAATGGCGCAATAGGGAGGATGGCTAGTGTCTGCCGAACGGACGGGCATCAGCTCGCAGATGCGACGAGGCGCTAGGACAATGGGGCTTCGTAATCGTGGGCAGTCTGCGCGCGGAGGAGCGCTTCGTGCGGCGCGGAAAGATACCTGGACCCTTGGATACCGTGGTCCCACCAGCGGCTCACTTACCGACCCGTTGGCGTTGTAGTGTTTCAACTTGGATCGGTGGGGGCAGCCTATCGTGGCGCCGCAAAGCTTTCAGATATTTCGACGGCGCCGCGGGCGGGACTCGATTCCATGGGCTGCGAGAAGCTTGCGCAGTCGATGGTTTTCCACGAAGAGGCCGACGATCACAACCGTCATGATGATCGGCCCCGCCCACTGCCCAGTATAACGGTAGAACGCCCATGCGCCGAGTGCGCAGGCGATGGCAGTCAGGATCAGGGCTATGCGATCGAGAATCCAGTTCATGCGAGTGCCACCTGTTTTGCAGACGGATGAGCCCGATGGCGCGACGCGTAGCTTGACCGGAACGGTGAATCCACGATGACCTCGGGATTGCGCTGCAAGAATGCCAGCATCGTCGCGGGAATTTGTGTTCTGTTGCGGGCAGCCCAGAGTATTGCAGCTGACGATACCCGTGCGCTGCTCGTGCAGACCATCGAATCGTTGGCGGCGACGATCAGACTCCCTATCACTGCGCCCGTATATGCCGCAGCGCCTATAGCAGCAATGGCCGCAAGGGCTTCGAGCCCGGTCGTCGCGCCGATCATCTCTGCAACCGTTGCATCGGCACCGAGCTTTGACAGCGCGCCAAGCATAGCGGACAGATTCGTCATCGCGGTGGTGTAGGTCGAGAACAAGCTGTCCGGCGCAGGGAGATTCAGGGCGGCCATGTTTTTCTGGAAGGCGATTTTGAAGCTGGGGCAAGCCACTGGCATGTTTGACCTCGGATAGTTTTTGTCCGCAATTTTATCTGACAAACCGCAGTTTGATGGGATACACAATATGCTGTTTGCATCTGAATCAGAGTGCTCAACCGCGGCTCTCGAACGCTACAGTAACTGCGACGGCGCAACAACAGGTTACGGGTCGAATATTCCTTCGATGAACCGAAACACGCAGGGAGGCAGCACGCAAGCAGTCACGTGCCAAGCATTTCGGTCCGCAAAATGAGCAGCACAGACCTAGCAAACAGTAGACGTGCCGTCGAATGAATGGATAGAATTTCGAGATACGGGGTAATCGAATGACAGACGGACGTTTTTGATCTACTAAAGACTGCAGCGCTTTCGCGTTCAGCACGGGATGAACGCAAAATGAACTGACCGTTCTTTCCTTGTGGCTTCGTCAGCTGCTCCATAGACACCGGCCGCGCGTGAGCAAGCGCTGCCAGCCACGAACCAGTGGATGAAGACCGTCCGGCTCTTCGCAGCTATTCACAAATTTCGCCGTGAAACCTCGGAAGCACGAGAAAAGGAAGACGAGCGAGTATGTCCATCATCAAGACTGATGTTTTTATTGCTTCAAACTTCCAGGAGTTCGCTAATTTGCGCGACCTCTTGCGAAGGAAGATTGCGGACCAACCCAAAATTCACTTGAGCCCCATCGATCTCAATGACGGCCGCGTGAGCCATCATCCGCCGCTCGCTGAATGTCTTGCGCACGTCCGCAGGTCGGAGTTCATGATTCTGCTGCTTGGGAACGAGTATGGAACCGTTGCACCGGAGAAAACGAAGTCATTTACGCATCTCGAATATGAAGAAGCTATAAGCGAAGAGGCCAGCACGCGCGTCCTCGTCTTCTGCATCGGTTCCAGATTCAAGGGGCGGCGAATTCGACATGCAGAGGATAGTTCCTCGTTCGGACGTTGGTTAGAAGAGATCGAGCGTAGGCATACGGTCGGCTTTTTCGAAGAGGGCGTGAGCGATGAGGAGGTGGCGAAGCGTATCCTCGATGCCTTGCTTGCTTCGTTCTACGAGTTGCGGTTTGACCAAGTGACCATCGATTCGGGGGAGCAACACGCGGATCTTTTCGACGCGATCGAAGACGGCAGTGCGCTGGATGATTCCGATATAGATGCTCTTGAGTCGAGATACTTCGAGCAGCGAGGTCTGTCGCTGCAGGAGGATGCAAGCCAGTTTTCGAATGTGCTGGATGCGCTTCTGAAACCCGCAGCTGTCGCTGCCCTCGAGCAACGGGAGGAGGCAAAGCGCGCGATAGATCTTGCAGACTACGGTGCTGCAATAAAACATCTTCAGCGTGCTCTCGAGCATCGACCTCTGGATCTGATCAGCAATTTTTGGTTGGCAAGACTGTACATCAGCCTTGGCAGAAAGCAGCAGGGTCTCAAGGCACGCGAATTGAGCGAGCGCGCAGCACGAATCGCCGTCGACGCAGGGGCGCAGTTTCGCGCGGCAGCCTCCTATATGCTTGCTGCGCGAGCCAGCCGGATGAACGGTACACAGGAGGAGGCACTGCAGTATGCACGGCTCGCGGTAGAGGTCGCGCCACGGTATGCGAAGGCACGGGTCGAACTCGCCAGAAACCTTGTTGCGAGCGGGGTCGAGTCAGCAGCAATGACCGAAATTCGGGTGGCGGCTGGACTCTATTTTCCTGCGTTGAAGGAAGTCTTCATTGATCCCACGCTTACGCCGATTCGAGCCGCTACCAACACCCTGATTGAGGAGTTGCGCGTGCAGGTGGTGGAGGAAGCAAATTGCGTTCTGGCCGGCGAGCGGGGTCTCGGCCCTCTTGTACAGCAGGGCGCTGCGTCGACCCTGCCTGCGAACGCGGGACGACGCATGGCGATGGAGGCAGCACGCGTCTCGGCGGGCCGGCAGCACCAGTGGGTAGCTGCGCTCGTTGACGATGCATTGCGCGCGCAGTTGCGGATAGATGGCGGTCCGGATTCAGATGGGCAACAACTCGAGGCGGCCATTTCGGAGGCGGCAGATACGCTAGCGACGGATTCTGCTGCGCTTGTAGGCGAGCAGGAGGTCATTCGGCACCGCCGGGGCACGCTGGCGTGGCTTCGAGCCCATTGGGCGTTGATAGCGGCCCTGGGCCCATTTGGCTATGCGTTGCACGAGTGGCTGACTGGCAAGACGATACTCGCGATTCTGAGTTTGCTGGCAGGCGTCTATCTGGCATCGGTCGGCTTTAAAGCTCGAAGACAGTATCGAGCACAGATCGCCGATCTGTCAGCAAGGATCGATGCGCGAGAACGCAAGCTTGCACAAGTGGCGTCACACGAGGCTGCATTACGGACGACACTCGAAAGTCTTCGCGCGGCCGCTAGTCACGCCCGGAAGAACGCGAAGGACGGACTCCGTTTGTTCGAAAGTACAACGCTTGTGCGGGCCGCCGGTGTTATCCCGTTTGGCTCTCTGTTTGGCGCGAAGAAGGGCGGCATCGTGCGAGTATGGGCTAGTCAACGGACGACCTTCCCGGAAAAGACGGGACGGGAGCTTGTCTTCGCGAAGGGATTTCCCGAGTGGCTCGAACAGAGTGAGGAGAACAAACCCTCGCCCGTTCGTTTGTATCTAGTAGAACATGCGGACGCTAGTCGAGTCGTTTTGAGCCCCATGGGAGCTTATAGCAGGTGAAGAGCGCGTTGATTATTACTTCAATGAGAGAGACCGAAAGATGGCAAAGAAAAAAGTTTTTGTCAGTTACGACCATTCCGAGGATGCGCATTACAAGTACCTGCTTCAGGCGTGGGACGCCCATCCTGACTTCGATTTTGAGTTTGACAGCCGCGGGCCGAATGTTGCGATCAACAGCACGAATGCGTCGGTGATCAAGACTCGCCTGACCACGCTGATGAAGGAAGCGACACATTTGCTCGTCCTGGTCGGAGAGAAAAGCCATTCGAGCAGCTGGATGGCTTGGGAAATAGCGCGGGCGAAGGAAAGGGACGTCCGGCTGAAGCTGGCTGCGGTGAAGCTTGCGAAAGCTAATGCCACCCCGGCCGGACTTCTTAACGTCGGGACGTCCTGGGCGACCAGTTTTGAGCGCGATCGGATTGTGAACGCACTCGCGTCCGCGCAGATTGGTTACTAGGCATTCGATGACTTCGCAACGCGCGGCGCAGGTGGCCGCGCGTTGGCAACTCATCGCGACAAGGACACGACTGAACTGACCTCCGCAGGTGCGAGGCGTATTCCGAGCGAACAAAATGACTGGCAGTCGAAAAGCTGAACGAAAGATCTGTTTCGCGGTAATGGGATTTGGCAAGAAGACAGACTTCGAGACGGGAAGAACACTCGATCTCGATGCAACATATGAGGCGTTGATCGCGCCCGCGGCCGAGGCCGAGGGTCTTCGCTGTATTCGCAGTGATGAACTGACGCACGCGGGCATGATCGACAGTGAGATGTATGAGCTCCTGTTCAGGGCAGACCTTGTTATCGCGGATATTTCCACGGGCAATGTCAATGCTGTGTACGAGCTTGGGGTGCGGCACGCGCTCTGCCCGAATTCGACCATCATCATGACCGAACAGGATGGAAGACTACACTTCGATCTGAATCACACGAGCACTTTTCGTTATCAGCACCTGGGCACGGACATCGGTCAGCGCGAGGTCAGGCGTGCGTTGCCGGAGCTGCGCTCGCTGATACGCGCCGCGTTGAAGCCCGAAAAGCCGGATAGTCCCGTCTACACGTTCTTGCCGAAGCTCATGCGCCCCCAGATGTCGGACGCAAAATATGCCGAATTTCTGAACGAGGCCGAGGCTGCGCAGGAGGTGATGACGGCACACCTGCGAGCTGCGGATGAAGCGCAGAAGGCGAGTCGCCATAGTGAGGCGGTGCGGGAATTGGCAGCGGCGAATGCGCTCAAGCCTGATGACCCATATATCGTCCAGCAGCTCGCGTTACACACTTATAAGGCCGAGCAACCATCGAAAGTCGAGGCGCTCCGCGCAGCGCTGCGCATTATTGAACAGCTGACGCCAGAGCATTCGAACGACCCGGAAACGCTGGGCATCACCGGAGCAATCAACAAACGTCTATGGCTGGAGACGTCCGACAGAACGCGTCTCGACATGGCTATCCAGCTCTACCAGCGTGGCTTCGAGATACGGAGGGACTATTACAACGGAGAAAATCTGGCGGTCTGCTTCGAATATCGCGCCGGTGTACAACAGGATACGGACGAACAACTGTTCGACCGGATGAGTGCGCGGAAGATCAGGTCGGCAGTGATCCGCTTGCTTGAGGAGCAAATTGGACTTCCAACGCTCGAGGATCGTTCGGATCGACGGTGGATGTTTGCGACGCTTGCGAACTGCCATCTCGCGCTGGGCAGCGACGAGGAGGCGCAAAAGCACGAAGCTACGTTCCTCAGCCTCCGCCCGGCCGACTGGGAGATTGGTACTTACGAACAAAACAAGGCTGCGGTAAAGGCCATGCAATCTCGTGGATAGATCGCCCGGTTTCAGACATGATTGGTTGGGCGCAACAGCAGGGCTGCGCGCTCGCCCGGCCAGAATCTGCTGACCAGCGCGGCGCGCTTATCACGAGCGCGGCACCTCCTACCCAGTATCCATTGAGTTCGTCCTCCGGCACGTTGAGGCGCCGCAACCATGCCTCGCTTGCCACGGCCGTGTTAAGCAAGGGCGAGGTACTGTTAATCGTATCGCGCTGTAGGATGCCGATCTCGTCGGCTACGATCGGCCGCAGCGAGTGGTTCGTGCAGCCCGAAGGGGAGGGTGTCTTGTCGTCGTGGGTCGTTGGCCCAAGCAATCAGTTCGTCTTTCGTCATGGTCTTCCGGTCTTCATCTCATGAGACTGACGCCGAAAGTAACGGTGCTGAGCACAGCGGAGGCAGCAGATAGCCAACCACAGACTTGACCCGCGATACTGAATCTTCGTCCGGCCGAAAGATCGTTAAAGACGTCGTCCAGTGGGTCGGATAGGTCGTAGACTCGGGCGATCCGCGTTTTTACTTCGACTGCTTTGCGATCGAAGTCGACGGATACAAGGTACATGTTCAGAACCGCAAAAATAACTCCGAGTCCGTATCCGAAAAGTATGGCGGGCCCGACCCAAGCTGGTCGGAACTGATGTCCCGCGCCCGCGAGCAACGTGGCAACGCCGGCAATACCCGCGGCATTTAAAACGACTAGATGCTTGACGGTTTCAAGATTCCATTCCGAAGTACGTTGTGTCAATCGCTCCCACCATGCATCAAGCGCTATGCGGAGGCGTTCTCGCCTGGCAATCTCGGCTTCACGTTGACGATCGTCCAACGAGTTCTGTGTGTTCATCGCGTGTTGTGGGAATAGCCCGGGTCATGGCCCGCCAAAAGCTGCTCATCGTTGCCACCTCCCCATAGAATGGCGGATCCAAAAGCGTCGCGATAAACAGTGTTTCGTCCGAGGCACGCGATGTGACTTGCATGCTCAATGAGGCTCGACCATGACAGGACTTCACTTCGACGCGATCCATGCCTAGCTCTCCAGGTGTTCGTCAATTGAGCAACTACGAAAGCAAAGATCTGATTCGCTGCCATCGCTTAGTCGCCGCATCTGGCAGCGCCCTGGACGTTTCCAAACGCATCAACAGCCGGGATATGCCGGTTCTCTCGCGTTCAAGGTAAGCCCGTATTTCTTTCACGACTGTGTCTTGTGCCCACCCTTCCATTTCGGGCACAGCGAGCGCAGAAAGATTGCTGCGAAAAACGGGGGCGACCTCTTTGCGCAGGACCTTTTCGAGCTCGTCGAGTGAATAACCGGATGCGCGTAGTGTTTTGGCAATCCCGGCGTAATCGTAGTCCTGGAGTTCCTTCCCGACGAACAGTTCCGAGAGCGCTTCCCAGACCGCGGCGCGGCGTTCGAGGTTCAACGGTTCCGTCACGATGATCACCTGGTCGGGCGAGGATACAAAGAGCCGAAACTGGCTTCAGCGCCGTAGGTCGCGAGCAAGCCCCCAACGAACGCGATCGCGCCGACACATACAGGCGCAGTCGCCGCGCATACGCCGACCGCAACCGCTGCGCTGCCAGCGGCCCAGCCACCGATAAGGCCGGCGCCGGCCAGGGCGCTTTGCCGCATTACTTCACGCGGTTTGTCGTCGGCTTCGACGACATCGTAGACAGCGACCGCGAGCGACACCAGCAACAGCCGGCGGCCCGCTCGCCCCAACTGTTGGGCCAACCGCATCACGCCTTCGTCAGGTCGACCCGACGCTTGAATGATTTCCTTGAACACGCTCGCTTGTCGTTGCTCTGACAGAGCCGAAAACGAATTGCCATAGAGTCGCCGCGCGTATTTCTCCGACAGCTCGGAGACGCTGCGCCCCTCGCGCTTAAGCCGCATTGCATACGCGCGAGCGGTCGGGCTGCTTCGACGACGCGCCAATTCCATTATTCGGTTTCGTAGCGCTGATGCTTGCGCCGCTGCGTCGCTGACAGAAATGCGGCCAGCATCGATGGCCGCGCGGAGTTCGCCGGGAACCGCAGCGATGTCGCGGGCATATTGAAGCCGTGCCCGTGCGTCGTTGATGCATGTGGCGCCGAATTGTGAGGCTGTTCCTTGGAGGCCCGCGAGGGCCTCTTCCAATGCTCGCTTCTCGCCGGAGGCGGGCGTGGCTGTATGAGTGTCGGCCATACTCATCTTTCCGTTCTTCTTCGGTTGGCGTGATCGGTGCTCACTCTCTCGCTGTGACTTGCCGATCATTTTTGTCCGACGATTATAGCTTCTTGTGCGAGCCTATCCGGCATTGAACGTTGGCGGCGCGCGGAGCCGGATTTGCTCGGTGGTTGCGGCCCTGCCCAACGCCGCTCCAAACTTCCGGTCGGAGAGCAATGACGTTGTCAAACGCATTCAAAATCTGAACCCACGGACAACGCGGCACTCTTATCGTCAGCGTTGGCGAGCGAGTCTTCTCGGTCGACGAGCTGGAACATATCAAGATCGCCAATTCAATCGAGGTGCGATTAGCCGATCAAGACATCCTGCCTCGGTAGGTTGCCGAGATGATCGTCCGGAACAGCGCGAGCCGACGAGATGAGGGCTACAGAAATATGATGCGCAACTGGGAAGTGCCGCAGCTCGGCTAGCATCAGCCGCAGGCCGATCTGTACTCGGTAATCCCAATGGGGGCATCAACGAACCCTGAGCCGCGTCGTATGGCCCGCGAAGTCGCGTAAGCGAATCCGGCCCGCGTGACGTTGATCGAAGTGTAAGATTCTCGACATAAACGATTCCTGAAATATCCCATGCCGATCGAGTCAGAGCGGTTGATCTTGCGCCCGTGGAAAGACGCGGACAGACAGCCTTTCGCGGACATGTCAGCGGACGAAGGCGTCATGGAGCATCTGCTCCCCCTTACGTCGTACGACGCGTATCACACATGGATTGACCGTCAAATCGAAAACCAGAAGAAGTACGGCATGTGCTTCTGGGCCGTCGAATCCAAGCAAGACGGCGCGTTTGTCGGCGCGGTCGGCTTACTCCCTGTTACCTACGAAGCCCATTTCACGCCAGCAGTTGAAGTGGGCTGGCGAATCGCTCGACCTTTCTGGGGCCTTGGCTATGCGCCGGAAGCCGCCGCAGCCGCAATCCGGTTCGGCTTCGAGTCGCTTCAGTTGCCCGAGATCGTGGCCAACGCGGGCACGGCCAATGAGAAGTCCATGCGGGTTATGGCGAAGCTGGGGATGCAACGCGACGCCAGTGACGATTTCGAGCATCCGCTCGTTCCCGACGGCAGTCCGCTACGCCATCAAGTGCTGTATCGGCTTGCGCGGAGCCGATGGCTCGAGCTGACTTCGGCAACCGGCGTTTGACCTTTGGTGCTGTATGCCCACGGTTGAGCGAGATTGTTGCGGCTCCCGAGAAGGAGCTCAGTATCGTGGCAAGAGAGGGGGGCGGCTGATTTCGAGATCGCCCTGTTCCTGACACGATTACGTGAGGACGCCCACGATTTTTCGTATGGCATCGATACTCGGCACCTCCTTTGTTAAATCGTCCGGGCGGCACCATGGATACGGAAGATGCTCGGCCCATTGAAGAAGAGGTCCGGCGTCCTGCTTGGGCAAGACGACCATCTCCTGGATCGTGATCTGAAGCCGCGAGATTTTTCTCGATTCGGCCGCACATTGCCAATGGTATCGGCCATAGCCGATTCGCGCGACCCCGGTTTCCTTTTCCGTCATGCAAACGAGCCATCCGCATTCGAAGGACGTTGCGTCCTTCGGTGGCGGCTCGCTCAGGCAGAACGTAAAAATGTTCTCGTAGCGCAGGGCGAATTGAGTCACTAGCACCGACGATATTTCAGCTTTTCCGCGAGCCGTGGCCGGAAAAGCGATCTGATCCGTCTCGACGACCATGGCCAACTGCGCGTCGTCTTCGAAGGCTTGCGCCATCAAATATGGACGATTGTTGTCTTTGGCGCGAATATAAGCTTCGATGGATCGCGCGAGCTGCATCATGTGTCTCGACTCCTCAATTGTCCGTAGCAACGTTCGCCGTTCCCGTAATGGCGGGGCGTATGTCTACTTTTGCACCGTGCGGTGGCCCGCGATTTTCAATCAGGCCCTGCGGTTGTCGATAAAGGCTGGATTCAGCACCGAGCCATAGTCGCCGGCAGCGAACTGCAAAACGTTGGAGAAGGCGCTTCGGAAATAGGCCTCGTAGCTTTGCTCTGCAACATAGCCAAGATGCGGCGTGCAGAGCACATTGGGGAGGTCGAAAAGGGGATGCTGCCGATCGTAGACAGGCTCGGATTCATAGACATCCACCGCGGCGTACCCTGGCCGGCCTTGCCGCAGTGCCATCTCCAGCGCGCCGGGCGCCAACAGTTCGGCGCGACTGGTGTTGACGAAAACCGCAGTGCTTTTCATGGCCGCCAAGTCGTCCACGCCAATCGATCCGCGCGTCTCTTCAGCCAAGCGCAGATGCACTGTGACGACGTCGGCACTGCTGAAAAACGCATCGCGGCTAGCGCTCGCAATGCAGCCGGCTGCGATGGCCTCGGCACGGGCGCGTTCGCTGCCCCACACCTGTACTTGCATGCCGAATGCGTGGGCATATTGAGCTACTTTCTTCCCCAACTTGCCGAACCCCAGAATGCCCAGCGTTTTACCGTAGACCTCGCTGCCGATGTTGACCTGCCACTGCCCTTGACGGAATGCGTCGACGGCCTCGCTAAAACGGCGGCAGGCGCTCATGATCATCAGCCACGCAAACTCCGCGGGCGCATGCGACGAGCCGGTGCCTTGCATTACAGCGACGCCGGCCGCATCGCACGCAGCCATGTCGATATGCCGGCCGACCGGCCCGGTCTGGCTGATGAGGAGCAGCGCCGGCATCTTCGCCAGCAAGGCCGCATCGACGCGAGTGCGCTCGCGGATCGGCACGAGGCATTGGGTGCGAGCGAGGACCGCGTCTACATCGCTGGCTCGGCTCATATCGCCGAGGATCCTGAGATCGTGATCGACGAGTAATTCGACGCACTTGAGCTGCGCAACGGCCCTTTGATAGTCGTCCGGGATCAGGATGTTCATGTTGGTGGCTTCACAATGATTGGTGGATATCCGAAACCGCCCGCCTAGCCGACCATGACGCCGACGATAACGGTGATCGTCACCGCCGACAGCAACGTGGTCCACGTGATAATGGACGCCATCGCTTCGGAGTCGCCCCCCATCTGGCGCGACAGGATGTATGCATTGCCCGCACACGGAGCAGAGGCGTACAACAGGGCAATATTGGCTGGTGTACCCGAGGCTCCAAGTGCTCTCAGTAGCGCCATCGTGCACAGCGGCATAAGCAGCAGTTTGAGCCCTACAGAGTAGGCGGTAGCCAATGTTCGACGGGAATGCATCGTCAGCACAAGGCCGCCGCCAACGGACATCAGGCTGAGCGGAGTTGCCGCGTCGCCCAGATAACTCATGAACTGCTTGATCGCCCCGGTGATTTGCACGCCCGCAGTGTTGAAGGCAAGCCCGACCAAGGCACCCATGATGAGCGGGTTTTTCGCCACGGCAGTAATCATGCCCTTGAAGGATTTTCTGGCGCCATTGCCGTAATGGTTCATAACCAGCACGCTCATGACGTTAGTGAGCACTATCATATAGGCGACGAAGACTCCCGATACGGCCACGCCTTCCGATCCAAACAGCGATTGTGCCAGAGCGATGAAGACGTAAGAGTTGTAGCGCACGCCACCCTGGAATATCGACGTAAAAAGGTCATTCTCGACCTTGACCAAACGCTGCCCGGCAAAGATCAGGCCGGCCACTATAAGGGTGCCGCCGACGGTGGCTGCGATCGACGTCGAGGTATTGGCGCTGGAGAAGTTAGCGCTGCTTACATCCAGAAGAAGCAACGAAGGAAAGAAGACGTAGTACACCAGTTTGTCTGCTGTCCTCCAGAAACCTTCCTCCGGCAGAAAGCGTTGTTTTGCGACATAGCCCGTTACGATCAGGAGAAATATAGGAAGCACCGATAGAAAGATGTTTAGCATGCTGTGACCTCATCAGGCTCAAATACGCGGGCTTTGACCGGGTTCAGATTTCGATGATTCCATAGGTTCGCGGCAACAAAAACGCGCTGTACCCAGCGCATTGGGTTGCCCGACTCGTCGAGGGAGCCGTCGAACTTGTCTCGTGAATGGAGGGTGAAGCGATTGTCGATATAGACAAGACGCCCTGGCGTGATGTCTACACCAAACGACGCCTCCCTGATCGCTACATAAAAATTTTCCATAGCAGATGCGGCGGCGCTGGTCATGGGTTCCACCATGTCCGGATAAAAGACAGCGCTGATCTCGGGCAGTCCAAATGTGCCACGTACCAAAGCCACCGGTTCGGTTTGCTGAGTGCTGCCACGCCGCCAGCGATAAGGAACCTTAATGCGATAAAGCGGCATGCGCAGGCACTCGACCTGTTCTGGCGCGAGCGTTCGTAAAGCGATGCGGGCATCAGCCAAGCGTGTAAGCGGCCCCTGCGGATCGTGGCGCACACCAGTTAGCAGCAGCCCCAGCGGGGAAAAGTTGTAGTCATCCATGAACTTCAACGCGGCATTTTCGATGTGGAAATCAAGTTCCACTTCCGAACCGAGTCCAGTGTATTCGCGCTTGGCCCCTTTGATCGGAATGAGATTGTTCACGATGTCGGCGCCTTCGAATAGGATCGAGTAAGGCTCGCCGATCAGTGAGGCGAAAGCCATGATCAGGTTCTCGCTGATGTGACCACTCTTCGCGGCGGGCGTGTATATGCTTGGATCCGGGGTCGCAAAGATCTGCTCGTCCGTGGGTAGATTCTCAAAAATCAAATGGGAACGCGGGTTAATGGAAGCGCGTTGCTCGGACAGCGCGTCTACGATGCGTCGGGGCAAAGTCGACAATGCCACCATCCTCAAGTCGGTGATATAGCCCATGCCGCCGTGCGGATCGTAGGCAACCTTACTCAGCGCATTTCCCAGGCGATCCCGTTCGCTATTGGCCAATTGAAATAGACAGGTATTGTTCATTGTTTTGTTTGTATTTTAATTTATTATGCTGCGAATTTGCGATTGAGAATAGCGCAGACATTGATGTTGTAATGTAATAAAATATTCGCATATGTCTTGAAAAATATCAATCTAATTAAGTTCAATATTTTTTTATGCGCGCTACAAATTTTTATTGAGAAAGCGTCGTCGAAGCGATTGTGGGTCCGGATCCAATCCACCCAACTTAAGCAATCGTGACATCAGCATGTTTTCCTCACCATGAACTCGCGGGCTCAGATCGAGCGGGACGAGGCCGCGTTTTGGCTGGCCGACGCATATGCGTACAAAAGGAGCGCACACGTCTACGTCCGAAGGATCGCCGAGCCAACGGTGCCTTCCGCACGTCAACTCAGCAATGCAATCGCGGGTGCCGAAGCGTTCACTGGCGCTCGCGACACGGTTCAGGCGGTCGATAATACTCACTGTCGTAGGCGGTGGTGACGGTATAGCCGTCGCGCTTGCGGATTTTCAGAAGGAACAGCGCCGGCGATACTTCCGGCACGCCACCGCATCCCTCGGTGTGATCTTCCCGTACGGAACGAAAAAATAGCTACCTTTGTCGGCCGTATCGGACAGCAAACACTCGGTCTTCTCCTTCGATAAACGATACTTGCGCGTGATGTCAGCGGCTTTTGTTGCCGCATCGTTATCCGTGGCGACTGTGCGGGCCCGCTGGCCCAGGTTTGGCAGCTCACGAGTAGAGCCGCGGCGGCAATTGCTCCGCGTATCATCGGCAGCCCCATTTTTTGTCGTACTGGTCAAGCTTGTGCGCGCGGATGGTGGCGTTGAGCTTGTGCGAATAGATCGGGTCTGTCGCATAGCCGTTGCGCGCGAGAGCGACCTTGAACTGCGAGCTGCTGGTGTTGAGGAAGCGCGTGCGAAAGCGCCGGGTATTGCGCAACATACTGGCGTAGTCGTCGGCTTTCGTCCTCGTAGCTACATACGCGCGAAAGGCGTCATTGAGCTTGATAGCTTTGCCGTTGACTACTTCGTGCATCGTGAAGCTCGTGGCGCTCCGCTGTATGCTCGTGATGCGTAGAGGACATGGCTACTTCCTCGAGTTTCCGAGCTAATCGATTGAGCAAAAGAGGGTGCCATATCGTCAACGAGTCTGGCAAGGGCATGCTTATAAGCGAAAAACCGGCCGGTCGCGTCAACTACCAAACTTGACAGCGCGAGAGGTGGCTGGAGGCGTGATCTACTGCTGTCGAGCTTCGCCAAAAGCGATTTATGGAGCACGAGTTCGAATGAATCTCCTTACTTCGATGTGGCGGAACGGAACGACGCGCGGAGCCCTAATCGTCCTTGCCATGGTCCTATCGATGCGTTGGTTTCCGGTAACCGCGCCGAAAGTGCTCGGCGCGGGAATACTTCTTTTGTTCGCAATTAATCTCTTCCGCGAATTGAAGACCTACGTCAGGCCGACCCGCACACTTTATGCCATCTGCCGTATCCGCACTCAGCGTTTTCTGAAGCGCGTAAAAGGGTGCCCCCCGATGTACCGTTTCTATACGGCATCGTGTTGATGCTCGCAACGGGCTGGACGGCGTTGATCGCATTGCGAGCAAGCGGAACGCCGCATAAGTCACAACCGGCTGTCTCAGAACGGTTCGTCACTGTTCAGGTATCGCGACGTTTCCAATCGTCGTGGCATAAACCTCCGCATCTACGCACGGAGCGCCCGCTTTATCCGTGGATGAAGCTTGCTGGCCGATGGATCGAGCACGCGGGCTTCCATCCCGGACAGCGAGTCAAGATCGACGTCGAGGTCGGCAGGCTCGTTATCACCGTCGCTTGAATGAAGAAGGGGCCGCGTCGCGGTCCCACTCACGTGATTGACCTGTTGCACGAGCGTACTTCCCTCCGTCCGATCTTTCCCCAACAAACATCGCTGCCGACTTCGAAGCACAACAATGGCGGAGCAACGGCCCTATGCGCCGTTGCGGTTCCTTGGAGAAAACAAACCGTTCGCCCGTGCCGCTCGTCGGCATCGGCGAACGGGAGGCAAACGCTTTCATCACTCGATCTATGCCTGAAAACGCAGACCGACAGCAGAGAGAAATTTCCACGACCGACGAGCATGGGTTCATAGCGGCCATCCGAGACGACGCCATCACTGCGAATCCAAAGCTTGGCGACGATCCAACCTTGCTACAACGGCTCGCTGACGCACACCGAGATGCCAAACGCTTGGGGCTGACACAGGACGTACTACTCGCTGAATTTTTACATCTCGAGGCGCAGATACCGGGCTTTTATCGCAAACCTGTGGTTTCGAAATGGCTCGCGAAGCCGGGCGCCTCAATTGAGGACCGCTTCACAGACTTACTCGACGTGCTGCTCAAGGAAGCAGAGCGAGTGCAGGAGCGCCGCTAATGGCGAAGGCGCGCCCCTCTACGCTCGGGCAAGCGGCGCTCGCGCTTGCAGCGTTGCTCGCGGCCGTGAGCGAGGTTGTTCGCGGGGCGTTGGATCGAGCGTCGTCCGATTCCGATCGTCTCGAGCAGGATAAAGCGAAGGCAAGATCGACCGCACGCGCGATACCGAGGACTGACGACTCTCCTAAGCGCTGCCCGCCTGATCGAGGCCGGTTTGTGACGCGCAGATGGCACATGTCCAAGATTTCGCGCGAGTACCAAGCGCGTGTGACCGGGTTCGAGCGATCACTATTCCATCCGTAACATGTACATAACGCAAATTTTTCAACTACCGCAGGACACGCTTCCTTCGCCGGAGGAGCATCTGCGCTACCTCTGGGAGGTTGCAGAACTATTCGATCCGTTGGGATTGCCGATTGAGCATTGGTATTCGTCCGCCGCCGGGACACCGAAGAAATCGCTCAGGTACCCGGCGTTTGACGCAAGCGGCCCAACGTCAACAGTCGTGGAAATGCTTCGCGCTCAAGACAAGAAGGATGCAGTGACGAACTATCGAATAACAGGTGTATGGACCGGTAAAGAAAAGGGCCGCGGCGGTGCGTTCTCAACTTCGTTGTCGTCGGACGTTGGCAACCCAACCTGCATACTCAGGATGCAGTTCGATCAGGTGGACGCACTCGACGACGCGAGGAACATGCAGCGATTCATGTTCGGCTTGCTCGACATCTGGCCGACCAGCACCCAAATCAGAGTTGGACCGCTCATATATGAGCACACGCACAAGGTCTTTCCCAATCGGCCGGGAGCCGGGTGGATGCTCTATCTTGACCGGGCGATCACGCCAAAAGAACTACCCGAAGCGGCCGAACTCGTGCCGGTCATGGAAGGCGGCAAGCAGAAGGGCACTATCATCGTCAGCGTTACGGACGAGGTCTTCTCTGCCGACAATCCGGAGCACGTGAAGATCGCGAACGCGATCGAAGTGCGATTGGCGGATCAAGACCTCTTGCCTCGATAGCGCGTACCCCTGACACGGAATCCCCGGGAAGATGGGTGCAGCGTCTCTTCCATCCGAGGACCACGCCAAATACCTGACTAGCATCAGACGGTCGGCTATCCGTGGACTCGGACATTTTTATTTCTTCGTGAGTAGAGTCCGCAAACGGCCGACGCCGCATCACTCCGTAGCCGCCTCCCAATCATCCGCCGCTACAGGCGAAGCATCGGACCGATACCCCGACCGAGCTCGAACCCAATCCGCCTGATCCAACCCCAGTGCAAGCCACGTCGTAATCTCCCCAGGCGACACAGGCGTACTGAAATGAAACCCTTGAAACTCGTGACAACCCGTCTCGCGCAGGAAGCTCACCTGTTCCGGCGTCTCCACCCCTTCCGCAATGACGTGCATCTTCAACCGCTGCCCCAACGCGATAATCGCCGCAGCAATAGCCCTATCATTCGCATCGTTAGGCAGCTCGCGCACGAACGACTGATCGATCTTCAACCTTGCCACCGGAAGATGCTTGAGCGCACTAAGGCTCGAATACCCGGTACCGAAGTCATCGATCGCGAGCTTCACGCCCATGCGTTCCAACTTCTCCATCGTCTCGATCGAGTGATCGAGGTTCTGCATCAACAGGCTCTCGGTCAACTCGAGCTCGAGATACTCTGGCGCCAACCCCGTATCGGCAAGTGCGCTGGACACAGCCTCCACCCATCCGGCCTGCATGAACTGCCGCGCCGAGACATTCACCGACATCGTAATCGGCGGCAGCCCCTGGTCCTGCCAGCGTCTGTTTTGCAGGCACGCCTCGCGCAGCACCCAATCCCCGATGGGGATGATCAGCCCGGATTCCTCCGCAAACGGAATGAACTGCGCGGGAAGGATGGTCCCATCGGTCGGATGATCCCACCTCAGTAAAGCCTCCACACCGAACATCCGGCCGCTTTTCGCATCGATTTGCGGCTGATAGGTCAACCGGAACTCCCCACGAGCCAGCGCTTCGCCCAATTGAGCCTGATGAACCAGCCGCTCGCGAATGTTGTGATTCATCTCGGGCGCATAAAGCTGATAATTATTCCGGCCGAGCTCCTTCGCGCGATACATCGCCGCATCGGCATTCTGCAAGAGCGTTGTGGCGGCGTCCCCATCAGCCGGGTACATCGCTACCCCCATGCTGCATGTCACGTGATAGGACTGTCCCGCGAGTTCGACGGGCTCCAGAATCGCCTCGCGCAGCCGTTTGACGGTGGTTTCGATGGCGCGTACGTCGTTGCGATCGCAGTCGATGACGAGGACGAACTCGTCCCCACCGAGCCGCACCACGGTATCCGTCGAGCGCACGCTGTTCGCCATCCGCACCGCGGTTTCCCTGAGTAGATCGTCGCCTGCGCTATGCCCGAGGCTGTCGTTGATGAGCTTGAAGTTATCGAGATCGACGAAGACCACCGCCACGCTGCGTTCATATCGCTGCGCTTGCAGCATCATCTGTTCGAGCCGGTCCGACATCAGCGTGCGATTCGGCAGTCCGGTTAGCGCATCGTGCGTCGCCATATGGCGGATGCGTTTCTCCGAAGCGGTACGCTCGATCGCAATGCCGGCCAGACGGACGGCGAGCTCGGCCGCTTGCGATTTGCCGTCGATCGGCTCTGCGTCGCCGCTGACGAACAACGCGAGGGAACCGACCGCGCGCCCATCATGGCCCAGGATCGGCAGCGCGCGGCAATGCGTAAAGGCCACGGCGGAGCCTGCGAGCGCAAGCGCGATGCGCGGTTCGCTGAGGCTCCGGCTCACTGGCTCGCAAGAGTAGACGGGCAGGGTGGCGGGGCTGGCATCGGGGCCGATGGGCTCGCCATCGACGAGCGCGGCGAAAGCGGGCGGCAGGGTCGGTGCAGCGCCGAGCCGCACATGTGTGCCGTCGTCGTCGCGCAGCATAATGGCGCCCGCGCAGCGCGAGATCTGCGATTGAAGCACCCGCACGATCGAATCGAGGACGTCCTCCAGCGGTGCGCTCGTCGCGATCATCTCGAGCACGCGAATCTGCTCGGCCCGTCGCACCTCCGCATGTTTGCGCGATGTGACATCGCGCACGATGGCAACGAGGCCGTCGTCCACGCGCACCACTCTGCGATGCAACCAAAGACGCGCGCCGTTCTCGCGTGTTTGCATCCATTCGTGCTCTTCGAAGGTATCGCTACGATAAACGGCGGCGAATTCGTCGCGAATGCGTCGCGCGTCCGCGCCTGTGAACAGCGTCTCCGGCGATGTGCCGAGCGCATGCTCGCGACTTTTTCCGATGAGCTCGAGCCCGCGTCGATTGACCTCACGCAGCACGAAACTGAGCTCCATCGGAGAACCAAGGGCGCGCGATCCGTCGTGCGGCATGCGCGAGACGAGGTCCCAGACGAAGAACGCATCGAGGCTCGCTTCGGATGCGACGAGGTAAGTCTGCTCCAACCGCCGCGTGCGGCTGCGGCTTTTGGCGAGCTGCCGGCTCTTCAAGCTCAAACCAGCGGTCAGCATCAATACGAGCACACTGACAACAGTCAGCGCACGCAACTGATTGCTGCGATCGCGTTGGAATCGCTCGAATTGTTCGGACTGCGAAAGACCGACTACCACGATAAGCGGGAACCCACGCAGCACACGTACTTCGGTGAAGCGCTTCGTTCCGCCATCCCAGGGCCGAACACCGAGCGATGCGATCGATCGCGTACTGAGCGCCGACTGCGCAATGGTTTGCCCCCAGTCCACCGCGTCGCCGTGCTGCATGACGCGCATGGCGCCATCTTTGCCTAGCAATGCGAGCACGCCATTGCCGCCGATTCGCGCGAAGTCGTAACCGCTCGTGAAATACGATGGATCGACGGCGAGCATGACGATGCCGGCGAAACGCCCGGATGCGTCTTCCAGTGGCCGGCTGAAGATGATCTCCGCGGCCCCGGAACGGGGGTTGCGTTGCGTGTGAGCGACATAAAGCTGATCCGCGTTACCGCTTCTGCAGTGCAGAAAATACGGCTGCGCTGCCACGTTCGCGTTCGTGCCGCGCTGGGTGCTGGCGACGATATTGCCGCGCGCATCGGTCATCGCCATGCGGAAAACGATGGGTGACGGCAGCATGGCGCGATCTTGCAGTTGCGAAAGCGCTGCATGGCCGGACATCGTGTACGCATAAGCGACGGTCTTCAAAGTCTGATCGATCGCTTCGAGGCTGCGAACGACCTGCGCCTCATATGCATCGGCCAACCCGCGCGCGAGCTGCGTCGCCGTTTGCGTCGTGGCCTCGCGCTCGTGCTCGAGCAAATGCAGCGCGCCGACCCAAGCCGAGCCGACCAGCAAGAGCGCGAAGAGCGGAAACAGAAAATAGTCTTCGGCTATCCGCCGGCGCAGGGACGCCACGATGCGGGCAGCGCGCGAGCCGGCGCGCTCGGGATGCGGCGCACCGTCGCGGCGGATTTGAACGGAGGCGTTTTTCTTGCTCATGTCTTCGCCTGATGTCAGCGCAACACGAGCACGGCTTTCACGCTGGGATCGAGCTCCTGCTCGTCGATATAACCCAGTGCGTTCGGATGATCGGCTATGTACCGCTTGATCGTGGCCACGTCGTTGAACACGCGCGGGGGCTGCGCGCTGCCCGTGAAGATCAGTTTCGACCAGTAGGCGCGCAATTGCGCCGGCGATTTTCCGGTGACGATCTCATAGAATTCGCTGCGGGTGGCACCGGTGTCCGCTTGATCGAGCGGAATGGCTTCGGTGCCATCGGGCAGTTGCGCCGTCCGTGCCAGATAGATATCGGCGACTTGGGATTTCGTCAGCGTCGTAACCGGGCTTTTGTGCGAAACGATGACGACGAGGTGAGCTTCGCATATCGGCGTCAGGCACAACGAACCGCACAAGCCGAAGAAGGCATTGAGCAGCAGGGCTCGCAACAGTCGGATTCTCGAGGCGTGCATGGCTGGGCCTCAGAATACGAAATCGACCGCCGCGGTCACGACGTCCGCGCTCGGCCCCAGATGGAATCCCGGCCCGAAATTCGTGAACCACCCGGTGGAATTCGCCGGTGCCGAAACGTGGTCGTACTGCACTTTCAAGTCGAAATTCTTGGCGAAATCCCAGCGCACGCCCGCCGACAGATCCCGCTCTCCGAAATTCATGTTCGGGACGACCGTCGTATGGTCGAGCGAATGCGCTTGCGCATAGGTGATATAGGGTGTCACGCGAGCAATGCGCACGCCGGCCGTCGCGTAGCCGCCGATGTAGCCGGGCGAAAGGCCGGTGGCGGTTTGACGGGCGATCTCGGCTTGCACGAACCATTGGGACATATCGAGGCTCATCCCTGTCATGTAGACCGTGGTCGACGATAGTGGCCCGAAGGGCAACTGCAAATGCGCGTGCATATAGGCAACGCGCCAGGTAAGGGGGCCGCGCTCGATCGTATCGAAGAGCCCCAGCACGCCCGTCCCCCGGGCGCGGAACGGGCCCGGCGTGTGAAAAGTGGTGGTGCCGGCGATGACGCGAATCGTATCGGTCACGCTGCCGAAGTGCATGCGGTACGATGCGTCGATTCCGTCGCTGCTCGTCACGGGTTCGAGGTTATACAGCGCGCGCGGCACTCTGACCCACGGCAGGGCGTATCCGACTTCGCTGTAGTCCGCAGCCAGAAAATTCGGCATCTCGACGCGGCCCACGCGGACATTGAAATCCGGAGTGAACGCGTAATTGATGTTGGCCCAGACCAGCGTGGGCCGAAACCTCGACGCATAGTCTTCGCGTGCAACGACTTGCACCAATGCGGAGATTTTTTTCGTCAGATGGGCTTGCAGCTGCAGGCCGAGTTTCGAATCGTCTTCGAAATCGACGTTGCGGCTGGCGCCGGCGCCGGAGGCCTGAAACTGGTTGGACGCGAAGTCCGCGGTGGACAGGCTCGAATGGGTGGCTGCGAAAGTGCCGAAACCGCTGAGGGCAAACATTGAAGGGTCGTCCTGCGCGCGTGCATCGGACGCGCTGCAGGCGATTGCCGCGGCGCATATCAGAGACGTCGACGCGAATCGAGCCCGTTTCAATGTCATGGAGTTTGCCTCCCGCCGGAGATTTCAGAGGCTAGATGTCGCCGGCTTGCTTGACCTTCTCACCCTCGCTACATGCTGCCTACGGCAGTTATCTTGTTTACGGAACAAAGCGCGTAAACTTGAGTCCGCTGTTTCCCTGGGGTGGCGAAGGTGAGCGGCCCGCTCCCCTTGTTAAGATGCGCGTCAACTTGTCAAACCAGCCTTCCAACGAGGTTGATAGCCATATGGGATCGATCGAGACATTCGAGGGTGACGATGCAACCGTCTTTCATGGCGACTGCCTTGATGCTTTGGGCAGCATTGCCGACGAGTCGATGGATCTGATCTTTGCGGACCCGCCGTACAACATCGGCAAGCAATTCGGCGAGTTCAAAGACGCCTGGCCTTCCGACAAGGCCTATGCCGAGTGGTGCTACGAGTGGCTCGATGCTTGCATCCGCAAGCTGAAGCCGACCGGCAGCCTCTATGTCATGACGAGCACGCAGGCGATGCCCTATCTCGACCTGTGGCTGCGCGAGCGCATTACGATCCTGTCGCGCATCGTCTGGCATTACGACAGCTCGGGCGTGCAAGCGAAGAAGCACTTCGGCTCGCTGTACGAACCGATCCTCTTTTGTGTCAAGGACGCCAAAAGCTACACCTTCAACGCGGCCGATATCGAAGTCGAAGCGCGCACAGGCGCCGTGCGCAAGCTGATCGACTATCGAAAGGATGTCCCCACGCCGTACAAGACGACGAAAGTTCCGGGCAATACCTGGTACATGCCACGCGTGCGGTACCGCATGCCGGAGTACGAAGCGCATCCGAGCCAGAAGCCCGAAGCGCTTCTCGAGCGCATCGTCAAAGCCAGCACGAACCCGGGAGACACTGTGCTCGATCCGTTCGGCGGCACGTTCACGACGTGCGTCGTCGCCCAACGGCTCGGACGTCGCGCCATTGGCATCGAGCTGCAAGCCGACTACGTGAAAATCGGCCTGCGCCGGCTCGGTATCGCTACGCATTTCAATGGAGAGGCGCTGCGGCCTGTGGAGAAGACCCGCGTTCGCAACAACCGCAATGGCGTCAAGGGCGGCGCAACCGCTGAGGACCCGACGGAGTCGTTCGACGCCAATGTTTGACTGAGCGCATCGCGGGCCTGCTCAGTACTACACTTAAGCACCCCACCCAAGAAGCTCGCCACGCCATGGCACACCTGTTCTTCGCGGCCTCGATTCAGCGCCATATTCCGCTGCCGGAGCGCGACGTTGCGGCCGGCACGGTCGACGAAGCGTTGGCTGCCGTCTTCGCCGACGAACCGCGGCTGCGCGGGTATATTCTCGACGACCAGGGCGGACTGCGCCGGCATCTGGCCGTGTATGTCGACGGCAGGCCGGTGCGCGACCGCCGGCACCTCTCGGATGCGGTCGGCGCCGAGAGCCGCATCTATGTCGTGCAGGCGCTATCGGGCGGCTGAGGCAGGCGGATAAAAACGGAGACAGACATCGTGAATCGAGATCGCTTGATCGTCGGGACCCGCAAAGGGCTGTTCGTTTTCGAAACGGACGGCGCCCGCCCCGGCCGATGGCAGCAAGCCGAGCATCATTTCGTGGGCGAACCGGTAAGCTCGGCGCTGGCCGATCCGCGCGACGGCACGCTTTACGCCGCGCTCAATCTCGGCCACTTCGGCGTGAAGCTGCATCGTCTGCCCGCCGGCGAGCGCGAATGGCAGCCCTGCAACACACCGGTTTATCCGCCGCAGCCGGAAGGCGCTGAGGCATCCGCATCGGCGCAAGCCGCGCAAATGGCCGGTCCCGACGATGCGCTTGCCGAGGCGCGTAGTGCTGCCGCGTCCGCGGCCAGCGAAGCGGTGCCGCCTGTCCCGGAGCCCCTTTGGTCGCTCGAACAGATCTGGACACTGGAGCCGGGCAGCCCCGACGAGCCGGGCACGCTCTGGGCCGGCACGATCCCGGGCGGGCTGTTTCGCTCGGACGATAGCGGCGAAAGCTGGACATTGAACCATGCGCTGTGGGACCGCCCGGAACGTCGCGAATGGATGGGGGGCGGTTATGACCACGCGGGTATCCATTCAGTGCTGATCGACCCGCGCGACAGCCGCCACGTGACGGTGGGCGTCTCCTCGGGAGGCGTCTGGCAAACGGCCGACGGCGGTGCGACGTGGCGTGTCACGGCGCAGGGCATGGAGGCCGACTATATGCCGCCCGAGCGGCGCGGCGAACCGAATGTCCAAGACCCGCACCGCGTCGTTCAGTGCAACGCCGCACCGAATGTCCTCTGGACGCAGCATCACTGCGGAATTTTTCGCTCGACCGATGGCGGCGAGCGCTGGACGCGCATCGAAGCGCAACCGTCGAGCTTCGGTTTCGCCGTGGCCGTGCACCCGCAAGACCCCGATACGGCATGGTTTGTCCCGGCAGTGAAGGATGCCTGCCGTATTCCTGTCGATGGCGCCTTCGTCGTCACGCGCACACGCGATGGAGGCCGCACGTTCGAGCGCTTTTCCGAAGGCCTGCCACCGGCGCCCGCTTACGATCTGGTCTATCGGCACGGGCTGGCGATCGACACCCGGGGCACGAGGCTGGCGATGGGTTCGACGACGGGCGGACTATGGACTTCCGACGACGCCGGCGAGACCTGGCACGAAGTCTCCGCGCACCTGCCGCCCGTCTATCACGTGAGCTTTGGCTAGAGAAGCGCGCCACCCGCTGCAGGGCTTACGGCTCGACCAGCGTCAGCCCCGCCGCCGGCAACGGCAGCGCGGTTTTATAGCGCACCTGCTTGAGCGCAAAGCTCGACCGGATGTTCGACACACCGGGAATGGTCGTCAACCGCTCGATGATGAAGCGCTCCAACGCGCGCATATCGGGCATCACCACGCGCAATAGATAATCGGCGTCCCCGACATCAGATAGCACTCCATGACCTCGGGCTGCTCGGAGATCGCCTGCTCGAACCGCCGCAGCGCATGTTCGACCTGCTTTTCGAGGCTGACCTGAATGAACACATTGATGCTCAGGCCAAGCGGCTCGGGATCGAGCAGCGTCACCTGTTGCTTGAATAGGCCGAGCTTTTCGAGCGCACGAACGCGGTTGAAGCATGGCGTCGGCGACAGATTGACCGAGCGCGCCAATTCGGCATTCGTGATCCGCGCGTTCTGTTGCAGTTGGTTGAGGATGCCGATGTCGATGCGGTCGAGACGCCTCGTATTCGTGGTCATGGTCGAAACATTCCGAAATCGATCGATAAAACAGAATATTTACACTATCCGAAGAGGAATTCACAGTTAGAACAAACGCAAATTCTGCACGATGCCGGGTACGATGATTCCCCATCGATGCGCGCCTCCCCAGCCGGCGCGCCGGAGGCAGACCTGCTATGACGGACTTATCGAGCGGTATCGAGGAAACGAAACGGGCCAGTGCGGCGCAGCTGGACGACGATCCCCAGGAAACGGCCGAATGGCTCGAAGCACTCGACGCCATCGTCGCTCACGTGGGCAAGGATCGCGCGCAATACCTGCTCGACCGTCTGACCGACCACGCATACGCGAAGGGCCTCACGCGAGCACCGTCACGCGTCACGCCTTACGTGAATACGATCCCGGTTGCCGAACAGCCTCCTTACCCGGGCGATCTCGAGATCGAAGCCCGGCTCTCGGCCGCGCTGCGCTGGAACGCACTGGCGATGGTCGTGCGCGCGAATCGCGCCTATGGCGAACTGGGCGGCCACATCGCCAGCTATGCGTCGGCGTCGGATCTGTTCGAAGTCGGTTTCAATCACTTCTTCCGCGCGGCGCAGCCGCAAGGCAGCGAGGGCGGCGAGGGCTCGGGCGGAGACCTCGTCTACTTTCAGCCGCATTCGTCACCGGGCGTCTATGCACGTGCCTATCTCGAGGGCTTCCTGAGCGAGGACCACCTGCGGCATTACCGCCGGGAAATCGCGGGCCCCGGGCTCTGCTCGTATCCGCATCCGTGGCTGATGCCCGAATTCTGGCAGTTTCCGACGGGCTCGATGGGCATCGGGCCGATCAACTCGATCTACCAGGCGCGCTTCATGCGCTACCTGCACAACCGCGGGCTCGCGCGCACGGAAGGCCGCACCGTCTGGGGCTTCTTCGGCGATGGCGAGATGGACGAGCCCGAGTCGATCGGTGCGCTTTCACTGGCCGCGCGCGAAGGGCTCGACAACCTCGTGTTCGTCATCAACTGCAACCTTCAGCGGCTCGACGGCCCAGTGCGCGGCAACAGCCGCATCATCGACGAGCTCGAGGCGCTCTTTGCCGGCGCGGGCTGGAACGTCATCAAAGTGCTGTGGGGCTCGGATTGGGACCCGCTCTTCGCGCGCGACCATGCCGGCGCGTTGGCCCGAGCATTCGCCGAGACCGTCGACGGGCAGTTCCAGACGTTCTCCGCCAACGACGGCGCCTACAACCGCGCGCGTTTTTTCAGTCGGAACCCGGCCCTTACCGCGCTCGCTGCGGAGCTCTCCGATGCCGAGATCGACCGCCTGCGGCGCGGCGGTCACGACGCGCGCAAGCTGCACGCGGCCTATGCGCGCGCCCTCGCGCACCGGGGCCAGCCGACCGTGATTCTCGCCAAGACGATGAAGGGCTTCGGAATGGGCACGGCGGGGCAGGGCCGCATGACGACGCATCAACAAAAGAAGCTCGACGTCGACGATCTGAAGACGTTTCGCGATCGCTTTGAACTGCCGCTGTCGGACGAGGACGTCGAGCGGCTGACCTTTTACAAGCCAGCGGAAGACAGCCCGGAAATGCAATACCTGCATGCGCGCCGGGCTGCCCTTGGAGGCTTTCTGCCCAGAAGGCGGAAAGCGGCATCGAAGGGGCTGACCGTCCCTTCGATGCCGACCTGGGGAGCATTCGCGCTCGAGGCGGGCGGCCGCGAGATGTCGACGACGATGGCGCTCGTGCGCATGCTGACCGCGTTGCTCAAGGACGGCGAAATCGGTTCGCGCGTGGTGCCGATCGTCGCTGACGAAGCCCGTACGTTCGGCATGGCCAACATGTTCCGGCAGGTGGGGATCTACTCGCCGCTCGGGCAGCGTTACGAGCCGGAGGATCTCGGTTCGATGCTGTACTACCGCGAAGACACGCGCGGACAGATTCTCGAGGAAGGGATTTCGGAAGCGGGCGCCATCTCGTCATGGATCGCCGCCGCGACGGCCTACAGCGTGCACGACCTGCCGATGCTGCCGTTTTACATCTACTACTCGATGTTCGGTTTTCAGCGCATCGGGGACCTGATATGGGCAGCGGCCGATCAGCGCGCCCGAGGGTTTCTCATCGGCGCGACATCGGGCCGCACGACGCTGGGCGGCGAAGGCCTGCAGCATCAGGACGGCACGAGTCACCTCGCGGCCTCGACGATTCCGAACTGCCGTGCCTACGATCCGGCCTTCGCTTATGAAGTGGCAACGATTGTCGATGCGGGGATGCGCGAGATGGTCGAGCAACAGCGCGACGTGTTCTATTACGTGACGGTGACGAACGAGAACTACGCGCAACCGTCGTTACCGGAGGGCAATCCGCAGGCACTGCGCGACGGCATCCTCCGAGGCCTCTATCCGCTCTCGCCCGTGTTGCAGCAAACCGCACGCGTGCAACTGCTCGGCTCAGGGGCAATCCTCCCCGAAGTTATCGCGGCGCAACGCATGTTGAAAGAAGAGTGGGATATCGATGCGGGCGTCTGGAGCGTGACGAGCTTCGTCGAATTGCAGCGCGATGGAATCGCGGCCGAGCGGCGCGCAAGGCTTGGCGATGCGCCCGCCGTGCCATACGTGACCGCAGTGCTTCAGGGATCGCGCGGGCCGGTGATTGCCGCGACCGATTATGTTCGCGCGGTACCCGAATCGATCCGCGCGTACGTGCCGCGCCGATACGTCACGCTGGGCACGGATGGCTTTGGCCGCAGCGATACGCGGCAGGAGCTTCGGGCGTTTTTTGAAGTCGACCGGGGCAGCATTGTGGTTGCCGCATTGAAGGCCCTTGCGGACGAGGGCGAACTTGATCCCAGCATCGTACATGCGGCGCGCGCGCGTTATGGCAAAGCGTCGGCGACGAGCCTCGCACCATGGCAACGCTGAGTGCCTGAGCGACCCCCGGCCGCCGCGTAGCCGCTAACGCGGCTCGTTGAAATCGATGGTCCGACGCATGCGTTACAGCGGCAACGCATGCGTCGACAGAATCTCCTTCAGCACCATGAAGCTGCGTACCTGCCGCACGCCCGGCAGATAGAGCAATTGCTCGGCGTGCAACCGGTTGAAACTCTCGTTGTCGCGCGTGCGCACGAGCATGAAGTAATCGAATTCGCCCGTCACGACGTGGCACTCCACGCACCCCGATACCTTCTGTGCCGCTTTCTCGAACGCAGTGAATGCTTCGGGCGTCGAGCGATCCAGCACGAAGCCGATGACGACGAGCATCCCCATGCCGAGCGCTTTCGGATCGAGCAGTGCGACGATCCCGCGTATCAGGCCCATTTCCTTCAAACGTTCGACGCGCCGCAGGCACGCGGGTGCGCTCAGTTTGACTTTCGCCGCGAGACTCACGTTCGAGATCGACGCGTCTTGCTGAAGCTGCTTGAGGATGGCGCGATCGATCCGATCCAATGCGGGCTGAGTGTCCAACGCGGGACTGGATTCGGGGCTTAATTTCATTTCGTCAGATCGGGTTTTTGCGAAGTTAAAGTTCGCACGGAGCGGATAGAGGCCTCCTAACGTAGGTCATCGCCATTTATTTCGCAAGCTCATTTCGCGGCCATCCCCCTATCATTTTCCCTATGCGATGCGCCGCCAGGCGGTCACCTTCCGACGAATACCTTGTCGCACCCTTTCCGGAGACATTCGATGAATCTCAAACGCTTCCCTCGTTACCCGCTGACATTCGGGCCGACGCCGATTCAACCGCTCGCGCGCTTGAGCGAACATCTGGGTGGCAAGGTGCAGCTGTATGCCAAGCGGGAAGACTGCAACAGCGGCCTGGCGTTCGGCGGCAACAAGACGCGCAAGCTCGAGTACCTGATCCCCGACGCGCTCGAGCAAGGTTGCGACACGCTCGTATCGATCGGCGGTATTCAGTCGAACCAGACACGTCAGGTGGCTGCCGTTGCCGCGCATCTTGGTATGAAGTGCGTCCTCGTGCAGGAAAACTGGGTGAACTACTCCGACGCCGTTTATGACCGCGTAGGCAACATCCAGATGTCGCGCATCATGGGCGCGGACGTGCGGCTCGTCGCGGATGGCTTCGACATCGGTATCCGTCCGAGTTGGGAGGAGGCGCTCGAGAGCGTGAGCAAGGCCGGCGGCAAGCCGTATCCGATTCCGGCCGGTTGCTCCGAGCATCCGTTCGGCGGGCTGGGGTTCGTCGGCTTTGCCGAGGAAGTGCGGCAGCAGGAAGCGGAGCTCGGCTTCAAGTTCGACTACATCGTCGTCTGTTCGGTGACGGGCAGCACCCAGGCGGGGATGGTCGTCGGTTTCGCGGCGGACGGCCGCGCGGACCGTGTCATCGGTATCGACGCCTCTGCCACCCCCGAAAAGACCCACGCGCAAATCACGCGCATCGCGCGTCATACGGCCGAACTCGTCGATCTGGGACGCGACATCACGGAGAAGGACGTGATTCTCGATACGCGCTATGGCGGCCCGGAATACGGCTTGCCGAACGAGGGCACGCTCGAGGCGATCCGTCTGTGCGCTAGGTTCGAGGGTGTGCTGACGGATCCGGTCTATGAAGGCAAATCGATGCACGGCATGATCGATAAAGTGCGTCGCGGCGAATTCGAGCCTGGCTCGAAGGTGCTTTATGCGCATCTGGGCGGCGTGCCGGCGCTGAGCGCATACAGCTTTATCTTCCGCGACGGCTGAAGCGAAGCGCGAGGCAATTGGGTAGTCGCGCTTCACTATCTATATAGATTCAGGCGCTTTATCGAACAGCATTGCGAGCGTACGGTACACCTCACCATCCAACGAGGAGCTCGCAATGACTGACGTACTCAATGATGTGCGCGACCACTATCGCGCGACGGGTCTGAGGGCGCGGCTGACGGCCACGCTCATGGCACTCGGGCCCGACGATGAGCTACTCGCGCCCCAGCGGCTCGCTTCGCTCGATCAATTCCATACGCGGGGTCTTGCCGCGACCGCCGAACTTGGCGAGTTGACCGATATTCGCGCCGACATGCGGGTTCTCGATATCGGTTCGGGCATCGGCGGCCCCGCACGCTTTCTGGCTGCAACGCATGGCTGCAGAGTGGTCGGTATCGACCTCAGCGAGCCGTTCGTCGATGCCGCACGCTACTTGACCGAGCGCACGGGACAAACCGCGCGGGTATCGTTCGAAACGGGCAGCGCGCTCGATCTGCCGTTCGATCGCGGCCAATTCGATGTCGCGCTGCTGCAGCATGTGGCGATGAATATCGCGGATCGGCCGCGGCTTTACGACAATATCCGGCGCGTGCTGAAACCGGGCGGCAAGTTTGCAACCTACGATGTCGTACTGAAAAACGGCGATCCGCATTACCCGGTTCCATGGGCGAGAACGTCGGCCACCAGCTTTCTGATGACGGCGGATGCCACGCGCGAAGCCATCGAATCGGCGGGCTTTCGCACGCTCATGTCGCGGGACGATAGCGATGCCGCCAAGGCCTGGATCACGCAGTTGCGTGAGGCGGGTGCACCGCCTTCGCCCAATCTCGGCGTGGTGATGGGGCCGGACTTTCTGGAGTTCACCACCAATCTGGGAAAGAACCTGATGCAGGATCGGCTTGGTGTGATGACCGCCGTATTCGAAGCCGTTTGAAAACGTATCTGAATCGCGCTCAAAGCGCCGGTCTCAGTGCCGCATAGGCGCCCGGTGTGATCCCGTAAGCCTTCTTGAATACGCGATTGAGGTGGCTCTGATCGTAAAACCCCGCGCTCACGGCCGCGTCGGCCGCGCTGCGGCCGGCCGCGAGCCATTGCTTTGCCGCGATCAGCCGCAGTTGATTGACATAAGCGTGAGGCGGCAATCCATACTCTTTGCAAAACGCGCGCATCAGGTGATAGCGGCTCAGGCCGACGAGCCGGGCCAACTCGTCGATCGGAATATCGCGCTGGAATTGTGCGGCGAGGTAGTCCTTCACCTTCGCCATTCTGTGACCCTCGCGTCCGCCGTGGCTTTCGCTCGGCTTGGGTTGACCGTATCGTCCGAACAGCATGCCCATCGCGGCCCACCAATGCGCCTGCCGTTCCATCAATGGCGTGCCGGCGTTCTCGTCGAGACTGGTGTGCGCTTTCAGGAGCAGCGAGCAGAGCTGCTCGTCGCGATAGAGGCCGGGCGGAATATGCAGTAAGCGGTCGTCGCGCGACTCCTCGTTGAAAACCGCGCTGAGTGCGGCGAGCCCTTGCATGTCGAGATAGATTGCGCGGTAGTGCCAGGCTTTTTCGTCCCAGACTTCGCCGCAATGATATTCGCCGGGCGCGAAGACCCAGACCGTCCCTGGGCCGGACACGTCGCTGCCGGCGCGCGTGATGCACTGGCCGCCACCGAATTCGGTCATGACGATGACGAGTTCGTCGTGCACGTGCCGGTCGAATTCATGCGCGCCATAACGCGCCGTCGCCAACGCTGCGCCTTCGAGTGCGCCGTCCCGCCGGTACGTCAGCTCTTCGCGCGCTGCGCGATTTCCAGTTGCCATCGTCGTTGCTCCGCCGAAGGACCCGCGCTTACGCGAGCTCGATCCGCACGCGCCTGTTTCGCCGCCCCTTGTTCTCGATCTTGGTGAGGCGAATCGGGCGCGATTGTGCGGTATTGGACAGATGCGTGCCGCCGCACGCTTGCCGATCGAGCTCGCCGATTTCGACAATGCGAATCATGCCGTCGTCCGTAGGCGGCGGGGCGACAGACAGGCTACGGATGAGGCCCGGTGTGGCCTGCGCTTCGCGTGTCGGCACGTATCGCGTTCGAACATCGAGCCCCTGGCGAATGATTTCGTTGATCGGGTGCTCGAGCGCTCGAAGCAGATCGTTATCGGCCTCGGGCAGATCGAAGTCCATCCGCGCCACGCCATCGGCATTGATCTGCGCGCCCGTGACGAGCGCACCGGCAAACTCCTGGTAGACGAGTGCATTGAGGATATGCGTCGCGGTGTGCAATTGCGCGAGGGTCGAACGCCGCTGCGCATCGATCGACACATGAACGTTACCCGCGAGCTCGAGCGGCGCATCGAGAATGTGCCAATAGCGGCCGCGTTCGAGCGACACGCTCGTTACGCGCACCGTGCCGTGCTGATGGAGGAGCGTTGCGGCATCCGAGACCTGCCCGCCACCGCCCGGATGCAGCGCGGATTGCGCGAGCACGACAGCACCCGGGCGCGCGTCGACGATGACGGTATCGAACTCGAGCAGATCGGGCTGCTCGTGGCAAAGATAATGGGGCATGACGGTGACCTGTCTGTCGATATCGAAGATTGACGATCGAGTCAGTATAGTCGGCGGCACCGTGGTTCCGTCTTGTTCAAAAGTGCTGTCCCGGCCGCTGGCGTGGAGGGTCGAGCGGGGCGCCGAACGGGTGCCGGATAGCTGACGGACAAGGCCCCGAATCTTCGAGCGCTACTGTCGGATTTCCGGCTCGACGAGCAACGTCAACAGCGAGAGCGACTCCTGCCACCCGAGATAGCAGCCCTCGTTGGGAATGACCGAAGGGATGCCTTCCTGAACGACGTTCAATTCCGTCCCGCAGCTGACCTGCCGCAGCGACACTGTCGTCTGCATCGTTCCGGGCAAATTGGGGTCGTCGAATTTGGCGGTATAGCGAATGAGCTCGTTCGGCACGAGTTCCAGATATTCCCCGCCGAATGAATGGCCGCCGCCCGTCGTGAAGTTCGTGAACGACATCCGATAGCTGCCACCCACCCTGGCGTCCATCTCATGGACGCTACAAGTGAATCCGTGCGGCGGCAGCCACTTGCTCATGGCGGCCGCGTCCAGGAACGCGCGGTAGACGCGCTCGGGCGTGGCGCGCAGAACACGGTGAAGGCGAACGGTATGGGTCGACATGGCAATCTCCGGTAGGAAGGGGACGGCGTCCCCGATCCTACACGACGAACGACGACGGCCGGAATCGACATCGCTCGGCTTCGAATCGCTTTAAACCCCTTTAAATCGCTTTCAAGCCGGTTTGGAGCACGAGCCCCACGTTCAGTGCGACGATGGCGGCCGTTGCGACGATTGCCCCCGCGCTCACGAGCCGGCTGTTGACGAAACGTCCCATGATGTCGCGGCGGCTCGTGAAAACGACGAGCGCAATCATCGGCACGGGCAGCGCGAAGCTCAGTGCCATCTGACTATAGACGAGCGCGTCGGTCGCATTGACGCCGAGCGCCACGACGACGAAAGCCGGCGCCATCGTCGCGAGCCGCCGCACGCCGACGGGTATCCGAAACCCGACGAAGCCTTGCATGACCATCTGCCCGGCCATCGTGCCGACCACGGAGCTCGATACTCCCGAGGCGATCAACGCAATCAGAAAGACGGCCGCGGCGCCCGCGCCGAACAGCGGCGCGAGGCTGCGATAGGCCGCCCCGATCTCGACGATATCGGTGTGCCCGTTGTGAAATGCGGCCGCGGCCATGACGATCATCGCCATGTTGACGAGGCCTGCGATCGAGAGCGCGATCACCACCTCGCGATTCGAGAACCGCACAAGCTTGCTGCGTTGTGCATCGTTATGTGCCGGCGCGCGCTGTTGGGTGAGCCCCGAATGCAGATAAATGGCATGCGGCATGATCGTGGCGCCGAGCATGGCGACAGCCACGCCTACTGCGCCGTTGCCGCTCAACGTCGGGACGAGCGCGCCGCGCGCGGCGTCGGTCCATGCCACATCGACAATGGACAGTTCGACGATATAAGCGAGCGCCACGGCGGCGACGAGCCCGCCGATGATGAGCTCGAGCGGCCGGAAGCCTCTTTTTTCGGCGCCGAGAATCGCATAGGTGACGATGCCCGTGATGACCATTCCGGCCATGAGCGGCAGGTGAAACAGCAGCGAAATACCGATGGCGCCGCCGAGAAATTCGGCGAGATCGGTGGCCATCGCGGCGATTTCGCTGACAGCCCACATCGCGTAGACGACCGGTTTGGAAAAATGCTCGCGGCTCATTTCGGCGAGGTTGCGGCCGGTGACGATGCCGAGCTTCGCCGAGAGCGCCTGGAACAGCATCGCGACGAGGTTGGCGATCACGACGACCCACAGCAGCGCATAGCCGTAGCGCGAGCCCGCTTCGATATTCGCCGCGAAGTTGCCCGGGTCGATGTAGGCGATCGAAGCGACGACGGCCGGGCCGGCAAAGAGCAGCGCCGAACGCGGGCTCGACATGCGGCCGGCGAGGGCGGCGCTCATCGCTCGAGTCGTGCGCTGGGTCATGCCGAGCTGCAGTTGCGCGGTTGTCATCGTTCACCTCATGCTTTTGCTGCCGACCTATGCAGGCTCCTGCCTGCCCATACGAAGCATGGTGACGGGTACCGCCAGAAAAGAACAATTGAACGTTCCGATTGCATCGATTGGGCATGGCCGAAACCGCGCAGGGGCCTGTGAGACCTGAGCGCTATCGATGCGATAGGCCTATGGCGATCAATCGATGTCGAGGTTCGCCATCGCACGATCGGCGTTCAACGCGCGCCGGTAGGCGAGCGGTGCGGCGCCCACAGCGGCACGAAAGCGATGGCCGAAATGGCTCGCATCGGCATAGCCGCAATCGGCGGCGATCCGATCGACGGGGAGCGTTGTCGTACGCAAGAGCGTGCGCGCGCGATCGAGGCGCTGCAAAGCGATCCAGGCGGAAGGCGGCATCCCGAACGAGGCCCGGAACATGCGTGAGAAATGAAATTCGGAGAGGCACGCCAATTCAGCGAGTTCGCCGAGCGTAGGTGTGCGAGAAAGATTCGCGTCGATGTAATCGACGAGGCGCCGCCGCATGGCCGGCGCGAGTCCACCCTTGATCGTGGCGTCGTCGCGGCGTACCGCCTGTGCGCGCAGCAGGAGGCTCAGGATCTCGTGCGCCGTTTCGTTCGCGCGCAGCCGGTCGTCCGGGCCGTCCCACGGTGCGGCCGCCAGTCCGCGGCAGAGCGCGGCGATGCGGGCATCTTCGAAATAGGTCCGGTCCGCGAGCGTCAGCTCGCGCGGCTCGCGATCGAGTTCCTGAACGGCGCGGCGCGTGAAATGCTCCGGCAAGAAGTACAGATGCATGAAATGCATTTGGCCGCGGACCCACCAGCGCGATTCGTGGTCGCCCGGCAGCGCGCATAGTCGTTGCGGCGCGCCGTACTGCCCCGGCAACTTTTGGCGCTCGGTGCGGTAGCCGCCATCGAGGTAGCACGACAGCGTGTGATGGCCGGGCTTGTCGTACGTCGTTTCCTCTTCGACCGTGACGCGCCGCCAGACGGCGGCCGCAAGCCGGTCCCCGAGCCACGCGAAGCGCTCCAGCGTCGCATCCGCTTCGGCGAGCGTGCGGCCGACCGAATGCATGCCGAACGGTGTTTCGTCGGTGGCTGGGGCGGTCAGGAACGGGCTGGCGTCCACGGTCGAGGTCGAAAAGGCGCAAAAAGGGGTATCGAGCGGAATAACGAGTATAGACGGGCCGCGTCGCACGCGTCGCCCACCATCTCGAAAAACCGCAAGCCTGGACAACGCGCGTCGAAACCGGCGCGCGATAGTGGGTGCCGCATGCGCGTGTCGCGCTCCCCGCTGAGCCGGGGCTGGAGCCGGCCTTTGGCTGTTCGCTATTTTCTCGATCGATGGTAGACCATGAATCTGTCGCTTTATTTCATTACGGTATTGATTTGGGGCACGACCTGGATTGCCATCAAGTGGCAGGTCGGCGTCGTGGCGCCGCCGGTGTCGATCGCCTTTCGTTTCTGGCTCGCCGCGTTGGTCATGTTCGTGCTGATGCGGCTTTTGCGCCGGTCCGTGAAGGCGCCGCGCGAGGCCTGGCCGTTGCTCGCCGGTCAGGGCGTGGCGCTTTTCTGTGTCAACTTTCTGTGCTTCTACTACGCTGAGCAGATCGTGCCGAGCGGCCTCGTCGCAGTCGTGTTTTCGACGGCGCCGCTCCTGAATGCGATCAACGGCCGAATTTTCATGGGGCGGCCGTTGCAGCCTAGCGCCATCGTCGGCGCCGTGTTGGGACTCGTGGGCATCCTCTGTCTCTTTGCGCCGCAGATGGCGGGTCACACCGGCGATCGGGCGATGTGGCTGGGGCTCGCGATTACGCTCGCCGGCACGATGTCGTTCTCGGCCGGCAATCTGTTTTCGAGCCGCATGCAGGCGATGGGCCTTCACCCGACGGTCACCAACAGCTGGGCCATGCTGATCGGCGCGGCGCTATTGACGCTCGGCAGTCTTGCCGCGGGGTTCTCCTTCCAGCCCGAGATGACCGCGCGGTATTTCGGCTCGCTCGCTTATCTCGCGGTGCCCGGATCAGTGATCGGGTTCACGACCTATCTGACGTTGGTCGGCCGCATCGGCCCCGACCGGGCCGCCTACTGCACGGTGCTGTTCCCGTTCGTCGCGCTGGCCGTATCGACGGTGTTCGAGGGGTACCGATGGTCGGCTCCCGCCGTCGTCGGCCTGCTGCTCGTGGTGGTGGGCAATCTCGTTGCGTTCAACATCGCGCGGCATCTGCCGTTTAGGCGAGGACGGAGCCGTTCCGTGCGCGTATGAGCGGGCGGCCCAGGGCCTAGCAGTTTCGCTAGCCTGGCCCACAGGCGGCCAGCAGTAGACTGGATCAGCAGATGTCGCGCCGAGCCGATGGATCGCTTCAAAGGGGTAACGACATCGATTTCCCTTTCGAGGAAACTGATCATGCAATCGGAAACGACGCCCATCGAACAAAAAGGCCTGTTGTCCGGTATTACCGTTGTCGACATGACGCGCGTGCTGTCCGGTCCCTATGCCACGATGATTCTTCGGCAGCTCGGCGCCCGCGTGATCAAGATCGAACGCCCGGGCGCCGGAGACGACTCTCGCGCTTTCGGTCCTTTTCTGAACGGGAAATCGACGTATTTCACGGCTTTGAACTGCGGCAAAGAGAGTATCGCGCTCGACATCAAGCGCTCGGGCGATCGCGATATCCTGCACGCTCTGCTTGGGCAGGCCGATGTGTTGGTCGAGAATTTCCGTCCGGGCGTGATGCGTCGCTATGGCCTGGACCATGAGACGCTGCGTGAACGCTACCCCTGGTTGATTTACGGCAGCGTGTCCGGCTTCGGCCAGACCGGCCCCTATCAGGACAGGCCGGCCTATGACATCGTCGTTCAAGCGATGAGCGGTTTGATGAGCGTGACCGGACAACCGGGCGGCGCGCCGACGCGTGTCGGGGTATCCGTCGGCGACATTACCGCGGGTCTCTATCTGGCGATCGGCATCAACGCGGCGCTTTATGAGCGCGAGCGTACGGGCGTTGGCCGCTATCTCGATGTGGCGATGCTGGACTGCCAGGTTGCGATTCTCGAAGACGCGCTCACTGGTTATGCCGCCACCGGCGAGGTGCCGCGGCCGCAGGGCGCGCGTCATCCGTCCGTTGCGCCGTTCAGCGCATTTCATGCGGCCGATACGTATTTCGTGATCGGCGCCGCGAACGACGGTCTGTTCGACAAGCTGTGCAATGCGGTGGGACGGCCGGACTTGCGCGATGACAGCCGGTACCGCACGAATGCGCTGCGGCGCGAAAACATCGATGCACTGACCGAGCAATTGGAACTCACGCTGGCCGGCCGCAGCGCGCGTGAGTGGATCGCGTTGTTGCAAGAGGCGGGCGTGCCCTGCGGTCCCATCAATTCGGTCGCCGACATCGTCGACGACGAGCAACTGAACGAACGGAACATGGTCGTCGAAGTCAAGGACGCCAAGGCGGGCGTATTCCAGGTAGCGGGCAACCCAATCAAGGTCTCGGGCATCGCGGACCCACGCGCGTATCGGGCCGCGCCGGAGCTCGATGCCGACCGGGCGCGAATCGTTGCCGAATTCGTCGACGATGCCGTCGCGCCGATGAAATGAGCCAAAAGGTGAGTCGAACATGGCCGAACAGATCGAAACTCTTACCGGACCCGCCGATGCTTCGGTTCAAATCAAACGGGAAGAGTATGTCGCCACGGTCACGCTGAGTAACCCAACCAAACGTAATGCCTTGAGCCACTGGGTGCTGGAGGCGATCACGGCCGCGTGTCAGCTGTGCGAGCGCGAGCGGATGCGCGTCATGATTTTGAAAACGACGCTTCAGCATGGAACATGGTCGGCTGGTCACGACATCGGGGAATTGCCGCTCGACGGTACCGATCCGTTGGCGCACGGCAGCGCGTTGGAAGCGGCCATTGCAGCACTGCGGCACGCACCGTTTCCGGTCATCGCGCAGGTCCAGGGTTCGGTATGGGGAGGTGCGGTCGAAACGGTGGTCAGTTGCGACATCGTCGTCGCCGATGAAAGCGCAAGCTTCGCGATGACGCCGGCCAATATCGGCTTGCCCTACAACACTGCTGGACTCTTGCACTTCACCGATCGGCTCGGTATCGGCGCGATCAAGACGATGTTCTTTACGGCGCAGCCCGTGGAGGCCGAGGACGCATTGCGGTTGGGCCTCATCGACCAATTGGTGCCTTCCGGGCGGATCGAAGCGCAGACGCGCGAGTTGGCGATGCATATCGCCGGGAAGGCGCCGCTTGCGATCGCTGCGGTCAAAGAGCAATTGCGCGTGTTGTCCGATATGCGTGCGCTGCCCGCGAGCGCGCTCGGGCGCATCAGCGAGATTCGCCGCCGCGCGTATCAAAGCGCCGATTTTCGGGAAGGTATCGAAGCGTTCAGGGAGAAGCGGCCGGCGGTCTTCGGTGGTGGAGAGGGGTGAGCTCAGACCGTCGGAACGGTGCAATTAACGCGAGCTTTGAGAATCGATTAAGCGCTCAGATCAGAAAGCGCCTTTGTCCGATATTTCTCGCAATCGGCATTCTCTCCTGGACTTTTCGCTAGCGTGGTCGTCCCTTTAGCCAGCGAATGCGGTACACGCAGACGTGTCCGCACCGATGCCGCCCATGAAAACGCTCCGGTTGCGGCGCAGCCTGACGGCCCTGCGCAAACGAGTCAGTCGTTCGTTGCGCTGCCAAGCCGGGCTGCCAGGCCGCTACGACCGCGCGCTCCTGTTCGGCGGCGGCCTCGTGCTGACCGTCTCGATTCTCGCCGCAGCCGCCACCGGCATCGCGCATCGCTTCGAGCGCTGCCTCGACGACTGGCGCGCGGCGTTTCTCGCTCAGCGCGATTTCGTCAACGCGTCGGTCGAGCGCAATCAGGCGCGCCTGCGGCACATGGTCGAGACCTACGAAGCGTTGGCTCACGTGCATGCGCGCGATCCGGTGCCCGCCGAGCGCTATCGCGAATTGCTCGATGCCGGCGGCGGGCTCGTCGACACCGAAGAAGACATCGGCGCGGCGCCGTTTTCGATTCTCTCGACGCTGACGGCACCGGCCGACCGAAACCGGCTCGCCGCGCTGTTGCGGCTCGTGCGCGAGGTTTCGCCCAGTTCGCTGCTGCGGCTGCAAGGTGCGGCCGACGACATCGGCGGTTTTCTCTACACGGAGGACCGGCGCTTTCTCGCCGTATGGCCACCGCTCGAGGAGCGCGCGCGCAAGCAGGCTGGCCACGCGGGCGTGACGCCGCTCATCGATCGCTACGTGGCACGCGTCGACGCGGAACTCCACAAGCACGAGGACACCAACCTGCGGCACGAGCGCGTGTTCTGGGTCGCGCTTTATGAGTCCGACACGTACGGCACGCTCGTCAAGCATTATGCGGCGCCCATCTATCGGGGCGACGAGCGCATCGCCGTGCTCGTCGTGACCGTTCCGGCCACGCAGATTCCGCGCCTCTTTCAGCCGGCCGTGCACGATCCCGATTTCTTCATGGTGTCGCGCGATCGCCGCCATCTGTTGGGCATCGACGAGTCGAACCCGCGCCGCGGTCATTGGGCCGATGCGTTGGCGGCGAAACCTTCGGTACTCGATTCGGCCGACGAGCGTGTGCGGCTCGTGCGTCGCGGCGCGGACTTCTTCATGATTCAGCGCATCCCGGGACCCGGCTGGGTCGCGGTGTCGGCGTTCGACTGGCATACCATCGTCGCGAACATGAGGGAGCCCGCGGTCTGGACGATCGCGCTGGCCGCGTTGCTACTCGCGGTGCAGTGGGGGTTCGTGCTGACGATCGACAGGCTCGTGCTCGCACCGCTGCGCGCCCGCGCCCGCAGTGTTTTCGAAAGCGAGGCATTCGGTCGCACGGTGTTGGCGACCGCACCGGTGGGCTTGACCGTCTTCGAACCGGCGACGCGGCGCATCGTCATGCAAAACGACATTGCTCGCGGGCTGCTTGCCGCTTTACCCGACGAGCCCCAGTTTTTCCAAAGCCTGCTCGGCAAGCGCGCGCCGGGACGGCGCGCGAGGCGCAGGGGCGCGCGCTTCGGCCACGCCACGGTGCCGGGCGGAACGGCGCGCACGGTCGAAGTGTCGGTGGCGGGCACCGACGGCCGCTCGCGCGAGCTCTCCGTTGCGCTGTCGCGGGCGCGCTATCGCGAGCGGGAAGTGCTGCTCTGCAGCTTGACGGACATCAGCCGGCAAAAGGAGGCAGTGCGGCTCTTGCGCCGCGCGCGCAACGCGGCGGACCAGGCGAGCCGGGCCAAATCGATGCTCATCGCCACCATCAGCCACGAGATTCGTACGCCGCTTTATGGCGCACTGGGCAATCTCGAGCTGCTTTCGATGGAGGAACTCGCACCCGCGCAGGCGGCGCGCCTCACATCCGTGCGCCATGCGTTCGAGGGACTGCTCGCACTGGTCGACGACGTGCTGGATTTGTCGAAGGCCGAAGCGCACGAGCTCCAACTGCACGTGGAGCCGTTCGATCTCGTTCAGGTGCTGGAGCGGTGCGCGCAGACGCTTGCGCCGTCCGCAACGAACAAGGGCCTGCGCTTTTCATGTCTGCTCGATCCCGCCATCGATGGACATTGGCACGGCGATGCGCAGCGGATCATGCAGGTCGTGACGAATCTGCTCGGCAATGCCTGCAAATTCACCGACCGCGGGGCCGTCACGCTTTGCGCCACGATGGGCTGCGCGACGGCCGATGCACAGGAAGTGCTGATTTCGGTCGCCGATTCGGGCATCGGTATCGCAGCTCACCAACGCGAGCGCATCTTCGAGCCGTTCATTCAGGCCGATGGGTCGATCGCACGGCGCTTCGGTGGGACGGGGCTCGGACTGTCGCTCAGCAGGCGGCTCGTCGACTTGATGGGCGGGCGAATCGTGCTGGAAAGCGAAGAGGGGCGCGGCGCCACATTCAGCGTTTATTTGCCGTTCAAGCGTGCCGCACCCGCGCCTTTACACGAGCCTTCAAATCCCGTCGATCGATTCGTATTCGACGAGATCGTCGTCGCCTGCAACGATGCGGCCTGGCAAGACGCGCTCGTTGCCCGCTTGCGCGCGCTTTGCGGCCCGGTCGTGGCCGTGGTGCCAGACACTCGCGTGTGCGAGCCGACGTCAGGACGCGGGCGCTCGATCATCGTTTTCGGCTCGCACGAAAACGTCGTCCCCAGGGCATGGCGCAGCCGTTGTTCCGCCTATCTCGATGCGATCGTGGTTTCCGAGCGAGGCCCGCTCCATCCCCAGCGGGCCGACGACTCGCTCCACGTGACGGCGCTCTCCGCGGCGATGCTGGCGTTGGCCCTCGAACAGTGCGGGCGCCGCGAGCCTCTGCCCGCCTCGGAGGGAGTCTGCCGGCCAGCGAGGCTCCCTCGTGAGGCGCATCGCGCGACGCGCATTCTGGTTGCGGAGGACGACCCGGTCAGCCGGACGCTGCTGGCTCATCAACTCGAGGCACTTGGCTACCGGCATGTCGAGCTGACCTGCGACGGTCGCCAAGCGCTCGCCGAATGCCTGCGCCAGCCCTACGATCTCGTCCTCGCCGATCTATGCATGCCGCTCATGGATGGGCGCAGCCTGCTGGCGGCGCTGCGCGGCAAGGGCCTGACGATGCCGGTGATCGCCCACACGGCGGCGCCGCGCGATCCCGACGAGGCGAAGCGCTCGGGTTTCGCCCGGTTGTTGCCCAAGCCGCTGGCGCTCGAAACCCTGCGGCTAGCGCTCGATGCCGTGCTCGACCATCGGCCCGCGTCAGACGAGCTGCGCAGCATGCCATCCGAGGCGCTGCTCGCCGTATTTGCGACGACCTGGATCGAGGACGAGCAGCGGCTCGTGCAAGCGACGCGTGCGGCCGACGCGCGCCGCGTGCTGCAGATGCTGCATCGCGTCAAGGGTGCGCTCCTGACGCTCGGCGAGCGCGAGGAGGCAGCGTGCTGTGACGAGCTGCGCGATCTGATCGAGGCCGACGGTATTGCGGCGGCGACTGAGGCCCTCGGTCGGTTCAGAGAAAGGGTCGGTGCAATCGCGAGGCATGGAACGGAGGGGGCGCACGTCCAGCGTTCGTCCGATGCCTGAGCTATGCGGTGGGCACCGCATTTGCTGCTGCATGCGGACTGGTGCAATACGCGGCGGCCGAGCAAACTCGGGGGTCTCGGCTCTCGCGGAGGAATCGGAGATGAACACACAAAGCAGCGAATTGCAGCGCACCGTCGAGGCGCTCACGCAGTCCGGAAAAGGTCTTCTCGCCGCTGACGAAAGCGGACCGACGATAGCGAAGCGCTTCAAGAGCATCAATGTCGAATCCACTGAAGAGAACCGTCGTGCCTGGAGGACCCTGTTGCTGGCTACACCGGGGCTTGGCGAATACGTGAGCGGTGTCATCCTTTACGAGGAAACGCTCGGCCAATGCGCCGACGATGGCGAACCGCTGCCGCAACTAGCGGCGCGCCAGGGCATCGTGCCCGGCATCAAGGTGGACAAGGGAAAAATCCCGCTGGCCCATGCGAGCGGCGACGAAATCACGCAGGGCCTCGACGGGCTCGGCGAACGGCTCGAACGCTACAAGGCGCAGGGCGCGCGTTTCGCAAAATGGCGAGCCGTCTATAACGTTTCGGATTGCCTGCCGAGCCGGCTTGCGATCGCCGCGAATGCCGATGCGCTGGCACGGTACGCCGCGATTTGCCAGGAAGCAGGGGTGGTGCCCATCGTCGAACCGGAAGTGCTGATGGACGGGGCGCATTCGATCGAGCGTTGCGCTCAGGTGTCCGAGGCGGTTTTCCACGAGGTGTTTCATGCGCTGCACCGATACGCGGTGGTCCTCGAGCACATGCTGCTCAAGCCGAGTATGGTCGTGGCCGGCAAGGGGCACCCGAGCCCGGCGAGCGTGGCCGAGGCGGCCTCGCAAACCGTGACCGTGCTCGGCCGCACGGTGCCGCCGGCCGTCGCGGGCATTTTCTTCCTCTCGGGCGGGCAATCGCCCGAGGAGGCGACCGCCCATCTCGACGCCATCAACCGCACGGGCCGCCGCCCTTGGCCGCTCAGCTTTTCGTATGGCCGCGCATTGCAGGAGCCGCCGCTGAAAATCTGGCGCGGGCAGGCCGCGAACGTGTCCGAGGCTCAACGAGCGCTGTCCAAACGTGCACGCTTGAATTCGGCGGCATCGCTCGGTCGATATGACGTCAAAGACGAATCGACGTCCTGACTCGAAAGAACCTGCCCCGTGCGGCAGGTTCTTTCTCACTCGTCAGTGCAGCGCCATTTGCACGACTTTGACGATGACGAGACCGACCGCAATCGCGAGATAACCGCGCAGGGCGCCCATCCAGACACGCGTCGAGAAGCTGAGCCGCGGCGCGGGGAGCATGTCGAGCGGTGGCATCCGCCATTGCTCGCGCGCGACCACGGCATCGCCGTTGTCCTTGGCCTGCTGCTGGCCCATATTCTCCCGGCGCTGCATGAACCGAATGACGGCATAGCCGAGAGCCGAGGCCGACGCGCCCGCAATCAACATGGCAACGATCGTCTCGCCGGAGAGATCCGGATAGACGGTGGCCGCTGTCAATATGATCGACAGCACGACGAGTGCCGCGACGACGGTGCCGGTGAAAAAATTGAGCCGCCCCGAGTTGACCCAGGGGCCTAGTACCGCGCGGTCATTGCAAAGCAGCAGCAGGAACACGGTGGCGCTCGGCAGCAGGACACCGGCCAGCGTTTGAACGGCCTCGGTCAACAGGCCGAGCGGGCTGCCGGGCATCAGCACGAGTGCGGCGGCCAGCACGACGATGCCGAAATAGACGAGATAAAAGCCCTTGGCGTCGGCCACGCTCCGGTGCAGCGAATGGCGAATGCCGAATACGTCGCCGATCGCGTAGGCGGTCGAAAGCGAGACGGCGGCCGCGCCGATGATCGAGGCATCGAGCAGGGCGACCGCGAAAATCGTCGCCGGCATGCGGCCCACGTATTGGTGCAGCCCGTCGATGACGCCGCGCGCATCGGTGAATTGCCCGGCTTCCGGGCGGCCCGAGAAGAGCGCCGCGGTGAACGCCATCATCGCCACCGCGCCGATCACGACGAGCGCGATCCCGATCCAGAGATCGATCTTTTCATACTTCATGAAGCGGGGCGTAATGCGCTTGTCGATCACGTAGCTCTGCTGAAAGAACAGCTGCCACGGCGCGACCGTGGTGCCGACGATGCCGATCACGAGCAGCATCACATCGGCGAGCCGCGCGTGAGCGGGCCAGCGCGGTACGGCGAAATCGCGTGCGATCACGTGGATCGGCGGATGGATGGATACCAGCACCGGCACGAGCAGCAGGCTCCCCACGCAAAGGACGATGGCGAACCGCTCGAAGCGCCGAAAATCGCCGGTGCCGACCGCGACCATCGTCAACAGCGCGGCAATGCCGACGCCGACGAACTTCGAAATGCCGAGAAAATCGAGCGCGAACGTGATGCCGATGAACTCGGTGACGATCGTGAGTGCATTGAGCAGGAACAGGTCGATGACGCTGAAGGCGCCCCAGAACTTGCCGAACCGCTCGAAGATGAGCCGCGCGTGGCCCACCCCGGTCACGGCGCCGAGGCGCAGCACCATTTCCTGATTGACGTAGAGCACCGGGACGAGCAGGGCGAGCGTCCATAACAGCGCCGTGCCGTAGTTTTGTCCGGCCTGGGTGTAGATGCCGAAGGCGCCCGCATCGTTGTCGCCGACCATCACGATGAGGCCGGGGCCGAGGATGGCGAGCAGCGTCCGAATGCGCGCGGCCCAGTTGCGGCGCGGCGCCGTATCGTGGTGCGCGATCGTGCCAAAAGCGCCCCGGATATCGCCGACATGGGCGTCATCGAGGGCGGCGCTGCGCGTAGTAGTGACTTGTGCGGGTGTGGACATGATTGTTTTCTCCGCGGTCATGCCGGGTCCTGCTTGAAAAAGCAAAAAAGGCATAGCGCTTGGACGCCTGCGGACACGCCCGGTCCGGCCCGTCGGTTGCATGCGTTCGCGCGAAAGCGAGCGCGCGCAACCCGACGGCGCGAAAAGGCCATTCGAATCGATGCGCGGAGAAAAACTGCTACGGAATACTGCGATGCGCACCGTCTGCCTGGGAGGCGAGACGGCGGCTAATGGAAGGAATCAGCGCGTGGCGTCGTGCCGCTCAGGCAGAAAAACCGTTCGAAGGTCGACTACTGCAACTGTCCAAGGCATATGCCCCACTTGTGAGATTAGTTGCATTTTAGTGGCTCATTTTGAGATGAGTCAACACGAACCGTGCCGGGAATGGGTGTTTTCGCGCACCGGTACCGCTGCGCGAGACGGTTTTCGCGGGAGGCCGTTGCGGTGGGGCAACAGCTGTTCGTTAGTTGTGCTGACTATCGACTATCGGCCCGTCGGCTGCGGTGGCACTCCCTTCCGTCATGATCGAATCGACGAGCGTGCGCATGCGCTTCCAATGCGAACCCTCCCAGAAGACGCGCCGGCATACATCGCAGGTCGCGAACCGTGTCTGCCGCTCGAACACGCCGTCGGGTACCCGCTCGCGAACGGCTTCTTTGTCGATGGGCCGAAGCGGGGCGTTGCACGTCAGGCAAAGCCGAAAAGCGCGCGTACTCCGGGCAAGATCCAGGCGGCGGTAAAGCTCGCGCAACTGCGCCTCGGGTTTGAGCGCGCGGACGTAGCAGCCATGCGTGATGGTGCGACGCTTCAGAAGCTCGCGGTCGCGCGACAGGACGATGCGTGCCTCGGCCAGTGCGAGCGTCTCGATCTCGTCGTCGGCGAAATGGTTGTCGTAAAGCGTGTCGAACCCCGCGAGGCGCAGCAGCTGCGCGAGCCCGCCCAGATGAGCGTCGGCGACGAAACGGATGGTCCGCAGCGGCTCGGGTCGCAGACGCAGCAGCGGCGTGATATCGAACGCCTCAAATTTCGGATAGACCGCTACCCGGTCGCCATCTTGAAGCGCGTGGTCGAATGCAACCGATTCTCCGTTGACGAGAATCAGTTCGACCTCCGTGTGTGGGACGCCCAGTGCTTCGATCACGTGCTTGGCCGTGGCGGCGCGCGCGCAGGCGCAGCTGAATTCGCGCCGGCGCTGGGAAGGCGCGAGAAAATCGTTCAGTTCCTCGTAAAACCGGAACGTGGCGGTAACAGGCGACATCGCAGCAGTATCGCACCTCCCCGGCCGCGACGTGAGGCGCGCCAACCGTCACGGTGGGATTCGGTGCGTCCGTGCCGGGCATGCGCGCTCCATGTGGCAGATAATCGCGTTTCGGTGCATCGACTTCTTCACTTCAAGCGCCATCCCATTCAAGGAGCTCTGCCGTCATGAGTCTTCATACCTGGTGGCTTTTCGTGGCCACGGTGTTCGTGGTGTCGGCCATTCCCGGGCCGAACATGTTGCTCGTCATGACCTCGAGCGCCCAGCATGGCCTGCGCCGCGCCAGCGCCACGATGGCCGGGTGCCTGTCGGCGCTCGTGCTCATGCTCGCCGTCTCGGCGGCGGGCCTCGGTGTTTTCCTGCAAGCGTGGCCGGCGATGTTCGATGCGTTGCGCCTGATCGGTGCGGGCTATCTCGTCTATCTCGGCGTGAAGGCCTGGCGCAGCGCGCCGCAGGCGCCGGCCGCTAACGCGCGCGAGTCGCTTCAGACGGCACCGGTGCGCTCGCTTCCCGCGCTCTATCGCAACGGCTTTCTCGTGGCGAGCAGCAACCCGAAGGCGATCCTCTTTGCCGCGGCGCTGCTGCCGCAGTTCATCGACGCGAGCAAGCCCACGCTGCCGCAGTTCGGCGTGCTCGTCGCGACGTTCGCCGTCATCGAGGTCAGCTGGTACCTCGTCTATGCGGCCTTCGGTTTGCGCATTGGCGCGACGCTGCGCAGCGAGCGCGTCACCAAGGCGTTCAACCGGCTGACGGGCGGTGTTTTCGTCGGCTTCGGCGCCATGATGGCACTCGTCAGGCACTGACATCGGCGCGGTTCGATGCCGCATTCATTCGGTCTCGCCCCGCTGTGGCAAGAGACCGAGTGCGAACGCAGCGGCGGCAAACGCAAGGCCCACGATGCAGACTCCGCTCCAGCCCGCCCACGCCCAGGCCATACCCGCGAGCGATGCGCCAAGCGCGCCTCCGACGAAGAAGATGCCGACGAACAGCCCGTTGAGCCTGCCGCGCGCGGCCGCGTTCATGAGATTGATCGCGCGGCGGCCCAACGTCTGATCCGTCACGACGCCTGCATCGAGCGTCGCCGCGCCCGCCACCAAGAGGCCCAACGCCAAGGCGCGGTGCGCATCGGCCGCGAACCCGAACCATCCCGCACCTGCAATGCCGCTCGCGATCCACGCCGCGAGCATGCTCGAGTGACCGATGCGCAGCGCCAGACGCCCGGCGTGCCTGTCCCCGGCGTAACCGGCAAGCGGTGTCGCCACCACGCCGGCAGCGCCAGCGAGGGCGAACACCCCGATCTCGTAGAGGTTCAGTCCGAACGGCGCATGCGTGAGCCTGAGACCGATACCGGTCCAGAACGCGCTGAACGCCCCCATTCCCAGCGCGGCCGAAAGCGAGCGCCGCCGCAAGACCCGTTCGGTCAAAAGCAGCGTCAGCAGCGAGCGCAGCAGCGCGCCGTAGTGAGCAACGGCGGTGGGGGTGCGCTTCGGCAACAGCGATGCGAGGACCAGCGCCAACACCGCGTCAGCGGCGGCGGCGACGCCGTAGAACGCGCGCCAACCGATCATCGCCGCGCCCACGCTGGCCAGCGGCCGCGAGAGCAGTATGCCGAGCATGAGTCCGCTCATGACGTTTCCGACGGCTCGGCCGCGATGCGTTTCGTGCGCCATGGAAGCCGCCATCGGCACCAGCATTTGAATGACGCATGACGTTGCGCCCGCCAGAAAGATCGCGGCGAGAAAGACAGTCCCCGAATGCGCGAACATCGCCACGGCGAGCAGCGCCGCACAGACCGCGAGCGTGCGCACGATCAGGCGGCGATTCTCGAGAAGATCGGTCAGCGGGACGAGTAGAACGAGCCCGAGCGCGTATCCGAGCTGCGGCAGCATCGAGATCGCACCGGTGAGACCGGGCGGCAGCCCAAGCGACTGAGCGATCGGCGCGATCAACGGTTGAGCCGCGAAGAGGTTCATGACGATGACGCCGACCGCGAAAGCGAACAGCAGAGTCAGCGGTGCGCTCAGCGCCAGCGGCGGTTCGCTTGCGGCGGACGTGGGCCGCAGCGCGCAAGCGTCGTAAAGATCGGTGAGATCGGTGGGCCCATCCATGCTGGCGAATCCTTGAAATGACGATCGAGTCGCCATCGTAGGATGTCCGAGGTTATGCGACAATTGAAATATGTTGATATTGATTATGCGGAGTTGTTTTGAACACACGCGATCTGCAAGCTTTCGTGGCGGTGGTCGATAACGGATCGATGGTCCGTGCCGCCGCCCAACTGCATCTGACGCAGCCCGGGCTCACACGCCGGATTCAGAACCTCGAGACCACCCTGGGCGTGCCGCTGCTCGACCGGTTCAGCAAACCCCTCAAGCCGACCGGCGCTGGCCGCGAAGTCTATGCGCTGGCGCGTGCGGTGCTGCGCTCGGTCGACGATCTGCTCGCGGTCGCCGCGCCTGATAGCGAGCCGGCCGGCGAACTGCGGATCGGTGTACCGCCATTTCTGTCGGAGCTTGCGCTCGAGGCGCCGATCGATCGGCTGCGCAGCGCATTTGCGAAGCTCACGCTCCGGGTGACGGGGCCTGGTCGCCGGCGCTCGTCGAGCGTGTGCAGCGCGCGGAGGTCGATGCGGCCGTCGTCATGATGCCGGGCGCATTTGCGATGCCCGACACGTTGAATGCGACGCTGCTGGCCGTGCAGCCCACGCTCATCGTCGCGCCACGCTCGTTCGAGGTGGCCCGTTCGCGGCCGGGCCGCGGCGGCCGACCGCGCGCCACGCTCGAGGAGTTGTCGCATCATCCATGGGTGCTGAATCAGGACGGCTGCGGCATGCGCTCGACGCTGAGCCGGGCGCTGCGCGCGTCGGGTCTACCGTTCGAGGTCGCAGTCGAAGCATTCGGCTCGGATTTGCAACTCTCGCTCGTTGCGCGCGGCGTGGGGCTCGGCGTCGTGACGCCGGGCGTGCTGGCCGCCAGTCCGTATTGCGAGCAATTGCAGCCGCTCGATGTCGAGGACTTCGAAGGCACCCTGAACGTCTGGCTGTTGCACGGCAGTTTGCCGGGACGGCTCATGCGGCCGGTTTCGCTGCTGCGCGATGCATTGATCGACGTGATGGCAGCGGCACCGCAGCTCCGGGCCACGGAGCCGCTCCCGGCGTCGCCTGCAGAGCCCGAAACGAAATCCGCACGGCGCCCGCGTTCCGGCTCGCGTGGGCGGGCCGAATCGTCGCAGCCTCAGTAAGCGAAGTACGGCCCGACGCCGCCGGGCGTGCTTTGCTGTTCGATGGCCGCATAGACATTGCGGCCGTAAAAGAACGGCAACCCCCAGTCGAACACGCCGATCCCGAGGATGCCGTTTGCCGCCAGTGCGCCCGGTGTATTGCGCGCCGTACCGGTGTTCGAGCAGCTCGCCGGCACGGCAGCGTAATGGTGTGAACAATATAGAGACCTTGCACGCGGCTTGCGTGTCCGATGGCATGCATGGCGGTAGTGTCGCCATCCAAGGCAGAAGCACGAGCACGCGCGTGGCGCGCAACTTTAGGGCGGTATGGGCCGGGCGAAAGCGGCTCGACGCACCGGAGACGACCGACCGGCGACACGGGCGAGCGCGAGAAAGTTCGACGCTTCGTCGGTGAGCCGCACGAAACAAGGGTGCGATGCCGATCGGCATCGCCGGTTGCCTATGAAACGACGCCAACGTGGCGCGTCTAACGAATGGCGGAAAAAAACTTTGTCCGCGCGCCGAAAAAAGCTCTATTTTTAACTGGGCGCTGAAGATGAATACGGATCTCGGGGTGGGGCGCGTCGTACATCCCCCTCCCGCGGCAATTGCGCCGACGAATCAGAAGACGTCGCTATCGGGTCCCCTACCGGGGAGCCAAGGATGACGAGACAATGAAATCGGACTCTCGGTCGACCGGGTCAACCCCGGGCCAACTGCCAGGCACGCGCGAGTTGCCGCAGCGTGAGCCTGTCGATGTGCCGCCCGAGGCCGAGCGCAAACGCGTCCTGATCGTGGATCGCGATGCCGATGCGCTCTCGGGCCTCGCTTACTTGATCGAGAGCATGGGATACGAAGCGCAGCCGGCGCGCGACGCGGCCGAGGCGCTTTCGATCGCCCGCGAACAGTTGCCCGACGCAGCGTTCGTCGATATCGGCACGCCGCAGCGCGAAGATCTGGCAATCGCGCGCGGCTTGCGCGAAATCGCCGGTAAACGGCCGCTTTTATTGATCGCGTTGACCGGATGGGGGCAGCCTCAATACCGCGAGATGGCAATGGCGGCCGGATACGACGTGCACTGGGTGAAACCCGTCGGCGCGGATCAGTTGAACTTTCTGCTTTCGATGACACTTGTATGAATGTTGTATATGCGCAACGAAACCCATTTCGATTACGGCATCGTGTTGCGACGCACCAAGGGGTTTGCTAGAGTTGGAACTGTCTCCTCCATGTCTCCTCTGATATGGATTCAGCCCGCCAACTTGGCGGGCTTTTTTTTGCCTGTAGCGGGCAAACGCGTGTCTCGCTGCGCGCCCCGGCCCTTGGTACCCTGCCGCGGCAGCGGCCGTGAAACACTGAAATCGAGCCCTCCCCCTCAGGCGGTAGTGCAGAAATCGCCGATTGACATTGGCCATGAACATCGGGCCTGAGAATGGCTTGGGCTAGCGCCCGCCCTCGATCAAAACTTGTAGGACAGCGCCACGTACGTGATGAGCGGATTCGCCTTCAGGTCGCCCTGCGTCACGCCGAGCACCGAACCGTCCGCAGCCTTGACGATGACGGACGATTTAGTCTTCAGCGGGATGTAAGTCAGCGATGCCGTCACCCCCCAGTGCTTCGAAAAGCTGTACGCGCCGCCCACATTGAAGACGGGTGCCCACGAAGACGAAGCCTTGGCTTCGACTTTCGTCACGCCGGGCTTGTTCGCGCCGGCAGCCAATACGGCGCCCAGATTGTTCTGCGTCGACGTCACGAAGTTCGGATTGAGCTGGATATCGGAGAACCAGTTGTATGAGACGCCGACGCCGACGAACGGTCTGAAGCGTGCCGTCGCCGAGGCGAAGTAATACTGAAGCAGGACGGCCGGGCTCCACTGGCGCACGCTTTTGACGATCGGCTCGTTGGAGGGATCGTCGAGATTGACCGTGCCCAGCGCAGCGGACGGGCCGGGCGGCACCACCTTGCCATGGCCGTACATCTTGAACGTCGGCGGCACGCCTGCCACCGTCGTCAGCGCGATGTGATCGGTGAAGAAATGGCTGATGACGAGACCGGCCGTATCGGCGTTGTTCGTGGACAAGCCGCTGCCCGACGACGTGAACGAACTCGGCAGACGCAGCGGAGTATCGATAGGCTGCGGCGACACATAGGTCGTGAGCGGCGTGCTGGAGTCCTGCGGCATGATGTGGAACCAGCCGAGCGAGACGACGTTCTCGCCGGCGTGCTGGCCGTAAGCGGCGCCCGAAACGCAGAGCGCGGAAGCGGCCCAGGCCGCGGCGTGGATCTTTTTCATCGTTGACTCTCCCTGTGCAGCGTTTGTTATGTGCCGCGCCGGTCGCTCGTCGGCGGCTTCGGGCGCGGCGGGTGCCCGATTCGTTACTGCGGTGCGCTACTGCGTCGGCAATTGCACGAATGCGTTGATCGTGAAGTAGGGCGACGATGCATTCGATTGGTCGAGATAACCGAACACGCCGCCCGTGAAGATCAGCTTGCCGCTCGCCGAGGACGCGCCCACTTTGGTCGACGTCACGACGCCGGGGACGCTCTGTGCGAAGTCGAGGTTCAACGCCGTGGCGAGCGATGCCTGCGACGGGTGATACGGATCGAGCATCGTGGCCTGTGTGCCGATCAGTGCCGTCGCGCGGTAGTCGAACTGGCTGTCGACGCCGATGTACTGCCCGTCCTCCGCATTCACGGCAATCTTCGATTGCGGCGCGAGGATCGAAATGCCCGATTCGTCGTCCGCGACGAGCAGATTCGGATTGGCGTAGCCGGTGCGAATGAGGATCGGTACGAGCTGGCCGCGCAGCTTGCCTACGATCATGAAGCCTTTGCCTTGCGGGGAACTGGCGAGCGTGGGCTTGGCCTGCCCCTGGAAGTTGTCGGTTTCGAATGCCCCGCTGCCGTCGGACGACAGTACCCAGTTCGTACCGGGCTGCTGGCACTTGCCGGCGTTGACGCCGGTGTTATCGCATTCGGTCCAGGTGCCGTTCGCGTTGAGCGTGATCTTCGTGTCGACCGCCACCTGCAGGAAGTTCTGCGAAGGCACCTCATGAAAGCCGAGCTGGTTATAGGTCCCGGCCACATTCGCGAGATTGGTCTCGAGCGAGGAAAAGCCGATGAACGGGTAGTAGGGGAACGTCGTATCGGCAATCGCGCCGACGCCGGCCATCCCGTTGTATTGCAGCTCCTTGCCCGGGATCGTGCCGCCGAGTACGCCTTCGCCCACGAAGATGCGCGCGGGCCGGTTCGGATCGAGGCTCGCGCCGTTCAGATAGAACGCGCACTGGTTCTGCTTGGCCGTCGGCAGCAACGTTTCCTGTGTCAGCGTGCCCGACTGTTGAGTGCCCGCACGCGTCGGCGTGGCGGTGCCGGTGGTTTGTGGAACGGGCGACTCGACATAGTTGACCTGCCAGGTCATCTTGGTCGTATCGATGCGCATTTGCACGAGTTCGCCATCGCCGCCGCCGCCCGTGAAGACGGTGTTGTAGTCGAGCGATGCGGGGCAAAGCCGGTCGACGACCGGGGCGGGCGAACCGCCGCCTCCGCCGCCACCGCATCCGGCCAGGACGAGCGCTGCCGCCAGCGCCAAAAGGGCTTTCCAGCTCATAACCGTTCCTCCTTGTACTCCGTTTATCGTTATCGGGCGGCCGGCTCCCTGTCGGCGCGCCTCTTCGTTCGTCGTGCTGACTGATACGGGTTGCTTGCCTCCTCGTAGACGTTGGCCGATTCGAATGACGGCTCGAAGCGCCGCGCGTTGCGCTCAGTGCGCGCCCGCGAACGCGCCGATGCCGAAATAAGGCGTCGAGCTCGTCGTCTGCCCTACGATCGACGACGACGCCGCGATGCCGCCGTTTTCCGTGCCCTGCAGCAGAATCGCGAACAGGCCGCCCACCGTGGAGCTCGGCGAGAAGCCCGTGGCGATCGCGAAGCCCGCGTTGCCGGCGCTGTCCTGCACACTGAGGAGCCCCTGATTCGAGGACGGATAGGCGAGCGTGAACGTGCTTTCGGCCGTGCTCGTGGGGGGATCGACGAACTTGCCCGACGTGCCCTGGATCAACGTGGCCGTGTATTTGAAGTTCGAATCGGCGCCGACGAAGCCGCCGTCGAGCGTGCCCGATGCGATGTTGCCGGCCGCAGCCAGCATCGCGATGCCGGACTCGTCGTCGACGGTCAACGTGCCGGGGTTCGCGTAACCCGTTCGCACGACGATGGGCACGAGCGCGCCGTTGAACCTGGCGAGCACCATGTTGGCGTGCGCGCCGCTGCCGAGCGTCGCGCCGCCGACGATGCGCGGGGGATTGCTGCTCGTGAAGTAGCTGCCCGCGCTGGCGGCCGCCCAGGTGCCGCCCGTCGTCGTGCAACTGCCCGCGCTCGACGTGCAATTGCCGCTTGCGTCGAACGTCTCCGTGGTATTCGTGCCCACGGCGCGGTAGTTGTCCGAAGGCTGCAGGTGATAGACGAGCCCGTTGTAGGTGCCTTTGAGGTCGGCCAGGTTCGTATCGACATCGGCAAAACCGATGAACGGATAGAAGTCGAACTTGCGGTCGGGCACCGAGAAGAGGCCCAATATGCCGGGGTACTGCACCTCCGCGCCCGGGATGCCGCCGCCTGCCACGCCGTAGCCCACGAAGATCGTCGGTGGGTTGCTCGCGTTGAACGTGCCGGTCGTCGCATAAGCGGAACCGTCGCTCGCGGTCCCGTTGCCCGGTTGCAGGACGAACGCGCAGCGGTTTTGCTCCGCGCTCGGCAAATCCGTGCGATGGGTGACGGCACCCGTGATCGTCGCGCCGGCGCGTGTCGGCGTGACTTGCCCTGCCGTGAGCGGAATCGGGGATTCGAGCCACTTGAGCGTATAGCTCATCGAAGTCGGATCGATCCTCAGGCTGACGATCTCACCGCTGCCGGCGCCGCCAAGATAGGTGTTCTGAGCGATGCTCGCTTCGGTTGGGCAAAGCGGCTGGATCGCGGCCGACGTCGGTGCGCCCTGAATGCCGCAACTGGCACCGGAGCACTGGGACGCGCCCGAGGCGGATGCGGAGCTGCTCGAGCCGCCCGAGCAAGCTGAAACGAGGGGAATGCTGACGAGTACCGACAGCAAGCCCCTTGAAATGGCAGTTTGCATGCCTTTGTCTCCCTGATCTCGTTATGCGGCGTAATGTCGCCGTGCATTTTTTTTCTGTCAATTGATAAAGGCGTCTAAAAAAGCTAATTCAAACGGCCGCGCCGGCCGTCAACTAATACGAGGCGGCCTCGTTCGGACGAATTGAAACGAAAAAGCGTTTCAAGCGCTGGATCGATCGCGCAACATTGGCACGGCACATGAAGTGGCGCGTGAAGTGACGCAGGCCGGAGCGAGGCGGCGCGCGGATGCCGCAAGGCTCGGAACAATGACGATGAAAATACGGAGATTCCCGAGGCGCGCCGGCTTCGGTTTAATTCGGCTTCGTGGAGATTTGCAAACTTTGGTTACGAAAGTTACGCCTTGCCGGCTAGTCTGACGTTGACCTTTCCAATTGCGGTGGCGCGCAAAAAATAAAGCCGGCCATCGGAGGCCGGCTTTACCGGAAGCAATCTGAAATGCAATTGCACTAGCAAATCAGCTGGCGAGACCCGAATCTTCGGCTGCACCGATACAGAGATTCATACACTGGATCGCCGCGCCTGAAGCGCCTTTGCCGAGATTGTCGAGCCGCGCCACGGTCACGAAGCGTTCCTCGTTGCCGAACACGAAGAGGTCGACGCGGTTCGTCTCGTTGGAGGCTTGTACGTCGAAAAAGCCGGCATCGAGGTTGTCCTCGGCGTCGAACGGCGCGACGCGCACGAACGCTTCGCCGGCGTAGTACTCGGCATAGAGCGCTTGCACGTCGCGCGGCGTGACGCGTTTGCCGAGTTCGGCCGCCGAGAACGACGTCGTGACGGCGAGGCCCTTATAGAAATTGCCGACGATCGGCGTGAAAACAGGCGTCGCCTGCAGCCCGCCGTGTACGGTCATTTCGGGCAGGTGCTTGTGACCGAGCGCGAGGGCATACGGACGCGGGCTCGCGAGCTTCGCAGCGGGCGGGCTGGCCTCGTACTCGGCGATCATCTTCTTGCCGCCGCCGCTGTACCCGGTGATCGAATACGCATGCGCCGTGAACGCGGGTGTGACGACGCCTGCCTCGACGAGCGGCCGCATGGCGAGCACGAACGCCGAAGCATGGCAACCCGGCACGGCAACGCGCTTGGCGCGACGAATCCGCTCGCGCTGCGTACGCGTGAGTTCGGGCAGGCCGTACGCCCAATCGGCATGCGTGCGAAACGCCGTACTGGCATCGATGACCACCGTCTTGTCGTTATCGACGAGGCCGACCGATTCGCGCGAGGCGACATCGGGCAAGCAGAGGAACGTGACATCGGATGCGTTGATGAGCCGGCGACGTTCGTCGATGTCCTTGCGCTTGGCCTCGTCGATCCGCAGGATTTCGATATCGGCACGTCGCGACAGGTACTCGTAAATCTTCAGGCCAGTCGTGCCTTCCTGCCCATCGACAAAAACTTTGGTGCTCATTTCGATCTCGCTGGTTTCACCGGATTGACATAGACGGCGCTGCCGCGCGCCCAAACCGTGATTTTACGGCCTTGGCGCGAAAGCCGGGCAATTTCGAGGCGGTCGGCGCGAATGCTGGGCTCAGCGGCCGTACGTTACCGTGATGCGGGCCTTTGCGAGCGTCGCAGTACCGATCTCATGCTCGAACATCAGCGCGGGCCGGCCGGCGGCGAGCCGCAAATCGACCGTATTCAGCGCATAGACGGTGACGACATAGCGGTGCGGTTTGCCCGGAGGCGGGCAGGGGCCGCCGTAGCCGGAAGCATCGTCATAGTCGTTGCGCGCCTCGATCGCACCCATTTGCTTGAGCCGGTCCGAGCCGCTCGCCTGCGTGGGCAGCGCGTGAACGCTAGCGGGAATACCGGCGACGGCCCAGTGCCACCAGCCCGGCCCCGGTGCGTCGATGTCGACCATCGTGACCGCGAAGCTCCGCGTGCCCGGCGGCTCGCCGCTCCACTGCAACTGCGGCGAGCGGTTCAACCCTTGGCAGCCGTTCTTGTCGTAGACGAATGCGTTGCCGAGCGGCTCGCCGGGCGGCAGATCCTTGCTCGTCACCGTGAAAGTGCTCTCGGCCCATGCGGCGGGGATGCCGCACCCTGCGAGACCGAGCGCCGCCCAGGCGAGCGCCGCGGCCCGTCCCCGCGCGCGGAGCAGAAACCGAAATCGAAACCGAAACCGAAACCACACCGATGCAATGACCGAGCATGGCTTGAGCATGAGCCGTTTCTCCCCCGGGAGTCGCAAGACCGCGCGTCCGTAGCGGTGATTAATGGCCCGAACCGGTCTTCCGGGCCGGAATCGAGTCTAACATTTGGGCTCCCTGCCGGAGCGGGCTGTCGCGCGGGCAACACGCCGCGCGGCCGCTTTCGCGCGGCGTGTTGCCCGGCACCGGCGATCCCCTCCACGACATCCGGATTCATGAACGAGAACGAGCTTATCGAACCGGCCCCGTCGGCGCATACGAGCGCGCCCGCACCCGGGGCGCGCATCCGCGTCGTCATGGCCGACGATCATCCGGTCATTTTGCTCGGTGCGCGGCATGCGCTCGCGCGCTTCCCCGATATCGATGTCGTGGCCGAGGTGCGCCAGTCCACAGATCTCGTCAAGACGTTGGCGCAAGTCCCGTGCGACGCCCTCGTCACCGATCTGGCGATGCCGGGCGGCCGCCATGGCGACGGGCTGCCCCTCATCGGCTATTTACGGCGGCATTTTCCTGCGCTGCCGGTCGTCGTCCTGACGATGCTCGAGAACGCCGCGCTGATTCGGCGGCTCGGCGAACTCGGTGTCGTCGCCATCGTGAGCAAGGCCGACGATCTGTCTCACATCGGCTTGGCCGTTCGCCACGTCGCGCGCGGCCGCGGCTACGCGGGACCGACCGTTCGCGCGGCGCTCGATGCGCTGAGCGCCGGGGGCGGTCGCGGCGCGCAGGTTCCGCTCTCGCCGCGCGAGCTCGAGGTGGTGCGCCTGTTCGCGGCCGGTATGACGATGAAAGAGATCGCCGCGCGGCTCAACCGCAGCATCAAGACAGTCAGCACACAGAAGACAGCGGCACTGCGCAAGCTCGGCCTCGCGCGGGATTCGGAGCTCTTCCAGTACGCGCAGTCGGCCGGGCTGAGCCATCTATCGTCGGCGCAATGACAAACGCCCGTCGCGAAGACGGGCGTTTGTCAACCGGGTTCGCCGCGTTCAGTGCACCGAACGGCGGTTTGCTTCGGCTTACTGCGGTGCGGCCGTTGCGCCACCGTGCGCGGCGGACCATTCGGCCGGCGCGTGCAGGAACTTCTCGACTTCATCGAGCGTTTTCGCTTCGAAGTAGCCCGACGCCTTCGCCACACGCAACACATCCCACCACGTGGCGAGCGCGTGCAGGTCCACGTCGATGTCTTTGAGCACCGACACGCTTTCCTTGAAGATGTTGTAGTGAAAGAGGACGAAGCAGTGGTTCACGCGTGCGCCGGCCGTGCGCAGCGCGTTGATGAAGTTGATCTTGCTGCGGCTGTCCGTCGTGAGATCTTCGACGAGCAGCACGCGCGACCCTTCCTCGAGCAGCCCTTCGATCTGCGCATTGCGCCCGAACCCCTTGGGCTTTTTGCGCACGTACTGCATCGGCAGCATCATGCGGTCGGCGATCCACGCCGCGAACGGGATGCCGGCGGTTTCGCCGCCCGCGACAGCATCGATCTGCTCGTAGCCGACGTCGCGCAAAATCGTCGCTTCCGCCATCTCCATCAAGCCGCGGCGCACGCGCGGATACGAGATCAGCTTGCGGCAGTCGATATACACCGGGCTGGCCCAGCCGGACGTGAAAATGAACGGTTTTTCGGCATTGAAGTGCACCGCCTGCACTTCGAGCAGCATCTTGGCGGTCGTATCGGAGATCGTTTGGCGATCGAAGCCTGTCATGGGCGAGTCCTTGGGGAGAGGGGCCGCGGCGGGCGCAATGGCCCGGGAAGCAGCCCGAAAGAGCCGGCGGCGCGCTCGTGCGCGCACAGGGGGCGTATTTTACCCGAGTTGGGGCGGGTGCCGGCCGGCCCGCCGGGGAGGTGTACACTAGCACCCCCGCAAACGCTGCCGGCGCGCGGGCGGCGTGCAACCGTGACGCCGCGGGCCTTCACCGTGCCGGCCGACGGCGTGCGGGCCCTCGTCTTCCGGCGGGAGCCCTTCGGCGCGCGCGGGCCATATTCATTACGTCTTGCAGGTCAATCATGGACGAACAACTGAAGCAAAGCGCCCTCTCGTATCATCAGAATCCCCGGCCCGGCAAGATTTCGGTGACGCCGACCAAGCCGCTGTCGAACCAGCTCGATCTCTCGCTCGCCTACTCGCCCGGTGTCGCTGCCGCGTGCGAAGCGATTCACGCGGATCCGCTCGACGCGCAAAAGTACACCTCGCGCGGCAATCTCGTCGGTGTCGTGACCAACGGCACGGCCGTGCTCGGACTCGGCAATATCGGCCCGCTCGCGGCGAAGCCGGTGATGGAAGGCAAGGGGTGTCTCTTCAAGAAATTCGCGGGCATCGATGTCTTCGACATCGAACTCGCCGAGTCGGACCCGGACAAGCTCGTCGAAGCCATCGCGATGCTCGAGCCGACGCTCGGCGGCATCAACCTCGAAGACATCAAGGCGCCCGAATGCTTCTATATCGAGAAGAAGCTGCGCGAGCGCATGAAGATTCCGGTCTTTCACGATGACCAGCACGGCACCGCCATCATTGCGTCCGCGGCCATCCTGAACGGTCTGAAGGTCGTCGGCAAAGAGCTTTCGCGCGTGAAGCTCGTCTGCTCGGGCGCGGGTGCCGCGGCCATTGCCTGTCTCGACCTGCTCGTCAACCTGGGGCTCACGCGGGAAAACATCCTCGTCGTCGATTCGAAGGGTGTCATCTATCAGGGCCGCGGCAACCTCGATCCGTCGAAGGAGCGCTACGCGGCCAAGACCGAGGCGCGCACGCTCGACGACGCGATCGAATCGGCCGACGTCTTCCTCGGCTGCTCGAGCGCCGGCGTGCTCAAGCCCGACATGGTCAAGAAGATGGGCGCGAAGCCGCTGATCCTCGCGCTGGCGAACCCGGAGCCCGAAATTCGTCCCGAAGACGCGAAGGCCGCGCGCCCCGACGTCATCATCGCCACGGGCCGCTCGGACTATCCGAACCAGGTCAACAACGTTCTCTGCTTTCCGTTCATCTTCCGCGGCGCGCTCGATGTCGGCGCGACGACGATCACCGAGGAGATGAAGCTCGCCTGTGTACGCGCCATCGCGGAGCTGGCCGAGGAGACGGACCAGGGCGATGAAGTCGCGAAGGCCTATGAGGGTCATTCGCTCGAATTCGGGCCTGAGTATTTGATCCCGAAGCCGTTCGATCCGCGCCTGATCATCAAGATCGCGCCGGCGGTTGCGCAGGCTGCGATGGATTCGGGAGTCGCCACGCGCCCGATCCAGGACATGGATGCGTACCGGGAGCAGCTCGGCGCCACGGTCTATCGAACCGGGATGGTCATGCGTCCCGTCTTTGCGGCGGCCAAACAAAAGGCGGCGCGCATCGTATTCGCGGAAGGCGAAGACGAGCGCGTGCTGCGTGCCGCGCAGTTCGTGCTGACGGAAGGCATTGCAAAGCCGATCATCATCGGGCGCCCCGCAGTCATTGAAATGCGCCTGAAGAAGATGGGCTCGAAGCTCAAGGGCGGAGTCGATTTCGACATCGTCAATCCGGAAGACGATCCGCGCTATCAGCAGTGCTGGCAGGCCTACCACGAGATCGGCGCGCGCGAAGGCGTGACGCCGGACGTCGCGAAGGCCGCGATGCGCAAGTTCAACACGCTGATCGGTGCGATTCTCGTGCACCTCGGTTACGCCGACGGCATGATCTGCGGCCTCATCGACACCTATCACAGCCATCTGAAGTTCATCGATCAGGTGTTGGGCCGTGCGGCGCAAGCCGAGCACTATGCCGCGATGAACCTGCTGATGCTGCCGGGCCGCAATCTTTTCATCTGCGACACCTACGTCAACGAGGTACCGAGCGCCGAGCAACTGGCCGACATGGCCGTCCTCGCCGCGCGCGAAATCGAGCGTTTCGGCATTGCGCCGAAGATCGCATTGCTGTCGAACTCGAACTTCGGCAGCACGCCCTCGGCGTCGTCGCAGCGCATGGCGGCGGCGCGCAAGCTGATTGCCGCGCGCGCGCCGGAGCTTGAAGTGGACGGCGAAATGCACGGCGACGCAGCACTGTCCGAGGCAATCCGCAAGCAATCGTTCCCGGGCACGACGCTGACCGGCGAGGCGAACCTGCTCATCATGCCGAACGTCGAGGCGGCCAACATCACCTATAACCTGCTGAAGATGGTGGGCGGAGAAGGCGTGACGGTCGGCCCGCTCCTCCTCGGTGCGGCCAAGCCCGTCCATATCCTGACGCCCGCGGCGACGGTGCGCCGGATCATCAACATGACGGCAGTCGCGGCAGCCAACGCGCGCGTGAAGTAACGCCGGCGCTCGAGAGAGCGCGCATGAAAAAGGCGGCTACCCGTAAGGGAAGCCGCCTTTTTTTAATCGCTGCGGTGCAGGCTAGGCAGCGTGACGCGCCACATCCGCCTTATGCCAGCGCGTGACGAGGTCGGCCCACTTCACGCGTACCGCCCGCAGATTGTTCTCCTTCACGTGACCGTAGCCGCGAATCCCGTCAGGCAGATTCGCAAGCTCGATGGCCAGTGCGCGGTTATCGGCGTTGAGTCCGCCGATCAGCTCGCGTACGAGCGCCTCGTACTCGCCGACCAGCGCACGCTCCGTGCGGCGTTCTTCGGTCTTGCCGAACGGATCGAGCGCCGAGCCGCGCAGGAACTTCAGCTTGGCCACCACCTTGAACGCCGACAACATCCACGGGCCGTATTGCTTCTTGATCAGACGGCCGTTCGCATCCTTCTTCGCGAGAAGCGGCGGGGCCAAGTGGAAGTTCAGCTTCCAATCGCCTTCGAACTGAGCCTGCAATTTGGCGATAAACGCCGGGTCCGTCTGCAGGCGCGCGACCTCGTACTCGTCCTTGTACGCCATCAGCTTGTGGAGATTGCGCGCTACCGCTTCGGTCAGCGGCTCGTTGGCGGTATCGCCTTCGATGTTGCGCTCCGCCGCGCGCACCACATCGACGAGCGAGCGGTAACGTTCGGCATACGCAGCGTTTTGATAAGCGGTGAGGTGCTCGATGCGTTTGGCGATGAGGGCATCGAGGGCCTTTTTCGTATGCAGCGAGATCACGGTGGCGCCCGCCGTCTCGCGCGCGGCTGTCGGGTTGGTGCCTTGCTGCACGCTGGCCGGGTCGTGGGCCGCACGACGGCCCCACTCGAACGCCGCGATATTTTTCTCCACCTGCACGCCGTTGAGCTCGATGGCGCGCACGAGCGAGCGGTGCGAGAGCGGCAGCCAGCCGCGCTGCCACGCATAGCCGAGCACGAACGGGTTCGTGTAGATCGCGTCGCCCAGCAGCGCGACGGCGAAACGGTTCGCATCGACGAAATCGACGGCGTCGCCCGCCGCCGCGCGCACGTCGTTCTCGGTGCTCGATCCCGGGAAGGTCCAGTCCGGGTTCTTGATGAAATCGGCCGTCGGCGTCTTCGAGCTGTTCACGACGACGCGCGTTTGCCCGTACTGCATCCGCGACGTGCATTCGTCGCTGGCCGTCACGATCGCATCGCAGCCGATGACGAGTTCGGCTTCGCCCATCGCGATCCGCGTGGCATGAATATCCGCGGGCGCATTGGCGATCTGCACATGGCTCATGACCGCGCCGCCTTTTTGCGCAAGTCCGGTCACATCGAGTACCGTGACGCCCTTTTGTTCGAGATGCGCGGCCATACCGATGAGCGCGCCGATCGTCACCACGCCGGTTCCGCCTACACCCGTGACCAGGACGCCATAGGGACGCCCGATTTCGGGCAGCACGGGTTCGGGCACCTCGGGCAGTTCACCCGCATCGGCGCCGAGCGGCTTGGGCTTGCGTAGCTGCCCGCCTTCCACGGTCACGAAGCTCGGGCAGAAGCCCTTCAGACACGAGAAGTCCTTGTTGCAGCTCGACTGATTGATTTGCCGCTTGGTGCCGAACTCCGTTTCGAGCGGTTCGACCGACAGGCAGTTCGATTGGACCGAGCAATCGCCGCACCCTTCGCAGACCGCCTCGTTGATGACGACGCGCCGCGCCGGATCGGGAAACTGCCCTTTCTTGCGGCGGCGCCGCTTTTCGGTCGCACAGGTCTGATCGTAGATGAGGATCGTCGTGCCGGGGATCTCCCGCAACTCGCGTTGCACAGCATCGAGCGTATCGCGATGATGGATCGTCACACCGGGCGCCAGCAGCGTCGTGCCGTCGTATTTTTGCGGCTCGTCGGTGACGATGACGATCTTGGCCGCGCCTTCGGCAGCGAGCTGGTGCGTGATCTGCGGCACCGTGAGCACCCCGTCGACGGGTTGCCCGCCCGTCATTGCGACGGCGTCGTTGTAGAGAATCTTGTAGGTGATGTTGACCTTGGACGCAATGGCGGCGCGAATGGCGAGCAGTCCTGAATGAAAGTAGGTGCCATCGCCCAGATTCGCGAACACGTGGTTGTCGTTCGTGAACGGCGCTTGCCCGGTCCAGGCCACACCTTCGCCGCCCATCTGGCTGAACGTGCTCGTGTTGCGGTCCATCCAGACCGTCATGTAGTGGCAGCCGATGCCGGCCATCGCGCGCGAGCCTTCCGGCACGTTCGTCGACGTGTTGTGCGGACAGCCCGAGCAGAACCAGGGCTTGCGCTCGATCGCCACGCGCGGCTTGGCGAGCGCTTTTTCCTTGGCGTCGATGACGGCAAGGCGCGCGCCGATACGCGCGCGCACTTCGGCAGGCAGATCGAATTTCTCCAACCGCGTGGCAATCGCCTTCGCAATCAACGCCGGCGAGAGTTCGTAATGCGCCGGCAGCAGCCAGTTGCCCATCGGCACCGACCATTCGCCGCCCGCGCCGTCTTTCTCGTCGAACTTGCCGAACACGCGCGGACGCTGGCCGTCGGGCCAGTTGTAAAGCTCTTCCTTGATCGCATACTCGAGAATCTGCCGCTTCTCCTCGACGACGAGGATCTCCTGCAATCCTCGCGCGAACGCATGTGCGCCTTGCGCTTCGAGCGGCCAGACGCAGCCCACCTTGTAGAGCCGAATGCCGATGCGCGAGCAGGTTTCGTCATCGAGTCCGAGATCGACGAGAGCCTGGCGCGTGTCGAGATAAGCTTTCCCGCCGGTGATGATGCCGAAGCGCGCTTGCGGCGAATCGATTTCGATGCGGTCGAGCTTGTTCGCGCGCACATAGGCCAGCGCCGCGTACCACTTGTAATCGAGCAGCCGGGCTTCCTGCACGAGAGGCGGGTCGGGCCAGCGAATGTTCAGGCCGCCTTCGGGCAGCACGAAGTCGCCCGGCAAGACGATCTGCGTGCGCTGCGGATCGATATCGACCGAGGCCGACGACTCGACGACATCGGTCACGCATTTCATCGCGACCCACAAGCCGGAGTAACGGCTCATCGCCCAGCCGTGCAAGCCGAAATCGAGGTACTCCTGGACGTTCGACGGAAACAGCACCGGCAACCCGCATGCCTTGAAGATATGTTCGGATTGGTGCGCGAGCGTCGAGGATTTGCAGGCGTGATCGTCTCCTGCCAGCACGAGCACGCCGCCGTGTTGCGCAGAACCCGCCGAATTGCCATGCTTGAGCACATCGGCCGAGCGATCGACGCCGGGGCCTTTGCCGTACCACATGGAGAAGACGCCATCGTATTTGGCGCTCGGGTACAGATTGACCTGCTGCGTACCCCATACGGCTGTGGCGGCCAGATCTTCGTTGACGCCGGGCTGAAAGACGACGCGGTGGCTCGCGAGATGCTTCTTGGCTTTCCAAAGCGCGAGGTCGAGTCCGCCGAGCGGGGAGCCTCGGTAGCCGGATATGAATCCCGCTGTATTGAGCCCGGCCATCTGATCACGCGCTTGCTGCAGCATCGGCAGCCTGACGAGCGCCTGGATGCCGCTCATATAAGCGCGGCCGTGTTCTAGGGTGTATTTGTCGTCGAGCGTGACGGAAGACAACGCGGCTTCGAGCGAGGCTCGCTGGCCTGCGTCTAGCGGGGCATTCATTATGTGGACTCCTCCAACCTGTTTGGGATCGCCAAAACTTCGTGGGCGTCGGCATCTTGTGGACGCGTCGGCCGGGGCCGCCATATTGACGGTTTTTTGCAGATGGTAGCACTGGGAGAAACCCGCCGCAGGACGTCAAAAATCGCCGATACGCAGCAGTAACCCTCGGAGCACGCGTTAAAGACATCTCATAACGGGGACGCCGTATCCGTCTGTAACCGACGTAACGCACTGTATGGAAGATGGAACCGCGGCGGCGCCCCTGGTCTAATTGCGTTCTCGCTGGAATACGCGAGTGCCGTAAACGACTCGCGCCTGGCTGCATCGGGCGCGAAAGAGAAAAAGGAGTACAGATGAACAAACGAAACGTTCAGAGCTTTCTGATGGTTTCCGCCGCATTTTTCGCCATGAACCTTCCGGTTCGCCCAACGAGCGCCGAAACGCCGGGGAGCCTGGCAGCCGCCGTGTCGCACAGCGTACGCATGGCCGGCGCGGGTGCGGATCAATACGCCGCGGGGGAAGCGTCCCCTGACGAGGAAGCATTCGCCGCGCGTCGCTGAGATCGCCTCGGCTCGACGCGCTCCAATAGACGAGCACGGAAGGGCGGAACGCTTGCACTACTGCGGGCGTTCCGCCTTTTTCGTTGTTGGGCGCCCAGTAACCCCGGATCAGCCCTTGTCGTCCACGACGCCCCGCCGGATCTGATCGAGTTCGATCGATTCGAACAACGCCTTGAAATTGCCCTCGCCGAACCCTTGATTACCCTTGCGCTGAATGATCTCGAAGAAGATCGGGCCGATCTGGTTTTCGGTGAAGATCTGCAGCAGCAGATCGCCCTTCGCGCCGTCGATCAGTATCTTGCGGCGGCGCAGTTCGTCGAGCGGCTCGCCATGTCCCGGCACGCGCTTCTCGACGAGCTCATAGTACGTATCGACCGTATCGAGCAATTGGATGCCCCGCTCGCGCAGGCCATCGACCGTACGATAGATATCGTTCGTGCCTAGCGCGATGTGCTGAATGCCTTCGCCGTGATAGGCGTCGAGGTACTCCTGGATCTGCCCGGCCGTTTCCGAACCTTCCTCGTTGATCGGAATACGGATCTTGCCGCACGGCGATGTCATGGCTTTCGATTTGACGCCTGTCACCTTGCCTTCGATGTCGAAGTAGCGGACCTCGCGGAAGTTGAAGAGCCGCTCGTAAAAAGCGGCCCACTCGCGCATGCGGCCGCGATGCACGTTATGCGTGAGATGGTCGATATAGGTGAGGCCGTGGCCGACCGGGTTCGGATTCGCGCCGGAAATCGGCTCGAAGTCGACGTCGTAGATATCGATATCGCCGACGCTGCCGGCGGCCGCACCGTGCTTGCCGCGCCAACGGTCGACGAAATAGATCAACGAATCGCCGACGCCCTTGATGGCGGGGATGTTCAACTCCATCGGCCCCGTCTTGTTATCGAAACCCCAGGCGCCGAGTTCGAGCGCATGCCGGTACGCCTTGGCCGCATCCTTCACCCGAAAAGCGATGGCGCAGATCGACGGCCCATGCAGGCGCGCGAAACGCTGAGCGAACGAGTCGGGCTCCGCGTTGACGATGAAGTTGATGCCGCCTTGCCGGTAAAGCGTCACGTCTTTGTGACGGTGCCGCGCGATGGCCGTGAAGCCGAGCCGCTCGAACAGTTTGCCGAGCGCTTTGGGATCGGGGGCCGTGTATTCGATGAATTCGAAACCGTCGGTGCCGACGGGGTTCTCCCACGTTTGGAACTGCATGCGTGTCTCCTATGGGCGGTCCGCGCCCACTGGGACACGCGCCGCAACGCCTACGGATAAACGCAAGTGTATAGCTCGACGTGCGACAAAATGTTGCTAGTTGCGCTCCGGCTGACTACGATTGCGCAACTTACTGCCAACGATGGCGTTTCAGGACGATGAAAATGGCCCAAATCGAACTCGATGCGGTCGACCGGCGCATTCTCGCCATTCTTCAGGAAAATGGGCGGGCATCGAATCAGGACATCGCGGACCGCGTGAATCTCTCGCCGAGCCCGTGCTTGCGCCGGATCCGGCGCCTCGAGGAAGCCGGCGTGATTCGCGGCTATGTCGCGCTGCTCGATGCGCAAAAGCTCGGCCTCGGATTGCTCGCCTACGTGAATGTGCGTCTGGAAAAACGCGGGGGCGCGACAGGACGGGCAGGGACGACGCACGCGGAACTCTTTCGCGCCGCGGTCCAGGCTTGGCCCGAAGTCGTTGCCTGCCATGCGATGACGGGCGAGATGGACTACCTGTTACGCGTGCAGGTGCAGGACATGGTGCATTTTTCGCGCTTCGTGCAGGAGCAGTTGCTGCACCACCCGTCCGTCGTCGATGTCAAGACGAGCTTCGCGCTGGAAAGCTTCAAGGAAACGACGGCATTGCCGATCGTCTGAAGTGCTCGACGGCGCCGTTACGCGAGCGCGTCCGTAGGGAGCAGAGCTTCGATGATTTCGGTCGTGCGCTGCGTCTGGCGTTTGATCGCGTAGTCGAACGCGGCAGCCTGTTCGTGGAGCATTTCGGAGAGGATGCTGGTCTGATCCGCCGGCGGCAGCGTCAGATAGGCGTCCGCGCTGCCATAAGCGTATTCGATGCGCATGCCCGCTTTCTTCGCGATATGCATCATCGTCGTGTTGCGCGACAGACAGTACATATACAGCGTGGTGACGTGCGTGTTGCGGCAACGCATGGTCGCGCGCTCGAAAAGCCGCGTGCCGATACCTTTGCCGCGCGAGCGCTCGAGCACGGAAACGCCGAATTCGGCCGTACGTTTTTCGCCCTCGGCGGGAAGGTAGGCCAAGTGGCCCACGCCGACCACGTCGAGTGCGCTGTCGAACACGCCAAAGACGGTGTCCCGCTCGAAATCGATCGTGCGGACATAGTTTTCAACGACCTGATCGGATGCGGCCTGACCAAAGCGCAGGAGGCGATCGTCGGACTGCAGCGCCAGAAAGTGAGCGAGCAGGCGCTCGCGGTCGCCGGCCGTCAGTTCCCGGACGAGAACGAGTTCATGACCGTTGTCTTGCGAGTGCCAATCGTTGCGGTCCTGCGAGGCAGCGCGGAGGCGGGGCGTATTCATAGGCTTCTCCCAATATCTGGCCGGCGCATTGCTGCGCCGCAGTGCGAATTCTACTTGAAACGCATGTTTGACACTGGGGAAAACCCGTATTTCTGCCGAAGGGCGGCTCTAACTGGCGAAGATGTCTGCGTGCAACATATTGATTTTAAAGGATAAGATAAGTTTGTTGCTTTTCGGGTACAACGCCGAGAGAAGGCCGCTCTTGGGCCATTGAAATGCTGCGATGCAGCGTCGAGCGAAGTCAGGCGGCATCGCCAGGTGCCGCGAGACCGTGTTCCAGCATGTCCACGACTTGCGCGGCGAAGTCCTCATAGCGCAAACGGCCGCCGGGTTTGAGCCAGGTGAAGGTCCAATTGATCATGCCGAAGACCATCATCGTGACGGACGTCTGGTTTTCCTTCGTGACCCGTTCGGGGTAGGCACGCGACAACTGGCGCGCGAAGGCGGCGACGACGTCGCGCTGCCGATCGAGGATCACTTCGCGCTGGGTGTCGACAAGATACTTCACGTCGTTGAGCAATGCGATATGGCGACTGTGCGAGGTTTCGTACTCGGCGAGAAATGCCCGGATCAGTTCGGCGAAGGTCTGGCGCTCGGACAGACCGCGACGCTGACTCGAGCCTTCGACCTCCGCGATGATGAGCATGAGCCGCAGCGTGTACCGGTCGAGGAGGTCGAACAGGATCGCCTCCTTGCTCTCGTAATAGTGATAGAGGCGGGCTTTCGACGTGCCGCTGGCGGCTGCAAGATCGGCCATCGACGTGCTGGGGTAACTCGTTTGCGCGAATTTGGCGGCTGCCAGTTCGAGGATCTGGTCGCGCTGGGCTTCGTGATCGGGTGCTCGGGTACGGGCCATGAACTCGTGACGATGAAGGTAGCAAGCTTGCGGCGGTGAAACGCGAAACGCCGCGCGACGCGGCTTGTCGAGCTGCGTCGGTGCGCGGCGGGTCGCCCGCTCGGGCCGCTAGTTTAAGTCAAACGCCGCAACGCCCGGCTCAGCGCTCGTCGTAGCTCACTACAACCCGCTCGCTGACCGGATGACACTGGCAAGTAAGTACGAAACCGTCGCGGATTTCCGGCTCTTCGAGCGTGTAGTTCTTATCCATCTTCACTTCGCCCTCGATCACCTTCGCCCGGCACGTGCAGCACACCCCGCCTTTGCAGGCGTAAGGCAGCGCGAGCCCCGCATGCAGGCCGACGTCGAGCAGGCTCGGCCCTTCGTAAGGCAGGCGCAGCTTGCGACGTTTGCCGTCGAGCACGATTTCGAGGTCGGCGGCGCGCGTTTGCTCCGTGATCTCGACCGCGGGCGCTCCAGCCTGCGGCAGCGGCGTACCGAACCGTTCGACATGGATGCGGGCTGGCTCGACACCAGCGGCCGCGAGCGCCCGCTCGGCCGCATCCATCATCGGAGCGGGCCCGCAAATGAACGCTTCGTCGATGGCGGACGCAGGTATCAGCTCGTCGAGAAATGCCTTGCACTTTGCTTCGTCGAGCACGCCATTGAATAGTTCGACCTCCTGAATGTCGTCCGACAGCACGTGATAAAGCGCGAAACGGCTCATGTACCGGTTCTTGAGATCCTCGAGCAACTCGGCGAACATGATCGAGTCGATATCGCGGTTGCCATAGATGAGCGTGAACCTGCTGCGCGGTTCCATCTCGAGCGTCGTCTTGACGATCGCGAGCACGGGCGTGATGCCCGAGCCGCCCGCGAACGCGACGTATTGCTTACCGTGCTCCGCGTTCAAATGCGTGAAGAAACGTCCATCAGGCGTCATTACATCGATCGTATGGCCCGGTTGCAGCGTCTCGAATGCGAAATTCGAGAACCGCCCGCCCCGCACGCGTTTGACGCCGATGCGCAGTTCGCCGTCGCGCTCGTAGTCGGTGACGCCGACGCAGATCGAATAGGAGCGCCGCATCTCGACGCCATCGACATGAGCTTTGAGCGTAACGAACTGGCCTTGCGTGAACCGGTAGGCATCGCGCAGTTCGGGCGGCACCTCGAAGGAAACGGAGACCGCATCGGCGGTTTCGGGCCGCACCTCGCGGATGCGCAGCGAATGAAATTGCGGAGTCGCCATATTCAGTAAGGTTTGAAGTAGTCGAATGGTTCGCGGCAATCGAGGCAACGATAGAGCGCCTTGCATGCTGTCGAGCTGAATTGCGCGAGCCGTTGCGTTTGGGCGGAGCCGCAGCGCGGGCACGGCGGGGCTTCGTTCGCGCGCGGCGCGAAGCGGATGACGCGCTCGGTACCGGATCCCTGCGCCGGATCTACCGCCGCGGACCCGGTGGGCGGCGCGATGCCGTATTCGCGCAGTTTTTCGCGCGCTGCCTCCGTGATCCAGTCGGTCGTCCATGCCGGCGCCAGAACCGTTTCGATGCGATAGGGCGCAAGGCCTTCGGCATCGAGCGCGCGGCCAATGTCCTCGGCGATCTGCGACATGGCCGGGCACCCCGAATAGGTCGGCGTGATGACGACTTCCAGCGTGCCGTCGGCCGCTCGTCTCACCTCTCGCAAGATGCCGAGATCGCGTATCGATACGACCGGAATTTCGGGATCCGGCACCGCTTCGAGCGCAAGGCATGCCCGCGCGAGCACGTCGCCGGGCGGGTTCGCACGAGAGCCGGCCCGGTAGCCGGCGTGATCGGAAGTGTTCGATGCGTGGCGCATATCGGTTCGGCCCAGTGCACGTACGTTGAGCGAGCGGCTCGCTTACCAGCTCGCGCCGGGATGGTGGCGCGCGAGAGACTGCATTTCGGCAAGCAGAAAGCCCATGTGCTCCGAGTGCTCGCCATGCTTGCCAGTACTGACATGTCCCTCGACGGGGGGCATGACGAGGGTCGCTTCGTCGAGCGTGCGCGTGACTTCGGCGCGCCATGCGTCTTCGAACGTCGTTGTGCGCACGCCGACTCCCGCGGCGGCCACCTGGTCTTCCAAGGCGTCGGCATCGAAGAATTCGCGCGTGTAAGGCATCAGGTAATCGAGCGCGGCTTGCGCGCGCCGGTGCGATTCGTCGGTGCCGTCCCCGAAGCGCACGAGCCAGTCCTGCGCGTGATGCAGGTGATAGCGGGTTTCCTTGACCGACTTCGAGGCGATGGCGGCCAGTTGGGCGTCGAGCGAAGCCTCGAGCGCGCGCCAGATGTACGCCATCAGCGCCGAATAAAGGAAATTGCGCACTATCGTGACGGCATAGTCGCGCGGCGCCTGCGCCGTTGCGCCGAGCGGGCCCGCATGCGGCAGTTCGAGCAGCGTGTAGTTGGCGAAAGCGCGTTCGTCGCGAAAATAGGCGTAATCGTCCTCGGTCTTCACTGCGCCCGTGAGCGTCAATTCGAGCGCGGCCGCATGCGAATAGAGCAGCCTCGCCTGCCCGATCAGATCGAGGCTCATATTGGCGAGCGCGATGTCCTCTTCGAGTACGGGGCCGTGGCCGCACCACTCGGCGTTTCGCTGTCCGAGGACGAGCGCGTTGTCTGCGAGGCGCAGGATATAGGCGAGATGTTCGGGCGTGATGGTCATGGCGCGATTACATGTGATTGACTTCGTCCGGCAGCGTATAGAACGTCGGATGCCGATAGATCTTGTCGCCGGCGGGATCGAACATCTCGCCTTTTTCATTCGGATCGGAGGCCGTGATCGCCGCGGCCGGCACGACCCAGATGCTCACGCCTTCCTGGCGCCGCGTATAGACATCGCGCGCCATGCGCAATGCCATCGACGCATCCGCCGCATGCAGGCTGCCGCAGTGCTTGTGATCGAGCCCTTGCTTGCTGCGCACGAACACTTCCCAGATCGGCCATTCTTTGTTCATCGAAACACTCCTCGAATGCGTGATTTGCGGTTACGAGCCGACGCCTCGCGTGGCAAGGCGTCAGGCGGCGCGTTGCTGCGCGCGCCGGCACTGTTTTTCCTCATGGGCGAGGGCCGCTTCGCGCACCCAGGCACCGGCCTCGTGCGCTTTGACGCGCGTAGCGAGCCGTTCCTTGTTGCACGGGCCGTCGCCATTGAGGACACGTTTGAATTCTTCCCAGTCGATCGCGCCGAAGTCGTAATGACCGCGCGCTTCGTTCCATCGAAGGTCGGCGTCGGGCAACGTCACACCTAGTACCTTCGCTTGTTCGACAATCGCATCGACGAACTTCTGGCGCAGATCGTCGTTCGAGATGCGCTTGATGCCCCACTGCGCCGATTGATTGCTGTGCACCGACTCCTTGTCGCTCGGGCCGAACATCATGAGCACGGGCCACCACCAGCGATCGACCGCTTGCTGCACCATGGCGCGCTGGGCATCCGTGCCTTTCATCATCGCCAGCAGCGCATCGAAGCCCTGACGCTGATGAAACGACTCTTCCTTGCAGATGCGGATCATCGCGCGCGCGTAGGGCCCATACGTGCAGCGGCATAGCGGAATCTGATTCATGATCGCCGCGCCGTCGACGAGCCAACCGATCACCCCGACGTCCGCCCAGGTCGGCGTCGGGTAGTTGAAGATGCTCGAATATTTGGCACGACCGGCATGCAGCGCGTCGATCAGTGCATCGCGCGACACGCCGAGCGTCTCGGCCGCGCTATACAGGTAGAGTCCGTGGCCGCCTTCGTCCTGGACCTTGGCGAGCAAAATCGCTTTGCGCTTCAGGCTCGGAGCTCGGCTGATCCAGTTGCCTTCAGGCAGCATGCCGACGATCTCGGAATGCGCGTGCTGCGAAATTTGCCGCACGAGCGTCTTGCGGTAGGCGTCGGGCATCCAGTCCTGCGGTTCGATCTTGCCGTCCGCGGCGATGACGGCATCGAAGTGGGCTTCGTCCGGCGTTCCCGAACCGGGTTCGGGGGGCGCGACGTTGCCCGGAATATCGAGGGATTGGGTGTACATGGGTTGAGCGCTCCTGCTCGATCGGTCTCGGTCATGGCGATTATAAACCAACCGACCGGTCGGTCAATAAAATAACGCGAGCATCGCGAAGCAGTGCGTGGCAGCGCACCGGTGCCCCGGTCCGGGTGCGCACGTGCGGTAAGCCATGCAACTCGCATGGATATCTCGTTGATGATGAGAATCGCTCGTATTATCCTTCTCATTATTAAACGTCGAAACCCGAAACTCTTTAGTCCTCCATGAAAACCACACGCGCCTTCGCCGTCCCCGTTCTCTTCTTCGCCGCCGCGGCCCTATACACATCGAGTGCGGTTGCCGCGGACGATTCGTACAGCCTGACGTTGAAGGACCACAAATTCGCTCCGGATGGGCTGACCATTCCGGCCGGCAAGAAGGTAAAGGTCACGGTGAAGAACCTCGATGCGACGCCGGCCGAATTCGAAAGCGACGATTTCAAAGCCGAGAAGGTGATTCCCGCGGGCAAGCAGGTCGACATCCTGGTGGGGCCGCTGAAAGCCGGAACCTACGAGTTTCACGACGAGTACCACGAAGCCGAATCCAAGACCCGGCTGACCGTCAAGTAACAACCTTACTGCGCGCCGATCATGCTCTCCACCGCTCTCATCGTTTTTCGCGAGGTTCTCGAAGCCGCGCTGGTCGTCTCGATCGTCCTCGCGGCCACCAAAGGGGTGCCTCGTCGCGGCAGGTGGGTCGGCGGCGGCCTGGTTGGCGGCGTCGTGGGCGCGGGCCTCATTGCGGCCTTTGCCGACGTCATTTCGTCGTGGGCATCGGGCATGGGGCAGGAGGTGTTCAACGCGGGCGTCATGTTCGTCGCGGTCGTCATGCTCGCATGGCACAGCATCTGGATGGGCAAACACAGCCGTGAAATGACGCGGCAGCTTTCGGCGATCGGTAAAGCCGTCGCCGCCGGCAGCACGCCGCTGACCGGGCTTGCCATCGTCGTGGGCGTTGCGGTGCTGCGAGAGGGCTCGGAAGCAGTCCTCTTCCTGTATGGGATCGCCGCGGGAGAGCCTGGGCAGACGTCCCAGATGATCGTGGGCGGGCTGCTCGGCATTATCGGCGGCGTCGGCCTCGGTGCTGCAATGTACGCGGGATTGCTGCAGATTCCGCTGAAGCGCCTGTTCGGTGTCACCAACGGACTCATCGTTTTGCTTGCCGCCGGCATGGCGAGCCAGGGAGTGGGTTTCCTTCTCGCTGCCGGTCTCGTGCCATCGTGGGGCGATACGGTCTGGGACACTTCCTGGCTGCTCCGAGAAACCAGTATCGTCGGCAAGATGCTTCATACGCTCATCGGCTATACGGCGCGCCCGGCAGGGATCCAGGTCGTGGCCTACGTGGCAACGCTCGTCATCATCGTCTTGCTCGCTCGCAAGGTCGGCAGCCCACAGCGCGCCGCGCGTCAGCCGGCGTAGGCGGCAGTCTCGTCCCATCCGCTATGGGGCGATGCCGCCCGTGAAATCCAATGCGTTGAACCCATGGACCGCCGCCGGATAGCGGCGTCGTCGGAATGGTGCACAATCTGCACTTTTTCGACGGACTGATTTCATGCGTTACCGCTTTTCGAAGGTACTCAGCGGCCTGGGCTGTTCGATGCTGCTGTGCTTGGCGGCAGTGCGTGCGCCCGCCGCGGAGTCTGGCCGAGGCCAGTCGCAATGGGTGGAGGCCTGGGCGACGGCGCTACAGTCGATCCCCGAGTTGCGCAACCCGCCGCCGCTTTATCGCGCCCCGGAGGTCGGCAACCGGACCGTTCGCGAGATCGTCTATCCGACCCTGTCGGGCGAGCGCGTCCGGCTGCGCCTGAGCAACGCTTACGGACGTGCGCCCTTGGCATTGACGGACGTGCGACTTGCGCGTTCGGCGGCAGGCGCGGCGACGAAGCCTCCCGCGTCGGCACCGGTCACCTTCGGCGGACACGCATCGATCGAACTGCTGCCGGGCCAGGAGATCGAGAGCGACGCCATTTCCTTCAAACTCGATGCCGCGCTCGCCTATGCGGTCAGTGCCCATGCCGCGCCTGGACAGGTGTTGGGCGCCTGGCATCGCGTCGCGAATCAGGTGAACTATGTTTCCGCGCCGGGCGATCATGCCGGCGATCCCGGCGCCAGTGCTTATCCGACGCGTTTTACGGAGCACGCGTGGGTGACGGGCATCAGCGTGGAGACGGCCGGGGCCTCGGCCGTTGCGGCGATCGGCGATTCCATCACGGACGGCATGCGTTCGAGCCTCGACCAGAACCGGCGCTGGCCTGACGCGTTAGCGCGCCGCCTTGCGCAGGCGGGCGAACGTTCGACAGCGGTGCTCAATCTCGGCATCAGCGGCAACCGTCTTCTGAGCGATTCGCCGTGCTACGGCGAGGCGCTCGAACGTCGCTTCGGGCGCGACGTGCTGGCGCGCCCCGGTGTCAAGGCGACGATCGTGATGATCGGGATCAACGACATCAATTTTGCGTCGATGCCTCCGCGTAAGGGGCTCGATTGCGACGAGCCGCATACGCGGGTCGCGGCGCGCGATTTGATCGAGGGTTATCGCCGGTTGGTTGCCGCATCGCACGCGCGCGGCATCCGGATCTTCGGTGCGACGCTCACCCCCGCATCGCTGCCGGCAGAGCGCGAAAGCGTGCGCCAGGCGGTCAATGGCTGGATACGCACCGGTGGGGGCTTCGATGGCGTGGTCGATTTCGATGCGGCATTGCGTGACGGCGCCCGCCCCGATCGGCTGCGCGCCGAGTACGACAGCGGCGACCACGTCCATCCGAGCGATGCCGGGTACGCGGCGATGGCGCGTGCGGTCCCACTCGAGGCGGTCGTAGCGGCCGCGCGCGGGCGCTGAAAAAGTTTGGTTCACGGGCTTGTCATGCGAGTCTGCTTGGCCTACTATTCGCATCCTCTTTGAGAGGCGCAGGATTGCAGCGGTCCGCGGTCGACGGGTTTTAAGCGAAGCGAGAAAAAACCAGTTGACGATGTACGAGAAGGGCTGCATAATCTCGCTTCTCTGCTGCGTAAGCAGCAACGCAAGACGGTGAGCCGGGTGGTGATGACGGCAAGCGGTTGAGCGACGCGATCTTTAACAATTCAC
>Ga0157374_10000101_pt1 | contig 79331 bp, 71 predicted proteins | sample M25metaG_FD_115308 | JGI IMG/M metagenome (GOLD analysis project Ga0157374, IMG submission 115308) | Miscanthus rhizosphere microbial communities from Kellogg Biological Station, Michigan, USA - M2-5 metaG | ecosystem: Host-associated > Plants > Roots > Rhizosphere > Soil | place: USA: Michigan...
GATTCGGCCAGGATATTTGGCGACCTGCTGTTCGAAACGATTGCAGACGGATTGGTCGATCTCTGCCTGCTTGAACTCGATGAATGTGCCCGCCGGATGGAAGCAGCTGTCCCGGATGGCGCGCTGCTCTGGCGGGAAGTTCGCGACAGCGTCGGAGGAGTCATCCATTCTATCGCCGTTGCCCGTGGATCGAGTGGCAAGCGGGCTGTATACGGCGCGCGCGGGGCGGCGGGTCGTCGAAGGCGAAGGACAAATGGAAAGGGCAGGGATCAGATCGCCCGGTCAACCTGAGGCAATCGACCGGTAGGTTTGGATCTGCCCTGCCTGACCGCATTATGCTTGAGCATCGGCCGGCGGATATCGGCGGATCGCCGATTCTGCTGTAGGCGTGCGCCGACATCTGCGTAGGAATGCGATGAACCTCTAGCCTTGACGCCCGGTCCGCGCCAGGCGCCGGCGCAATTCGTCCGATCCGAGCGAGGCTTCGTATGCGGAGCGAGATTCGGCATTCGCGCGATCGCCGCCCGCGATCGCGTCGATCTGCCGCTTCATCGACTGGACGACGCCCGGCTCGCATTCGGCCAGCGCAGCGACATAGGCGTCGATCCGCCCGGGAAGATCGCGGCGGTCGAGCAGCTCGGTCAGGAATCCGATGCGCAGCATCTCGTCGGCGTCGATCGTCTGCGCTGTCAGGAATATCCGCTTGGCCTGCGCCGCACCCAGCGCCGCCACCGCGCGCCGGAGCCCTCCCGGATAGTAGTGCAACCCGAATCTGGCGGCGGGCATGAACATGCGCGAGCCGCGCACGCCGAGCCGGAAATCGCAGCACAGTGCAAGGTCGGTGGCTCCTCCGTACACGCTGCCGTTCAGCGCGCATATCGTCGGCAGCGGAAACCGCTCGATGGCATCGAGCAGCTGCTCGAAATTGCGGTCGAGACGGCCGACGATCGCATCGACGGTGTATCCCGAGCTGAACGTCGTGTCTCCGGTGCCGGTGAATACCAGCGACCGCGCCGCCGGATAGAGCTTGCCGTTGTCCAGGTAGCCGCGAATGACCGCGACATCGTCCGGATCGATGCGGTTGTGCTCGGCAGGCCGGCGCAACCGGATCGTGGCGACCGCGCCGGCGACTTCAAGCGTGGGCGGACCATCGGCAGCGGGACGACTCATCACCGCCGATCACGAGTCGCTGTTGCGCCAGACATTGACTGCAAAGGTCACGATCGATGCAAACAGGACGATCGAGGCGATTCCCGCGACCGGCCCGAACGCTTCGTTACCCTTGAACAGCAATGCCAACGCGAGCATCGCCGTCGGCAGCGTGAGGTTATATACCCAGAAGTGCACCGGATAAAGGCGCGTCCGTGTTGCGGCAGGGAACCGGTCGTAGATGAATCCGGTAAGCGCCAGCGAGGCCCAGCCGAGAAGGTTCAGATGCGCGTGCACCGGGAACATCGTGTGGTCCTGCGACACGCCCATATAGACACCCAATCCCGTGCCGGTGACAAAATACAGTAACGCCAGGCGGTACCAGATTCGCGTCGACGCGGCTGTCGCTGGGATCGCGGGTATGGCAGCGGTTGCTTGCATGTGGCCTCCTCGTGGATGATCGCGATGTCGAGCTCCTCCCGGCCCTGCTCGCGGGTGAGGGCTGGCGCCGAACTATAGCGCGTGCGACCGGCGCGGCCAACGAAGTCGCAAGGCGCCGCCGGCCGCCGCGGGAGAGTCGTGCTGCGGACGGTCCGCCGGCGGAACGGTAGGCGGCGTCCGCGCATCCTAAGAAGAACACGGATAGACCAGGATGGCGATGCGGATCGAAGACTACGCAATGATCGGCAACAACCGCACCGCGGCGCTGGTCGGGCGCAACGGTTCGATCGACTGGCTTTGCGCTCCGCGCTTCGATGCGCCGGCCTGCTTCGCGGCGCTGGTCGGCACGTCCGATCACGGGCGGTGGCTGCTCGCGCCGCGCGGCACTGTGCGCCGGGTGCAGCGCCGTTACCGCGACCAGACGCTGGTGCTCGAGACCGACTTTCACACCGCCGCAGGCGCTGTGCGCATCGTCGACTGCATGCCGCCTTGGGAGGAGCGCACCGACGTCGTGCGCATCGTCGAGGGTCTGCGCGGACGCGTTCGGATGCACATGGAACTGGTCATTCGCGGCGGCTACGGCGTCATTGTGCCTTGGGTCCGGCGCGTCGACGGGGCTCTGCTTGCGACCGCCGGCCCCGAATCGCTGGAATTGCGCTGCGCTGTGCCGCTGCACGGCAAGGGATTCACCACGGTTGCCTCGTTTACCGTCGCGCGCGGCCAGCGTGTTGCCTTCGTCCTGACTCATTTCGCCTCGCATCTGCCCCGCCCGCTGCCAATCGACGCTGACGCGGCGGTCGACGCGACCGCGCGGAGTTGGCGAGCCTGGAGCGACCAATCCACTTACGATGGGCGCTGGCGCGAGCCGGTCATGCGCTCGCTGATCACCCTGAAAGCGCTGACTTACGCGCCGACCGGCGGCATCGCCGCCGCGGTGACGACTTCGCTGCCGGAAGCCATCGGCAGCGTGCGCAACTGGGACTACCGTTATTGCTGGCCACGCGATGCGACCTCTACGCTCTACGCGTTCCTGCTCGCTGGCTACCGCGAAGAGGCTCAGGCCTGGCGACGTTGGCTGTTGCGTGCCGCCGCCGGCAGGCCTGAGGACATGCAGACGGTGTATGGATTGTCAGGCGAACGCCAGCTAACCGAATACACGGTGCCATGGTTGCCCGGTTACGAGGGCTCCGCACCGGTGCGCGTCGGCAACGCCGCCGCGACCCAATCGCAGCTGGACAGCTACGGGCAAGTGATCGCGGCACTGCAGCTCGCGCGAACCGCAGGCCTCGACCCGGACGCCGACGCCTGGAACTTCGAGCGCGCGCTCTTGCGCTACCTGGAGAAGAGCTGGTCCGAGCCCGACAACGGTATCTGGGAAATGCGCGGACCGAGGCGGCACTACACGCACTCGAAGGTCATGGCCTGGGTCGCCGTCGATCGTGCGATCAGGGCGGTCGAGCAGTACGGTCTGCCCGCGCCGGTCCAGCGGTGGCGAGCGCTTCGCGCGCGGATCCATGCCCAGGTTTGCCGCAAGGGCTACGACGCCGCGCGCAACAGCTTCGTCCAATACTATGGCTCGCGCGAAGTCGACGCGAGCCTGCTGCTGTTGCCGGTCGTCGGTTTTCTTCCGGTTGATGATCCCCGGGTGCGCGGCACCCTGGCGGCTATCCGACGCGACCTCGTCGTCGACGGCCTCGTTGCGCGCTACCGCAACCTGCCGGAGGTCGATGCGTTGCCACCGGGCGAAGGACTTTTCCTGCCGTGCTCGTTCTGGCTCGCCGATCACTTGAGCCTCGCCGGACGGCATGCCGAAGCCGAGCGCCTGTTCAAGCGCCTGCTCGGGTTGTGCAACGATGTCGGTCTGCTGGCTGAAGAGTACGACCCCGACGCCCGGCGGCAGCTAGGCAACTTTCCGCAGGCGCTGACCCATGTCGCGCTGGTTGTCACGGCGCGCAATCTGTCGCGCCGCGGGGGACCGTCGGAGCACCATAGTCGCGGTATGCGAGACGTTCCGCCCGGAGGCTCACGGCCCGTGGTGGCGCCAACGCCTCACGCGAAGATGACGGGTGGGCGCCGCCGCTCGGGCAGCAAGTCCGGTCGACCGGCGCCCTCCGCGCTGCCGCGTAAGGCGTGACGCCGCCGCGAGCTTTCGCCATCGCGAGTGCACGCCGCGGCGCGGCCCACGGCCAGAAAGGTGCTGATTGATCCGCCGTCGCCCAGAACGCGCTTCCCGCCGGCCCCGTTCGGCTGTCATGTTTGTCACATTCGATTGGAGCGAAGCGTCCCAAGCGCAGCGATGGGCTTGTCTGTGGGCTACGAAAGCATCGATTTTGGCTTGTCGAAAAACGATAAAGCCCTCCTGAATCAGAGACATGAAAGTACGGTTTGTAGATTACTCCCAGCGTGGCATAGCCGTTGCTTTAAGGGTTACCGCCAAGCTAAGGAACCCACTTTCCGAGGCGGCACGAAGCCTCGACCAATCCTTAAAGGGAGAGCATCAAATGAAAGCAACGAAACTCGCCGCCGCCCTCGGAATGAGCGTCGGCCTTGTCGCAGTCGGCGCAGCCTATGCCGCGGATACGTCGAACATGACGGTCCAAGCGACTGTCCTCGGCAGCTGCAAATTCAACAGCACGCCGACGCTGGACTTCGGCAGCCTCGATCCGAACAACGCTACTCCCGGCTCGGGCAGCTCGACGATCAGCTTCTGGTGCACGAAGGGCTCGAGCTACACGGTGACTGCCGGGAACGGCAACAATTACGATGCCAGTAACTCGACCCGCCGGATGAAGGGCCCGGGCGCGACCGACCTGATGCCGTACTCATTGACTCTGCCCGCTGCAGCGACAGGTACCGGCGCCGGCAAGTCGACCGCGATCACCTTCGCCGTCACGGGCGGCGTGCTCAACGCGGATTACATCAACGCCACGGTGGGTAGCTATACCGACACGGTGCAAATGGCCGTCAATCCGTGACCGATCGAAAGCGTTGCAACAGCGAAACCGCCGGCGCGATCCGGCGGTTTCGTTTTTTGTGGCTCCACTAGCGCGCCCTGAGTAGACTGCACCCGATGCTGCGCTTCGCGCTCGCGTTTCTGTTATTGGCCGCCCCGCCCCCCGCCCTGGCGGGCCGGTTCAGCGTCGCGCCGATCCGCATCGATTTCGGCGCGAGCTTGCGCATCGGAGCTGTCACCGTGACCAGCGAGGACGACCACCCGCTGGTGTTCAAGAACAGCCCGTCCCTGTGGACACAGAACGCCGACGGCGGCGACATCTATACGCCGACCAGCGACCTGGTGGTCACGCCGCCGCTGTTGCGGGTCGAGACGGGCGAGCCGCGCATCGTGCGCATCGGCACTGTGCGCGAACCCGGCGATGTCGAGCGCAGCTACCGCGTTTTTCTGGAAGAGCAGGCGCCGGCCAACCCGGAAGCGGGGGGCGCGACCATCGCGGTGGTCATCAAGTTCGGTGTGCCGGTGTTCGTTGCGCCACGATCGGAGCGCATCGCAGGAGTCGCCGAAATCGTCGAACGCAAGCCCGGCCGGGTTACGCTTCAGATCAAGAACAGCGGGAACGTGCATTTCAACGTCGAGACGATCACCGCCAACGGGATCGCCGTGAAGGACGTCTCGTCCTGGTATCTGCTGCCGGGAGCGACGCGGCGCTACGATCTGGCCATCCCGCCGGATGCCTGCACTGGCACCGCGGTCGACCTTCGCATTCAAGCCACGCGCACCGTCCTGGCCGCAAGCGCCGCGGCGAGCGATGTGTGCCAGCACTGATGCCGTGGCGCGCCCCATCCGAAATCGATGGCGCGGCATTCTCGCCGCGGCGCTGGTCGCGGTTGCGGTCACGGCGAGCGCCGATCCGGTACCTACGATCGTGACCATCACCATCAACGGGCAGGCGCGTGGCGATCATTTCGTCATGAAGGACGGCGATCGCTGGCTGATCGCCGATACCGAGCTGCGCCAGCTCGGATTGCAGGATGCCGTGGGTGAAGTCGCTACCGTCGATGGCCGGCCCTACCATGTACTGCGCTCGCTCAAGCAGATGACCGTCGTCATCGACGAAGCTGCAGGCCGCATCGACCTGGTCGCGGATCCGGCGGTATTCGGGCAGCAGCGCCTCGATCTGACGGCCGCGCCGAAAGTGACGCCGACCTACGATAACAGTGCATTTTTCAACTACCAACTCAATTGGGCGGGCGTCGAGCACCAGCGCAGCAGTTTCGGCGTCAACACCGAGCTCGCTGTCCGCTACGACCGCTGGTTGTTCGACAATCAGACCAACTATCTGAATGATGCAACCGGCAGCGGCTTTACCCGGCTGGGAACGAACCTGACCTATGACTGGTACGAAAAGCTCGCGCGCTTTATCGTTGGCGACCAGGGGGCATCGACCGGCGCGCTCGGCCAGACCATGCAATTGGGCGGCGTCGGCTTCTATCGCGCGTATGGGATGGACCCGAGCCTGATCACTACGCCGACCGCGCGTTTCATCGGCGCGACGCCGGTCGCGGGAGAAGTCGAGGTCTACGTCGACGGCATTCGCGTTTACACCGCGCCCGTCAAGCCGGGCAGCTTCGAGCTCGACAACATTACCCGCTACGCGGGTCTGCGTCGCGTGGAAGTGCTGGTCCGCGATCCGTCGGGACAGGTCCTCCAGCGCTCGAGCAGCACGACCTACCTGTCCGACAGGCTGTTGCGCGGTGGCCTGGACGAGTTTACGTACGCGGTCGGCATGGTGCGGCCGGAGACCGGCGTCGGCAGCGATAGCTACCATGGCGTCGGCTTCGCCGCGGCACATCGGGTCGGCCTGACCGATGCGTTCACTCTCGGCGCACACGCCGACCGCACGCCGGATTACGCGACCGCCGGCGCCGATGCGACTGTGCGGCTGGGCGAATTCGGCGTCCTCGGCGTCGAAGGCGCCGCCGCCCGTCCGCAGCAGACCGGCCATGTTGCCGGCGGCGCGAGCGTGTTGTATTCGTACACGGCCGATGGCTTCGGACTCGATCTCAACTACCGGCACCTGCAGCGCGGCTTCCTGCCGCCTACGCCCCTGTTGCCGCAATTCGTACCCTTGAAGGATGCCGGCGTCCAGGTCAGCTACAGCTCGCCGCGATTCGGCACCTTCACCGCGACGGCGACGCGCAGCGACTTTCAGGACGGCAGCCGCCAGAACAGCTATACGCTGCGCTACAACATCTCGACGTCCGTCCACTGGAATATCGATACGACGTTCGGCCACATCAGCGGGCAGGCCGGTGCGCCATCGGGCGTGGCCGCCGCGCTGAGCGTCAGCTATTTCTTCGACGACCGCACGAACGCAACCGCGCGGGTCCAGCGTACCCCCGGCAACGGGGCCGAATACGATGTCGAGGTCGCACGCCCGGCGCCGATCGGTCCGGGGTTCGGCTACCGCGTCGACGTGCAGCGCAGCGGTGGCGTCGAGCAGATCCGCCCGCAGGTCCAGCTCAACACCGACAAGCTGGAATACACGCTTGGAATGTCGCGTCTGTTCGGCAGCGGCGCCAATACCACGGCGGCGGAGGCATCGGTGGGCGGCGCGTTCGCCTACGTTGGCGGTGTCGGCAAGTTCACCCGGCCGATCTACGACAGTTTCGCGATTATCAAAACGGGCGACCTGCAAGGCGTAAGCGTCCGGCAGAACAGCCAGGATGCCGGGCGCAGCGGGCCCGACGGCACCTTGCTCGCCCCGACCGTCGGCTCATACGTGGAGAACAGGTTTACACTGGATGCCAACACCGTTCCGATCGACACCATCATCGGCCAGAACAGCGTCATCGTCGTGCCGGCGCTGCGTGGCGGCGTGCTGGTGGATTTCGCGCTGCGGCCGCAACGCGCGCTGAGCGGGGTGCTGATGCTCCGCCGCGGGCGCGACGAACGTCCGCTCGGCGGCATCGACGCCGTGCTGGCGTCGGGGACCTCGCAACTGCAACTGTTCACCGCGGCCGACGGCGCGTTCTACATCGAGGATGCGGCGCCCGGCACTTACGGCGCCGACATCCGCGCGGATGGTGGGTCGTGTCACCTCACCATGGACGTCGCGGCGAATGCGCGCATGCCGCTCAACGTCGGAAAGGTCTATTGTGAAATGCAACCTTAGAGCGTGCATCGCTGCAGCCTTGATCGCTGCCGCCGCCCCGGCGTTCGGCGCCTCCATTTGCTCGATTACGGCATTGCCGACGCTCAGCTTTCCCCCCTACGACGTTTTCGTGGGGGCACCGACAACGACCTCCGGGATCGCGACGATCCGCTGCAGTGGCAGCGGCGGCCTGGCGAATTTCACAGTGGGCATCGGGCAATCGGCGACGTCGGGGACGATCGCGGGACGGCAGATGGCGCAGCAGGGAGCAGGGAACACGGGCAGGCTCAACTACAACATCTACAAGGATGGCGGATTCTCGAATCTCTGGGGTGATGGCACGGCGGGGACGACGCCACAAGTCATCATCCCGGCGGGGCTGAACACCCCGGTGGCGGTCTTCGGCAAGATCGATCCGGGCCAGGACGCCCCGGTCGGCAACTACAAAGACACGGTGGTCATGTCGGTAAACCCGTAAGCGCGCGGGGGCTTGCCACGGAATTGCCGGAAGACCCGCTAGTACATCACCGTCGAGGAGATCTGTAGCGGCCACGGGTAGCTGCCGGGCGCGACTTCGGGAGCCAGGAAGAACCGGTAGCTCAGCCGCATCAGCATCTGCTTGCCGGCGAACGGCTGATGGGCCATCCCGCCCTCGGGGCCGAGCTCGAGTCCGCTGGCCAGGCCGGTGACCTGCGCCTTGCGAAACACATTGGAGCGCGCATCGAAGCTCAGCGCAAAGCCGTTCCGATCGTTGGTCCTGGCCATTAGGTCGGTCGCCGCAGGCACATCGATGTAGCCGCGCGCGACGTCTTCCGGCGTGACATTCAGCGTGGACACCTGCTTCACCACCTGCAGCCGAAGATACGGAAGCACGTTCGCCGTCACCTTCATCGTCGACGAGCCGACGGAAGCGGCGCGAGCGGTCTCGGGGCTGGCGCACAGCGCAAACGCCGCGGCCAAGGCTATGCTGGCCAAGATGCGCCGGGGCTTGAGCTCGCGCGCGATATTCCGCTCACTGTCCGAGTCAGCGGCGAGCAAAGCCCCGCCCAGTCGCCGCTTAAGGGCAAGCAATGCGTCGGGCCCGGCCTCTCCGAGCCAAACCTTGCGCAAGAGCACCTATCCCCCAGTCTTTCTTCAAAGACTGCTGCTCGGCGAGTGCCACGGGCGAGATGCTCCCGAGTCAGCCGGCCAGCTTCAAGAATCCGTTCGCCGATCGGTTCCCAGGGTCCAGGCTGCGGTACCCAGTATAGCGTTGAGCCCATTGCGCGCAAATCTGCTCGGCCGCCTGCCCCTTCTGTTGTTATCGGCAACGGGCACGTGCCCCGTCCCGCAATATGACAACGGCATTGATCGCAGCGCCAAGCCGCGGAGGCCAAACAAAAAAGGGCGCCCGAGGGCGCCCTTGCATTAGCGCGGATGCAAACCTAGACGCGGCGGCGGTACTCGCCGTTGCGGGTATCGATTTCGATCCGGTCGCCGGTCGCAACAAACAACGGCACCTGAACTTCCATGCCGCTGGCGAGCTTGGCCGGCTTCAGCACCTTGCCCGAGGTATCGCCTCGCACCGCCGGCTCGGTGTAGGTGATTTCGCGCACGACGCTGTTTGGAAGCTCGACCGAAATCGGCTTGCCTTCATACAGGGTGAGCTCGCAGGGCAGGCCTTCCTCGAGATAGTGCACCGCTTCGCCGATGTTCTCGCGGTCGACCTCGATCTGGTTGTACTCGGCGTCCATGAAGACGTACGCCGGATCCTGGAAGTACGAATAAGTGACCTCTTTGCGCTCGAGTTGCACGAGGTCGAATTTCTCGTCGGCACGATAGACGGTTTCGGTCCCGGAGCCGCTCAAGAGGTTCTTGAGCTTCATCTTCACGACCGACGCATTGCGGCCGGATTTGTTGAATTCGGCCTTCTGCACCACCATCGGATCCTTGCCGATCATGATGACGTTGCCGGCGCGGACTTCCTGCGCGGTTTTCATGGCTGCACCTGCATGGTTGTTGTCTGAAAAGGCGGGCTAAGCGTGGCCCGCGAAACCCGAAATTATACCAGTCCTTCGACCATCCTGACCAGCCGGGCCGCGAGGTCCGGTTGGGTTGCCAGCTCGGCCGTCCACCGTCGCGCGTGGCCGCCCGTCGCCGGCAATTCGGCGGCAAACGCCTCCCACGTCCGATCGACCGACGCGTTGCCCTCCACCGGATCGTTCCAGTCCCGATGAAACGCGTTGAAGCTGGCCGCGCTTGGCTGCGGCATTCCCGACCCGTAGCGCGCGAGAAACGCATCGAGCTTCGCCAGCTGCGCGTCATCGGGCTGCGGGTACGGCTGCCAGATCAATGGGCGCGCCGCCCATAGCGCGCGGACGAAGGAGTCCTCGCCTCGCACCAGGTTGACATCGCAGGCCCACAACAAACGGTCATAGATGTCCTGAGCGAGGAAAGGAATGCCGGCCAGCGACAGGCGGCCGCGCGCGAGAACCTGTCCCGCATGCGGAACGGCACCGCCTGTCCATCGATCGAGCTCGCCCGTGGCGACACCTTCGGGCACGATGCACCACACCGGCAGATCGCCGTCGGCCCACGCATCGAGCAGCGCCGGCAGATGTCGGTTCGGATAGCAGAACAGCGAGATCGCGAGCGCACCTTCCGGCGGCGCGACGCCCAGCGAGCGCCAGAACGCGGCGCGCGCGGCGGGATCGGCCTGGAACGCGTCCCGGCGCGAAAGGAGGCCCGCCTCGCGCAGCAGACCTCCGCTGGCCGTCGTGAATCCCGGGAAGTAGAAATGCCGTTGCAAAGGCAAGCGCGGATGACGCGATGTCAGGGCGTGAGAGCCTTCGATCCAGCTCTCGGCCGACAGGTACTCCAGGTTGATCCAGACGGGCCGCGGCGCCAGAGCGATCATCGCGTCGAGATATGACGACGGAAGGCCGCAGCCGAACGCTTCGATGACCGCCGCGCCGGGCGCTGTCGGCGAGATCGGACGATCCGCGCCGTTCCAGCGGAGGATGTCGACTCCTTGCACTTTTTGTCGTTCGCGCGAGGGATCGACATCCGGCGCGATCCGCGCCAGCACCGGTAGAGTATCGACGAACAGGCGCGCGTCGCATCGATATTCTGCGGCCAGCTGCCGCGCGAGCCGCCACGCGACGCCCGCGTCGCCGTAGTTGTCGACGACCGAGCAGAAAATGTCCCAGCGCTGCGGCGAGGTCACGATCGGCAGGAAAAACGCATCGGCTCGGGATGACAGTTGAACCTATTGCCGTCGTCGTGTCGAGTGCGTCGCGCACGAATCGCGGCGGCGGTACTACAATGGTCGCGCCCAACTCCTCGTTTCCCGGTTCGAATCCTTGATCAGCCGCCCCGCCGCCGACCCGCCTTCGGACACGCTTGCGGTCGACGTCATTTCGGACGTCGTTTGTCCGTGGTGCTACATCGGCAAACGCAAGCTCGAAGCGGCACTCAGCGAGATCAAGGCTCGCGAGCCTGCGCTCGATATCGCCGTGCGGTGGCATCCATTCCAGCTCAATCCGGACATGCCTTCGGGCGGCATGCCGCGCACCAGCTATCTTGCGGCCAAGTTCGGCGGCACCGATCGCGCCGCCGAAGTCTATTCGCGGGTACGCGCGGTAGGCGCCGAGGTCGGCATACCGTTCGCGTTCGAGCGAATCGTCATGCAGCCGAACACGCTCGAGGCGCACCGGCTGATCGCCTGGGCGCAGGCGAAGGGCGACCTCGACGCGGTAAGCGCGCTGGTCGAGCGCTTGTTCCGCGCTTATTTCATCGACGGCAGCTTTCTGGGCGACCGCGAGGAGTTGGTGCGCGCGGCCGGCGCCGCCGGCTTCGACCCGGCCGAAGTACGAGCGATGCTGGAATCGGAAGAGGGATGCGACGTGGTCGCAGCGGAGGATCGCGAGGCGCGAAGCGTCGGTGTCCAGGGCGTGCCGTTTTTCATTTTCAACGGCCGCATCGCCGTCTCCGGAGCGCACGACCCACCGACCTTGCTCGACGCGATCGCCGCGGCGCGGCAGGAGCGGTGAGCATGACCCGACGATGCAGCATACGATGAGTTCGGCAGCATCGACGGCTGCCGACGTCGCCGCGCTGTACGCGACGCAGCGGGCGGCGTTTTCGCGGGAGCGGTATCCGTCGCACGCGGTGCGGCGCGATCGCCTGGACCGGCTTGCGACATTGATCGATCGCCACGAGCCGGAAATTGTCGCATCGATCGCCGAGGATTTCGGCGTCCGTCCTCCGCAGGAAACCCGGCTGACCGAGCTGTTCGTCGTCGACGTTGCGCTGCGCCACGCAAGCCGGCATCTCGCAGACTGGATGCGCTCGCGGCGCGCGCCAACGCCGCTATATCTGCGGCCGGGGAGGAGCTGGATCGAGAGGCAGCCGCTGGGCGTGGTCGGCATCATCAGCCCGTGGAATTACCCGGTACAGCTCGCTCTGCTTCCGGCGGTCGCCGCGCTCGCTGCGGGCAATCGCGCGCTGATCAAGCCGAGCGAAATCACTCCGTGCGCGTCGGCGCTCTTGGCCTCGCTGGTCGCGCGCTACTTTTCACTGGAGGAGCTCGCCGTGGTCAACGGCGGTGCGGACGTCGGTGCCGCGTTCGCCCGCCTGCCGTTCGACCATCTATTGTTCACCGGATCGACCCAGGTCGGACGCAGCATTGCGCTCGCCGCCGCGGAAAATCTGACGCCCGTGACGCTCGAGCTCGGCGGAAAATCGCCCGCGCTGATCGATGGCCGTGCCGACCTCTCCGCGCTTTCGGCGCGCCTGGCCGTCGGCAAGCTGCTCAACGCCGGACAGACGTGCATCGCGCCCGACTATGTGCTGATTCCCCGCCAGCGCGCCGAAGCGCTCACCCAGGCGCTCCAGCGTGCGGTGGCCCGACTGTATCCGGCGCCGGTCGATAATCGGGACTACGCCAGCATCATCGATGAGCGGCACTATTCACGACTCGCCGCGCTCCTGGACGACGCGCGGGCCAAGGGTGCGCGAGTGATCGAGCTTGGTGCATCGAGCGGCTCCGCGGCGGGTGGACGGCGCCGCATGCCGCCGGCGCTGGTGCTCGACGTCAGCGACACGATGGGCGTCATGCAGCAGGAGATTTTCGGTCCGATACTTCCGATCGAGACTTACGACACACTCGACCAGGCGATCGAGAGGATCAACGCGCGACCGCGGCCGCTGGCGATGTACATGTTTGGCGGAAGCGCAGCCGAGCGACGTCGGGTTCTGGAGCGGACGATCGCCGGCGGCGTGACGCTGGACGACACCCTCTGGCATTTCACCAATGAGAACCTGCCGTTCGGCGGCGTCGGAGCATCCGGTTACGGCGCGTATCACGGCGAGCGCGGATTCCTGACGTTTTCCCATCAGAAGGCCGTCTTCGCGCAATCGCGCGCCACACCGGGCCGACTCTTGTATCCGCCCTACGGCGAGCGTTTCGAGGCGACTTTGCGCCTGCTCAAGCGGATCGTGTAGGGGGGACCATTGCGCCGCCCATCCGGCGGCGCATTCAGTGCCGGGCGCGGGCGGCAAGCACGCGATCGACCATCTCGCCGGCAAATCCCAGGTAGTTCGCGGGCTCGCACAGTGCGGCCAGACGCTGTCGATCCAGATGCGCGGTGACCTCGGCAGTCTCGGCCAAGAGGTCCAGCAGCGGACGCTGCCGCTCGATCGCCATCCGGCAAAGCTCGTAGACCAGGTCGTGCGCGCGTTCGCGACCCAGATGCGGCGCCAGCCCCATCATCACTGCCTCGGCGACGATCAGTCCATGCGTCAGATCGAGGTTGCCGCGCATCCGCGCGGCGTCGACTTGCAGACCGTCGACAATCGTTCGCGCGTGCACCAGTGCGCCGGCGGTCAGCACGAATGCTTCCGGCAGCACGATCCATTCGATATGCCAGGGACCGGTGGCGCGCTCGTGATCCGCCGCCATCGCCTCGAGCAGCAGCGCAGCATGCTGGCGCACGACTGCGGCGCAGGCGTGCAAGTACACGCTCGAGACCGGGTTGCGCTTTTGCGGCATCGTGCTGCTGGCGCCGCGACCCGGCGTAAACGGCTCGGCAACCTCGCCGACCTCGGTCTGCATCATCAGCTTGACGTCGATGGCGAGCTTGGCGAGCGTGCCGGTGACCAGGCCGAGAAAGCAACCGACCTCGGCGATGCGGTCGCGCTGCGTATGCCAGCTGATATCGGGCTCCGCGAGTCCCAATTCGTGCATCAGCGCACTGCGGACCTCGAGCCCCTCCGGTCCGAGCGCGGCAAGCGTGCCGACTGCGCCGCCGAATTCGCCGACCAGGACGCGCGGCTTAAGCTCGGCGAGCCGCGCGCGATGGCGCTCGATCGCGGAAAGGAGGCTGGCAGCCTTGTAGCCGAAGCTGATCGGCGCCGCCTGCTGCAGATGGCTGCGCCCAGCCATCGGCGTATCGCGGTAGCGCAGCGCCAGCCCGGCCAGCGCATCGGCGACGGCGGCGAGTTCGATGTCGATCAGCGCGAGTGCGTCGCGCATCTGCAGCACCGTCGCGGTGTCGGTGATGTCCTGTGTGGTCGCGCCCCAGTGACAGTAGCGACCATGCGGCTCGGCGCACAGCGCGCCAAGCTGCTGCACCACGCCGACGATCGGCGAGCCGGCGCGCTCGGTTTGCGCGCGAAGCTTCGCCATGTCGATACGGTCGACGCGGCAGTTGCGCTCGATTTCGGCGGCCGCCGCCTTCGGAATGACACCCAATTGCCCCTGCACGCGCGCAAGAGCGGCCTCCACATCGAGATAGCGTTGCGTGCGATTGTCGTCGGAAAACAGCGCACGCATTGCTTCGGTCCCGACCAGGTTGCCGAGGATCGTCGAGTCGATCAGGGTCGAGGGCATCGTTTTGCTCCGAAGGCGAGATCGGCGCGAGGACGGCAACCGCTCCGGCCGCGCAGCATGCGGGAGATCATATCGCGCCGTCGGCGCGGAGTTCGGCGATCCGTTCGACCGGATAGCCGAGCGCCGTCAGGATGCTGTCGGTATGCGCACCCAGCGCCGGCACGGCGCTCCACTGCGGATCGGCCTCGTCATCGGTTCCCGGCGGAAGCAGCGCCGGTATCGGGCCCGACGGCGAGCCTACGTCGCGCCAGCGCCGCCGCGCCGCAAGCTGCGGATGCCGCCAGACGTCGTGCATATCGTTCACCTGCGCATTCGCGATGCGCGCATCGTCCAGCCGGCGCAGGACTTCCGTGGCTGTCAGGCCGGAAAATACGTCGATGATAATGCGGCGCAATTCCTCCCGCGCCGCGCTTCTCCTCGAGTTGCTCGCGTAGCGCGGATCGGACGCGAGATCGGGGCGCATCAGCACGCGCTCGCAGAACGTCGACCACTCGCGCTCGTTTTGCAGTCCGAGCATGATCGTCTTGCCGTCGCCGGCAGGGAAGGGCCCGTACGGGTAGATCGTTGCGTGGCTCGCGCCGGTTCGCGGCGGCTGCTCGGCGCCATCGAACGCATAGTACAGCGGGTAGCTCATCCACTCGACCAGCGATTCGAGCATCGATACATCGAGGTGGCAACCGCGTCCGGTGCGACCGCGCTCGAGCAGCGCGGCGAGGATATTGGTGTATGCGTACATGCCGGCGGCGATGTCCGCGATCGAGCAACCGGCTTTCACCGGGTCGGCTTCGGTTCCCGTCACCGACAGAAAGCCCGCCTCGCTCTGGATCAACAGGTCGTACGCCTTTTTGTCGCGGTACGGGCCATCGGCGCCGTAACCCGAAATATCGCAGACGATGATCGCCGGCTTGGCCGCCGACAGCGCGGCGTACGACAGGCCAAGCCTCGCCGCGGCGCCGGGCGCCAGGTTCTGCACGACGACGTCGGCGTGATCGACGACCAGCCGCTGCAGGATCGCGCGCGCTTCCGGATGCTTGACGTCGAGCGTCAGGCTCTCCTTCGAGCGATTGGTCCAGACGAAATGCGAGGCGAGGCCGCGCACCCTTTCGTCGTAGGCGCGCGCGAAATCGCCGACGCCCGGACGCTCTATCTTGATGACCCGCGCCCCGAGATCGGCGAGCTGCCGCGTCGCGAACGGTCCGGCGATCGCGTGCTCCAGCGTGACGACGGTGATGCCGGCGAGCGGTTGCACGAGATAAGTCTCTAGGCGACGATCGCCGTGGCTTCCATCGCCAGGCCGCCGCGATGATCCTTCGCCCACAGGCGCACCGTCTTGCCGTCGCTCGCTGGCTCGCCGCAAACGAAAAAGGGATCGATGTCGAACAGCGGGCTCGACGCCCGGAACGCGAAGCGCACGACCGAAGCGTCCGGCCGATGTTCGCGCACCAGATCGATCAACAAAGTTGCGAGTAGCGGGCCGTGGACGACCAGGCCCGGGTAGCCTTCGACTTCGGTGACGTAGCTGCGGTCGTAATGAATACGGTGGCCATTGAAGGTCAGGGCCGAATAACGAAACAGCAGCACGGGATCGGGAACGACCTTGCGCTCCCACGCGGCGCTATCAGGCGCGGCGGCCGGCGGCGGTGCGACTGCGCCGGGCCGAGCCGCCTCGCGATAGACGATGTCATGCGTTTCGGCCAGCGCAAGGGCGGGTTCGCCGTTTCGCCGCAACTCGTGGCGCACCTTGATGAACACCAGCGGCCCGGAGCGCCCGGTCTTTTCATTGATTGCCGCGATCGTCGAGACGCGAGTCACCTCGTCTCCGACGCAAAGCGGATGATGGAATTCCAATTCGCTGCCGGCCCACATCCGGCGCGGCAGCGGCACTGGCGGAAGGAACTCGCCACGACGGGCGTGTCCGTCGGGTCCGACCTCGGATTGCCTGTACAACGGCAGGAAATACAGCCAGTGCCAGAGCGGCGGCAGCGGCGCTCCGTCGGGCGGACGCAGCGCCGGCCGGTCGAGCGTGGCCGAAAGTGCCGCAAACGGCGCAGCGGTGATGAGGTCGGTCGAAGTTTCGCTCCGGCCGAGCCATGTCTCGAAGCTCATTGCGAAAGTCCGTCCATCGATGCGACGGGCAACCAGGTGCGCCGCTATTTGGTCGCCGGCAGCTTGCCCTGCACGCCTTCGACGTAATAGTCCATCTTCAGCAGGGCGTCGTCGCTGATGACTTTGCCTGCGGCGAGCCGCTGATGAGCTTCGTTATCGGAGAGCGGTCCGGTGAACGGATGGAATTTGCCGCTGGCGATTTCCGTCGCGGTCCGGTTGACCAGGTCCTGCACGTCCTTGGGGACGACGGGATTGAACGGTCCCATCTTGATCATGCCTTCCTTGAGCCCGCCCCAGATGCTCCCCGGCTTCCATTTGCCATCGATCGCATTCTGCGCTTGCTTCGTGTAGTACGCGCCCCACTGGTGCGTGACTGCGGTCAGCTGCGCGTGCGGACCGTATTTGGACATGTCGGAGTGGTAGGCGATCGCGTACACCTTCTTCGCCTCGGCGTCCTGCACGACGGCGGTCGAGTCGGTGTGGTTGGTCAGCACATCGGCGCCCTGTGAGATCAGCGTGTCGGCGGCTTCGCGCTCGCGGCCCGGGTCGTACCAGGTGTTGACCCAGACGACCTTGGTCACCGCATTCGGGTTGACGCTGCGCATGCCGCGGGTGAATGCGTTGATGCCCATCACGACTTCGGGAATCGGAAATGCCGCGACATAACCGGCGATGTTCGACTTGGTCATCCGTCCCGCGACGATGCCGGCGAGGTAGCGGCCCTCGTAAAAGCGCGCGTTGTAAATGCCGACGTTCTTGTCCGTCTTGTATCCGGTCGCGTGCTCGAAATACGTCTTCGGAAACTGCTTGGCAACCTTGATTGTCGGATTCATGTAACCGAAAGACGTCGTGAAAATCAGTTGATAGCCGCTCTGCGCGAGCTCGCGGATCACGCGCTCGGCGTCGGCGCCCTCCGGCACATTTTCCACGAACTTGGTGACGACCTTGCCATCGAGCGCCTTTTCCATTTCCCTGCGCGCGGCGTCGTGCTGCGAAGTCCAGCCGGCGTCGCCGACCGGGCTGACGTATACAAAGCCGACTTTGAGCGGCGTTTCGGCCGATGCGGTGATCGTTGCAAGTGCCCCGAACACAGCTAGTACGATGAATAACACGGTCTTCGACGACACGGACATGGTCTCTCCCGAGGCGGGTTGCGCGCGGCCGGCGCGTTGTGCCGGCGGCGGAATCGGGCATTTTACTCGATGCTGCGTGCCCATCTGCGCTTTAGGTATCGGCGTGGAACGGCCGACCGAGCGATGCCGGCGCATTCAGGCGAATCGCCGTCGCGTCGCGCGAGATCAGCGCGAGCACGACGATCGTCGCCACATAGGGCAGCATCGCCAGGAATTGCGAGGGCACGGCGACACCCATCGCCTGCGCCTGGAACTGCACCAGGGTCACCGCCCCGAAGAGATACGCTCCGGCCAGAACGCGCGAAGGCTTCCAATTCGCGAACACGACCAGCGCCAGCGCGATCCAGCCGCGTCCGGCGGTCATGCCCTCGGTCCACATCGGCGCATACGCCAGCGCCATGTAGGCGCCGCTCAAGCCCGCGCAGGCACCGCCGAACGCGACGGCGGCATAGCGCACGGCGATGACTTTGTGGCCGATCGCATGCGCCGATTGCGGCGACTCGCCTATCGCGCGCAGGATGAGGCCGGCGCGCGTGCCGAACAGGAACCATTGCACCAGCGCGAAAAGGACCAGCGACAGATAGACGAACGGACTGTGGCCGAACAACAGCCGGCCGACGACGGGTAGCCCGGAGAGCACCGGCACCGCCAGCGGCGCGATCGGATCGACGACGTGTCCGACATGGGTCAAGCCGACGAACGCCGACAAGCCGATCCCGAAGAGGGAAAGCGCAAGCCCCGCGGCGACCTGATTCGCCATCAGCGACAAGGTCAGCACGGCGAATATCAGCGACACCGCGCCGCCGGCCAGCGTGCCGGCGAGGACGCCGAGCCAGTTGTGCCCGGTGTCGTCGGCGACGATGAATGCGCCGACCGCACCGACCAGCATCATGCCTTCGACACCCAGGTTCAGCACGCCGGCTTTCTCGGTTACCAGCTCACCCAACGCCGCGAATACCAGCACCGTTCCTGCGGCGAGCGTCAGCGCAAAGAGCGTGATCGCATGATCGATCATCGGGCAAGGCTCTCCGCTGCAGCCGCTGCGGGGCCGGGATTGCGCCGGAAGCGCAGGCGGTAACCTATGAACACATCCGTGGCGAGCAGGAAGAAAAGGAGCATTCCCTGGAACAGCCGCGTCACCGCCGAAGGCAGTTCCAGTCCGATCTGCGCGGCTTCGCCGCCGAGGTAAAGCAGCGACATAAGCAGGCTCGCCAGAGCGATGCCTAGCGGATGCAGCCGACCGACGAATGCGACGATGATCGCGGCGAAACCGTAACCCGGAGATATCGAAGGCAGCAGCTGCCCGATCGGCCCCGCGACTTCGCCGACTCCTGCGATGCCTGCGGTTGCGCCGCCGACGAGCATGCCGATCCACACGGTCCGCCCGGTGGAGATGCCGGCGTAGCTCGCTGCGCGCGGCGCGAGGCCCGCGACCCGCATTCGAAATCCGGCCAGCGTGCGGGCGGTGAACAGCCAGCCTGCCGCGATGACCGCGACGGCGAGGAGGAAGCCCACGTTCAGGCGCGTGCCGGGCAACAGCAGCGGGAGCATCGCGTTGTCCCCGAACAGGCTCGACTGCGGAAAGTTGAACCCCTCGGGATCGCGCCACGGTTCCTGGACCAGGTACGACAGCGCCAGCACGGCGATGTAGACGAGCATCAGGCTGGTGAGAATCTCGTTGGCGTTGAAGCGCGTGCGCAGCCACGCCGGAATCGCGGCCCAGGCGATGCCGCCTGCGGCGCCTGCGGCGATCATCAGCGGCAGCAGCAGCGCGCCGTTCAACTGCGGCAACCACAGCGCCAGGCCGCCGCCGCATATCGCGCCTATCGTCAACTGGCCTTCGGCGCCGATGTTCCATACGTTGGCCCGGTATCCGATCGCGAGGCCGAGCGCGCACAGCATGAGCGGCGACGACTTGAGCAGCAGCTCGCCGATGCCGTACCGCGTGGCGACAGGTTCGATGAAAAAGACGAAGAACGCGTCGACGGGATTCTTGCCGAGCAGCGAAAAGAGGACAAAGCCGGCGACGAGGGTTGCTGCGGCGGCCAGCAGCGGCGACGCCCAGGCCATCAGTCGCGACGGCTCGGACCGCGCCTCCAACGAAATCATCATGGCGGGTCGCGTGTCGCGAACGAGGGCGGCTGCCCCGAGGTGACGAACGATCCGCCCATCAGCAGCCCGAGTTCCTCGGCGTCGGTTTCCCTTATCGCCCTGACCGGCGACAGGCGACCCTGCGTCATCACGGCGACCTTGTCGCAGACCTCGAACAGCTCTTCGAGCTCCTCGGACACGAGCAGCACGGCCACACCCGCATCGCGCAGATCGATAAGCGCCTGTCGGATCTCGGCCGACGCCCCGATGTCGACGCCCCAGGTCGGCTGCGCAGCGATCATCACGCGCGGACCCTGCAGAACTTCACGTCCTACGATGAATTTCTGCAGATTGCCGCCGGACAGGCTGCGCGCCGCCGCCCCGGGACCGGCGGTCCTGACGTCGAACCTCGCGATCGTCGCCTGCGCGAACGCTCCTACTGCGCGCTGCCGTATCAGGCCCCACCGCGTGACCAGCTGCTGTCCGTAGGCGGTCAGCAGTGCGTTTTCTTCGAGCGACATCTCCGGCACGGCACCGTGGCCATCGCGCTCTTCGGGAACATAGCAAAGTCCCAGCGCCCGGCGCGCGGCCGCGTCGAGTTGGCCCGCCGGAATCCCATTGACGACGATCGCGTCCGCCGCATCGATGAGGCGCTCGCCTGCCAGCGCGGCAATCAGTTCCTTCTGGCCATTGCCGGAAATCCCGGCAATGCCAACGATCTCGCCGCCGCCGACTCTGAGATCGATGCCCCTGAGATCGGTGCCGAAAGGGTCTTCGGCGGCGAGCGACAGATTGCGCACTTCGAGCAGTCCGTCGCCGCGCGCGGCCGCGGCGCGGTGCTGCGGATGCGGCAGGTCGTGGCCGATCATCATGCGCGCAAGATCGGCGCTGCTCTGCCGGCGCGGATCGCAATTGCCGGTGACCCGTCCGGCGCGCAGGACAGTCGCGCGGTCGCACAAGGTGCGGATCTCGTCGAGCTTGTGACTGATGTATAGGATCGAGCAGCCTTCGTCGGCCAGGCGCCGGAGTGTGCCGAACAGCGTGCCTATCGCCGCCGGCGTCAGCACCGACGTCGGCTCGTCCATGATCAGCAGCTCGGGGGTCTGCAGAAGGCAGCGCACGATCTCGACGCGCTGGCGCTCGCCTACCGACAGCGTGTGGATGTGGCGGCGCGGATCGAGCGCCAGGCCATAACGTGTGGAAGTCTCCCGAATCCGCGTGTCGAGCTCGCGTCCGACGCGGCTCTTGTCCAGCGCCAGTGCAATGTTTTCCGCGACGGTGAGCGTCTCGAACAGCGAGAACTGCTGGAACACCATGCCGATGCCCAGCGCGCGCGCCTTCGCGGGGCTGTCGACGACGAGTACTTCGCCGTTCCAGCGTATCGTGCCTGCGTCGGGCCGGACGACGCCGTAGACGATCTTGACGAGCGTCGATTTGCCGGCGCCGTTTTCGCCGAGCACCGCGTGGATCTCACCGGGCATGACCGTGAGATCGATGCCGTCGTTGGCGACGACCGCCGGGAAACGCTTGGTGATGCCGGAAAGCTGCAGGCGTGGAACCGGCGCCGCGTCCATGCGTCAGCCGCGCAGAGTCGCCATCGAGGCGGTGCGCGGATGTTCCGCGCACCGCATGCGGCGGCGCTCGACCACGATGGCCAGGCGCCGCCGGTCGTTCACTTCTTGCCGGCGGCGCGCGCTACGCTGGAGGCCAGCCGGTCCGCGCCCTTGGCGTGCACGGCACCGCGAACCAGGATGTCCGGCGCATGTATCCCCTTCTTGCCGTAATACGCTTCGTTCCACTCATCGGAAATCGCGACCACGGTTCCGTCCAGGTTGATGCCGCCGTAGATGCCCTTCGCGTGGCTATAGGTGACGAGGTCCGTGACTACGTCCGCCTGGGCGCCGGCGCCGACCGGCCCCGCCGCAACGCTTGCATCGGCACCCATCTTGAACGAGTTGGACAGCAGTGAATTGAGACCCTTGTCGGTCATGACCAAGGTCATCATTTCCGAGACCGACACCCCAGCCTGGAAGCCGACGCTCGCAGTCGTCAGCGTGTAGAACGCCGGGCCCATCCACCTGCCGGTCTTGGCATTGCGCACCAGAAGCACCGCGCGTCCGCCCGAGCCGCCGAAGATGAATCCTGCCTTGGCGACTTCCGGCGCGATCAATACCGCCTTCGCGCGACGGATGTTGTTGTGCAGCCAGGCCATCTGCGAGTCGCGCATGAAATTGCCGAACGTTCGATCGGCGGCATCGACCAGCGTTTGGGGCGTCGGCTTCGCACGGGGGGTCGTGCTCTCGGCCTTGCCGGTCTGATCCGATTGCGCGAGCGCCGCGGGCACCGCCGCGGCCAGCAAGACCGACGCGAATGCATGGACTGCGATGAGCGCTATTTTTGACTTCGACATGGCTTGCTCCCTCCGGATGCATGGGGTTCATCGGACCTGCGTCGGCATTATATTCCGCCGCGCCCGCGGATGGTATTTGCGGCCGAATGCTATAGTGGCAGCTCGCAACCGTCCGGGCTGAGAAAGCAATGTCACTCGACGCGGTCTTGCTCTCGCGGCTGCAGTTCGTCTGGGTCGTCGCGCTGCACATCCTGCTGCCCGCATTCACCGTCGGGCTTGCCGCATACATTGCCGTGCTCGAGGGTCTGCACCTGACGACGGCACGCGCCGTCTATCTGCGACTGTCCAAATTCTGGCTCAAGGTGTTCGCCGTCTCGTTCGGCATGGGGGTCGTTTCTGGCATCGTCATGCCGTTCCAGTTTGGCACCAACTGGAGCCGCTTTTCCGACGCGACCGGCGACATCGGCGGACCGCTGATGGCATACGAAGGGCTGATGGCGTTCTTCCTCGAGGCGGGATTTCTCGGCGTGCTGCTGTTCGGACGCGCCCGCGTCCCACCGTGGGTGCACTTCTTCGCTGCGCTCATGGTCGCGCTCGGTACCCTGTTCTCGACCTTCTGGATCCTCGCATTCAACAGCTGGATGCAGACGCCGACGGGATACACCATTGTCGATGGCCGTTTTTTCGCCGAAGACTGGTTTGCGGTGATTTTCAATCCATCGTTTCCGTACCGCCTCACGCACACCGCGGTCGCATTTTTCATCACCACTGCGCTGGTCGTCGCCGGCGTCGCCTGCTATCACCTGCGCGCCGACCGCTTCCGCGAGGAAGGGACGATCATGCTCAAGATGGCGGTCGGCCTGCTGACGCTGCTGGTGCCGCTGCAGATGCTGCTCGGAGATCTGCACGGCCTCAACACGCGCGACCATCAGCCGGCGAAGCTCGCGGCGATGGAAGCCAACTGGGAAACGCAAAGTCGCATGCCGCTGTTGCTGTTCGCGTGGCCCGACGAGCGCGCCGAGGCCAATCGCTTCGAAGTCGCCATCCCGGCGCTGGGCTCCGTGATCCTGACGCACGATGCAGACGGCGTCGTCCAAGGCCTCAAGGAGTGGAAGCCAGAAGACCGTCCGCCCGTCGCGATACCGTTCTTTTCGTTCCGGCTGATGGTTGGCATCGGCCTCGCGATGCTGGCGCTGACCGTGTGCAGCTGGTGGGTCTGGGCGCGCGGCGAGCTCGATCGTTCGCGCTGGTTCCACAAGCTATGCGAGATAGCGTCGCCGCTGGAATTCGTCGCGGTGATCGCCGGCTGGGTGACGACTGAAGTGGGCCGGCAGCCATGGACGGTTTACGGACTCATGCGGACGAAGGATTCGGTCACGCCATCGCTTGCCGGCAGCGACGTCCTTGCGTCGCTGATCGTGTACGTCGTTGCCTACATCGTCATCTTCGGCATCGGCGGGTTTTTCATGGTGCGCTTCCTGCGCGCGGGCCCGGTCGACAAGGCGCCGGACGCCGGGCGCCGCGGCCAAGGCACGCCGGCCCGGCCGATGTCGGCGGCGGAAGTCGAATAGGGGGCCGAGTGGCACTCGATCTCGTTCCGCTTTGGGCCGGCATTCTCGCCCTTGCAGTGTTCATGTACGTGCTGCTGGACGGCTTCGATCTGGGCGTCGGCATCCTGTCGCCGTTCGCGCCGGATGATGCGAGCCGCGACCAGATGATGGATTCGGTCGCACCTGTCTGGGACGGCAACGAGACCTGGCTGGTCATGGGAGGGCTCGCGCTGCTCGCCGCGTTTCCTCTGGCCTTCGCCGTCATCTTCCCGGCGGTGTACTTCCCGATCCTGGTCATGCTGATCGGGTTGTTGTTTCGCGGCGTGGCGTTCGAATTTCGCCACATGTCGACGCGCAAGCACTTGTGGAACTGGTCATTCCACGCGGGATCACTGGTCGCCACCTTCGCGCAGGGGATCGTCCTGGGCACTTACGTGCAGGGCATCCCCGTCGAGGGCAGGCATTTCAGCGGCGGCAGCTTCGAATGGGCGACGCCGTTCGCGGTGCTCACCGGTGTCGGACTGATCGCAGGCTACGGCCTGATCGGCGCCTGCTGGCTGGTGATGAAAACGGAAGGCGAACTGCAAAACTGGGCGCGCGGCAAGGCAAGACTGCTTGCGCTGGGGGTCGCCGCATTCATCGCGATGGTCAGCGTGTGGACACCGCTGATCCAGCCGCAAATCCAGCACCGCTGGTTCGCCTGGCCCAACCTTCTGTTGCTCTCGCCGGTGCCGGTGATCACGCTGGCATTGTTCGTCTGGCTGCTGCGTGCGCTCAAATCGGACCGTGAAGCGACGCCGTTTCTGCTCGCGCTGGGGCTTTTCGGGATGTGCTACCTGGGCCTGGGAATCAGCATTCTGCCGATGATCGTTCCTTACTCGGTCACGCTCTGGGCGGCGGCATCTTCGCCGAAATCGCAGGCCTTCCTGATGATCGGCACATTGTTCCTGCTGCCGATCATCGTCGCGTATACCGGATGGTCGTACTGGGTGTTTCGCGGCAAGGTGCGGGCGAGCGAGGGCTATCACTGACGCCGGTCAGCGGCGATCGGGGCGAGTGTAGCAGCGCGCCGGCGCGTGCTAGACTTCGACGCACCTGCCGGCCCGTCGGCCACTCGCGGCACCTGCAGGCTCACCATCGGGGGAGAACGATGTCGAGTCGCCTTGGCGCCGGCCCAGTCCAGCTTTGCATCGCGGCGTGCCTTGCCCTGTGCCTGGGCACCGCGCTTGCCGCAACCGAGCCGGTGCGCACGCTGGAGCGAATTCGCAGCGACGGCGTGATCCGCCTCGGCTATCGCAGCAACGCCACGCCATTCTCGTTCCGGGAGCGCGACGGCACGGTGCGGGGCTACAGCGTCGAGCTGTGCGATCGCATCGCCGCGGGGATCCAGAAGCAGCTCGGGCTGACGAAGCTCAGGATGGAATGGACGCCGCTCGACGCTGGCGACCGGCTCGACGCGGTGGCCAAGGGCAGGGTCGATCTTGAATGCGGCACGACGACGATCTCGCTTTCGCGTTACGAGCGGGTGGACTTCAGCCTGCCGATATTCGTCGACGGAGGCAGCGTGCTGACCAGCGTCGACGCGAAGCTGGCACAGCTCAAGGATCTCGGCGGCAAGCGCGTGGCAGTGATCCCGGGGACGACCACGGAGACGGCGCTCAAGCGCGAGCTTGCCATCGTCGGTGCAAACGCCGAGCTCGTCCCGGTCGCCGATCCCCCCGCGGGCCTCGCGCTGCTCGCTTCGGGCAAGGTCGTCGGCTATGCCAGCGATCGCATCGTACTGATATCGCTGCGCGCCCGCAGCTCGAATCCGTCGCAATTCGTCCTGCTGGACAGCGATTTTTCGTTCGAGCCTTACGCGCTGGTGCTGCGCCGCGACGACCCCGATTTCCGGCTGGCGGTGAATCGCGCGTTGACCGAAGTCTATCGAAGCGGTGACATCGACGCCATCTTCTATCGCTGGCTCGGAGGGCTCGGCAAGCCGGGTACGCTGCTCAATTCGATGTTCTACCTCAACACGTTGCCCGAATGATGCGCGCCTACCGACGAGGACTTGCACGCCGCGCAGTCGCGGTACTCCTGCTCGCCGGCGCGGCGTCGCCGCTTGCCGCGCAGACAGGCACTCCACTGCCACCGCCGAACGCGCCGAAGCCGACCCCGACCGAAGCCTGTGATCGCTGCGGAACGATCACATCGATTCGCCAGGCCGAGACCAAGGACAGCTGGACGCGGTTGGGCACCGTGTCATCCACCGGTGCCGGGACTTCCGACCTCGCTCCGATGGGCGTCACGCAATACCAGGTGGGACGTGACTTGAGCAAGCAGGGAACTGTGGTGCTTGGTGCAGCCGGAGGTGTGGCATACCAGTCGCGCCCCTCCTCGCTGAACGCGCAGCGGTGGGAACTTCTCGTGCGCATGGACGACGGCTCGGTGCGCACGGTGACGCAGAACTACCAACCGATGCTGCAGTCGGGCGACCGCGTCCGCGTCTTCGGTACGCAGGTCGAGCTGCTGTAGTGACCGCTGCCGCAGGCGCGATGACCGCATCGGCGCCGGCGGCGACGCTGACGGTGTCCGATGCCGCGGCGGGCAGCCGCGAGTTGAGACTCGCCGGCCGGCTCGACGCCTATTCGATCGCCGGCGTCTGGCACGACACGCTCGCCGCGCTGGCTGCCGCTCCCGGACGCGCCGTCGTCATCGAAGCATCGGGTGTCGATTATTGCGACGGCGCGGGCATCGCGATGCTGATCGACCTTCTGCGGCAACCGCGCGCGGCGAATGCGCCGGTATCGCTGTCCGGATTGCGGCCGGAATTCCAGGCGCTGCTCGACCAGTTCGATCCCGTGGCGATGCAAGTGCCGGTCGAGCCACCGCACGTTACGCGGATCAACGTCATTGCGGAGATCGGACGCGCGGCGGCCATCACCGGCCGCGACATACGCGCGCAGGTCGCGTTCATAGGCGAAACCACGACCGCGCTGTGGTCTGCAGCCAAGCATCCGGCACGGGTCCGGTGGAAGGACGTCTGGTATACCTGTGAACAGGTAGGCGTCAACGCTCTGCCGATCGTGGCGCTGATCTCTTTTTTGCTCGGCATCATTCTGGCCTTCCAGGCCGCGGTGCCGATGCGCCAGTTCGGCGCCGAGCTTTTTGTCGCCGATCTGGTCGGGCTGTCGATCCTGCGCGAGCTCGGGCCGTTGATGACCGCGATCCTGCTTGCCGGGCGGTCGGGTGCCGCGTTCGCCGCAGAGATCGGCACGATGAAAGTGAACGAGGAGCTGAACGCTCTGACCACGATGGGCCTCGATCCGGTCCGTTTTCTGGTCGTGACTCGGATCATCGCGGCGGTGCTGATGATGCCGCTGCTTACGCTGTTCGCCGACCTGATAGGCATTCTCGGCGGCGCACTGACGATGCTCACCTTCAACATCCCAATTGCCAGCTTCCTGCACGAGGTCGACAGCCTGGTCGATGTGAAAGACTTGCTTGCCGGGATGGCGAAGGCGCCGGTGTTCGCCATCCTCATTGCCGGTGTCGGCTGCCTGCGCGGTCTGCAGACGCAGACCGGGGCGAGCGCCGTCGGCATATCCGCAACGCGTGCGGTCGTTTCGAGCATCGTCCTGCTGGTTGTCGTCGACGGCATCTACGCGTTCGTCTACTATCTGCTCGACATTTGAAGCACACACCCCTCATGCCCGCCGATCCGATCATCACCGTGGAGCACCTGACCGCCGGGTACGAAGGCAACGTGCTGATGCAGGCCCTCAACTTCAGCGTCCATCGCGGCGAGGTCTTCATCATCCTGGGCGGCTCGGGCAGCGGCAAGAGCACGCTGCTCAAGCACATGATCGGGCTCTACCAGCCGATGGGGGGAAGCATCCGGATCGAGGGCGACGATATCGTCACAGCCGAGGGTGCGGCTCGGCGCGCGATCCTGAACAAGATCGGAGTGATGTACCAGAGCGGCGCGCTGTTCGGCTCGATGACGCTGCTCGAAAACGTACGGCTGCCGCTGGAGGAATATACGGCGCTGGACGGTGCGGCGATGGACCTGATCGCGAGAATGAAACTGCAGCTGGTCGGGCTCGATGCCTTCTGCGGTCACATGCCGGCCGAGATCAGCGGAGGCATGCAAAAGCGCGCCGCGATCGCGCGCGCGATGGCGCTCGACCCGATGATCCTGTTCCTCGACGAGCCATCGGCCGGCCTCGACCCGATCACCTCGGCCGAGCTCGACCAGCTGATCCTGCGACTGGCGAAGAGCCTGCGCATCACCTTCGTCGTCGTCACGCACGAGCTCGCCTCGATTTACACGATCGCCGATCGGGTGATCATGCTCGACAAACGCACCAAAGGCATCATCGCCGAAGGCGATCCGAAGGTGCTCCGCGACACCAGCGACAATCCGTGGGTGCGGCGATTCTTCCGGCGCGAAGTGGCCGCCGAACCGGCGTAACGGCGATGAGCGCACAAGCCAACTTCTTCAAGATCGGCCTGTTCGTCATCGGCGGGACGGTGGCGCTGGTGCTGCTGCTGCTGATCCTCGGCTCCGGCCAGCTGTTCCAGTCGAAGATCACGATGGAGACCTATCTGAACGAGTCGGTCCAGGGCCTCGAGGTCGGCTCGAAGGTCAGATACCGCGGCGTAGTGGTCGGCGAAGTGAGGCGCATCGGATTCACCTACAACACCTACGAGCAGGATCAACCGATGGCGGCGCGTCTGCGCTACGTGATGGTCGAGGCGACTATCCTGCCCAGGCTGATAGGCGGTCGTGCAGGCGGCGACATCACGCGCCTTGAGACGGCCAGGGTCGAGATCGATCGCGGCTTGCGCGTTCGGCTCGCGCCGCAGGGCATTACCGGGACCAGTTATCTCGAAATCGACTACGTCGATCCGAAGGCAAACCCTCCACTGCCGATCACCTGGACGCCTAACAATCTCTATATTCCGAGCGCGCAGTCGACGGTTACCGCTTTCATCGGCGCCGCGTCGGACATCATGGCACGCCTGCAGAAGCTCGACCTCGAAGGCCTGCTGGCCAATGTCAACAAGCTGCTGGTGACGACCAACAGCCGCATCGACGCGCTCGACACCGCGAAGCTGACGCAGAGCGCGACACGCCTCATGGACAAGGTCGACCGCAAGCTGGACCAGCTGGCGATCGACAAGATCAGCAGCGACACGGTCGCGCTGCTCGCCGAATTGCGCACGACCAATCAGCGGCTCGGCGTGGTGCTCGACGATCCTGCGCTCAAGCGCCTGCCGTCCGATGCGGACGCCGCGCTGGTGCAGCTGAAGAAAACGCTGGATGATCCGAATCTGGCGAAGTCGATTGCGCACCTGCAGAGCACGCTGACGCATCTCGACCGGCTCACCGGCAGCGGCGAGGCCGACCTGAAAAAGGCATTCGACAACCTGCGGCAGCTCACCGAAAACCTGCGCGACCTGTCCGAGAACGCCAAGCGGTACCCGTCGCAGCTGCTGCTCGGCGCTCCCCCGCCGCCGGCGAAAGGCCTCCAGCCATGAACCCAGCAGTCTCCCTGTCGCGCCGGCGGGCGCTCGCGTCCGCACTGGCGCTCACCATCGCCGCGTGCGGCGCGCTCTCCCGGCCATCGCCTGTCAAGTCGACCTACCTGCTCGAGCCGCCGGCACCGTCGAACAAGAGCGCGACGCCGGGGGCGGCGACGCTCAAGGTCGAAGCGGTCGCCGTGGCCGCGCCGTTTCGCGGCAGGACGCTGGTCTATCGCGAAAGCGATCTCAAGTACGAGGCCGACTTCTACGAGGAATTCCTGGTCTCGCCGGCGACGATGATCGGCGAAGCGACCGCGAGTTGGCTTGCGGCGACCGGCATCTACCGGGCCGTGCTGCCGCCATCCACGTCGCTCGAGGGCGACTTCGCCCTCGAAGCATTCGTCACCGATCTTTATGCCGACTTGCGCGACCCCGCGCATCCGGCCTCGGTGCTTAAGATAAAGTTCTTTCTCAGCAGCAGCGCCGCCGCGTCGGGGACCTTCGTTTGGAACGGCGAGCTCGGCTCGCGCATCGACGTGGCTTCACGCTCGGCCGATGCGCTGGTGCGCGGGTTCAACACCGCCTTGAGCAACGTCCTCGATCAGCTCGCCGCGGTGCTACGCAATCTGCCGCAGAAATAGGCGCGCGCCCGCGTCAGGCTCGAACGCCGGAGAGATCGTGCGCGCTCGCGCCGGTGATGCGCACGCGGGCGAACTCGCCGACGGCGAGCGCCGCGCCATCGGCCACGGCTACAGTGCCGTCGATCTCCGGCGCATCGGCGGCGCTGCGCGCCAACGCCCGTGCGCCATCGTGCGAGTCGACCAGCACCCGCAGCGTCGCGCCGATCCGTCGCTTCAACCGGCGAGTGCTGATGGCTTCCTGCGTTGACATGAACCGAGCGCGCCGCTCTTCGCGCAGCGCGTCCGGAACCGGATCGGGCAGCGCGTTGGCAGCCGCGCCATCGACCGGGGAATACGCGAAGCAGCCGACCCGGTCGAGTTCGGCCTCGCTCAGGAATTCGAGCAGTGCTTCGAATTCGGCCTCGGTCTCGCCGGGAAATCCGACGATGAACGTCGAGCGTATCGTCAGCTCCGGACATGCGGCGCGCCAGGCCCGGATCCGCTGCAGATTGTTCTCGACGTTCGCCGGGCGCTTCATCAGCTTGAGGATGCGCGGGCTCGCATGCTGGAACGGCACGTCGAGATAAGGCAGCAGGCCGGGGCCGCCGTCGCTGGCCATCAGCGCGATGGTCTCGTCGACATGCGGGTACGGATAGACGTAGTGCAGGCGCACCCAGGCGCCGTATTCGGCGGCTAGCGTCGCGAGCGCCGCCGAGAGCTCGGTCATCCGCGTCTTCAGCGGCCTGCCGCGCCAGAATCCGGTGCGATAGCGGACGTCGACACCGTACGCGCTGGTGTCCTGCGACACGACGAGGATCTCGCGCACGCCGGCCTTCAGCAGGTTTTCCGCCTCGATCATCACCTCGCCGATCGGCCGGCTGACCAGATCGCCGCGCAGCGAGGGAATGATGCAGAACGTGCAGCGGTGGTTGCAGCCCTCGCTGATCTTCAAATACGCATAGTGCTTCGGCGTCAGCTTGATGCCGATCTTGCTGTTCGGGGGTGGCAGCAGATCGACGAACGGATCGTGCGGCTTCGGCAGATGCTCGCGCACCGCCGCCATCACCTCGGATGCGGCGTGCGGCCCGGTGACCGCAAGCACCTTCGGATGCGCGGCGCGCACGAATGCGCCGCCTTCCTTGGCGCCGAGGCAGCCGGTGACGATGACCCTGCCGTTCTCGGCCAGCGCCTCGCCGATCGCCGACAGCGACTCCTCGACCGCGGCGTCGATGAACCCGCAGGTGTTGACGACCACCAGATCGGCACCGTCGTAGGTCGGGGCGATCGCATAGCCCTCGGCGGAAAGCCGCGTCAGGATCTGCTCGGAGTCGACCAGCGCCTTCGGACAGCCGAGCGAGACAAAGCCCACCCGCGGCCCCGGTTCGGGGCGCGAGCGAGGGCGCGAAGGGGCGGACTTTGGCGTCATCGGCCTATCGTGCGGCGCGCAAATATGGCGCGCTGCAATGCGGATGTTGCGGCGCTTCGCGGCATCAGCGCTTTTTCTCGTCGTCGCCCGATGGTTGCGTCGCGCCGAAATTGGGGAAGGGGAAGGCGGTAAACAGCCCGCGGGTCTGGTCCTGCATCCGCTGCTGCATGTCCATGAACAGCTTGGCACTTTGCTCGAGATAGTTGCCGAGCATGCCTTGCATCGCCGGCGCCTGCATCTGCAGAAACTGCTTCCACAGGTCCGGGGTCAGCATCATCTTGTCGCCATAGATCTGCTTGGCCTGGTCCTGCAGCTTGCCCTGGATGGCCATGAACGCCTTGACGTTCTGCTCCATGTAATTGCCCATGATGCCCTGCAATGCATTGCCGTAAAAACGGATCATCTGCGACAGCATCTCGCTGGAGAACATCGGCACGCCGACCGATTCCTCCTCGAGAATGATCTGCAGCAGGATGGCGCGGGTCAGGTCGTCGCCCGACTTCGCGTCGATGACCTGGAAATCGATGAACTCCAGCACCATCTGCTTGACGTCCGCCAGCGTGATGTAGCCGCTGTTGGCGGTGTCGTACAGGCGGCGGTTCGGATACTTCTTGATAATGCGGATCGGCTTGGCCATGCGTGCCTCCGGGGCGTCGAACTCAAATTATAACCCGCTGATTTATTTGGGTGTTTGATTCGGCATCCCCGGCGTTCGTAGTGGATTGGTGCGATGCACAAAAAAGTCCTTGACTTGGGGTTTTTCCGTCCCTACAATGTGAATTGTGCGGTGCAGCAAACGGGGTGTAGTCCCGGGGTCGTGCGGCGAAGGGCCGGCGACCGGAAGAGCCCCTGGCAGCCCGCCTTATTCGGACCCGTCTTAGGGTCCATGAACCCAACGGGAAAAGGATGACCATGTACAACGCAACCGAACAATTCGCCGAAATCAACAAAGCCGGGTATGACAACGCCGTCAAGCTGGCGACCATGTCGCTGGACAAGGCCGAACAGCTCGCCAAGCTCAACCTCCAGGCCGCCAAGATCGTCCTCGAGAACGGTGTCTATACCGCCAACGCGGTCGCCGGTATCAAGGACGTCCAGGAACTGGCCGCCGTCCGTGCCAAGCTGACCGAAGCCGGCGTGCAGAACGCCCTCGGGTATTCGCGCGGCGTCTATCAGATCGCCTCCGAAGCGCAAGCCGATTTCTCGGCGCTGGCCGAGCAGGCGTGGGCTGCTTACACCAAGGGCTTCGCGGTGTGGGTCGACAATGCCACCAAGAACGCGCCCGCCGGCTCCGATGTCGCCGTGACGGCGTTGAAGTCGACGGTCGCTGCGACGACCGCGGCATTCGATCAGTTCTCTAAGGCCACGAAGCAGGTCGTCAGCTTTGCCGACGCCTCGGTTCGCGCCGCCGCCGCCAACGCGGCCAATGCGACCAAGCCGGCAGCCAAGGGCCGCAAGGCCGCGTAAGGCAGTCAGACAATGCGATTCAGTTGGGTGCCTTGAAACCGTAGAGGCGATCCCAATCTAGAGTTCGCTGGCTCCACCTGTATCATTTTCCTCCTCCTAAATGATACAGTCTCGCCCCGGCAGCAATGCCGGGGTTTTTTTTGCGCTCGCGCTCCTCGGCAATCGATGTCGCGCAGCCATCTCGTGTCGACCGCTAGAACATGTGCTGGCCGCCGTTGATTGCGATATTGGCGCCGGTGACGAACGCCGCTTCCTCCGACGACAGATAGGCGACCAGTCCCGCAACCTCGTCGGGCTTGCCCAGACGGCCCATCGGTATCTGCGGGATGATCTTCGCGTCCAGAACCTCCTGCGGGATCGCCATCACCATCTTGGTGCCGATGTAGCCGGGCGAGATCGTGTTGACGGTCACGCCCTTGCGCGAGACTTCGAGCGCCAGCGCCTTGGTAAAACCGTGCATCCCTGCCTTCGCGGCCGAGTAGTTGGTCTGGCCGAAAGCGCCCTTCTGGCCGTTGACCGATGAAATATTGATGATGCGGCCCCAGCCGCGCTCGACCATGCCGTCGCAGACCTGCTTGGCCATGTTGAAGCACGAGTCGAGATTGGTGCGAATCACCGCATCCCAGTTCGCCTTGTCCATTTTCTTGAACGTCATGTCGCGAGTAATGCCGGCATTGTTGACCAGCACATCGACCGGGCCGACGTCGCCTACGACGCGGGCGACGCAAGCGACGCACGACTCCCAGTCGACGACATCGCAGGGGTAGGCATAGAAACGGTGGCCGGCTTGTTTCATCGTCTCGAGCCATTCTTGCGCCTTGAGGTTGCCCGGCGAATGGGTGGTCACGACCGTGTGCCCGAGTGCGGCGAGCTTGACGCAGATCGCCTCGCCGAGTCCGCCCATGCCGCCGGTGACCAACGCAATACGCTGTTTGTCCTTTGCCATCGTCCCTCCTTTATCCTGATGTGCCTTCCGGTGTTTGTCGTGCGGTGCGACCTTTCCGCGTCAGCGCTCGACCGCCATCGCGACTCCCATGCCGCCGCCGATGCAAAGCGATGCCAGGCCTTTTTTGGCATCGCGACGCGCCATTTCGTAAAGCAGCGTGACCAGTATTCGGCAACCTGAAGCGCCGATCGGATGGCCGAGCGCGATCGCGCCGCCGTTGACGTTGATTTTCTTCGTATCCCAGCCCATTTCCTTGTTGACCGCGCAGGCCTGCGCGGCGAATGCCTCGTTGATCTCCATCAGATCGAGGTCGGAAGGCTTCCATCCGGCCTTTTCCAGCGCGCGCCGCGACGACGGCACCGGCCCCATGCCCATGATCGACGGATCGACGCCCGACGAAGCGAATGCCCGGATCTTCGCCAGCGGCTTCAGGCCGAGTTGGGCGGCGCGCTCGGCGCTCATCACCAGCACCGCGGCCGCGCCATCGTTGATCCCCGACGCATTGCCTGCGGTGACGCTGCCTTGCTTGTCGAACGCCGGCCGCAACGCCGAAAGCGAATCGAGCGTCGCGCCCGCCTTGATGAATTCGTCGCTGTCGAACGCGACAGGGTCGCCTTTGCGCTGCGGGATCATCACCGGAACGATCTCGTCCTTGAACTTGCCTGCCTTCTGCGCAGCTTCGGCCTTGTTCTGGCTGGCGACAGCGAACTCGTCCTGTTGCGCGCGCGAAACAGCGTGCTGCTTGGCGACGTTCTCGGCGGTGATTCCCATGTGGTACTGGTTGTAGACGTCCCAGAGGCCGTCGACGATCATGCTGTCGATCAGTTTGGCATCGCCCATCCGAAAGCCGTCGCGCGAGCCCGGTAGCACGTGCGGGGCTGCGCTCATGTTTTCCTGGCCGCCGGCGATGACGATGTCGGCGTCGCCGCAACGCACCGCCTGCGCGGCCAGCATCACCGCCTTCAATCCCGAGCCGCAGACCTTGTTGATCGTCATCGCGGGAATCTCCGCAGGCAGTCCAGCCTTGATCGACGACTGGCGCGCCGGATTCTGACCGCTGCCCGCAGTCAGTACCTGCCCGAGAATCACTTCGGAGATCTGCTCCGGCCGCAATTTATAACGGGCGAGCAGCGCGGTGATCACCGTGGCGCCGAGCTCGGGCGCAGGTGTCTTGGCCAGCGCGCCGCCGAATTTACCTATCGCGGTGCGCAATGCGCCCGCGATGACGATGTCGCTCATGAAATTCTCCGCAAAAGTTGGGCTTGGCGCCCGGCTTGCCTGGGCCTGGGATCGGATGCTCGCTGCGCTATGGTATCGCAGGCCGCGGCTTCACGGCAGCGGACATGCGGTTGCCGCGGTGGTCAGGATACGGGTTCGATGACGTACGTGCCCGGCGCCGGCGACAGCGGCCGATGCTTGTCACTGCCCGGCGATTTGGGCGCCGCCCGAAGCCCGCCGGTGTAATCGTTGAGCCATGCCGCCCAGTGTGGCCACCAGCTGCCCGTCTGCGTCCGGGCGCCCGCCAGCCAGTCTTGCGGATCATCGGTCAGCAGTTCATTGGTCCAGAAGTTGCGTCGGTTTTTCGCCGGTGGATTGATCACGCCGGCGATATGGCCCGAGGCGCCGAGCACGAAGGTCAGGTCGCCCCCGAGCAGGGACGTGCTTTTGTATGCGGTGCGCCAGGGGACGATATGGTCTTCGCGGGTGGCGAGAATATAGGCAGGCATCGTGATGCGCTTGAGGTCGATCGGTTGACCGCACATCGACAGCGCTCCAGGCTCGCGCAATCGATTGTCCAGATACATGTCGCGCAGGTACTCGACGTACATCGGACCCGGAAGATTGGCCGAGTCGCTGTTCCAGTAGAGCAGGTCGAACGCGGGTGGCGTCTGTCCTTTCAGATAATTTCCGACGACGTAGTTCCAGACGAGCTCGTTGGGTCGGAGGCTTGCGAATGCGCTGGCCAGCTCGCTGCCCTGGATGCGGCCGCCGCCGCAAAGCGCCGGCATGCGCGCTGCAAGCCCTTCGCGTGAGACATAGACGCCGATGTCGCCCGGATCGGCGAAGTCAAGCATCGTTGCAAGGAGGGTCGTGCTGGCGACCGGCGTCTCCCGGCGCGCCGCAAGGACGGCCAGCGCGCAGGCAAGCAGTGTCCCGCCGACGCAGAATCCGAGCGCATTGACCGTCTTGCTGCCGGCGATCTCGCACGCCGCATCGAGCGCGGCCAGGACGCCTTGCTCGAGATAGTCGTCCCAGGTGAGACCGCCGAGCTCGGATGGAATGTTGCGCCATGAGACCATGAAAACCGTGTGGCCTTCGCCGACCGCGTAGCGCACGAAAGAATTTTCCGGCTGCAGGTCGAGGATGTAGTACTTGTTGATGCAAGGCGGCACGATCAGCAGCGGCCGCTTGGCGACCTTGGAGGTCGTCGGCGCGTACTGGATGAGCTCGATCAACGGATTGCGATATACGACGCTGCCCGGAGTCGTCGCGAGGTTGCGGCCGACCTCGAATGCGCTTTCGTCGGTCATCGCGATGCGCCCGCGCTGCGCATCCGAGACCAGGTTTGACAGGCCTTGCGCAATCGACGTACCGCCGGTCTCGAGCGCGCGTTTCAGCGCCTCCGGATTGGTGGCGAGGAAGTTCGACGGTGAAATCGCGTCCACATACTGCTGGGCGAGAAAGACCAGTCGCCGCTTCATGGCATCGTCGGTTTGGGCCAACGCAGCGAGCTCGCGCACATACTCGCCGTAGAGCAAGTAGGCGTCGCGCAACCACGCGAAGTACGGATGCTCGCGCCACGCCTTGTCCGAGAAGCGCCGGTCCGCGGGGCCGGGTGCCGGCATCGGCACGGTGCTGCCTTCCGTCGCGCGCGTCCAGAGTGCCTCGAATCTCCTGGCGTAGCGTTCGGTCAGTTGCGCTGCCGCCGCCGGATCGATCGATACTGCCGGCAGCCGGGAAGCCATGTCCGGTGACGGCAAGCTGACCGGCATCGACCGCATCGTCCCCAGCGCGGCGCCGGCCCACAGCTGCGTCCATTGCGCGCCGACGTCCTGCCACCTGTGCGCGAGCTCCGACCATTCGTTTGCCGCGTCAGTTGGCAACTGAGTTGGCAACTGAGGTGGCAACTGAGTTGCCACGGGAGCCACGGACGCCGGCCTGGTCTTCGCGCGTTTGGGCGTATTCATCGATATCAGCCTTCGAGCCAACGATGCACGGCGGCGATCAATCCGATGCCGATGGCGATCAGCAGCAGTTGCTGCACCGTCGCCGCCGGCGCCGGATGCCGGTGCAGGCTCGGGATCAGGTCCGCCACGGCGACGTAAAGCAGGCTCGCGGATGCGATCGCGAGCACGGTGGGCAAGACATGCTGCATGGAGGCCAGCGCGGCGTAGCCGGCAAGGCCGCCCAGCAGCGTCGCGACCCCCGTGACCAGGTTGTACGCGAACGCGCGCCGTCGTGCGTACCCGGAGTGCAACAGCACCGCGAAGTCGCCGACCTGCTGCGGAATCGCATGCGCGACGATGGCCAGCGCAGTCGCCGTGCCGAGCGCGAAGTCGGTCAGGAACGCGGCGGCGATCACGATGCCATCGCAGAAATTGTGCACGCTGTTGCCGATCACGATCATCAAACCGGAACGACCGCCGTCGCCGTGCGCGTGCGGCGCGCCGGCGGGCTGCCCATCTTCGCCAAGCGCCTCCGCGTCGAGGTGACTATGCCGCCACAGGACCAGCTTTTCCAGCAGGAAGAACAGCAGCAGGCCGCCGAGCACGGTCGCCATCACGCTCCCCGTCGACCCATGCTCGAGCGCGTGCGGAAGCAATTCCAGAAACACGGCGCCCAGCAGCGCACCGACGGCGAAGCTCACCAGCTTGGATATCCAGCGCGCGTGCAGCGCAAGCGTGCCAGCGGCGGCGAGGATCGCCAGCACCCCTCCGGCGAGACAGGCGACGACGATCGCGTAAGGTGGAGAGAGCGCTGTCATCGCCAACGGATTATACGAGAGCGCCCGTTTCGGGTTCAGCCGGGCGCGAGCCAGATCAGCGTCGCCATCCTCGCGACGCGGTCGGGCCCGCCGCGGCGATACGAGTGGAAGCTCGCGCGCTCGGTGTAAGTGCAGCGGCCGCCGCCGCTGATCGCCGCGGCGCGGACGCCGGCGCGGCCGAGTGCAAGTCGCGCGAGTCCATAGAGATCGGCATGCCATTTGCCTTGACTTGTCGCGACGAAGCAAGCGCCCGCGGCGGCGTCGCGATCGCAGAATGCCGCGTGGACGTCGGGGCCCACTTCGAATGCGCTCGGCCCGATCGCCGGTCCGAGCCATGCGAGCACGTTCGAGGGCTCAGTCTGCAGCGACCCGACCGCGGTTTCGAGCACGCCGGAGGCGAGCCCGCGCCATCCCGCATGCGCGGCGGCGACGACGCTGCCGCGCCGGTCGGCGAGGAGCACCGGCAGACAGTCCGCCGCCAGCACCGCACAGACTTTGCCGTGAGAGCGCGAAACCGCGACGTCGGCTTCGGGTGTGCAGTCATGGCTGACGTCGGCGCTCGCAACCGACGTGCCGTGTGTCTGCGCCAGCCACAGCGGCTCCCCGGGCAGGAAGCTCTTCAGTAGCGCGCCTGCCGCGGCGTCGCGGCCGCGCCCGAAGTCGACTGTGGTGCCGCCGACGCCGTTGCGCGTGGTCGAGAATGCACGCACCGACGCAGGCGCCGGCCAGTCCGGTACGATCCAGTCGACCCCTGCGGAGACGAACTGCGCCGCGAGCGTTGCGTCAGCGCGCATCGGAGGCGGCGCGCCGGCGCAAAGTCGCGAGCAGCGAGGCGAAGTCGGATGGCAGCGGCGATTCCCACTGCACGGGTTTGTTTGTCGAAGGATGGATCAGACCGAGGCGCCAGGCGTGGAGGGCCTGCCGTCCGAACGCGATGCCGCGCCTCTTGCCATACGTCGGATCCCCGACGAGCGGATGTCCGAGCGAGGTCAGGTGAACGCGGATCTGGTGGGTGCGTCCGGTTTCGAGCCGGCAGGCGAGCAGCGTGCAGTCGCCGAATCGTTCGCGCACTTCATAGCGCGTGACCGCGGCTTTCCCGCTCGCGACGATCGCCATCGATGTGCGCCGGACCGGATGACGCCCGATCGGCGCATCGATCGCGCCGCCCCGGGCGATATCGCCCGTGGCGAGCGCCAGATACTCGCGGTGGACGGTCTTCGCCTGCAGCTGGCGCACCAGATCAGTTTGAGCGATTTCGGTTTTGGCCACGACCAGCAGTCCGCTCGTATCCTTGTCCAGGCGATGTACGATGCCCGCGCGCGCGACGACGGCGAGTTGCGGAGCGTGGTGCAGCAGTGCGTTGGCAAGCGTGCCGTCGCGATTGCCGCTGCCCGGGTGAACGACCAGGCCGGCAGGCTTGTCGATCACGAGTATCGCCTCGTCCTCATGCACGATCGTCAACGGCAGCGCCTGCGGCGCGAACGAGGCAGCGGCCGGATCGGACATCGGATGCACCAGGACATGCTCGCCGCCGCCGACTTTGCGGCTCGCGTCCGCCGGCGCGCCCGCGAGCAGTACGCGGCCGGCGTCGATCCAGGTACGGATGCGGCTGCGCGAATGCTCGGGCAACAGCTGGGCGAGCGCACGATCCAGCCGCATGCCCGCGAATTCGGCCGGTATGGTCAGCGCGAGATGGGCGCCGGCCGCGGCATCGGAGTTATAATTCACGGCTACGTGCGGAGCAGGCAATGATGTCGAAGCTGAGCAGATATTCAGTTGCGTCACTGATCTTGATTTGTGTGACCCTGGCGGGATGCGACTTGCTGCCTGAGGTCAAGGACGAGACCGCGAACTGGACCGCGGAACGACTCTACAAGGATGCGCACGAATCGCTGCAGGCGTCCAATTATACGCGTGCGATCAAGCTGTTCGACTCGCTGGAAAGCAGGTTTCCCTACGGCCGGCTCGCGCAGCAGGCGATTCTCGAAGGCGCCTACGCGAACTATCGTCAGGGGGAGGCGACATCGGCAATCGCGGCCTGCGATCGCTTCATCCGCACCTACCCCAATCATCCGAACGTCGATTACGCCTACTACCTGAAGGGCCTCGTCAATTTCCGCGAGGATCAGGGGCTGCTCGGCTACGTGGTCGAGAGCGATCTTTCCGAACGCGATCCGAAGATGACCAAGGAGGCGTTCGGCGCATTTCGCGAGCTGGTGACGCGGTTTCCCGACAGCAAGTACGCGCAAGATTCGGCCGACCGCATGCGGTATCTGACCAATGCGCTCGCCGGTTACGAAGTTCACGTCGCGCGCTATTACTACAACCGCGGCGCCTACGTGGCAGCGGTCAACCGCGCGCAGGCTGCGCTGGTGAATTATCCCAAGACGCCAGTCAACGAAGACGCCCTCATCCTGCTGGTGGAAAGCTACGACAAGCTCGGAATGATCGAGCTTCGCGACGACTCGCGCCGCGTGCTGAAGGAAACCTTCCCCAACGGCAGGTACTTTGCGGCGGGCGCGACCAAGCCGTGGTGGAAATTCTGGGGCAAGGAACAGCCGCCGCCGCTGCCGCTGAGCTCATCACCCCCGAAGCCCTGGTGGCAGTTCTGGTAAGACGCCGGAGGGCGGAGCAGGGGCCCCGCGCGTAACGCGGGGATGCGACCCCGGAGGCGGCTAGGGCAGCGACAACGTCGCGTCGCTGCTTCGGAAGCTGGCGACCCCCGAGGCGGAAGGGCCAGCGATAACGAGATGGCGTCTGTCGCTTCGCCGGAGGCTGCCGTTACCCGCAGCAGTTAGCCTTCTACCGCCACCGGGGCGAAAAAAGCTCGGACATCAGCCAGCTCGCGGGTGCGCCGCATCGGCGGCAGCGCTTGCCAGATGCGACGGCCATACGGCTTGTCGACCAGCCGCCGGTCGCAGATCATCAGGACGCCGCGGTCGGTCTCCGAGCGGATCAACCTGCCCGCGCCCTGCTTGAGGCTGATCGCCGCTTGCGGCAATTGATAATCGAAGAACGGATTGCCGCCCTGGCGCGCGATATGCTCGAGCCGCGCAGCAAGCAGCGGATCGTCGGGCGGAGCGAACGGCAGCTTGTCGATGATCACCACCGACAAGGCTTCGCCTTGCACATCGACGCCCTCCCAGAAGCTCTGGCTGCCCAGCAAGACGGCGTTGCCCAGGCGGCGGAAACGGGTAAGCAATTCGGTGCGTGAACCCTCGCCTTGCACCAGCAGCGGAAAATCGATCCCTTCGCGTTTGAAGAGAGCCTCCAGCGATTCGCGCGCGCGGGCCAGTGCGCGGAGCGTCGTGAACAGCAAAAAGGCGCGACCGCCGCTGGCCTTCAGCACGGGTAGCGCGGCCGCGACGACCGCATCGGTGTGCTCGAAGCTGTTCGGTTCGGGCAATTCGCGCGGCAAATACAGCAGGGCCTGTCGCGCATAGTCGAATGGGCTCTCCCAGTAGCCGGTCGCGGCCTCGCCCAAGCCCAGCTCGCGCTGATAGAGCGAGAAGTCGCTGCCGATCGCCAAGGTCGCCGACGTGAAGATCCAGGCTCGGGCATGGTCGGTGACCTGCTTGGCGAATATTTCGGCCACCGATAGCGGCGACGCCCGCAGTTGCCACCCCGACGCGCTGACGTCGAGCCAGCGGATCCACTCCGGATCGTCGTGATCGCGCCACCGCGCGAGCCGCGCAAGCGCATCGTCGGCGCGATGCGCACATTGCGCCAGATCGTCGCTGCGCTCGGCCTGCTTGCCAAGCTCGACCGCGACTGCCGCCAGCGCCGCGTCCAGCGCGTCGAGCGCCTCATCGAACCCCGGGCGCCGCATCGCAAGTGCGCGCGGCAGTTTGCCCGGCGTTTCTCCTGCGGCCAACCGGAACCGGCGCAGCGCCAAGCCGAGCGCCTGCGCGGCAGCGGGCAGCGGGGCGTAGTCGCGAGCCGCCTTCAACCCTTCGAGCTCGGCGTCGCGCGCAAGCTCACCCAGTTGACCGCCGGTAACTTCCTCGCCGAAAAACAGCGTCGCGGTCTCGGGCAGCTGGTGCGCCTCGTCGAGAATCACCGTATTCGACGCGGGCAGCAGCTCGGCGATGCCCTCATCCTTGAGCATGACGTCGGCAAAGAACAGATGGTGGTTGATGACGACGACGTCGGCGGCGAGCGCCTGCTTGCGCGCATTCATCACAAAGCACTCGTTGTAATGTCCGCATTCGGCGCCGAGACAGTTCTCGCGCGTCGAAGTCACGTCGGCCCAGATCGCGGCATTCTCCGGCACGTCGGCGACCTCACTCTTGTCGCCGCTCGCCGACGTGCGCACGAAGGATTCGATCCGCTTCACATAGCCGATGTCGGCGCGCGATGCGAACGTCGGCTGCGCCGCCGTCCGCGCCAGATGATGGTGGCAGACATAGTTGCCGCGGCCCTTGAGCAGGGCAACGGTGATCGGGATGCGCAGCGCATCGCGCACCAGCGGCAGATCACGCTGATAGAGCTGGTCCTGCAGCGTCTTGGTCCCGGTCGAAATGATCACCTTGCCGCCGGAAAGCAGGGCGGGAACCAGATAGGCGAAGGTCTTGCCGGTGCCGGTCCCGGCTTCGGCGAGCAGCTGGCCGCGCGTCTTGATGGCGAGCGCGATCGCCTCGGCCATCGCGATTTGCTGCGGCCGCGGCCGGTAGCCGGGAACATTGCGCGCAAGCGCTCCGTCGGCGTTGAAAACCGAACCGAGCTCGGTGTCGCTCAGCGTTGACCTCTTAGCGCGTCGGCCTCGCACGCCGCGTCACCATTGCGGCGGCCTGTCGTCACTGCGAAGCCGATTTTTTCTTGGTTGCCGGCTTGGTTGCAGGTTTGGCGGCGGCGACCGGCGTCGGTTCGCGCAGCGCCTGGATCTGCTTCTCGAACGCGCCGTACGGATGGGTGACGCGCTGCTTGTAGCCGGCATCGATTTCGTCAAGCCCCGGTGTCAGCTCGGCAAGGCTTCGGGTCCAGGTCGCATAAAGTTCCTGCAGTCCCTGCACTTTCCTCTTGTCGCGCGCGGCTTCGCGCAATGCCGCCTGGTAGGGGCGAGCGATCAGACGCTTGTTCTTTTCGATGCAGCCCTCGGTCTTGGCGCCGTTGACGCCTTGCTGCGCGCCGGCCAGCCCGAATTCCATGATCTCGATGCTCTTGACCAGGTGGCACATCGCGTAGGTATGCGGGACCGCCTCGAAAAAGCAGTCGGTGCCGCTGCCGTTGAAAGCCGTCGGGCAGATGTATGGATTGACGTTGTCCAGGGCGTACACCGATGCGGCCGGCAACACCGCGCTCACGGCAAGCAGGGCAAGCAATGCTAATCGGAGCATGATGGATCGCCCAGTCAAAAGGTCGTCCATGCTACCAAGCGCGGCACGCGCGCTCAAGCGCCGCCGCGAGCAACGCGCCGATCAGATCGTGGCGCCGCCCGAGACTTCGATGACTGCGCCGTTGATGTAGCTCGCCTCGTCGGAGGCGAGCCAGGCGTAGGTGTTCGCGATTTCCTCCGGCTGCCCGAGGCGGCCGAGCGGAACGCGGTCTTCCATCATCTTGACGACCTTGTCCGGCATCGAGGCCAGGATCGGCGTGTGGATGAAGCCCGGACAGATCGCATTGGCGCGAATGCCCTTGCGGCCGAGCTCTCGCGCCCAGGTCTTGACCATGCCGATAACGCCGAATTTGGTCGCCGCGTAATTGGTCTGGCCGAAATTGCCGTAGATGCCGACGATCGATGACGCATTGAGGATGCATCCGGAATTTTGCTCGAGCATGATGTCGACGACAGCCTTGGTGCAGTTGTAGACACCCTTCAAATTGACGTCGACGACGCGATCGAACTGGTCATCGCTCATTTTCCTGAATTGCGCGTCCTGCACGATGCCGGCGTTATTCACCAGCGTGTCGATCCGGCCCCATTTGGCCATCACCCCTTCGACCATGCGCGCGATGCTTTGCTTGTCGGTGACGTCGATCACGAAGCCGGTCGACTCGCCGCCGAACTCCTCGATCTTCGCAATGGTTTCCTGGATGGTCGCCTCGTTGATGTCGCAAACGGCCACCTTGGCGCCTTCCTGGGCAAATTTGACCGCGGTCGCCTGCCCGATGCCCTGGCCGGCGCCAGTGATGATCGAAACTTTGCCTTTGAGCCGCATGATCTTCCCTGATCGTTATGGGCAGGAGTGCCCCGCTTGAGTGCGGCGACTCTATCCCTTTTCATTGCATTGCACAACCTCGGCGGCGACCGCGATAGGACAGGCGCGGCGCACCAGAAGCAGCCATAATAAACAATGGCTTAGTCAGGATCTGGCACGGGGCTACTTCGGGCAGCGATGCGTGGCGATCGCGTCATTCTGATGCATTGCACGAGGTATCCTTTGTCCGGCACGCGGAACCGGCCCGCCGAGTCAGGCCGGCAGCCAGTGCTCGATCACCAGCTGCAGCGAGTCCAGTCCCTGGTAGTGATTGACTTCAGGCCGGTACGCGGCGCGAATCCGGGGCGGCAGCGGCGCGGTCTGCTGGAAGAGCATCGCTTCGAAGCGCCGTTCGCCGAGTGAGAGCGCGAGCTTCAGATGCTTGTCGCCGACGACGCGCTGCGCGGCGACCTCGAACTCGGCGTCGAACGCAGGCGCGGGGAAACCCTGACCCCAGACATGTCCGGCGCACATCTGGGCGAGACCCAGAGTCAGCTCGCCCGCCGCCAGCGCGCCGTCGGTTTCGATCTTGCGCATCAGCAGCGCCGGCGAGAGCCATTCGCGGCCGACTCGTTCGAACTCATCGGCGAAACGGGCCAGCGCCGTTTCGTGCAGCGACAGGCCCGCGGCGTACGCGTGCCCGCCGAATCGGCTGATGGTGCCCGGTGCACGCTTGGCGATTAGGTCGAGCGCATCGCGCAGATGAAAGCCGGCGATCGCGCGTCCCGAGCCGCGCAGCTCTCCATCGGCGCCTGCGCGGGCGAAGACGATCACCGGCCGATGATAGCGATCCTTCAGGCGTGATGCGACGATGCCGACGACTCCCTGGTGCCACTCGGCGCGGTACAGGGAAAGCGTGCACGCGTCTTCGTCGATGCCGCATTCCAGGTCGGCCAGCGCTTGTTCCTGCATCGTCGCCTCGACGCCGCGCCTCTCCCGGTTGAGCGCGTCGAGCTCCGCCGCGATCCGATCGGCGCTCGCCTGGTCGTCGGACAACAGGCAGGCGATGCCAACCGACATGTCGGCGAGTCGGCCTGCGGCGTTGAGCCGCGGGCCTGCGATGAATCCGAGGTCATAGGCTGTTGCTCGTTGCGGCGCACGACCGGCGACGCCGAGCAGTGCGCGCACACCCGGCTGCATGCGATCGGCGCGGATTCGCCTGAGTCCCTGATCGACGAGGATGCGGTTGGCGTGATCGAGTCTGACGACGTCGGCGATCGTGCCCAGTGCCACCAGGTCGAGCAGCGCAGCCAGACGCGGCTCGGCGCGATTCGCGAAGTGCCCGCGCTCGCGCAGCAGCGCCCGCAACGCGCACAGCACGTAGAACATCACGCCGACGCCGGCCAGATGCTTGCTCGGGAACGCGCAGCCCGGCTGATTCGGGTTGACGATCCACTCGGTCTCCGGCATCTCGGCGCCGGGCAGGTGATGGTCGGTGATCAGCACGTCGATGCCGAGCGCTCGCGCCGCGGCGACACCTTCGACGCTCGCAATGCCGTTGTCGACGGTAATGATCATGTTCGGACGCCGCGCGGCCGCGAGCGCGACGATCTCGGGGGTCAGGCCGTAGCCGAACTCGAAGCGGTTCGGCACCAGGAACTCGACCGTCGCTCCCATCGAGGCGAGACCGCGCATCGCTACCGCGCAGGCGGTCGCGCCGTCGGCGTCGTAATCGGCGACGATAAGCAGCCGTTCGCCGCGTTCGATTGCGCAGGCAAGCCGCTCGCTCGCAGCGGTGATGCCCTTCAGCGTCTGCCACGGCGGCAGGCCGGCCAGGTCGTTGTCGAGCTCTGCGGTCGATGCAATGCCGCGCGAGGCGAATATTCGCGCCATGACGGGGGCGATGCCCGCGGCGCCGAGCGTCACGGCGGCCGCGGGTACATTGCGACGCGTTATTTCCATTCAGCCTCCGGCCGCCGCGAGCTGCGTCGACAGCGTCGCCGGCGCGAGACGGGCGCGCCAACGCGCGGCGAGCGAGGGCCGGCGCGGCGTAAACGACAATGCCCGGCCACGACCCGATACCGCAACGTGTACTTCGAGCGCCGTCCGCGCGGCGAGGGCTGCGCGCAGCGGGTCGGCCCAGTCGCGGCCGAGCGCGGCGAGCGCCGACCCGCTATCCTTCCCGCCGATCGCTGGCAGCCACACCAGCGACGGCGATTTAGGTCCGGCTCCGATCCACGCCTCGAGAGATTGCGGCGCCGCGGCGACCTCCACCCCGCAGGCGCGCGCGAGATCGCGCGGCAGCGGCGAGTCGGTGCACAGCGAAGCGATGTTCGGCGCCGCCTGCGTGCCTGTGCGCACGCCGCCGCCGGACAACCAGACCCCGTTGACCACCGCGCGGCCTTTGCGCTCGCGCTCGTCAGTCACCGGATGCGTAAACAGCAACATCTGCATCTCACTTTGCCATCGTCGCCAGCGCGCCGCGTCGGGCCCGTCGGGCAGGAACGGAAATATCGGCGTGCCGACTGCGTCGTCGGCCGGATGGGTCACGAGTTGCTGCACGCCGGTCGCGGCGATCAGCCAGCGCGCCGGGGTGAGCGCAGTGAAGCGCAGTCCGTCGCCGACAAAATGCGAATTCAGCGTCGCCACCAGCGCCGCCGCCTCGTCCGCAGAAAGGTCGTCGACGACGCCGTCAAGCCGCACGTCGAGCTGGCCGACAAGCAAGGTCACCGGTTCAGCCAGCAGCCAGTAGGCGTGTCCGGGATCGAGATTCGCCGCGACCGCGAGCAGTGGCGCCACCGGCCAGTCGCACTGCTTGGCAACGCCCAGTGCGGCGCAGGCAACACCGATTGCACCGTCATGCGCTACAGGGGGCGGGCTGGCGGCCAAAAGCCGGGCCAGCGCGCCGCCCTCGGCGTCGGCCCGGTCCGGCTCGGTCTCCGCGAGGTCGAGCAATCCCGGGACGACCAGCGTGAGTTGCATGCGGAGAAGGGCGGGCAAGGGCAAATCGAGTGTAGCACGCACGTCACATCGGACACCGACGCCGGCAAGGGGTCGGTCAGTACCTTAAAAGCGAGTGTGGCACACTTCGCTGTCCCGAATTCGCCATCGATCGGCAGCCTTGAGTCCCTACGAAATCCTGGTCGGCCTTCGTTATACCCGCGCCCGTCGCGGCGCCGGCCGCAACGGCTTCGTCTCCTTCATCGCCTTTGTCTCGATGGCCGGCATTTTCCTCGGCGTCGCCGCACTGATCGTGGTCCTGTCGGTGATGAACGGCTTCCAGAACGAATTGCGCACTCGCATCCTCTCGGTCGCCTCGCACATCGAGATTCGCGCGCTCGACGGGGCAATGCCCGACTGGCAGAACGTGGCCAGGATCGCGCGGCAGGACGCGCACGTCCAGGGAGCCGCGCCGTTCGTCTTCGGACAGGCGATGCTTTCCGCGGGCGACGCCAATCGGGGCGCGCTGGTGCGCGGTGTCGATCCGGCGCGCGAGGACAGCGTCGCCGATATCGGACGGCACATGCGAGCGGGATCGCTCGCCGACCTGAAGCCGGGCGGCTTCGGCATCGTGCTTGGCATCGACCTCGCGCGAGCGATGCGCGTGCGCGTCGGAGATTCGGTGCTGCTGATCACCCCGCAGGGAACGGTGACCCCGGCGGGCACGCTGCCGCGGGTGAAGACCTTTCGCGTCGTCGGCGTGTTCGAGGTCGGAATGTACGAGTTCGACAACGGTCTCGCGCTGATCGAGCTGTCCGATGCGCAGAAGCTGTACCGCCTCAACGACGCAGTCAGCGGCGTGCGGCTCAAGCTGGACGATATGTTCGCGGCACCCGCGGTCGCGCGCGAGCTCGCGCAAGTCATGCCGGTCGACGCAGAAGTGCGCGACTGGACGATGGATCACGCCAATTTCTTTCGCGCCGTCGCGATCGAGAAACGAGTGATGTTCATCATCCTTACGCTGATCGTCGCGGTCGCTGCATTCAATATCGTTTCCGCACAGGTGATGGTGGTCACCGACAAGCAGGCCGACATCGCCATCCTGCGCACGCTGGGCGCGTCGCCGGCGAGCATCCTGACGATATTCGTCATCCAGGGCGCGCTGGTCGGCTTCATCGGAACGCTGGTAGGCGTGGTCGGCGGGATCGCACTGGCGCTCAACATCGGCGTCGTCGTGCCGTTCATCGAGCGCACGTTCAGCATCCAGTTCCTGGACAAGAGCGTCTATTACATCAGCGAGGTGCCGTCCGACCTGCAGCGCGCAGATATCGTGCTGATCGCCGCGATCGCGTTGCTGCTCGCGCTGCTCGCGACGCTGTATCCCAGCTGGCGGGCGGCCAAGGTCAATCCCGCGGAGGCGCTGCGCTATGAGTAAGGTCGGCACAGCGCCCGTGCTCGAGTGCCGGGGCCTGCGGAAGACGTATCGCAGCGGACCGCTCGACGTGCCGGTGCTGCTGGGCATCGATCTGGCGGTGGCCCCGGGTGAGCGCCTGGCGATCGTCGGCGCGTCGGGCTCGGGCAAGAGCACGCTTTTGCATCTGCTCGGCGGGCTGGACGCGCCTAGCGCCGGCGAAGTGCTCGTGCAAGGCGCACCGTTCGCGCAGTTGTCCGAAGCCGAGCGCGGCCGGGTGCGCAATCGCGCGCTGGGCTTTATCTACCAGTTTCATCATCTGCTGCCGGAATTCTCGGCGCTTGAAAACGTCGCAATGCCGCTCTACATCCGCCGCGATGCGAGACCGGCGGCACGGGCAAGTGCCGCCGCGCTGCTGGAGCGTGTCGGCCTGGCTCATCGCGCGCAGCATCGTCCGGCCGAGCTCTCGGGCGGCGAACGACAGCGCGTCGCGCTGGCACGCGCTCTGGTTACGGCACCGGCGTGTGTGCTCGCCGACGAGCCGACCGGGAACCTCGACCGGCGCACCGCCGGAGGCGTGTTCGATCTGATGCTCGAGCTCAATCGCAGCGCAGGAACGAGCCTCGTGATCGTGACGCATGATCCCGATCTGGCGGCGCGCACCGATCGAACCTTGCACCTGCTCGACGGCGTGCTGACGTCGTCGGAGGACTAAGCCCGCGCGCCGGGCCGGGTAGGACACGCACGGCCCAGCGGCGTCCTGCCGGATGCCTTCCCGCTAGATCGACAATTGCGGCTCGTCCATTGCCGCGATCTGCTCGCGCAATTCCAGCACGCGATCCTGCCAGTAGCGCTGGGTGTTGAACCAGGGGAACGCCGCCGGGAAAGCGGGATCGTGCCAGCGGCGCGCCAGCCATGCCGAATAATGGATCAGCCGCAGCGTGCGCAGCGCTTCGATCAGATGCAGCTCGCGGTCGTCGAAGTCGCAGAAATCCTCGTACCCCGCCAGCACGGCCCGCAACTGGCGCCGCATGTCGTCGCGGTCGCCCGACAGCAGCATCCACAAATCCTGCACCGCGGGACCGCTGCGGCAATCGTCGAAATCGACGAAATGCGGACCTTGCATCGGCCCGCCGGTGCGCCACAGCACATTGCCGGCATGGCAGTCGCCGTGCAGGCGAATAGTGCGGATTGCGCCCGCGCGCTCGTAGCAATGCCGCACGCGTTCGATCGCCTGCGCGGCGACGCTCTCCCAGGCGGGGACCAGGTCGGGCGGGATGAAACCGTTCGCCAGCAGCCACTCGCGCGGCTCGTCGCCGAAGCTCGCGATGTCGAGCGACGGCCGCACGCGAAACGGCGCGGTCCCGCCCACGATGTGGATGCGCCCGACGAAACGGCCGATCCATTCGAGCGTCGCACGATCCTCGAGCTCGGGAGCGCGGCCGCCGCATTGCGGATAGACCGCATAGCGGAAGCCCGCGAAACGATGCAGGGTCGCGCCACCGCATGCAATCGGCGCGACGACCGGAATCTCGCGCACCGCCAGTTCGGAGACGAATGCGTGCTCCTCGCCGATCTGCTCATCGCTCCACCGCGACGGACGATAGAACTTGACGACGACCGAAGACACCGTATCCACGCCGCTGGCGCGCTCGTCGAGCCATGCCTGGTAGACGCGATTCTCGTAGCTGTTGAGCGCAAGCAGCCTGCCGTCGCAGAAAAGTCCGACGGCATCGAGCGCATCGAGCACGCAGTCGGGCGTGAGGCCCGCATAAGGTGCAGCCGAAGCATCGTCCATGCAGGCATTGTACGTAGGGCCGCGGCGACTACTGCCGGCGCCACGCGCCAGGAGTTCGCGCCGCCGGGCTAATACTCGACTGGAACCGGCTCGAGGCTGCGCCACAAGTACCAGGTGGCGACCGAGCGCCATGGCCGCCAGGGCTCGGCCAGCGCAAGCATCGCGTCGCGGGTCGGGCGCGCATCCTTCAGAAATAGTCGTGCCATCGCCTTTTGCAGGCCGAGGTCGTCGACCGGCAGCACATCGGGCCGCAGCTCATGAAACATCAGGAACATCTCCGCCGTCCAGCGCCCGATTCCCTTGACGTCGATCAACTGTGCGATTACCGACTCGTCGTCGAGCTTGCGCCAGCGTTTCGGATCGAGCTTGCCGGAGGCGAAATGCCGCGCGAGGTCCGAGAGATACTCCGCCTTGCGTTGCGACAATCCGCAGCCGCGCAATGCCGCCATGTCGGCCGCGGCGACTTTTGCCGCGGGAAGACGCCGGAACTTGTGTGCCGGCGCATTGTCCGCCACATCGACAAAACGCCACCAGATAGCGTCGGCTGCCTTGACCGATATCTGCTGGCCGACGATTGCCCTGGCCAGCGTCGTGAATGGATCGGCGCGGCGCTTCAGATGGATGCCGGGGTAAGCGCGGATCAGCCGGCGGAGGGTGCGGTCGCGGCGCGAGAGTTCGCGCGCGGCCTCGTCCCAGAACGGCGGCTTCATCGGGCCGGCGGCGTGCGCGGCGCGGGCAGGCGTCCGATCGCCGCGGGCGCCAAGCTCGCGCCCGCACGCCGCGCTCCGTCGCAACGGGCGTCGAGCCGGGGCTGGAAGTGGTACATTACGCGCCTTTCGCCGGAGAGGGATCGATGGGCCGTCCGTTTCTGCGCTTCGTCATCGTCGGAGGTTGCCTGCTGGCGCTGTCCGGCGTTCCCGCGCAGATCGCGTCAGCCGCCGCCGATCCGAACAAGGTGCTGCACGTTGCGATCGAAGCCGGCGACGACGGCTTCGATCCGTCGCGAAGCACCAATTACTATTCCGGACTGATCGAAGAAGTCATTTTCGAGCGACTGCTCACCTACGACTACCTGGCTGAGCCGGTCAAGCTCGCGCCGATGCTGGCCGAAGCCCTGCCCGAAGTCGCCGATGGCGGCAAGACCTATACGTTTCATCTGCGCAAGGGCGTGTATTTTACGCCCGACCCTGCGTTCAAGAGCGACAAGCGCGAGCTGGTGGCGGAAGATGTCGCCTATTCGATCAAGCGCTTCCTCGATCCGAAGAATCGCTCGCCCTGGCGATTTCTGTTCGATGGCAAGATCGTCGGCCTGAACGAGCAGGAGGCGCTGGCGAAAAAGAACGGCGACCGGTTCGACTACGACGCCCGGATTCCCGGACTCGAAGTCGTCGATCGCTATACGATCCGCTTTCATCTGATCGACGTCGACTTCAACTTCGCCTACATATTGGCCTCGCCGACGAACAGCATCGTCGCGCGCGAAGTCATCGAGCGTTATGGCGACGATACCAAGGGGCACCCGGTCGGCTCCGGGCCGTACATGCTGGCGGAGTGGCAGCGGGGCGCCCGCATTCTGCTGCACGCCAACCCAGGGTATCGCGGCTTCGTCTGGGACTTCCAGCCGTCGGGCAATCCGTGGGACCAGGACGTCGTCGCGGCGATGAAGGGCAAGCAGATGCCGCAGATCGGCGTCGTCGACGTGCGCCTGATGGAGGAGGAGCAGTCGCGCTGGCTGGCGTTCCAGGGCGCGGAGATCGACTACATCGATCGCTTCGGCTCGTTCGCGCCGATGGCCATTCCGAACAACAAGGTTGCACCGGATCTGGCCAAGCGCGGCATCAAGCTCTACCGCTATCTCGAGCCGGAGATGACCTATTACTACTTCAACATGGTCGATCCGGTCGTCGGCGGATTCGACAAGGAGAAGATTGCGCTGCGGCGCGCGATCGCGATGTCGTACGACATCGACGAGGAAATACGCATCATCCGCAAGAACCAGGCGATCCGAGCCGAGTCGCCGATACCGCCCGGTGTCGTCGGCTACAGTCCGAACTACCGCTCGGGCTATCACTACGATCCCGCGCTGGCGAACAAGCTGCTCGATTATTTCGGATACAAGCGCGGCGACGACGGATACCGCACGCTGCCGGACGGCAAGCCGCTGCTGATCACGCTGTGGTCGACGCCCGAAGCGATCGCCCGCGAGTACGACGAGCTCTGGAAAAAAAGCCTCGACGTGATCGGCGTCCATTTCGCGACGTCGAAGATCAAGTTTGCCGATCAGATACAAAAAGGCAGGGCCTGCCAGATGCAATTCGCCGGTGCGGCTTGGACGGCGGACTGGCCGACCGCGGACAACTTCCTGCAGCTGTCCTACGGTCCGAACGTCGGAGAATCCAACTATGCCTGCTACAAGTCGGCGGCATTCGACGAGTTCTATCGGCAGGCGCAGAGGCTGCCGGATTCGCCGGAGCGGAATCGCCTCTACCGGGCGATGGCGCGGCAGATGGAAGTCGACACGACCTGGGTGATGGGCGCGACGCGCTACAAGAACACGCTTTTCTACCCCTGGATGCTGGGTTACAAGAAGCATCCGATCCTGCACGCGCCCTGGCCGTTCATGGACATCGACAATTCCAGGCGTCCGGCCAAATAGTGCGAGTCCCGTGTCGCTTGTTCGGTCTGACACCGATGCTCGCGGCGATGCTGCACCGATGCTCGGAATAGCGCAGCGCGGCCTGATATCGCTGCTCGCCGCGGCGATCGCGCTTGCGCCTACCGCGGCTCCGGCCGCGCTCGCGGCCGATCCGGCCAAGGTCCTGCGCATCGAGTTCTACGTCGCCGAGACCGGCTTCGACCCGGTCAAGGTGCAGGACTATTATTCGCAAACGGTCTGCGAAGCGATCTTCGAATCGCTGATGACTTACGACTACCTGGCGCGGCCCGCGAAGCTCGCGCCGCGTGCTGCCGAAGCGATGCCCGTGATCAGCGATCAAGCGCGGACGTACGTCTTCAAGATCCGCAAGGGCATCTACTTCGCGCCGGATCCGGTGTTCAAGGGCAAGCCGCGTGAATTGACGGCCGAAGATTACGCCTACACGATCAAGCGCTTCCGCGATCCGGCCAACAAGTCGCCGTACGAGAGCTTTCTCGGCGGCGTGCTCGGGCTCGACGAAGTCAAGAAGGACGCCGAAAAGACAGGCAAGTTCGACTACGACCGAAAAGTCGAAGGCCTGCAGGTCCTCGATCGTTATACGCTCAAGATCAGACTCAAGGAAACCGACTACAACTTCGCGCACATCCTCGCATTGCCGAACACCGGAGCAGTGGCGCGGGAGGCGATCGAAGCGTACGCCGATGACACCAACGGCCACCCGGTCGGCACCGGCCCGTACACGCTCAAGGAGTGGAAACGCTCGAACAAGATCGTGCTCGAGGCCAATCCATCGTTTCGCGGCATCACCTGGCACTTCGAGCCGAGCGACGATCCTCTCGACAAGGAGCGGATCGCGGCGATGGCGGGCAAGACGATGCCGCAGATCGGGCGCGTAGAAATCAGCATCATCGAAGAGCAGCAGGCGGCGTGGCTCGCTTTCCAGAATAACGAGCTGGACATCCTGTACTTGCGCGAGCAGTTCGCGCCGGTCGCGCTGCCGAACAACCAGGTCAACGCCGAGCTCGCCAGTCGGGGAGTGCGGCTCAGCCGCACGACCGATCCCGACATCAACTACACGTACATCAATACGACCGATCCCGAGTTCGGCGGCTTTACCAGGGACAAGATCGCGTTGCGCCGCGCGATCTTCATGTCCTTCGACAACGCCGAGTACATCCGCGTGATCCGAAAGGGACAGGCGATCGACGAAGCCTACCCGATCCCGCCGGGCGTGATCGGCAACGATCCGAGCTACCGGTCGATCGTGCCGTACGATCCGCCGCTGGCGAACAAGCTGCTCGATTATTTTGGCTACAAGCGTGGCGACGACGGCTACCGCACCTGGCCGAACGGCAAGCCGCTGGTCTGGCGCTACTCGTCGACACCGTCGTCGCGCGACCGCGAGATCGACGAGCTCTGGCAGAAATCGGTCGAGCGCATCGGCATTCGCATCCACGTCGACAAGAACCGGTTTCCCGAGGAGCTCAAGCAGGAGCGCGCATGCCAATTGCTGTCGCGAACCTCGTCGTGGATTGCCGACTATCCGGACGGCGACGACTTCATGCAGCTTTTCTACGGCCCGAACAGCCACGAGAACAACAGCGCCTGCTTTCAGCTGGCCGAATGGGACCGGATGTACCTTACGACCAAGACGATGCCGGATTCGCCCGAACGCAGCCGCCTGTATCGCCAGCTATGGCGCATGGTCGAGGTCAACGGCGTGGTGAAAATGCACGACACGCGACTCCGCAACATGCTGGTGCAGCCGAGGATCATTGGATACAAGAAGCACCCGATCTTGCTCGCCGAGTTCATTTATTTCGACATCGACACCAGCCGACGGCCCTGACTGGCCCGACGACTGGACATACGATCGAAAAAAACAGGACAGCACGATGACGAAAGTTTGGTTGACCCTGATCATCGTAGTGCTCGCGGGCGCGACTAACGCCGCGCCGCCGCGTCCGACGATTCCAATCTACGATGCGCAGTCTCTCGCCAAGGCCTGCGCCGATGGCTTGGCCGACGCTTCCGTGATGGTCAAGCGTCTGGAGGCGATGCCGCTGGGCAACGCCGGGGCGCGCGACCTGCTCGATCGCTGGGACCGCCTGCGCATCCGGCTCGAGGACTTCGAAGGACCGGTCGACCTGACTGCCAACGTCTCGCCCGACGCCGCAACCCGCGGCGCAGCGGAGTCCTGCGAATCGAAGACGACGCGATTCGAAACCGAGCTCTATCAGAACGGAGCGCTGTATACGCGCATCAAGGCGTTGACGGCGCGCACCGGTCCCAACGCCAAGATGCGAAAGGATCTGCTCGACACATTCGAGGACAACGGTGCCGCGCTCGATCCGGACAAGCGGGCGCGGCTGAAGGCGATTGCCGACCGGCTGGAGGAGATCCGCCAGGAATTCGATCGCGACATCCGCGACAACCAGACGCGCGTCGTCTTCTCGCCCGATGAAGTCACGGGATTGCCGCAGGACTATCTCGACAAGGCGAAGCGCGACGACAAGGGCAACTACCTGTTGGGTTTCGCCTATCCGGAATATCTGCCATTCATGGCCAACGCCGAGAACGAGGACGCGCGCCGGCGCTACCAGTTCGCCTTCCAGAACCGGGGCACGCCGAGGAACATCGAGCTGCTGGCGGAGGCAATGCACCTGCGCAAGGAGATGGCGGGGTTGTTCGGCCTGTCGAGCTACGCCGAATTCGCGACCCGGCGCAGGATGGTCGCCAATCCGCAGACGGTCGATAAATTCCTGCGCGACGTCAAGTCGGCGGTACGCGAAGTCGAACGCAGGGAGATCGCCGAGCTGACGGCGCTGAAGGCGGCGAACTTGCACAAGCCGGTCGGCGAAGTCAGATTGCAACGCTGGGACGCCGATTACTACCAGGAGCAGCAGAGGAAGGCGCGCTTCAGCGTCGACCAGGAAGCCATGCGCAAGTACTTTCCGACCGAGGCGAGCATCGACTGGGTGATGGCGATCTCGTCCCGCCTCTACGGTATCCGCTTCGCGCCGGCCACTGTGCCGACCTGGCACCCGGACGTGCGCTATTTCGACGTCTTCGACGCAGCGACCGGCAGGCTCAAGGGAGGGATCTACATCGATCCGTTCCCCCGCGACGGCAAGTACAGCCACGCGGCGGCGTGGCCGGTGCGTGGCTCAGCGAAGCGGTCGCGCCGCACGCCGGTCATCGCGCTGGTGGCGAACTTCAATCGGGTCGGACTCACCAGCGAAGAGCTCGAGACCCTGGTGCACGAGTTCGGTCACGTGATGCACGGCACCCTCTCCGACACCCAGTATGCGACCTTGGCGGGCACGTCGGTGCAACGTGATTTCGTAGAAGCACCGTCGCAGATGTTCGAGGAATGGGCAAGGCGCCGCGAATCGCTGGCCTTGCTGCCGCCATTGTGCAAGCCGGCCTGCCCGGCGATCGACGAGGCGCGGCTCAAGCAGCTTTCGGCGGCCCGGCTGTACGGCGCCGGCATGCGTTATTCGCGCCAGCATCTTTACGCCATGTACGACATGACGGTGAGCGGCGAGACCGTTCCCGATCCGCAGGCGCTGTGGGAAAGAATAGAAGGTGAAACGCCACTCGGCTATGTTCCGGGAACGCACTTCGCCGGCACCTTCTCGCATATCATCAGCGGCTACACGGCCGGCTATTACGGATACATGTGGTCGCAGGTGCTGGCACTCGACATGTTGTCGAAATTCGACGGCAACCTCATGGATCCGGCGACCGGCAAGCGGTTCCGAACGACGGTCCTCGCCCAGGGCAGCCAGAAGCCCGCGGCGCAGCTGGTTCGGGAGTTTCTCGGTCGCGAGCCGTCGAACGAGGCGTTCATCGCCGAAATCACCGGCACACGGTCGACGGCAATGCTGGCACACTAAAGCGGCGCAAAGCGCCGGGGCGGTGCTTCAGGCGCGAGCAGGAGGAAACATGACGGCGTACATCATCCGGCGGGTATGGCAGATGATCCCGACCCTGCTCGGGGTCATCCTGCTGGTGTTCATCCTGTTCAACTGGGTTGGCGGCGATCCCGCCTATGTGCTGGCCGGCAAGATTTCCAGCGCCGAGCAGATCGAGAACATCCGGCGTCAGCTCGGCGTCGATCAGCCGTTCTACGTGCAGCTGTGGATATTCATCAAGCAGGTCCTGACCGCTGATTTCGGCGCCAGCTGGAGCACCAACGAGGCGGTGTCGCACATTATGGCGACGCGCCTCGGCCCATCGCTGACGGTGCTGATTCCGCTGCTGATCATCAGCACGCTGGTCGCGATCGGCCTCGCACTCGCGGTCGCCTACGTGCGCGGCTCGCTGACCGACCGGGCGGTGATGATCGTCTGCACGGTCGGCTTGTCGGTTTCGATCCTGGTGTACATCATCGTGTTCCAGTACGTTTTTGCCTACAAGCTCGGCTGGTTCCCGGTGCAAGGCTGGGGCGACGGCTTCTGGCACAACCTGATCGTCTACGCGTCGCTGCCGATCATCATCCTCCTGGTCGTCAGCATCGCGCCCGACCTGCGGCTGTTCCGCACGTTCGTGCTCGACGAGATCAACCAGGACTACGTCCGCACCGCGCGTGCCAAGGGCGTGTCGGAAAATCGCATCATGTGGGTGCACGTTCTGCGCAATGCGTCGATTCCCATCATCACGCACGTGATGGCGCAGCTGCCCGGCTTGCTGATAGGCGCGTTCCTGGTCGAACGCTTTTTCTCGATCCCAGGCATCGGTCGCGAGGTGATTCTCGCGGTCGAGCGCAGCGACTTTCCTGTGATCAAGGCGATCACCGTCTATGTCGCGGTGGCGACGATGATCGTCAATCTGCTGACCGACCTGATGTACAAGGCGGTCGATCCGCGCGTGCAACTCAAATAGGAGACGGACGATGCCCTACGATGCTCCGCACGCCGTCTCTCCCGGCCTCTGGGCGCTGGCCTGGCGCCGGCTGCGCTCGGACCGCGTGGCGATGATTTCGCTGGCGATCGTCGCCGCCTTCATGCTCATGATCGTCCTGTCGGCCACCGGGCTGATCGCCAGGGACTGGGCCCGGGAGGAGGGCGTCAACTACGCGCCGCCCACGTTCGTCGGACCCGACGCGGCGACTGCGCCGGCCGGAGCAGTGCCAGGCGCACCGGTGGCTGGGGAGCCCGGGACGGCCGAAAACGAATCCGACCTGCAGATCGCGGACCCGCTGGCCGACGCGCTGGCCGCGATCAAGGCCGGAGCGACCAAGCCGGGCGAGGCGTCGCCCCCGGCGCCCGACACCAAGAGCGTCGACCCGCTCGCCGACGTGATGGCCGACATCAAGGCGAAAGGCGCAGGGCGCGCCGATGCAGTCGCCACCCGCGCGGCGACCTTGCCTTTTGGCGGCGACAAGTGGGGCCGCGACGTGCTGAAAAAAGTGATCAAGGGCTCGCAGACCTCGATCTTCGTCGGCATCGCCGCCGCGATTGTGGCGGTGTTCCTGGGCTCGGTGTTCGGCGCGGTCGCCGGCTATTACGGCAAGTGGCTCGACGACGTTTTCAACTGGTTCTACAGCGTGTTCACAGCGATTCCCTACCTGCTGCTGATCCTGGCCGTCGCCGCGGTGCTGCAGCAAAAAGGCACGCTGACCATTATCCTCATCCTCGGCCTGACTGGCTGGACCGGGGTGTTCCGTCTGATCCGCGGCGAATATCTGAAGCACAAGGGGCGCGAGTACGTGCAGGCCGCCGACGCGATCGGTGCGTCGAACGCCCGCCGCATGTTCGTGCACATCCTGCCCAACGTCAGCCATGTCGTGCTGGTCCAGCTTTCGATACTGACGGTCGCCTTCATCAAGTCCGAGGTGATCCTTTCGTTCCTCGGCTTTGGCGTCCCGGTCGACGTCGTCTCGTGGGGCTCGATGCTGAACGAGGCGCAGAACGAGCTGATCCTCGGAAAATGGTGGCAGCTCGCGGCGGCCGGGACCTTCATGGCGCTGCTGGTGACCGCGTTCAGCCTGTTCACCGACGCTTTGCGGGACGCACTGGACCCGAAACTGAAATGACCAAGACCGCCCCGCTGCCCGTGCAATTTGCGACCGGAAAAACACGATGACCGCGCCGCTGCTTTCGATCCGTAACCTCCGGGTCAATTTCCGACTCGACAAAGACACGACCTTCGAAGCCGTCAAAGGCATCAGCTTCGACATTCCGATGAACTCGACGGTCGCGCTGGTCGGCGAATCGGGCAGCGGCAAGTCGGTGACGTCGCTGTCGATTCTCGGCTTGCTGCCGAAGGAGAACGCGACGGTGCTGCCGGGCAGCGAGATCATTTACGGCGGACGGAATCTCGTCGAGCTCGGCCAGGATGAATTGCGCAGGATCCGGGGCGCCGACATCTCGATGATCTTCCAGGAGCCGATGACATCGCTGAACCCGGTGTTCACCGTCGGGTTCCAGCTGACCGAGGTGCTGCGCATGCACATGGGCATGCGACCGGCGGAGGCGAGAAAGCGCGCGATCGCGTTGCTGGCCGAGGTCGGCATTCCCGACCCGAAATTCAAGATCAATGCGTATCCGTCGCAGATGTCGGGTGGCCAGCAGCAGCGGGTGATGATCGCGATGGCCATCGCCTGCGAGCCCAAGCTTCTGATCGCCGACGAGCCGACGACGGCGCTGGACGTGACGATCCAGAAGCAGATCCTCGATCTGATCGCGGCGCTGCAGAAAAAGCACCAGATGTCGGTGCTGTTCATCACGCACGATCTGGCCGTCGTCGGCGAGATCGCAGACTACGTCGTGGTGATGCGCAACGGCGAAATCCGCGAGCAGGGGCCGGCGAAGGCCGTGTTCGAAAATCCGCAGGACGCATATACGAAGGCGCTGCTGCTATGCCGGCCGCGCCTGGACCGCCGGCCCGCCCGCCTGCCGGTGATCGAGGATTTCATGAACGGCCACGGCCAGACGATGCACCTGACCGAGCGCAAGCGCGGCATCGATCGCGTCGATCCGATCATCCTGGACGTGCGCCACCTCGGCAAGGACTTCTATTCGCGCGAGGGCCTGTTCGGAAGGCGCAAGTTCGAGGCGGTCAAGGACGTTTCATTCCGGTTGCCGAAAGGCAAGACGCTCGGGCTGGTCGGCGAGTCCGGATCGGGCAAGACGACGGTGGGACTGACGCTGATGCGTCTGCACGAGGCGACGACAGGCGAGGCGCTGTTCGAGGGCAAGGACATCCTGTCGATGTCGCCGCGCCAGTTCATGGACTACAAGCGCCGGATCCAGATCATCTTCCAGAACCCGTACGCGTCGCTCAATCCGCGGATGATCGTCGGCCAGATTCTGACCGAACCGATGCAGATCCACGGCATCGGCCAATCGGTGCAGGAACGCACCGAGCTGGCCTTCGAGCTGCTGCAAAAGGTCGGCCTGCCCGAAGTCTCGTTCTACAAATACCCGCACGAGTTCTCCGGCGGGCAGCGGCAGCGCATCGCGATCGCGCGCTGCCTGACGCTCAAGCCGGACATACTGATCTGCGACGAATCGGTATCGGCGCTCGACGTGTCGGTGCAGGCGCAGGTGCTGAATCTGCTGCAGGACCTGCAGGACGAATTCCGGCTGTCCTACATCTTCATTTCACACGACCTCGCCGTCGTCAAATACATATCCGACGAGATCATGGTGATGAACAACGGGGCGATCGTGGAGATCGCCAACTCCGACGACATCTACCTGCATCCGCAGCACCAGTACACGAAGAAGCTGTTGTCGTCGATACCGAAGGGCTGGCACGACGCCTCGTAGGGTTTCGCCGGCCAGCTCGCGCCTCCGGGGTCGCATCCCCGCGCTACGCGCGGGGAACTCCGCCCTGCGGCGTCGCCGGCTTCCGCAAAAGCACCGCGACGAGTGCGACCCTCGTTTTCGCCGGCCTTCCGCCTCCGGGGTCGCATCCCCGCGCTACGCGCGGGGCCCCTGCTCCGCCCTGCGGCGTCGCCGGCTTCCGCAACAGCACCGCGACGAGTGCGACCCTCGTTTTCGCCGGCCTTCCGTCTCCGGGGTCGCATCCCCGCGCTACGCGCGGGGCCCCTGCTTGCTCCGCCCTGCGGCGTCCTACAAGGTAAACGCCATCTCGCTGACCACCGCGCCCGGCAGACGCATGCTGCTGACGCTGCGCGCGCGGTAGCTCTGGTCGCTGACGACGAGCTCGCTCTCCGACGTCAATCCGACCAGGTGCTCGCCGAACAGCCGGTACACGCTGTCGTCGAAGCGCATGACGTTGACCGGCGCGACGATCCGCCCATGCTCGACCCAGAACGAGGCGAAGCGCGTCATCCCGGTCACGCGGCAGGCGGGGCGGTCGGAAAAGTTCAGGTACCAGAGATTGCCGATGTAAAGCCCGGTGTCGAGTGCCGCCAACGCGTCGTCGCCGCCAAGCTGGCCGCCCGCCATATCGAGCGATTCCGGGCTCTCCGATGCATTGGCGCCGTTGGTAGCAAGCTCGAATTCCTTCGCGGTCCGCGGGCTGACCAGCGAGCCGACGAGCCTTCCGTTCGTGACCAGGGGCACCGAGGCGGGGCGCGCAAACCCCTCGTCCTGAAACGCGGGCGCGACGCCGCTGGCGGTGTTTTCGCTGAACGACACCGAAGCGTCGAGCGCCGCCGCGCCTTCCTGCATCCGGAACAGGCAGCTTTGCCGCGTCGCGAGCGCGCGTCCGGAGAATCCGCCCCAGCAGAGCATGGCACCGATCTCCTCCATCGCCGTCGGCGTCAGATACGCGCGATAGCTTCCGGGCTCGAGCGATTTTGCCGGAACGGCAAGCAGCGCCAGACGTTCGCGGGCACCGCGCATTTTCGCGGCGAACGCCTCATCCGACCAGTCGAAGCCGCCGTAAGCCGTTTTCACCGCCTTGTCTGCGCGGTGATAGAGACTCCACTGCAGATTGAAGCTCGTCACTTCATGCCAATTGCGCTGCCCGAGCGAGTTGGCAAAGCCGCGATAGACCGGCCCCGCGGCGTAGATGCCGACCAGGTCGAGCCCTTGCGCCGAGTCGAGGACGGTCGCGACGACGCCTTCGGGCGCGGGCAGCGGATTGCTCCGGACGACCCGGCTGGAATGGACCTCGGTCGCATAATGCAAATGCGGATCGTCGGGCAAATCCGTCACCATGTCTCGCAACGCGGCCAGCGCCTGCAGCAGCGGCTCGCGATCGCGCGCCAGGTCCCCGCAAACGGTCATGCAATGCTGGGCATGCTTGCGACCGACGATCAGGTGCAGCCGGACATAACGCTGCTCCACCGTTCCCGGCTGGCGGATCTTGCCGCGGTTCATGCGCACGAAATCCGATACCTCGGCATCGAATGTGCAGGTGTAAACCTCTCCCGGGAGAAGCGCGCGGTCGAGAAAGACGGCCAGTTCGTTGAAGTAGGTCTCCATCGTCGAGATCGCCATCAGTTGTCCCCCCCGAAGACGTCGACGCCGGTGAACACGCAGGCGGGCGAGGCATGTCCGACGCGGATCAGCTGTGACGGCTCGCCTTTGCCGCAATAAGGGGTGCCGAGCACCTCGACCGTCGCGGCATCGCCGACCCGGGTGAGGCTGCGCCAGAAGTTGGCCGAAATTCCGCGGTAGTTCGGGTTCTTGACGACGGTGGTGAGGCGGCCGCGATCGATCAGCTGTCCCCACTCGCAGCCGAACTGGAACTTGTTGCGCGAGTCGTCGATCGACCAGGAGCTGTTGGTCGCCATCAGGACGCCGTGCTCGATGCCAGCGATCATCGCCTCGAGGTCGGCATCGCCCGGCTCGATATTGAGGTTGGCCATGCGGTCGATCGGCGGCCGGTTCCAGCCATCGGCCCGCGAGCTGGCCACGCCCTGCGTTTTGGCGCGCGCCTGCGAGATCGTGCCGCCCAGCGGCCGCTCGAGAATCCCGCGGCGGATCAGGTACGCTTTCTCGGCGGGCGCGCCGTCGTCGTCGAAGCCGTAGCTCGCCAGCTCTTCCGGTCGCGTCGGATCGAAGCTGACGTTGAGCAGATCGGATCCGTACCGGTAGGTGCCGAACATGTCCAGCGTGACGAAGCTGGTGCCGGCGAAGTTCCGCTCATCGCCGAGGATTCGGTCGAGCTCCAGCGGGTGTCCGATCGATTCGTGAATCTGCAGCACCATCTGGTCGGGCATCAGCAGAACGTCCATCTTGCCGTGTGGGCAGTTCGGCGCCGACAGCAGCTGCAGCGCTTCCTCGGCCATGCGCCTGCCGCTGCCGCGGTAACCAAACCGGTCGAGGATACCTTCTCCTCCCTGCTGGGCGAGCCCACGATAGCCGTTGAGCGTCCGCGTCTGCGTGTCGCCGTCGGCGTGGGCGCTGACGGAGAGATTGGGCATGACGAACCGGAACCGCTGGATGACTTCGCCACCGGCGCTGGTCAGGTAGGTGTGCTGCGCGACGCGCGCCTCGACGCTGGCTTCCCAATCGACGATGCGCGGATCGAAACCCGCGCCGCGCGATTCCTCGGCGAGCAGGTCGTACCACTCGCTGCGCGACCAGGGCCGCGCGTCGGCGTCGGGCGAGGCGTACTCGCCGCGCGGCGCAATGTTGGGCAGGGTGCGGAAATCGATCAGCGAGCGCGCTGCGCTCGCCCGTGCCCACGCCGACGCGCGATCGAGCGCGTGCTGCAATCCGGGCCCGGAAAGGTCGCTGGTCGCGGCATAGCCGCAGCCGCCGTCCGCATAGACGGTCAGCATCGCCCCTCGGTCGACCGACGTAGCCGGGGGCTGCGGGACGTTCTTGCGCACGGCGAAATTCTCGGCGCGCTCATCGACGGCGCGCAGCGACCAGAAGTCGCCGGCGCAGCGCAGTTGCCGGAAATCGATCCGTAGGGATTCGTTCATAGGGTGGCGATGCGGCGGGCGCCGCAAGAAAAAAGACGACTATTATCGCTCGCCCGGTCGGCGAACGCACGTCAGCGACGGTCCCCGGCAGGAAGCGGAGGCTCGGTCGCGAGCGCTCTGAGTGCGTCGCCGGTCACGCGGGTGATGCGCCAGTCGGAGAGCACGGTCGCGCCCAGTGCGCGGTAAAACCCGATCGCCTGTTCATTCCAGTCGAGCACCGCCCACTCGAACCGCCCACACCCGCGCTGCACGGCGAGGCGGGCGAGGTGAATCAGCAGGGCGCGGCCGTAGCCGCGGCCCCTGAATTCGGGGCGGACAAACAAATCCTCCAGGTAGAGCCCCGGGCGCCCCAGAAAAGTGGAGAAATTGGGAAAAAAAAGCGCAAAACCGGCTGTTTCGCCGCCTTCCCACGCTACGACCACTTCAACGGTCGAATCCTGGCCGAACAGCGCGTGTGAAAGCTGACTTTCGGTCGCGACACAAAGGTGCGCGAGTCGCTCGAATTCGGCGAGTCCGCGAATCATGGCAAGAATCGCCGGCACGTCGGACGGCCGCGCCGCGGCGATGCGGAAGTCGTTCATGCGGCCGCACTCCTCGGCGAAGGGCTACGGTCAGACGCCATGGCGAACGCATACGCCGCGAATACGGTTTGGTGCACCGCAATAATTCGATCCCCCGCTGGCAGTCCGCCACCGTGACCGGCCGGATTCGGGCGCCTGAAGCTCCGGCTCGTGCGCCCGGCCGCCTGTTTCGCCACGCAAGCCGAACGATTTGTTTGCAGATTTGCAACAGTTCGGTTGCATGGAGTGTAACAACCGCAACATTTCGTTGCCGCCCGTTTCGTCATTGTTGTACTGTCGAGGCGCTTCCAGAAAAGCGAACGGTCGAGATCCCAGGCAAAAAGGCAGTTTTCGGCACTCCCCGTGCAGCGAAACAATCCGTAGGAGCGAGCGTTTCCGGTTGCCATTCGTGTCGGGAATTGCGGGTTTCGGCCAATGCTATTGTAATTGTCTAAACTTTCCAGTGGGGGTTCCATGTTGAAAGTAAACAGAAAAAAGCTGCCGCTTGCGGTACTGCAGGCGTTGAGCGCAGGCGCCCTCGTGGGCGTCGTAGCGCCGGTGGCGAATGCGCAGGTGCAGCCTACGCAGACGACTCCGACCACGACGATCTCTGCCGACGAAGTCCAGAAATTTTCAACAACCGTAACCGGCTCGCGCATTCCGTCGGCGAACCTCACCGGCACCAGCCCCGTGACCACCGTCGGGGCGCAGGACATCAAGCTTGAGGGTGTCCAGAACGTCGAGAACCTGCTCAATAATCTTCCCCAGGTGTTCGCGGATTTCGGTGCCAACGAATCCAACGGCGCAACCGGTACGGCGACGGTCAACCTCCGTGGCCTTGGCGCGCAGCGCACCCTGGTGTTGATCAACGGTCGTCGTTTGCCGGCCGGCAGCCCGACCTATTATCCGACCGACCTGAACCAGATCCCGGCGCCGCTGATCGAGCGCGTGGAAATCCTGACCGGCGGCGCGTCGGCCGTGTATGGTTCCGACGCGGTCGCGGGTGTCGTCAACTTCATCATGAAAGACAATTTCCAGGGCCTGCAGATCGAAGGCAACTGGGCGGGCTACAACCACCAGCAGAACAATGGCCTCGCCGACGTCATTGCGAAGCGCGCGGCGACCAACCCGGCGCAGTATGCGGTGCCGGGCGATGTCAGCTCCGACGGCGAGGCGTACAACATCAACATTACGATGGGCAGCAACTTCGCCGGCAACCGCGGCAACGCCACCCTGTTCTTCCAGTACAGCAAGACGCGCGCGCTACCGCAATCGCAGCGCGATTACAGCGCCTGCGCGACCGGCGACAGCGCCGACGGGAACAGCCTGGTGTGCGCGGGCTCGTCGACCAGCTTCCCGGGGCGTTTCCTCGATGCGGGTGCCGGCTCGGCCGACATCACCATCGCCAATGCGCAGGGCGGCGTTCGGCCGTTCGTGGCAGCGCTCGACCAGTTCAACTTCGCTCCGTACAACTACTTCCAGCGCCCGGACGAGCGCTACGGCTTCAACGCGTTTGCCCATTACGACGTCAACGATCATGCCCGCGTGTACGGCGAGTTCAGCTTTCACGACGACCACACCGAGGCGGTGATTGCGCCCAGCGGCATCTTCGGGGCCGTAACGCCGCTGTCCGACAGCAACCCGCTGCTTTCGGCAGATTTCAAGGCCGCGTTCGGCATCACGCCGACGACGCCCGGCAGCGTCGTCATACTGCGGCGCAACCAGGAAGGCGGAGGTCGCGACGACGATCGCCGTCATACGTCGTTCCGCGGCGTGCTCGGCGTCAAGGGCGATGTCTTCGATGGCAAATGGGATTACGACGTCTTCGCGCAGTCGGGCAAGGTGCTCTACCAGGAGACCTACCGCAACGACTTTTCGAAGGCTCGCACCCAGCGGGCGCTGGATGTCGTCACCGATCCGGCGACCGGCCAGCCGGCTTGCGCCTCGAAACTGGACGGCACGGACCCGAACTGCGTGCCCTACAACATCTTCGCGCTGGGTGGCGTCACGCCGGCAGCCCTTGCCTACCTGCAGACGCCAGGTCTGCAAAAGGGCACGACGGAGCAAGAGGTGCAGGGTGCGACGCTGTCGTCCGACCTCGGGCAGTACGGCTGGAGGTTGCCGTGGGCCAAGTCCGGCGTCGGCGTTGCGTTCGGCCTCGAGCGTCGCGTCGAAAAGCTGAATCTCGAAACCGACACCGAATTTTCGACCTTCGACCTGGCTGGCCAGGGCGGTCCGATTATCGGACTTTCCGGTCAGTTCACCGTCAAGGAAGCGTTCGCCGAGGTGCGAGTCCCGATCATGGAGGGCCAGCCATGGGCGGATCTGCTGAGCTTCAACGGTAGCTATCGCTATTCGGATTACAGCACGAACCACACGACGAACTCGTACGGTCTCGGCCTGGAGTGGGCGCCGGTAAAGTCGGTTAGGCTGCGCGGCAGCTACCAGCAGTCGGTGCGCGCCGCGAACGTGATCGAGCTCTTCACCGCGCAGGGTCTGAATTTGTTCACGTTGAGCCAGGATCCGTGCGGCGCGAACCCGACCGCGACGCTCGCGCAATGCCAGAGGACCGGCATTACCGCGGCGACGTACGGCAAACCCATCATCACCAACGCCGCGGGCCAGTACAATTACCTGCAGGGCGGCAATCCGTTGCTGAGCCCGGAAACGGGCAAGAGCACCACGCTCGGCGTCGTCTTTACGCCGACGAGGAACATGAGCGCGTCGGTGGACTACTTCCAGATCAAGGGCGAGAACCAGGTCGGGCTCGTGCCTCCGCCCACCATCCTGACCCAGTGTCTGAATGCGGGCGCGTTCTGCGACCTGATCCACCGCGACTCGCTGGGCACGCTGTGGCTGTCGGGCTTCATCTCCGCCCTGAACCAGAACTTGGCCGGTGCGAAGACGTCCGGCATCGACGTCGCGTTCAACTATCTCTATCCGTTCCAGAACAACTGGGGCAGCCTCGCCTTCAGCTTCGTTGGAACCTGGCTGAAGGAATTCAAGCAGACACCGGTTCCGGGATTGGGCGAATACGACTGCGCCGGTCTTTACGGACTGGTCTGCGGCACGCCGATCCCCGAATGGCGGCACAAGGCGCGGGTGACCTGGCAGTCGCCGTGGAGCACCGACCTCGCGCTGACCTGGCGTCACATCGACAAGGTGACCCTCGACAGCACCAGCAGCGATCCGAACCTCACTGCGCCATTCGCGCAAGTCGACAGGGAGCTTGCATCGCGGGACTATTTCGACCTGGCTGCCTCGTGGAATGCCACCAAGCAGTTGACGGTATCCGGCGGCATCGACAACCTGTTCGACAAGGATCCGCCGATCGTCTCTTCGTCGATCGCGGGGCCGGCCTTCGGCAACGGCAATACCTATCCTCAGGTTTACGACGCGCTGGGCCGCAAGTATTTCATAAGCCTCCAGTACCGTTTCTGACCTGACGGCGATTGTTGTACCCTCGACGGCGAGCTTCGGCTCGCCGTTTCTTTATCTGCGTCGCATAATGACGGCTGAAATATGGGCACGGTCATGAAAATTCTTTATTTGCCGCTGTTCCTGTCGGCAGCGGCGCTGGCCAGCGAGACAACGCTGGAGCAATGTCGCGCTATCGCCGATCCGTCGGCGCGGCTGGCCTGTTACGACGGTTTGCCGTTGCCGGCGAATGCCGGCGGGCCGACGGCGAAGGTGGAGTCGAAGGCGCGGCTACCCGAGACGCCGGCCCAATTCGGCCTGAGCCGGGAAGTAACCCCTTCGGTCGACCTCGCATCGATCGAGAGCACGATCCCCGGCCATTTCGACGGCTGGTATCCGAGAAGGCGGGTCCGGCTCGCCAACGGACAGGTCTGGCAGGTGGCGGAAGAGACCACCCGTCTGTACGATCTGGACAACCCCAAGGTGACGATACGGCGGGGCGTGCTCGGTGCGTACTACCTCGATCTTACGGTCGACAACCGCTCGATCAGAGTAAACAGGGTCGAGTAAGGCAAGAGTTGCGCGGGATCGCGTGATCGAAAGCCGGGTCGATCGACGTCAAGGTTCGAAGGTCCCCGACTCACCGACGAATGCGTTCATTCCAGCCATCATCGCGGTGATCATCGCCCGCTCGGGCGGCGTCAGATCGGGATGCCAGATGTCGAAGATCAGGACGACGCGCATTCGTTCGCTGTCGTTCCAGGCTTCGTGCTCGATGGTGTCGTCGAACACCCAGGCTTTGCCGGGCACCCACTGGCGGCTGTCGCTGCCTACGCGAAAACGGCAGCCTTCGGGGATGATCAGGGCAAGATGCGTGACCAACCGGGAGTTGGTGACGCCGTTATGCGGCGGAATCCTGGTCTTGGGCCGCAACAGCGAGAACATCGCCGCGGGCGTTCGTCCGGGCTGATCCGGCTGCGGCGCATGCTGCAATGCGCGCATTGTCGCCGGGCATTTGGCAGCGTTTTCCTCGACCAGCTTGCCCAGCTTGTACAGATGCAATGCGCTCCAGCGCGGCGAATTATTGAGCTCGGCGAACTGGTTCTGGGGAACATCGTCGGGGTAGGTGATATACGGCGTGAAACCCTCCTCGGTCTGGAGCACGGCGAGGAACTCGTCGCGGATCTCGTCGGTGGCCGCTTCGATCGGATCGAGCCATGGAAATGCCGCTCGATCGAAGAACTCGGTTGGCGCCAGGTTGGGGTAGTGATAGATCGCCGATTGCGAATCGTAGCGGCGCGCTCTGCCGACCAGCATATCGACCGAACCGCGGAACCTCTTCAGATTCTCGCCGGCGAAGCTCTTATAGTAGGGATCGAGAAAGTTGTCGATGAAAATGCCGAATTCACGATCGTATTTTTCTCGGAACGCCAGCGCATGCGCGACCGCTGGCCGCAGATTGGGGTGCAGCCGGTCGACCGGGGGCGATACGCTGGTTATGGCGCCGTAGGTCTGTGCCGCCTGGTAAGTCTTGCCTTGGCGCTCCTGCAGATTGGCGCGCAGGATCAGCGCGACCAGCTCGGTCGGATCGATGGTCAGCGCGCGCTGTATCGCCTGTTCTTCCGCAGCCTCGTCTTCGAGCTTCTGGCAGGCCAGCGCAAGGTTGACCCATTGCTGCGGGGTCGTGCCATGGGCGTCGGCGACGCGCTGGAACGCCCTGCGCGCCGATTGAAACTCTCCCTTCTGAAAGGCGTGCTGGCCGACAGCGGTCAGGGTTCTGGCGTGGACCGGGTCGATTTCCAGAATGCGCGCCCAGAGTTTGAGGGCATCGGCATCGCGACCGGATTGCGACGCCTGCGCGGCTTGCGCTTCGAGGGCATTGATCTCTGCCAGGCTTTCTCCTGCATTCTGCATCGGATGCATTCTCCGTCCGTCAAGAGCCGCGTCCCGCGGCCAGCCGGCGGTATGATGGCGCCCGGCGCCCCGATCCGCAACCGCTTTACGGCAGTGTACGATTCACATTGGCCGTGGACGGCCGTGGATCGGCGCCAGGCCGGCTCCGTCCGCGCTGCATCGGCTCGCGACACCAAACGTCACCGGGGTGCCAGGTGTTCCTGAAAATCAGCAAGCTTCTTTCGGAGGCCGACATTGCGCGGCTGACTGCACTGGGCCGCGAGTTGCGCTTCGTCAACGGGCGCGTTTCGAATCCGGCGAATCAGACCAAGGACAACCTGCAGGCCGATCACAACGATCCGAAATACGCCGAGTCGGTCCAGATCGTGAACGCTGCGTTCGCGCGATCGCGCGAATTCATCGACTTCGCCATGCCCAAGCGCGTGGCGCCGCCGCTGTTGTGTCGGTACGAGCCGGGAATGAAGTACGGTGCGCACGCCGACGCCGCGCTGATCCAGCTGGGCACCGTCAGCCTTCGGTCCGACCTGTCGTGCACGGTCTTCGTCAACAATCCGGAAGCCTACGAAGGCGGCGAGCTGTCGATCGTGGTCGGCAATCAGGCAATCGCGTTCAAGGGTTCGGCGGGCGAGGCTATCGTTTACCCGTCCACGGCGCTGCACGAGGTGGTCCCGGTGCGTTCAGGGCAGCGCCTGGTGTCGATAACCTTCATCGAGAGCTTCGTTCCCGATCAGCACCAGCGAACGCAGATCTACGAGCTCAATGAGATCGCCGCCCTCGAGGGGCTGACGATGAAATGGGAAAGCCGCGTCCGGCTTGACGTCGTGCGACAGAACCTGCTGCGCATGTGGTCGACGACCTGATCGACTAGCCGCCCGAGCCCTGCACGATTTCGGCCACGGCATCGTCCGAAGCCGCCAGCCGTTCGAGCCAGGCCAGACCCTGGCGAATCTGGTCGCCGTTGCGACGGCGCGAGTCGCCCAACAGCTCGGCGCGAACGTCCGGTGTGTACGCAAATTCCGGCGCCTTCGAATAGCGCGTCAACACCGGACTGCGGCCGAGTCCCTCGAGTTGCCGCGGTTCGGCCGGCAATCCGAAATGGCCGAGGATGCGGCCGATGCTCGGTCCGACGCTCTCGAGGAATCGGTCGAAGTCGAGAGCGACTATCCTGGTCGGAAATTGCTTCAGCGCGTCGCGCTGCGACCAGGATTCGCTCAGCCAGCTCATCGCGGCCAGCTCGCCGAGCGACAGCGAATGCAGGGGCGCCAGCGGAGATTTCGTGCGTGACTGCAACCGCCGCATGCGCTCCGCCCCGTGTCCCCGCAGGTCGATCGGCGAGTTCTGTCCGGCCAGCAAGGTCGCCAGATACGGCTCGGCGCGCAGGTTGAGATAGATCGCCCGCGAGACTTCGCTTGCCGACAGCAGTGTCGTGGCCAGACGTCCGGCGCTGCTCGTCGCCTTGATCACGACACTGCGAGTTGCCTGATAGCCACGGCTCCATAGCCGCATCAGCGTTGCAGTATTCCGACTGAATTCTTCGTCGCTTAGCAGCGCGTCGGTCCGGCCCGACGCATCGTGCGCTTCCGCGAGAGTTCTGAGCGGAAGCGGTTCGCGCAACGACAGCACGATGCCTGTCTCGTCGAGCAGGCGGCTGACGAGGGTCGAGCCGACATGACCGGTGTGGAAGATGAAATGCACGGGGCGCGCGTCACGCACCCGCCGCGATGCCTCGGCGACTCGGTCTACGCCCGCCCAGGCGCCGACGGTGGCGGGAGTCAGGATGCGGTCATCCAGGAAACTTGCTCGACGGTAGGCGTCGGCATCGAATTGCACCAGCAAGACCATCAGGCTGTTGAGGTCAATCTTCTGTGGATAGACGTCCGGTGATGCGGCCAGGCGCGCCAGCATGTCATCGGCAATCGAACTCGGCCGTTCTACCGTCATAGGAGAATGTCGGGGCTTTGAGCAGGGCGCGGGTTCGCCGCGTGGAAGTTTAACTGCACACCCGCTGTTTGCGTCTAATGGGCCTTTGCGTTTTTCCCGATTCGCGCGCAACGTGTGGAACGCCTCGCGGATGGCGAGGGTCCTAGCTGCAGAGGGACAGGCATGATTGGCAAGCGAACTGCGACAGGAGCGAACATGAAACTCAAGGCATATCTGGTTGTGATCATTGCTGCGTTGGGTGGCGCCACCGCCCTGGCGGCTCCTTACGGGGCGACTGCGCCGGCGAGCTACGATGGGCTGGTGGCGGTGCAGACGCGGAACCTGGACAAGTTGTATGTCCGTCCGAACGCCGACCTGGCGCGATATCAAGCGGTCATGATCGATCCGGTCACCGTCGAATTCAGCAAGGACTGGAACCGGAGCGTCAACGATCCGCGCTACACCACGCGCATCCGGCCGGAAGATGCGCAACGCATTGCCGACCAGACGACCGGCAGCGTGGGCGACATCCTCGCGGCGGCACTGACCCAACGCGGTTACCAGATCGTCACCGCGCCGGGTCCTGGCGTCCTTCGCCTGTCCCCGCATGTCACCGACCTCTATGTCAATGCACCGGACGTGTTCCCGCCGGGGGTTACCAGGTCCTTCGCCCGGGACGCCGGCGAAGCGACGGTGACTCTGGAAGCGCGCGACGCTACCAACGGCACGCTCGTCGCCGTGATCTCCGATCACGCCACGGCGCAGGACATGCTGCGCCTGAGCCGCGCGACCGATGTGTCGAATGCCTTCTGGTTCGAGGGCATGTTCAAGCGATTCGCCGCCAACGGCATCGATGTTCTGAAGAATCCGCCGCGAACCTAAGCGGAAGCGCGGCGGCGGGGCCGGACGGCGCCGCTAGATTTCCCAGGCCGTCGTCTGGCCGCTGTGCTGATCGATCGCTTCGAACATCGCGCTGACCAGCTTCCGCTCCTCGGCGCTGAGCTCGGGACGCCAGATTTCGAACAGCAGGATGACGCGAGTCTCGGCGCTGTCGTTCCAGGCTTCGTGCTCGATCGTGTCGTCGAACAGCCAGGCCTTGCCTTCGACCGGGCTGCGGGTCTCATTGCCGACCCGCAGTCGGCAGCGCTCCGGCACGATCAGCGGCAGATGGCAGATCAGCCGGGTGTTGACGAAGCCGTTATGCGGCGGAATATGCGTCCCCGGCCGAAGCAGCGAGAACAGGACCGCAGGCGAACGGCCCTTGACCCGCGTCAGCGGCGCGCCGGCCAGAGCGCGCATCGTCTTCGGGCAGCGCGCGGCATGCTCGGCGACGATCTCCCCATCCTTCCAAAGATAGAACGCGCTCCAGGCGGGATTGTTGAGCATCCCCGCCTGCTCGTTGTGCGGACGGTTGGGGTCGCCCTGGACATACGGGTGGAAAACCGACGGGTCCTTCATGACCTCGATCAGCTCGCCCCGAATGTCGGCGGTTGCCGCTTCGAGCGCGTCGAGCCAGGGGAAATCATTTCGATCATAGAACTGGATTTGCGGAAGCTCCGGAAAGTAGTAGTAGCGGGGCTCCTGTAAATAGACTCGCTTTTTGCCGAATAGAATGTCGAGCGACTGTGCGAAGCGCCGCTCGGTCCTGCGTGCCTTCGGATCTGCGCCGAACAGGCGATCGCCGAGGAAGGCTTCGAATTGCGCGGCGTACCGATCGCACATGCTTTGCGCGCGCTCCAGCTCCTTGCGCAAGTCGGATGGGAGCTGGTCTGCAGGAGGAACGCTCTTGGTAGCGGCGAGGTAGAACGCCGCAGCCGAGCGTGCGTCGCCCGCCTCGGAAAGGTGATCGGCCTTGAGAATCAGCGCGCGAAGATTCCGCGGCTCGAGCGAAAGCGCCTTGTCGATCGCCGCAAGCGAGGCCGCATGATCGTTGAGGCTGCGACAGGCATAGGCTAGCCCGATGCATGCCGAGGCGTCGGCGGGGCCGGCTTCGACGATCCGCGCGAAGGCCTCGCGCGCGCTGCGTGCGTCGCCCCTGCGCAAGGCTTCGACGCCGGATTCCCTGAGGGCGCGCGCATCGATCGATGGAGACTGCATTGCCAGTGCCGATTGAGTGTCGCCGCACGCCGGCGCGATGGCCCGGCGAGCCGCCGGGCCGCCAATGATCGCGCCCAACGCGCCGCTCCGCAACCAGGCTTCCATCCGCCCGCAGCCCGCGCGGCAACAAAATGTGCTAAAAGACGCGCTGCAAAGACGTTCGGCTTCACGCCCGCGAGCTGACGCGTGCCGCGGCGACCAGCCGCCTGATCCGCGTTTCGCCGCGGGCCCTAAAGGCCCGGACATTCGGCGAGAGGCCGAATGGGCGGGCCGGTGCGAGCCAGCATTGACCGCAACCGACATCGAGGACCCATGATGAACAAGAACCTTGCCGCCGTCCTGTTCTCCGCCGCGATGATTGCGGCGCAGTGCGCATCGGCCGAAGACCGCATCGGCGACGTCACCGACATGCAGGCGCTGCGCAATGCGGTGCGTACCGACAAGAAGGCTTTTGTGGCGTCGACGCTCAAGCTGACCCCGGCCGAAGAGAAGAAGTTCTGGCCGCTCTACGACGAGTATCAGCGCAATCTGGACATGACCAATCGGCGTCGCGTCGTGGCTATCCAGCAGCTGGCCGTCGGGGACGCGCCCGAATCTGAGATTTACGCGAAAAGGCTCACCAGTGAGCTGATTGCGGTCGATGAAGCCGAGGTCAAGGCGCGGCGGTCGCTGCAAAACCGCCTGATGAGAGGTGTGCCGACGCGGATCCTGCCGCCGAAAAAAGCGGCGCGCTATCTGCAGCTCGAATCCAAAATCCGCGCGGTCCAGGCTTACGACGTGGCGGCGACCGTTCCGCTGATCAAGTAGGGGCACAGCGCAGGCTGCAATCTGGCGTCGGCGCCGCTCAGGGGTTCCGGAGCGGCAACCGCGTGAGTGCCTGCCCGTCCGGATCCCTGCGCCTTCGCTTTTGGCGACGTCAAATGAGTGCGCACCGGCATCCAGGTGGAATCGCGGCGGGCGATCACGTCGATCCGGATCGGGCCCGAATCCGGGTCCGCCGCCGGCACGCTGGCTGGCTGCGGCGCCACCACCGTGTGGACCGCGTGGTTGCCCGCATCCATTTTCGCCGGCAGGACGACCGCGAGGCCGATGGTCAGGGCCGTCAAAGCGACAGCAAAGGCGCCGAACGCGGCGGGACGGGACGATGGCTTGTAGTCGTTCATGGTCTGTGACTCCTGTTTCGTTTTGTTGCTGCCTGCTTTGGATGCCGCGACCCGGAGGCGCGGATTCAGATTTCGAAACGCCTTCTTCTCGTGCTTTAGGCGAATCCTAGGCAGATGAAGTGACCGCCTCAAGACGCAAGCGACGAACCCACCGAATTCCGGGTACCAGCGCACGCGGCGCGCGACGAACTGCAGCTTGACCCCCGCGGATCCCGGCCGAAACCGGTGCGGGCGGCGGGGGCTGGGACCCCGCCGCGCGTATGTTCGAGATACTCTTGGCGGTCTGACTCACGAGCCCATTATCGAAACCCGGCTCGCAGGCCGCAAACGAAATGCGTGCATCGTTTGCATGCGCTGCGCGAATGTCCAGTTGCCGGTCTTGGGACCGCCGCCGCACGCCGCGGCGACTGCGGCAGAGGCTCGGGCCGCGCGTGCGCCTTCCGGCAAACTGGTACGGCGGCGCGGGCGATTAGGCCGATTTTTGGGTGGTACTTTTTGACGCTTTTGTGTAGAATCCCGCGACTTTCTGACGAAAGCTTGGCCCTGCCCCACGGCGGGGCCAACGCGTTTTGGTGTTTACACCCGGCCCGGGGTGCACCGTACGACGGATTCCGAGTCAGACATGTCGAGGCCCTTTAGAACCGAGCACGCGCCGAGCCGGGCCAAATGCCAACTTTTCGACTGAATACAACAATTCCTGGAGACAACATGCTGAAGCTGACCCGCCTGGCCATGCTCGCCGCGGCCCTGCTGCTTGCGGCGGCCCCCGCGGTGGTCCCGTTCGCGGCGCAGGCGCAAGGGCAGCCCGCGACGCCCGCGACCACCAGTCCGGAAGCGACACCGCCGGCCGCTGCGCAACCGGCAGCGCCAGCCGCGCCGGCCGCAGCCACGGGCACCAAGACCACCGAGCTGGTCGACAATCCGTACGGCCTCGAGGCGCTGTGGAAGGGCGGCGATATCGTCGCCAAGGTGACTCTGGCGATACTGGCGCTGATGTCGATGGGTAGCTGGTACATCATCGTTACCAAGGTCTACGAGCAGTGGCGGATGAACCGTCAGGCGAAGGACGCAGACAGGTCATTCTGGAATGCGCCGTCGGTTCGCCAGGGCGCGGAAAAGCTCAAGGAGGGCAGCCCATACCGGTTCATTGCAGAATCGGGACTCGAGGCGACGAGCAAACACGTCGGGTTGCTGGGCCACGTCGACCTCAATACGTGGATCTCGATGTCGATCCAGCGCGCGATCGACAACATCCAGGCCCGGACGCAGGATGGCCTGGCCTTTCTGGCCACGGTCGGCTCGACGGCGCCCTTCGTCGGGCTGTTCGGAACGGTGTGGGGCATCTACCACGCCCTGACTGCGATCGGGATTGCGGGACAGGCGTCGATCGACAAGGTCGCAGGTCCGGTGGGCGAAGCGCTGATCATGACCGCGTTCGGTCTGGCGGTCGCGGTACCGGCGGTTCTGGGCTACAACTGGCTGATCCGCCGCAACAAGGCGGCGATGGACATGGTGCGCAGCTTCGGCGCCGACCTGCACGCTGTGCTGCTGAGCGCGCCCAAGACGGCCGCGCCTGCCCCGGCCAGGGCCTGACGCCATGGCGATGAACGTCGGTTCGTCCAGCGGCGACGAGGACGAGATCGTCTCGACGATCAACACCACGCCGCTGGTCGACGTCATGCTGGTGCTGCTGATCATCTTCCTGATCACGATCCCGGTCGTCACAACGTCGATTCCGGTGCAGCTGCCGAAAGAACGCAACGAGGTTCGCGAGACCAAGCCCGAGAATATTGTCCTGTCGGTCGATCTCCAGGACCGCATTTACTGGAACGACCTGCGGATACCGACGACGGCCGCGCTGATCGAGCGACTCAAGAAGGTCTCGGTGCTCACGCCGCAGCCCGAGGTGCAGATCCGCGGCGACGGCGGCGCCAAGTACGAGGCCGTCGGCCGCATCATCTACGCCTGCCAGCGCGCGGGCATATCGAAGGTCGGGTTCATCACCGAGCCGCCGCCGCGCAGCAGCGGCTGAGGGATCGAACAAGTCTTGAGGAGCGCGACATGGCAATGAATGTAGGGACGAGCGGGGGCCAGGGCGGCGATGGCGACGTGATGCTGGATATCAACACGACGCCGCTGATCGACGTCATGCTGGTGCTGCTGGTCATGCTGATCATCACGATTCCGATCCAGCTGCACTCGGTCAATCTCAACATGCCGATCGGCAATCCGCCGCCGCCGCTGGTTCTGCCCGAGGTCGTCAAGATCGACATCGACGACCGCGGCGCCATCTACTGGAACGGCGAAGTCGTGCCCGACCGCGCTACGCTCGAGGAGAAGATGACGGCTTCGGCCTCGCAACAGGTCCAACCCGAAGTCCACCTGCGGCCGGACAAGGAGTCGAAATATTCTGTCGCCGCGGCGGTGATGGCATCGGCGCAGCGATTGGGGCTGACCAAGATCGGCATCGTCGGCAGCGAGCAGTTCATCGAGTAGCCGCGCCGCGAACTGCGGCAGGCGGCTGGAGTCATAGGCACATGGATTTCGCACGACAACAGCGGGACCCGACCCGGCATCTGATCGGGATAAGCATCGTCATCCTGGTGCACGTGGTGGTGATTTATGCACTGGTGACCGGCCTCGCGCGCAAGGCTGTGGAGGTGATCAAGAAGCCGCTGACGGCCACGATCATCGAGGAGATCAAGCTCCCGCCACCGCCGCCCCCGCCGCCGCCGAAGAAGATCGAAATACCCAAGGCGCCGCCGCCGCCCGAGCAGCCGTACGTTCCGCCCCCCGATATTCCGCCGCCGGTCGCGCCTTCGGAACCGGTGATCGCCGCGCCGTCGATTACACCGCCGCCGGAGCCGCACGTGATCGCGCCCCCGCCGCCGGCACCGCCGCCGCCGGCGCCCAAGCCTGCAATTCGCCGGGGCCTGGTGCCGATCGACAAAGTGGATCCGGTCTTTCCGGAAAGAGCGCGCCGCGACGGCGTCGAGAGCGGCAAGGTCGTCGCGCGTCTGCAAGTCGATGAGAAGGGCTCGGTCACCGAGGTCAGGATCGTCAGCGCCAATCCTCCGCGCGTGTTCGATCGCGAAGTCATCCGCGCGCTTTCGATGTGGCGATTCAAGCCCGAAGGCGACAAGTACGAAGCCGAAGTCGAAGTCAACTTCCGATTGGAATAACGCGGGCCGGCCTGCTCGGCTGGAAAACAAAATGGCCGCCTCGAAAGGCGGCCATTTTTTTGCCGGCGCGCAAGCTGCCGCGCGATGGAAATTCGGCGCTCAGTTGCCCTCAGTTGCTTTCAGGCGACCTCAGTTTGCCTCAGTTTGCCTCAGTTTGCTCTTGCCACGTAGACCAGCGAGGTCCACGCCGCAGCACCGAACAGAGCGAGCAGCAGCGCGATGTCGGCCAAGCCCAGCGGACGTCCGACAAGCAACGCCACAGCGCCGCGGAATGCGTCGTCGAAGGCGCCGGGCAGAGCGACAAACGCACCGGCGCCGGCCAGCAGCCACAGCAAAATGATCACCGGCCGCCGCCACGCAGGCAGCGTCGGCGCCGCAGGTAGACGGCCGACTACGCGCGCGGTAAAACCGTCATCGGCGACATACCCAGCGCGATGCTCGCGTCCCGCTTCTTTGAGCGCGGCGTCGAGCCAGTCGGCGGTGTCGATGTCCTGTGTATTCACGCTTGCGGGCTCCATGCACCCAGTCGCGCCTTGAGCTTCTGCTTGGCGCGCAGGATGTGCGTTTTCACCGTGCCGACGGGGCAGCCCAGCACCTGCGCGGCTTCCTCGTGCGACAGGTCATTATGATAGCACTGCACGATCGCCGCTCGCTCCGGCTCTGAAAGCACCCGCATCGCGCGTTCCAGATCGACGCTCAGGGCCGCCTGCCGCGACATGCTCGGCGCCGTGGAATCCGCTGCGGCAACCGGCTCGCCGTCGGCGTCCTCGGGCATCGGCAGCTCCTTGATCTTTCGCGCGTCGGCCAGAAAAACGTTGTAGGCGATCCGATACAGCCAGGTCGAGAACTTGGCTTCCTGGCGAAACGACTTCAGATTGCGGTAGGCGAGCAAGAAAGTCTCCTGAGCCAGATCGTCGGCTTGCGCGATGTTGCCCCCGGTCAGCCTGCGCAGGGTCGACCGCACGGCGGACTGGTGTCGCCGCACCAGCTCGCCGAAAGCATGGCGATCGTCCTGGACGACTGCGCGGGCGATCAGCTGCGCGTCGCTGACCGGGGTGGACGACATCGAGATTGCCTGCCGGCGTAGGCACGTCTCCTTTCAACCGTTGCCGTCGCCGCCGGCGACGCGACGCTCCAGATGCCGATCCTCCAGCCACCATAACGCGACATATCCTGCGCCGACGAAAAGCAGCACCAGACCCAGCCAGTTCGGCTCACCGGCGTCGGTGATCGAATACAGCACCAGCGCCAGCCCGACCGCAATCAGCAATACGCCTTTTCGCAGGTCCGACCACACGGCGCGCCGTCGTGTCACGACCGCCTGGGGAACGGCGGCGGCGATCGCCGCCGGTGCCGCTTGCGCCGGCGGTGTTCCGGCCATCACCGCGTCGACCGCCTGGGCCGAGGGCATGACGCCTCTTTCGGCGAGTCTCAGCACGGCATCGTTTTGCAGGCGCGTTTTGCGCAGCTTGTACCAGATGATCCCGACCAGCAGGATGATAGGCGTCAGAAAGATCGATCC